>JACCDT010537359.1_pt1 | contig 22581 bp, 9 predicted proteins | sample 7446291 | NCBI WGS metagenome assembly JACCDT01 (sample SAMN15323446, study PRJNA562643) | freshwater metagenome | isolation source: river surface water | place: USA:Blue River Watershed | collected 2017-08-17 | reverse complement strand
TGGGGGACGAGTCGATATTGTCTTGCGCGAACTTGGTGATCGCAGCCAGTGCAATGCCAGGCGCTTTGCCAACGATGTCTTGCAACTCTTGGAACGTGTCTACGCCAGTGCCGTCGTCTGCTGTGTCCTGAATTCCCTTCAGCACAAATGACAAGTTGTCTGCCGTCACGCCCGTGATGCCCAACTTGTCCAACTGCTCTTTGGTCAAATTGCTACCATTCGTGGCGGTATCGATGACAACACTCACTATGTCTGCCAGCGTTTGGATTTCTTTGACAGTATCTACATCAACCAAAGCTTTACGGTCAATCACTTCATTTAGCAACTTCACCTTGACATCGCGCAAAGCAGAACTGACCCCGACTCCTATCACACCAATCAGCGTGTAGTCGTCACCGGTAGGTAGGCCCACTGTCCCACCACCATCGGCTTGTATATTTGCCGCGTTCAGAACTTTGATATACGCGTTGACCACTTGCTGTAACTTTGCAGCGGTGCTCACGCTGTCTCCCGTGACCACTGCAGTCGCCAGCGCATCATTAATTGATGCCACATTATCGGAAGTCACACCCACAATGCCCGCAGTTTTATAAGTGTCTTTACTTGGAACAACCCCTTTGTAGCCCCCTACAACCGGTAACGACTCGGTATTTTCTTGCGCAAATTTCACGATGGCAGCTTGGGCGTCTATGACTGCCTGGGTGTTATCTTGCGCGCCTGCCCCCCCACCGCCGCCGCCAGCCGCTGCCGCAGCAGCAGCGACACCCAAACCCAAGGCCGTCCAACTGACACCGGAAGCTACGACAGGCACGACGAGTGCAGCCGCCATTTCAGAATCTTTAAGCTGACCATCACTCCAATTGCTGTTGAGTGTGGATGCGCTATCCGCTTCTGTTTCACTGAAAAATACTTTCCCAGGCACTATTTCGGCGTTGGAGAACGTAATTGAGAAATCCTCATCAGTGACAGCGTTCAATGCACCATCTCGAATCAGAATTTTCCGATTTGATTTCATGGTGATCACAAAATCTGTATCAACTACCTCCACGCGTGCTATGTCTTTTCTAAGCACATCGATACTCACAGAATTTTTCGAAGCTGCTGCTTTACCTAAATTGGTTTTTCTGGGTGCTGCGGACGCGTCAGCAGGCAGTGTCTCTGAAAGTGCAGAGGTATTTTTTTCAGTGATGGGTGTGGTGGCCATAAATTTCTCTACAAAAGTGAATTAGCGATAAAACAACTTATCAATCAATCGGCCTACTGTGTGACATCGCTGAATTGCGACACCAAGTGGGTAACAAGACGTTGGTCAATCCGATGGAGCGTGTTGGCTATTTCTGCCAAGGTGTGATGCTGGGCAGTTGTGATCCGGTACAGATCTGCGATCGATTGATCGGTATTCGAGCGTTGAAGATAGGCCTGGACTTTGATCCAGGCGTCTTGCCAGTAACTTGTGCGAGGCACACTTTGGCGATAGCGGTCTTCTGCTTTGATGCTCTCACGCACTGCAGCAATCAAGGTTTGTGTGGATTCTGTAACGCTCACGATTTCACGTCGTAGCAACTGTGTTTCGTGATGACTTTGATCCTGATGTTGCTGAATGAGTTGATGCAACGCATCATTTCTTCGGCATTGTTCAATGAGTGCATCCTGAGACACTTGGGATGTTTTTCTTGACACCTCTTCTGTCAAGGCTTTACTCGTCTGGATAACACTGAGAACCTCCATTCGCAAGGCACGCGATTCTTTTTGGAGAGCCTCCTGCTGTGCACGTATCAGTGTGTTGAGTTCACCCCACTGTTTGGATTGTTCTTGGTGCGCTCGTTGGGTTGCAAGTAAGCTTTGCTTGACGATCTGCCACTCCAACGGATTTGCAAGCGATTGCTTGTTCTCGTCGGTTAACGAGTCATCCTGCTCCAAGATTTCTGCACGTCGAACCAGCATATGAACTTGATTGATGAGTGCATGACCAATTTTTCCAACGGCCAAGATTTGCAAACCCAATACCAATGACCCCAACAGCCCATATAACGAGGCCACAAAAGCCGTCCCCATGCCCCGCATTGGATCTTGCAAGCGACGAACCATGTCAGAAAAAATATCAACTGGATTGGCGTTAGCGTTGCTGGTCTGGACCAATGCACCGAATAGTTTTCCGAGATCTTCTAGCGTGCCAAGCAATCCCACAAATGTTCCTACCAGCCCTAACCCGACCAAGGCCCCTGATAAATACTGGGGCAATGACAATCGGTCATTAAAACGTTCATTGACTGCGTTGATCTCTTGTTCAACCACAGCTTGTCGTGTGCCTGAATTGAGAGGTCTATCACCAAGCATGATTTGATACATTGGCAACAAGTAAGACTGCCAACCCATTTGCGAAATAAGTTGCTTACGCCGACTGGGGTGTGTTTGCCCCCAAAGCGAGACCAAGTTTCCTTCAATGGTGTATCGATACAGCGTGATGCTTGTCAACACCACACCGATGAGGAACGCGCCAAGAATCACAAACACCAATTCGGGATGCGGGGTCGACGCGATGGATGACACAACAGCCTGACGGAATAAAAAGCCAGCGGCAAAGACAACCACGAATGCTGGCATCAACGAGCCGACCCAGTGCCCCAGAACAGTTAACTTTCGCTGCAAGCTCAAGGCATTGCTTTGGTGCTTCTTTGTAAGCGTTGGTGGGACTGTGGTTGGGGGCATAAGAGGACCTTTCAAAATCTATGGCGATGTTCAGATGTTTCAAGGATTGCGCTGAATCACAAGCACAGTGCGCTCTAGCTCAGCAGAAACGATGAGGGGTTCGGGTGCAGGTATCACTTGCAGTTGGATTTGCGTGGAAGAGATACCTGCAGAAATCAGCGCTTTGCGTACAGAGACCAGTCGCGCGAATGCCTCCCTGGACAAGCGTTCATTGGTAGGGTCACTGATAACGATCAATGACCATTTCTTTTGTGGCGATCGATCTATCTCAGCGAGCCCCCCCCCCATTTGGGATGGACTGTATTGATTGATGTCAAACGCGATCTGGATAACAGTACCGCCCTTAGCCAAATAACCGATGAATTGCTCCACCGTGGTGTAAACACCTGCTGTAGCTTTCGCACCAATACCCTCACCACTTTTAGATACTGGATCGACAAAACGTATCTCTTTGACATGCACAGACTCGTTTTGCGTGGGGGCTTCATATATCGGATCGAGCCTTGAGGGTGGCGGCAAAGAGAGCGATGCCACCAATTCGCGTCGCAGCTTTTGTCTTTCTTGCTCTGTGCTCGCTTTTCGCAATGCTTCCAGTTTGAGCTGCGTCGCACGCTGCTCGGCCAAAAAGGCTTCTCCATTCAGGGACACCAATCCAATCGTGAATACACCCACAAGGAACAACAGGTTGAGCACCACATTGATCAAAGCGTCCACATAGGCGGGCCAGAAGTTAATTTCTTCTCGCGTCACTTGACCCATCAGCGCCCCCTTCCTGAGTTAATGGCATCCTTCGGCGCGATGTAAACGGCAATTTCGCCTTGGGCATAGCCCGGCGGAGGTGTCGTGGACTTTTGCAGCCGCAATTCAATTTGTCGTTCAGCGATGTTTTGTTCCACCAGAATCTTGCGTGCTGACAACATGAGCCTGTAAACGGTCCGCTCCATCAAGTCGTCCCCCGACAAAGTGGTGGACCAAATCAACCATGGGCCATCTATTGAGCCTTGGATTTGCTTGATCGAAGCAATGACTTCAGCACGTTGTGCAGCCGGGATATCGGATATATTGGCCCCGAAAACCAACTTGATTTGCCGCAAAGGAGTTCCGGGTTTGATGCTTTCCTGCTCCTGATTTGGACCGCTTGGTTGAGGTGTGAGGGGCTTGGTGGACCGTTCAGGAAAAGTACGTTCTGACAATTTGGTTTGAGCGACCAGCAAAGGGTCCGCACGCAAAATCTCTTTCATATAGGCTGCGACGAGACTTCCCACCTGCGTTAAGGCAAAGACCAAAATGGCCAAAAGCAGAAGCAAGCTGAGCACAAGGCTGGCAACCGCCGCCACATAGCCTGGCCAAATCGATGGGGCATTGTTTGAAAGTTTCATTTCTTAATCGGCCGTTGCTCCAAATTGGTCGTGTTCGAAGCCGTCATACGACAGGCAATCTCGAAGCACAGTGGAAAAGCCTCACACAGGCTCACTTATACCGGGAATTATGTAACTATTGTATTAGTATTCTATTTTAAGATAATTAAATAGAATGATTAAGTTAGGTTATTAATCCTATACAGATATGAACCTGATAAGTACCAATTTTGGGAGTATTGAAAAAATTGATAAGCAGGTCTGACATTCGTCAGCCTGCTGAACTGAGGCAAGGTGCCCCAGAGTTACAGCACGGCGTGGGTGCTGATTTGCTGATCTACCAGCAAATTGGCGGTACCGTTTTGCCACAACACATAGGCGTGCTGGCCCAAGGTGGCTGTTTGCTGGGTGTTTATCCAACCGGTGCCATCAAATGTCACTTGTTGGGTGTTATTTCCGGTGATCAAACATGTTTGCTGGCTGTTGGCTAGCACATCAGACAACTTCACCTGATAGTTGGACCCGTCAGGCTGGGTTTGAAGATCGACCCTGAATGAGGCCAATGCCACCATGGCTTCTTGTGTATTGAGTGAATGGGTGTTGAACAGCACATCGACTAGGTCATGTGTTTGTCCATCGGTGCTGGTCCATTGAGACACCAACGAGAACAAGTTGCCGTTGTTTTGGGTGTTGCCAGTCACTGCGCTGAGATTGATCGATTGCACACCTAAATCCATCAGTGAATGCAATTCGGTGGCAGTGCTTTTGCCATCAACATCCGCATCGATCCACACTTTGAGGGTGGTAAAAACGGTGTCTTGCGAGTCGATCACATTGTCTTGGTTGATGTCGTACGCTGTTAGGGCTGCGAAACCATCGCTTGCTTGGCTGCCATCTGCCAACAGGGTGCCACTGCCAAACAACTCAGTGCCGTTGTTAATGATGCCATCATGATTGAGGTCAAGTGCCAACAGGCCATCATGCCCATCAGTCCAGCCAGTTTTGTTGAGCTGCCCCGTACCCTGAATATCAAAGGCTACACCTTGGTTGACGGCGTTGGTTTGTACACCATCACCATTGAGGTCAAGCACCAACGGGGTGGCGCGAACGGTGTAATCAACCACCAAGGTCTTTTTGGCCACCAAGTTGACGAGTGTGTCATTGAGCCCGGTGTTCCAACCATTGGTGAAGGTGATTGTTTTTTCAACCCCTGCAGCAAAGCTACCCAAGCCATCCACATCGATTTTTAAGACAGCATCGGTCGTATTGCTTTGACTGACATTCAAATAACCGGCCAAGGCTGATTCATCGCTGCTGCTGTTCAAGCCCTTGCTCCACAAAATGCCGGCCAAGCTGATCATGTCACCATCGGACGCCATGAAGTCAGTCACGGTGTCGGTGCCGGTGTCACCTCTTAACCAAGCGAATGTGTCTGCGCCTCTTACTGAACCGCCAACTGGGTCACCTGTCAAGGTGTCGTTGCCGCCATAACCGGCCAAGTAATCATTGCCTGCAGTGCCCGTTATGTTGTTGCCGACTTTGGTTCCTGAGAGTTGGGTGTCGTTGAATTTGAATAGAGCCGTTTGTGCGACAGCCGCCTTGTTACCACTGATGTCTTCGACATTGGTTGAATTGATTGTGATTGTGTTTGCCAGCAAGCTGTAAGCAGGGGATCCTCCCCCCAGCACCGCAGCGTTGGATACCAAGGGACTCTTGCCTGCCAGTCCACTGCTGCTGTTGTTCAAGAGATACGCTGCTTTAAGGCTGGTCGTATCAAAATTACCCAGCAAATCGCTGGTGATTTGAGATGCAGTGCGCGCGCTGTCGTAAATGCGCAAATCTGAGAGTGCGCCGTAAAAATCGCCGTCGCCGTAGGCGCTGTGGCCAACATAGTTGGTGGTGAATGTTTTACCAGCCCCAAATTCTGTGCCCCAAACAGCCCATAAACTGTCATTTAAACCCTTGGTTCCGCTGACAACATTTCCATTGACATACAAAACAACATTGGCGCTGCTGTCTATTGTTGCTGCCACATGAAACCATTTACCGGAAGGAAGCACTCCTGGACTTGTGATGTAGGAGCCTTTGTATTGGTCGCCAGCAGAACCTTCGTCACTGTATCCAATCCCCAGGGTGCCATCGTTGAAATAGAACATCCTCAAATTTTGAACGCCAGCCCCTCCAATACTTAAGTCAACAAAGCGCGGCACGACGGGATTGTTGGCAGGAAACGCTGTGATGTACGCCCATGTTTCAATGGTGATGTGGCCTACCACACGAATTGAATCAGTTATCGTGGCATACCCGGCATTGAAGGCCAGCACAGTTTGGTTTGGCGCAAAGTTGTACGTTGGGTTGACACCCCCATTCACCAAAAAACTGGTGGCGTACTCTGTGCCCCCGACCGTATGAGCGTCGATGGGCGTCACACTTGGACTGGCGCCCCAAGCTTTTCCGTTGTCGAGGGACAACGCAGATATCGTGATCAAAGAAGTCTTCACGGCTTCGCTGAAGGTCAGAACAAACTGGTCCCCTTTGATGCCATCGTTGTTTCCATCCAACGCAACGAGGGGGTGAGCACTCAATAGCTGCGGTGAGAGGCCATCGCTGATCACCATGGTGGCTACCGACTCTGCACTGGTGTTGCCAGATACATCGGTGGCACTGATGAAGAATTCACGCACACCTGCGCTGCTTGTGACTGCCGCATCTCTGTAGGACAAAGCTTGCAAGAGAGCCGCAGTTTGCACGCTGGTTGCGATGGCAGAGGCATTGCTAGGCGTAAAGCTGAATGCGCCGTTGGCAAATATCCAAGACCATGTCAAACCTCCTACTGTGCTTGTTCCCGTATTGCCCGGCAGAGGTGTGGCGTCTACACCGTTGATCACCAATTTTTCGTTGGTGCCATCGCGCACACCGCCTACCCGCAGTTGCAATTTACTGACGCCGTTGAGTTCAGTCACACTGGCTGGGCTGACATCGTTGTCAATCGAGGTTGCACTGGCAGGGGCAGCGATACTACTGACAGCCCGGTTGGCATTGGTGCCGTCAAGCAGCAACACCGGCGCCAAGAAATCGACCACGACTGTTTGAGTGGCCGTGGCACTCACATTGCCTGCAGCATCGGCATGGCCAAAGTTAAATGTTCGATTGCCTTGCGTTGCACCGCTACTGGTTTGAAACAACAGCGCTTTTTCTATCGTTTGCACTTCTGTCGCAGTGAAGTTACCACCCGCGTTTTTTGTCAGTGTCAACACTTTGCTTGTGCTGTAGCTCCAATCCACGCCCGTGATACCACCTATCGTGAGATTGGTACCGCTCGTAGCCGTGGTGTTGAGGGTTTGTGTGACGGTGCCAAATAGCAATTTGTCGTTGGTGGTGTCTGCCACCGATCCCGCAACAGTGAGAATGATTTTTGCAATATCAGCATCGGCAGGCAAACCCATACTAGAAGCAATGGCCTTACTTGTTCCGGCATTGCTTGGACCGTAGTAGATGGTGTCAGTGTCATTGACACCTGCGCCGTTGATCAGGTCAACAGGGCTCGGTGCCAAAGTATCAACAGAGACGGTTTCCGTTGCCGTGCTGCTGGTGTTGCCAGCTGTGTCTGTGTGGCCAAAGGTAAATGTCCGGTTGCCTTGCGTGGCATTGGTACTGGTTTGAAACTGCAATGCTTTTTCTATTGCTTGTACTTGTGCCCCAGTGAATGCACCGCCAGCGTTTTTGGTAAATGTCAGCACCTTACCAGCGCTATAGCTCCAATCTACACCAGCCACAGTACCGATGGTTTGCAGCTGCCCGCTGACAGGCAAGGTGTTCAGTGTTTGTGTGATGGTGCCAAAAACGAATTTGTCGTTTAACGTGTCAGAAACACCACCCACGGACACCGTGATGCTGGTGATGTCAGTGTCTGTGGGCAATCCCATGTTGGATGCAATGGCCTTACCAGCCCCTGCGTTGATGGCGATGTAGTAACTGGTTTCGGTGTCGTCTACAAGTCCACCACTGATCAAATCGACGGCATTCAGGATGGTATCCACCGTCACAGTTTGAGTGATGCTACTGCCCGTATTACCCGCCAAGTCAATATGGGTGAAAGTAAAGCTGCGATTGCCCTGCGTTGCATTGGCGAGGGTCTTAAAAGCCATTGCACTTTCAATCTTTTGTACATCCAGCGCGGAAAAAACACCACCACCATTTTTAGTCAGCGTCAGTACATTACTTGCGCTGTAACTCCAATCCACTCCAGTGACGGTGCCAATGGTTTGGTTGGTGCCGTTGGTAGCAACACCATTCAGACTTTGCGTGATGGTCCCAAATAACAGCTTGTCATTGACTGCATCCAAGGCGGCACCAGCGATGCTGACGGTAAGCGTGGCAATGTCAGACTCGCTTGCTAACCCCATGTTGGCATCGACCGCTTTACCAGCCGCCACATTGCTTTTATTGAAATAGCCTTGATCAGTGCTTTGGGTACCAGCAAGAGTTGTGTTGATATCCCACCCAACAGGCGCAACATTGTCGTAGGTGATTGTCAGCGCATTGGCTTGACCCAAATAGCCCAGACTGCTTACCTGTCGAATGGCGACAGTGTGTTGCCCTTGGGTGGTCGGCGCCGTGTATATTGTGGTGTAAGCACTGCTGTCAACACTGTAATAACGTGTAGCACCCGCAGATGCCGCACCAAAAGTCAATGACAGGTTGCTGGTGACAGCATCGGAATTGCTCCTACCCGTATCGGCCACCAAAGCAATGCTCAGTGGTGCCAAAGTATAGAAGTCAATCAAAGACTGCAACTCGCTCAAGCTGTCCACTTTGTTGCCAGCGCTTTGTGCAGCAATGCTGCCACGGATGCCCATCAAATTCGCTCCTGTGACATTGTTCAGTCCAATAGCAGCGAAATCAGTCGCACTCAAAGCGTTGGAGGCCGAAAAGTTACCGACCGAGTCTTGAATCGCATTGGTAACTGATGCCCAGTAATTGATTTCAGCCACTCGATCAACAGCGCTGCCGGCTTGTCTATCCAAAACTTCGTTGAGCAATGTCAAGTTGGTGGCAACAGTGGCGGCATTGCCGATGGTGGCGCCGACTTTGGTCAATTGAAGCGCTGTCAAGGCAGTGCCTGCATTGGCATTGCCATCTGCTAAAACAAAAACAGCGTTGTAGCCATTGATTACCGCTTGAATGCCAGCTGCATCACTCACAGCTGCACGATCAACAACATTGGTGGCAAGCGCATCATTGACCGATGCCAGGTTATTGTTGTCAATGCCAGTGACACCTGCGTTGGCATAGTCGCGCAAAGTGGGGACTGTGCCCTGATATGCAAAAGCACCGCTGACGGGCTGTGAGCTGGTGTTGTCTGCAGCAAAATTACTGATGGTTGTCAGCGCTGATTGCGAAGCCGAATTGACGCCTAGATTGACCACATACTGCAAAGCCGGCAGGGTGTTCACGCTGGAACCATTGTCTGGTGTGTTGGCAATGGCAGCCAATACATCGGCAAGATTGTTGTCAGTGACACCGGTGATACCCATGGCGTCGAGCTGAGCCTTGGTAACAGAACTTGCACCAGAGACTGTGCCATTCGCTGTCGCCATGACGGCCGTGACGGCATTGGCCAAGGCTTGCAATTCAGGGACCGTATCAACCGCAACGCTCGCTAAGCCATCGACCACATTACTGAGCAAAGAGGCTTTGTAGCTTGCTGGCACTGAGGCGGCACCCGCTGTTGTCGTGTTGACGCCCGTGACACCCAAAGTTTCAAACTGACCAGCAGTGACTTGTGTGGTCGTATTTTGGCCCCCATCGGCGAGCGCTAAAACAGCTTTGTAAGCGTCGACGATGGTTTGCACTTCTGCCGTGGTGTCGGCTTGTGTGCTTGTGACCGCTGCACTGTCCAACGCACTGATGACAGCACTGAGGTTGCTAACGTCTACACCCGTCACCCCTGCACGAGCGAAAAGGGTGATGGGGGAGATCAATGCCGTCGCTGTGTTGTTTTGTGCGGCATCCGCTATTGTGGCAAGTGCGTTAGCGTTTGTTTCTACCACCACGGTGTTGGTACCAGATACGATGGCGGCAGTAGTCAATGCAGCATCATTGCCGATGGCATCACGCAATACCCCGCCATTGAGTGCCAGCGCATTGCTCAGACTTGTGATCCCGCCTGCGCTATCAGTGTCACCTAATGCAACGGTGTAATAAAAAACCAAAGTGGTACTACCACTGCCGCTTGCATAAGCAGCGGTTTTGGTGTTGCTTCCAACCACGACATTAGCACTCGGTGTGCCAGTGACGAAAGTGGCCTCACTCATGGTCAACGACACTTTTATTTTGTCGCCAACTTGGAGGTCTGCCAGTTTGATGTTGTTGCTGCTGTCCACACCACTGATGGCCATGGCTGTAACCGTAGGGACTTGCGTATCGATAGCAACCGAGGATGAACTCACATCGGCAGCACCAACGTTGCCAACGGCATCGGTGTAATTGATGCGCACCACGCTGGCTAAGCTGCTGTTCAATGCAAGTCCCGAGGCCGGCGTAAATAACACGGTGTAGACCGATGGGTCTGCGGTACCCGCAAAACCACTCAGTGTCCCAATGGGATTGCCACCCGTGGTTGGCAACACGATGTCTGACTGTGTAAAGCCCGTCGGGGGCTCTAAAAAAGTGAATGTGAGCAGAGTTGATTGACTGTTTTTCAGTGATGCAACACCGTTGTCAATCGCCAGTGTGGGTGCCACAGCGTCTATGAGAGATGTGGCACTGTTGGCAACGGACACGCCATGTGAGCCAGCAATATCCGCTTCGAGTTGCGCAGAAACGATGTAATTTTTTCCTGAAACAAGTTGTGATGTCCAACTGTTGTTATTGGCCAAAGTCCAAACCCGTGTGTTGCTGTCCACTGCAGGCATGCCCGTGGTCAACACCACTGGCGCGCCCCCCCCAATGGGGGTGAAGGTGATTTTGGTGATTTGGATGTTTGTCACCAGAAGGCCATTGGTGCTTGACACCGTGCCGGTCACGGTCAAGTTGGCCAATTCAGTGGCATTGATGCCATTGCTGGCATCGACCCCAACACCGCCAAACAACACGGTAGTTGATGGATCTACAGGGTGAAATGTCCAGTCTGTGATGTTGAGCAAACCGTTGTACAACATGCCACTGGACGACACAAATGCGCCACGGTCAATGGTGGCGTAATAGTTTTTTCCGAGCACCAAATCGTTGGCAGGGTTGATGGTGACTGTGTTACCAACGATCGCAATGCGTGGGTCAATGGCCTCAATGGTTTCAAAAGCTTGTTGTGTGCTGCTGTCAAACAAGGTGATGTATTTACTCGCCCGCGCAGTGACACTGTCACTGAATATCAGTTCCAAATTAGCAGTTTGCGCTATGGCGCCCGAGGTTTTGCTGCTGACGGTGAGGGTTGAATCGTCCACCACCACATCGCGCATCGCCGACGATGCCACCACATTGCCCGCTGAGTCAATCAAGCTGGCTTTGACTTTGTGGAGTCCCGAAACAAGAGGCAAGTTAATGGTGTTGTCAAAACGCCAAATGCCATTGCTGACTGTCGTGTAGTTCAGAACACCGTCGATGCTTATCGCGACATGCGCGCCATCTGCTGCAGTGCTGGTGCCACTGAATACCAAAACGGATGCACTGGTTTTGAAGTCTGTCGCGCTCACACCCGTGTCGGGCGAAATGGCTGTGAAATCGATGGTTTGTCCCGCCACAGTTGCGTCGTTGCTGCCATCTGGCAACAGCGTGTCGGAAGTATCAACCGTGATGGTTTGTGGTGTTGCTGATCGAATCACCACGGCGTTGTTGTCCAGCAACTGCGTACTGACGCTATAAACACCATCATTCAAGAGCGATGCATACACCGCTTGCCAATTGCCATTGTTGACTGTTGTCGAAAAAGTAACGACAGCACCTGCGCTTGGCGTCAAGGTCAACTTGACCACACTGCCATCTTTTGCGTTCGATGTTCCAGTGAAAGTAAGCGTGTTGTCATTGGTGATGAAATCGTTACCGCTGATGCCAGTGTCCGCGCTGATGCTCACAAAGTTCAAGCTCAATGCGTTGTTGAACAATTGCTGTAACTTGTTTTGCGTATTGGTTTGTAAGCCATCGTCAGTGCTTGTTTCTATAGCCTGCATGAACCCCGAAAGATTTGCACTGGTAACTCCCGAGATACCAATCAGGCTGAAGTCATTCGCTGTGAGGGTATACGTTGGTAAATCGCCCGCCGATTGGTCTTGTATGGCGTTGACAATCTTGATGAGTTGGCTGATCTCATTGACTGTATCGACGCCGGTTGCACTTTGCCCATCGATCAAGTTGTTGAGCAAGCCAAGGCGGTTACTTGCGTTGATCGCTGATTTGATAGCAGTTGTGTCTACACCCAGTTTCTCCAACTGGTCAAAGCTCAGGGCTTGGTTGACACTCGCATTGGCTGGCACACCATCGGCCAATGAAAAAACAGCGTTATAGGCATCTACCAAACCCTGCACTTTGATCGTGCTGTTCACGCGACTGCTGATGACCGCACTGGTGGTCAATGCATCATTGATCGAGGCCAAGTTGCTGTCGGTGACCCCCGTCACTCCTGCATCTGAGTAAGTGGTTTTTGTGGGGGCGATGCCAGACGGCACTACGGGAGCAGACGCTGTGTTGCTGTCTGCGTATATTTGGATGGTTTGCAAAGCTGCTTTAGAAGCATTGACCACCGTGGTGACCAAATTTTGTAACTCGTACAGTTCGTCGTACAGAGCCCCGGTTGTGGGAATGTTGTTCAGCGTTTTTAAAACCAAAGGAAAGTTATCAGTTGTCAGACCCGAGATCGTCAACAACTGTAGTTGTGCCATGGTCAAGTCTGTGCCGCCCGCTGCGGCACGGATGACCGCCTCTACTGCATCTGCCATGGCTTGAATTTTGACGGTGGTGTTGACGTCCGATGCATTTTTGATATCTAACACATCGCCCAACAAACTGTATTTAGACGCACTGTCAACACCTGTGACGCCTATCAATGCATATTCAGATCGCATGTTGGCAGCGTTGTTGATGTTGTCTAATCCGTCGGCCACGCTGAACACATTCAAATAAGCATTCACCACATCTTGCGTATTGCTGATGCTGCCCACACGCGCTGCATTGACTGTGTTGGTCGCCAAAGCACTGTTGATGGCACCTAAATTGTCTGCCGTAACGCCTTGCACACCTGCGTCTAAATAGTTTTGCAAGGTGGGGGCGACACCTAGTGACAGATTGGCGCGCGTGTTGTTCTCAGCATAATTTTGTATGACCTCAAGTGCCGCCTTCGCTTGGTTGACCGTGTTGGTGACCAAGGTCTGCAGCCCATTGAGTGTGTTGACTTGCGCGCCATCATCTGGAGAATCGCCAATCGCCTTCAAGACCAAGGCCCAATTGTCTAAAGTCACGCCCGTGATACCCAAACTGGTTAACTGCGATTGCGTCAAACCAGCAATACCGTTGGCGGCATTCAACACGTTGTTGACGGCATCCAGCAAGGACTGTATTTCGTTTATCGTGTCGATGTCAGCCAAAATTTTTCGATCAATGACATCGCCCAACAGGTTAGATCGTGAGTTGCTGCCATTGGTTGCAGGATCAATCCCGGTTAAACCCAAAAGCGAATATTGCAATGCGGATGGCTTGACCACGCCTTGCGTTTCAAGACCATTGGCGGCACGCACCACCAAGGTGTAAGCATCCACCAAAGCTTGTATTTCTAGCGTTGTGTTGACGCTGGCTTCATTCACGGTACTTGTAGCAAGGGCATCGTTGATCAATGCCAAATTACTGGCGGTCACGCCATGCACTCCGGCGGCAGCGTAATCGCCTGTGGTTGGCGTCACACCAATAGGCAGATGGGGTGCAGGCAACGTGTTGGCCTGCGCAAATTGAGAAATTGCATTCAATGCATTTTGAATGTCAACCAGACGGTTGCTGATGACTGTGCTCAATTCCGCGAAGGTATCCACATCCGAACCATCGGTTGCCGTTGCTTGGATGGCGGCAATCACATCAGGCAGTGTATTGACCGTTACATTGTCGAAACCTAGGGCACTGAGCTGTGCCAATGTCAATGCGTTGCTCCCTGCCGCAGTGTCTAGCAAGGTACTGACATGGTCTAGCAGTGTTTGGATTTCATACACTGTGTCAATGTCGGCATACACCTTGCGATCTATCACATCATTCAATAAAGTGATTTTGTGTGCTGTGACTGCGGCATTGGGGTCTAAGCCGGACACGCCTATTTGTGCGAATTGATTTTGGGTTACGGTTGTATGACTCAGTGTGTTACCAAATCCATCTGCCAAACCAATGACTGCCAGATAGGCATCTGCCACCTCTTGCAACTTTGCAGAGGTGTTCACATGCACACCATCGACAGGTTGCGTTGCTAACGCGTCATTGATAGCGCCCACTTGATTGCCACCAATACTAGCCACGCCTGCATTGAGGTAGGTTGCCAAGGTGGGGGTGGTGCCGACATAGCCTGCTGTGTTTGGCGACAACCCAGCATTGTTTTGCTCCGCAAAATCAACAAGAATCGCCATGGCCTGACTGGCATTGAAAACTGCCGTATTCACTGCATTTTGCAATTCAGTCCATGTATCAACCCCAGTGCCGTTGTCAGCAGTGTTGCTGATCGCGCGAAATACAGCGGGCAAGTTGTCATCAGTCACATTGCCTAAGCCCAACAAATTGAGTTGGGTCGATGTCACGCCACTTACACCTTTAGCAGCATCCAAAACCGCAGACACCGCATCGGCAAGTGCTTGAATTTTTGGTACGGTATCGATATCTGTCTTGTTTTTTGTATCAATGACATCGCCCAATAAGCCAGCATGTGTGTTGTTTCGTACGCCGGTGATACCCAACAGGCCATATTGAGCAAAGCCAGGATTATTGGCCGTCGGTGTGTTTTCTACACCATCACCCAAATCTAGCAATCCAATGTAGGCATTCACTAAAACTTGCAGTTCTACAAATGTATCTACTTCGACACTGCCAATATTGGCACCTGCTAAAGCATTGTTGATGAGAGCCACCTTGTCTGCGCTTATTCCCGTCACACCGGCATTCAAATAATCTTGCAGAGTAGGTGCTACACCGACGGTTTGGCTGGGATCAGCGTTGTCATTAGCAAATGATTGAATCAACTCTGAGGATCTTTTGGCAGCATCCGATGCGCCGCCATCTACCACCATGGTATTGCTATTGCTGAAAATTGCTGGCGTCGAAATCGAGGCATCGTTACCAGCAGCATCTTTCAGGTGGCCGCCATTCAATGCAAGAACATTGGCGAATGCCGTCAAGCCGCCGACAGTGTCCAAATCACCTGCAAGCACCTCATACTCAAACATCAAAGATGTGGTGCCGCCTCCGCTGACATATGCCAGCGTTTTGCTCAAGCCACCTACATCCACTTTGAAGCTTGGCGCACCACTCACGATGGTTGGCTCGCTGAAAGTCAATGTCACACGAATTTTGTCACCCAAATTCAGAGTGCCTACTTTGTCAGCGCCAGTTTGACCATTCACCCCACTTATCGTGACATTCGTCACTGCTGGGACTTGCGTGTCGATTGTCAGGCTTGGCCAATTCACACCCGCATCGATCGATCCGACATTGCCTACAGCATCTGTGAAGCTCAAGGGCCTCAATTGCAATGCAGTCACACCGGCTTGCATGACATTGAGAGATGGTGTGAAGACCACCTGCCTGACCAAGCCTGTAGAGGATACAAAATCAATCGTACCGTTGGTTACCAAAAAGTCATTGGCGGAGAGTGAATCGTTTGGATCCTCACTGAATGACAAGGTGTATGCGGCCGATTGACCTTTGTTCAATGTTGTCGTATCGATGCGCACGCTTTGAAGAACAGGCAAGACGGCGTCAAGGTATGTGTTTGCACCCTGAGCAACGGATTCTGTCGAGGTTCCCGAAACCTTGCTTCGCAACAAAACCTGAGCGTTATAGGTTTTACCTGACACCAGTTGCGATGTGACCGCATCATCGTGCGTCCATGTCCAGACATAGGTCGTTGGATCGATGGTGGGCAAACCCGCGTCAGGCACATCAACCGTAGACAAACCATCGGTACTGACAAACGATAGTTTTCCAATCGCCAAATCGGTGACGACTCCCATATTGGGACTCACGACGGTACCTGAAACTGTGATCTGTGTTAATTCATTGGCATTGATGCCGTTGCTGGCATCTACACCTGCGCCGTTGATCGTCACCGAGGTCGCAGGATCAACAGGGTGAAAAATCCAATCGGACACACCGGCAATGCCAACTGACGGCATGCCGCTTGAAGACAGAAACGCACCCTCGTCTACCAAAGCATGGTATGTGTTGGGAATTACCAGATCATGCACCGGATTGATCGTGACTTCTTTACCGCTGATGTTGATTCGATTGGTATCTGTTACGCGAATGGTTTCGAGTAAAGTGTTAGTGCTTTCGTCAATGATTGAAATATATTTATCAGCTACGGCGGTCACAGTGTCGTTGAACGTCAATGTCAAATTAGCCGTTTGGGATATGGCCCCCGTGGTTTTACTCACCACATTGAGAGTAGAACTTAGAACAATCACTTCTTGCATGCTGGAATTGACAGCAATATTGCCAGCAACATCTGTCAGCGACACTTGAACACGGTGCGATCCGCTGGAGAGTGATTGTGCGGTGTTGTCTAAAGTCCAAGTACCGCGATTGACAACGGTGTAATGCACTACATCATCAATGTTGACCAAAACATGCGTGCCATCAGGTGCATTGCTGACACCACTGAATACCAGTTGCGTTGCGGTGGTTTTAAAATCGCTGGTGTCTAGGCCGTTATCAGGTGATATTGCTGTTAAGGCGATTGTTTTGTCTAGCAAGCTGCCACCATCTGGTCCTACAAGAGGCGTGCTGCCACTTGTGGTAACAGTGACCGAGCCTTGCGCTGCGCTGCTGATGACTTTTTGGTTGGCATCTAATATATACACATCTACGGTGTAAAAACCATCGCTCAAAACTGCTGAATCTGCAACCTGCCAAGAGCCTTGATTGACGGTGGTGTAGAGCACGATAGACTGGGTCGCGGCATTCAACACTACTTTAATGCCGCTGCCGTCAGCGGCATTTGATTCGCCGCTGAAAGTCAGCGTGTTGTCTCGCGTGATGAAGTCAGCTTGATTGAATCCAGTGTCTGATTGAATGGCCGTGAATGTGACCGTAAGCGCTTGATAAACGATTTTCTGTAAAGTCTCCACGCTGTCGATGTCGGCCAGCTTGATGTTGGCAAGCATTGTTGACAAGTTGGCAGTAGTGACACCACTGATGCCAATAGTTGCGAAATCAGCCGTCGTGAGGTTGTAGCTCGGCAAATTTCCTAGGGCATGATCTTCCAATGCGCCCACAATCTTGACAAAATTTTGAACCTTGGCAACGGTGTCAATGTCGGTTGTATTTTTTACATCCATAACACTGTTAAGCAGAGCCAGTCGATTTGCGCTGTTACTTCCCGTTTGTATGGCGCTGGTATCGACACCGATGGCTGCCAATTGGGCAACGCTTAACTTTTGTGCATTGCTAGCATTGTTGGCAATGCCATCGGAAAGAGCGAACACTGCTTGGTAAGCATTCACTAAAAATTGTAATTTCGCAGTCGTGTTGATGGTGGTGCCATTGACAACACCTGTTGCCAATGCATCATTGACTGCAGCCAAATTGCCTGCAGAAACCCCTTGTATACCTGCTGTTGCGTAAGTTACAAGAGTCGGTGGGGTTGCTGATACGTTAGCGTCGGCATAACTTCGTATGCTTTGAAATGCCGTTTCTGCGGCAGACACTGGCGTTATCGTTTCATTGTTTCCATTGTTTCCACTACTACTAGGGGCGCTGCCACCGCTACCTCCGCCCAGCGCAGCCAAACCTAAAGTTACTAGACCAACTTGCGTGATAGACCATCCAGTCTTTGCAACTGAATTTTTCCCAACCTCGCCCAAAGTCTCTGGTGTGATTTCTTGCCAAAGTGTTCCTGAAGCCCCTCCATTGATTTGTGCTTCAGCCAACAATTCCTGACCTGTCAGTATTTCGTTGTTTGAAAACACCAAACGAAATTCAGAATCAACCTCAGCACTAAGCACTCCATCCGTTAGCAATAGTTTTCGACCAGACTTAAGGGTGATAACCAAGTCTTTTTTGACTAACTCTATTTTTGAGATGTCTGATTTTTTCGCGTTCAAAAAAATAGACTTGGGATCGGTCACCTTACCAATCTCTTTTTTCAAATCCATCTCAGACACCCAAAGACCCAAACTTCAACCAAGAGGCATTTATGAAACTGGGCAATGTGAAGCAACGAAGTTCCCCCATCAAATGGAAACACTTTTTTACTGAAATTACCAATATCAATCTATATGATGAATTTGAACTTTTATTCATAAAACTGAATTCTAAAGAACAAATTTCTCGGAAACATATGATTTTTAGGTGTTATTTTCCGGAATAAAAATCCGTTATTTGATGGTCAAAATTTAATCAAGCATGGAAAGTCAATACAAATGGAAACGAATTACGGCAATCGGATGGATTTACATATCACCGCATGATGTGCCCTGACCTCGTGCCAATGCCCTTGGATGCCAGAACTAAAGCGGTGACGCAATCTTTTCAAGAAAGGCATTAAATTTTCCTTGGCCGCAATGATTTCCATGAACCACAACTGGTCACCCGCCACCCAATCGGTCTCGGTCAACAGGCACTGGGTGTCGCGGTATGTGACGGAAGTTTCAAGCGTTAACCAAGCCCAGTTGACATACGCCACCGGATGACCGTCTTGCCACATCAACTCGTAATGCTGGTGTTGCATGGCCGGCCACAAGCGCATGTACAACACACGCAATGGGTATCGCTGCTGCACGGGTGCATCTTCCAGCAATGCCATGAAGGCACCGAGGTCACGCAAGAAATGTTCTTGCATGCTTCTCACCCTTGGGTTGAAGGCATGGACCACACAGCAGCACCGTACACATTGCCCATGCCAGCAGACAAGGCCAAGATGTTGTTCACCTGCATAGACACATCGTGGCTTAAAAAACGCGCGTCGTGTGCAGTGCGGTTGGCAATGCCACGCACCTTGTGTTGTGTGGCGTCTTGAATGGCCAACACCGATTCAATCAAACCACTGGCACCGAGTGTGTGCCCAATGCGCGGCTTGTAAGAGGTGGCCACAAAGTCATGGTGTTGCATGACTTGTGCAATGGCATGGGCTTCAGAAACGTTGTTCAAAGGTGTGCCGGTGCCGTGGGTTTTGATGACATCGATGTCCTTCGCTGCCAAGCCCGCCGATTGCAAGGCCCATTGCATGGCACGCACATAGCCACTGCCTTGTGGGTCTTGCCCCAAAGGGCTGTCGCACCATTCACCACAGGTGACGGCTGAGCGCAGTTGCGGTAGCGCTGTGCATTGATCGCGCCGCTCAAGTGCGGTTTGCGTTTCTAACCAAATGAGTGCCGCGCCCTGCCCCATCAAGAAGCCGTGGTGTGTGTCATCAAACGCGCTGGGTTTGGCACCTTGGGCCAATTGTTCGCGGCTCAAGCAAATGTGCATGTCGCCAAAAAACTCCAGCACGCCCAAACTGATTTGGTCTTCGACCGCGATGACAGCCACGCGTTCAAAGCCGTGCAGCTGTATCAAATGGATGGCATCCATCAAAGCTTTCATGCTGCTGGCACAAGCAGAGGTGTCTGCGCTGATGTGACCAATCGTGCCCAACATTTGCGCCATCTTGCCGGCTTGTATTTGGGTGGTTTGTACATATTTGTTTTTGGCTTGGTAGTCGAGCTGACCACCCGCTTGGCGTTTGCGGTTTTGCATACCCGCAAACACACAATTCATTGGCGTTGTAGCGGCCGTTGCCATTCAACAAAACATTGGCACCACCATCTGCAGTGACGGTGTTGTTTCCCTGCCCTGTGAGCACCACATTCAAGCCACCGCCAACGGTGATGTCTTTGTCACCCCAGTAGCCGCCGTAAATGATGTTGACGCCACCGTAGGCTTCTAAATAGTCGTTGCCATTGGCTAAATCAATTTTTTGCCCGCCGACAGACAGGCTGTACACGCGGTCATCACCATCGCCGGTGTACACATCGGCCACGAAAGCACCGATGTTGACCACATCGTTGCCACCGTGCGTGTCTATCTTGATGCCTGCTGCTTGATGTTGATGGTGTCATTGCCATCACCCACCCACACCTCTGCACCAACGCCATTGAAGTTGATGGTGTTGTTTCCCTCGCCTGCATTGATTTTTGCACCCACTGCCCCGATGTGAATGGTGTCGTCGCCCCAGCCGGTTTCTACATGTGCACCCACACCCCAAATTTCGATGATGTCATTGCCGCTTCCGGTCCAAATGTCTGCAAAGGCAGCTCTTGCGATGACATGTTTGTTGCCACCAAACATCCAGTTGTTGACGCGGGTGTAAATGCCATCGATGCTGATCATGTCGTTACCAACACCACTCTCGAATTTGGCATAGGCGTCGCCTACCCAAATCTTGTCGTTGCCCCAACCCGTGTAAACCTCAGTTGCCAGACCCGTTGCATCCACCACATTGTCGCCACCTGAGTCGGCGACCACCGCGTAAAAGCCACCGACCACGATGTAGTCGTTGCCTTCACCTGAGTAGACCTCGACTTTGGCAATGCCGCGCACCTTGATGGTGTTGTTGCCGCCACGGTCTGCCACTTTGGCACCGAAGGTGCCCCAAACCTCAATGGTGTCGTCGCCAAAACCACTGTCAATGTGCGCGTGATTCGCTTTCACATCGATGTGTCGATTCGTGTTGGCCACGGGATGGTTCCACGCAGCCTCTTCAATCACTTGGATCTTGCCCAACAAAAAATTGGTGCTAATGTTTTTGAAGCCAACACCTGAATGAATGGTGGCATTGATGCCCGACTCAATGAAGTAACGGTCGTTGCCCGAGTTTTGCCAGATGGTGGTATTGACCGCACCAACAGAAATATCGTCGTTACCTGCGCCATCCCAAATGTCTAAAAAGGTGACCGCCTTGTTAGACGAACGCACCTCTTGGTTCCAGCCCACCAAGTGAACCTTGCGGTGCGTTGTCGGTTCCCAAATATTGACAGGACCTGCGTCCCAAGTTTCCACACCCATGATGTCCCCTGTAGAGCGATGGGGTGGATGCTAGAAATCGAATGTGAAACAGCGATGAATTATTTTTTAGTTTCTATCACTATTTTTGTGAGCAAACATCACACCGTGAACACCTTCGCGCGGCGAGGCGTCAAGATCAATGTTTCACCTTCGACAAAACGCTGCTCGAGGTATTGGGACGCAGGAATTTGCGCCTCGATGATTTGTTCGTCAGATGGGCTGTCGCCTTCTGCGGCAATCAGCTCTAAGCGCGCAATCGGCCCGACCACAATCGCACGCGACAACTGCGCGACGATGCCTTCGTCACCACTGGTGTAACGGCGCACATCAAAGTCGTGCGGACGCACATAGGCAAAGGCTTTGGCATCTTGCGCACCGCTGTGCTCGGGGCTGGCAAAGCTAACCGTTTGTTTGTCCACGCCAATGTGCATTTCACCTTCGTGGGCACGGCCATGGAACAAATTGACATCGCCCAAAAAGCCATACACAAAGGGGCTGGCGGGGTGTTCCCACACTTCTTGCGGTGAGCCCACTTGCTCGACATTGCCTTTGTTCATCACCACCACACGGTCGGCCACTTCGAGGGCTTCTTCTTGGTCGTGCGTCACAAAAATGGTGGTGACATTGAGGTCGTCATGCAAACGGCGCAACCAGCGGCGCAATTCTTTGCGCACTTTGGCGTCAAGTGCGCCAAAGGGTTCGTCAAGCAACAACACTTTGGGCTCGACCGCCAATGCGCGCGCCAAAGCAATGCGTTGGCGTTGACCGCCTGAGAGTTGTGATGGGTAGCGGTCGGCCAACCAATCGAGTTGCACCAAGCTGAGCAAGTCGTGCACTTTTTTCTTGATGTGTTCTTCGCTGGGACGCTCAGCGCGTGGTTTCACACGCAAGCCAAAGGCCACGTTTTCAAACACGGTCATGTGGCGGAACAACGCGTAGTGTTGAAACACAAAACCGACTTGGCGCTCGCGCACATGCACATGGGTGGTGTCTTCACCGCTGAACAAAATGGTGCCGCTGTCTGCAATTTCTAAACCTGCAATGATGCGCAACAAAGTGGTTTTGCCGCAACCGCTGGGGCCCAACAGGGCAATGAGTTCGCCGGAGTGAATGTCTAAGCTGACATCGCCCAAGGCTTGAAAGTCGCCAAACTGTTTGTGAATATTTCTGATCTCGATGCTCATGGTCTTGCTCTTGTAGGTGCTTGCTGTATCAAACGGTCACAGCATCTGCTGCAGGTGTGTGGGGTCTCTCAGGTGGCAAATCGGCTGCGGCTTGTAGTTCGCGTGCA
>JACCDT010317971.1_pt1 | contig 22591 bp, 24 predicted proteins | sample 7446291 | NCBI WGS metagenome assembly JACCDT01 (sample SAMN15323446, study PRJNA562643) | freshwater metagenome | isolation source: river surface water | place: USA:Blue River Watershed | collected 2017-08-17 | reverse complement strand
CCCTTGACGACGGCCTTCACGCGGCCCTGGACGACGCTGCCTTCCTGGCAGTTGGCCTCGATGCTCTCCCACTTGCGGATCTGCTGGGCGCGGTCGTAGGAGACGGTGGGGGTGCCGTCCTTGTTCTCAAGGCGCTCGAGGTAGACCTCGATCTCGCCGCCGACCTGGACTTCGGCCATGTCGGGGAACTCGGACTGGGGGATGAAGCCCTCGGACTTGCCGCTGATGTCGACGACGACGAACTTGTCGTCCCGGATCTCGGTGATCTTCGCCTTCACGACGGAGTGGGCCTTGAGCGCGCCGAAGTTGGAGTCGGCGAGCAGTTTTTCCATGATGCTCATTGTTTTTTGACTGTTTCTCCCGGTCGTCACTGAGGACGGGTCCGGGGTTTGGTTGTTGTTGGTGTTTCCTCCGGGAAGGTCCGCCGACGACGGTCAGCGGGCCCGAAGGAAGTTCGAAAAAACGCCGGCCGGCGGTCTTGGCAAGCCCTTTCGGGCTCAGCGGGCGACGGGCTGGACGGAGCGGGCGTATTCGGCCACGCCCGCGGCGATGGCCTCGGCCACCTGCTGACGGTAGGAGGGGGTGCCGATGAGGGCGCCTTCGCGGCGGCTGGAGACGAACCCGCCTTCAATCAGGATGCCGGGGCAGGGCAGGGTGCGCAGCACGGCGAAACGGGCCCGACGCACGCCCCGGTCCTCGCCCCGGGTGGCCGCGAGCAGGTGACGCTGGACGCTCCAGGCCAGCTGCATGTTGCGCGCGTCGAAGCGGTTGCCGGGCTCGGAGGAGACGTCGGCACGGCCCTTCGCCACGTTGGTGGAGCGCATGCCGGGCGGGGTGAGGCAGTAGGTCTCGATACCCTCGCTGGTAGTGTCGTTGGTGCCGGCGGAATTGTAATGGATGCTGACGAAGAGGTCCGCGCCGAACTTCGTGGCCAGCGCGGGCCGGGCCGGAAGGTCCAGCGAGGCGTCCTTGCTCCGGGTGAGGAAGACCTCGAAGCCCTGCTTCTCGAGCGCGGCCTTGACCCGTGCCGCGGTGTCGAAGGCGACGGTCTTCTCATTGTACTTGGCGTGCTGCTTGCCGGGGTCGCTTCCCCCGTGTCCGGGGTCGAGCACGATCCGGCGCACCGGCCTGCGTTCGGCCTGCCTCCAGAAAAGCGGGACGAGCACCTTGTCATAGTCGACGCGCGCGACGGTGAGCTTCCCCTTGAGCAGGCCCACCGGCTCCGAGAGCATCACCTTCACGCCGTCGACCAGCACGTGGTCGCGGTCGCGCTCGGCGTAGAGGGTCGGCTTGCCCGCGCCGCCGTGACGTTCGGAGCCCGCCCGGTCGCCCTTCTGCGCCGCCAGGCCGGAGGCGCCGAGCTGCCGGAGGGAGTCGCCCAGGTAGACGTCGACCGCGCGCAGTTCGGCCGCGCCAGCCGCGGACAGCAGTAGCGCCGAGATCAGGATGGCCCGGACCCTCGGCACCGGCTCACTCCTGCTCGTCGCCGTCGGTCTCGGCGGAATCGTCCTCTCCGTCCTCCTCGCCCGGCGCGGCGTTGTGCACGAGCTTGCGGCGGTTCTGCTGCACGGGCGTGAGCCCGACGACGATGGCGCGTCCGTTGCGCTTGGGCTCGTTGTCCGAGGTGCTGATGTGGGCGAGCTCCTGGATGGCGCGCTTGATGGTGTCGACGCCGATCTCGGGGTGCTCGAGCTCGCGGTACCTGAACTGCAGGAGCAGCTTAACCTTGTGGCCGTGGTAGAGGAAGTTCTCGGCGCGGCGCACCTTGATCATGAGGTCGTGCACGTCGATGCGCGGGCGGAGCTTGATCTCCTTCACCTTGCTCGCGGACTTCTGATGCTTGTGCTTCTTGGCCTCCTCGTAGAGGAACTTGCCGTATTCGATGAGCTTGCAGACGGGAGGCTGCGCGTTCGCGGCGATCTCGATCAGGTCCACGCCGATCTCACGGGCCAGGTCCAGGGCCTTGGCGGTGGGCATGATGCCGAGCATGTCCCCCTTCGGGGAGATGACGCGGACCTCGGTCGCGCGGATGCGGTCGTTGCGACGCGGACCTTTGTCCTCTTTCCGCTGGTCCCTCCGTTGGTTCTGCTGATTGGACGAGTTCGGCCTGGGGCCGGAGGGGCGATACGGGGTGGCCATTAGGTAGCTGGGCGTGCGTCTGTGCCCGGAAAAGTCTCTTTTTCCCGGTGCAGGTTCAAGTCCCGATTCTACGGGACTCTCCTCGTCACTTCAGCGCCGCGATCGCCTCAAGCAGCTGGCTTCCGTGCGCGGCGGCTTCGACTTTGGAGACGGCTCCGACCAGTCTGCCCTTGGCGTCGAAAATGTAGGCCGCCCGGGCCGGCCCCAGGAACTTCTTTCCGTACATCGATTTCTCCACCATGCCGTCCACGGCTTTGGAAAAGTTATCTTCGGGGTCCGCCACCAGCGCATACTTGTAGCCATGCTTCTGGGCATACTTCTCATGGGAAGTGACCTTGTCCCGGGAGACGGCAATAAGCTTAAACCCCTTTTTGGCAACGATTTGCATTACTTTGTCGAGTTCAGCCGCCTGCTTGTCGCAGGCCGAGGTGTTGTTGCGCATGTAGACGGAGACCACCGTCGGCCCGTCCATCAGCTCGGAGAAGGGCAGTGTGAGGGTCTTGCCGCCCGCTACGGCATCCACTTTGAAACTAAGTTTCGGGGCTTTTCCTAGGGAAATCATGGGCTGGTGCGTGCAGTCCGCAAGGGAGGGGAGGCCGGGGCGATGTCAAATCCGGCGTCAGCGGACCATGCCGACCACCCCCTTTCCCCTTTACAATCGGCGCCCCGACCCCTTTGTTCGACCTCTTTCCGCCATGCAGAAGACCCGCAAGTCCATCTCCAAGCGCTTCAAGATCACCGGTTCGGGCAAGGTCATGCGTCGCTCCCCGAACACGCGCCATCTGCTGAGCTCCAAGTCCCGCAAGCAGCGCCGTCGTGCCAACAAGGCCAAGCGGGTCGACTCCGGCTTCGAGAAGAAGATGCTGGCGTCGATGCCCTTCGCCTGAGCCCCTCTCGGGCCGAACGGGTGTCTAAGGCGACCCCGAGGCCCGTCCTACCAACCCAAGCAAACCATACACCAACATGCCTAGAGCAACCAACGGTCCGGCCACCAAGGCGCGCAAGCGTCGCGCCATCGCGGCGGCCAAGGGCTACTTCGGAAACAAGTCGCGTCTTTACGTGTACGCCCTCGAGGCGTCGCAGCGCGCCCAGAAGTTCGCCTACCGCGACCGCCGCAAGAACAAGTCGACGTTCCGTCAGCTGTGGATCGTGCGCCTCAACGCCGCCTGCCGGCCCCTGGGGATCACCTACAGCCGTCTGATCGCCGGGCTGAAGAAGGCCAACATCCTCATGGACCGCAAGAACCTCAGCGAGCTCGCCATCCACGACGCGCCCGCCTTCGAGGCCATCGTCCACAAGGCCAAGGCCGCCCTCGCCTGAGCCCGCCCTGAGCGGCCTCCTCGCGAAGCCCCGGCCTCCGGGGCTTCTTCTTTTCCGCGGGGGTGCTTTCGCTTGCCGCCCCGCCCCTCCCACGCAAAAAACACCCCGCATGCAGCAGCAGCTCGCCAGCATCGTCGCCACGGCCCGCCAGGAGTCGGCCGCCGTCACGACCCGGGCCGAGATGGAGGCCTTCAAGGCCCGCGTGATGGGCCCCAACGGATCGCTCACGCAGGTGATGAAGGGAATGGGGTCGCTCTCCAAGGAGGAACGCCCGGTCGTCGGCCGTCTCATCAATGAGGCCAAGCGCGAGGTCGAGGACCTGCTCGCCGCCCTGCTGGCCAAGGTCGAGGACGCGGAGATCGGCTCCGCGCTCGGCGCCCCGGCCGACCCTTCCTTGCCGCCGCCCGACGCGCCCGCGGGCTCGGCCCATCCGCTCAGCCGCACGCGTGAGCGCATCCTCGCCTCTTTCCGCAAGCTGGGCTTCACGGTCGCCGAAGGTCCGGAGGTCGAGACGGAGTGGCATTGTTTCGACGCCCTCAATACGCCCGCCGACCACCCCGCGCGCGACATGCAGGACACGCTCTACCTGCCGGCCTCGTTCCGCTCCGCCGACGCGCCCCGCAAGGGGACCGAAGCGGTGCTGCTCCGCACGCACACTTCCAGCGTGCAGGTCCGCACGATGCTGTCCCGCAAGCCGCCCTTCCGCATCGTCGCTCCGGGGCGATGCTTCCGCCGCGACGCGGTCGACGCCACGCACTCGGCCAACTTCCACCAGGTCGAAGGACTTTGGATCGACCGGCAGGTCACGCTCGCCGACCTCCGCGGGGTGCTCGACTTCTTCGTGAAGGAGACGTTCGGGCCCGAGGCCGAGACGCGCCTGCGGCCTTCCTTCTTCCCCTTCACCGAGCCGAGCTTCGAGATGGACCTGCGCTCGCCCAACCTGGGCCGTCTTTCGGGGCGCTGGCTGGAGATCATGGGCTGCGGGCTGGTCGACCCCAAGGTCCTCGAGCTCTGCGGGCTCGATCCGCAGGAATGGTCGGGTCTCGCCTTCGGACTCGGCCTCGAGCGCATCGCGATGCTGGTCCACGGGATCGACGACATCCGCCACTTCTACGCCAACGACGCGCGCTTCCTGCGCCAGTTCGCCTGAGCCGCACATGAAGGTCTCCCTGCAGTCGCTTTCCCGTCACCTCGACCTTTCCGGCGTCACCGCCGAGAAGGTCGCCGAGGTCCTGCCGATGCTCGGGCTCGAGGTCGAGTCGGTGAGCACGTTCGGCCTCGCGCCGCTGCCCCGGGTGGTGGTCGGCCAGATCCTCTCGTTCGACAAGCATCCGAAGGCCGACCGTCTCAGCGTCTGCCAGGTCGACGTGGGCGACGGCGCGCCGCGCCAGATCGTCTGCGGGGCCAAGAACTTCAAGGCCGGTGACCGCGTGCCGGTCGCGCTGCCCGGCACGGTCATGCCCGGCGGCTTCGAGATCAAGGTGTCGAAGCTCCGCGACGTCGATTCGGCCGGGATGATGTGCTCCTCGGAGGAGCTCGGGCTCGGCAAGGGGGAGGACGGCCTGCTGATCCTCACGCCCCGCGCCCCCGCCGTCGGCACGCCGCTCAACGCGCTTTACGGCCCCCCGGACACGGTGCTGGAGATCTCCGTCACGCCCAACCGCGGCGACTGCCTCGGTCTTCGCGGCGTCGCCCGTGAGCTCGCCGCCGCGCTCGGCCGTCCGTTGCTCCCGCTCTCGCCGGCGACGCCCGCGGGGCTGCAGGCCTCCGGCGGCCCCCGGGCGATGCGTCTCACGACGGACGCCTGTCCCTATTACACGCTGCGGGCCTTCCGCGGGGTGAAGGTCGGACCCTCGCCCGACTGGCTCCGTCGGGACCTCGAGGCCGCCGGGCTGCGTCCGATCAACAACGTGGTCGACATCACCAACTGGGTGATGCTCGAGCTCGGCCAGCCGCTGCACGCCTTCGACGCCGCGCAGGTCAAGGGCGCCGTCGAGGTGCGTTCCGCCCGTGAGGGCGAGGCGCTGGAGCTGCTTGACGGCCGCAAGGTCCAGCTCGACGCCTCCGCGTGCGTCGTCGCCGACGAGGCGCGCGCGCTGGTGCTGGGCGGCGTCATGGGCGGCGCCGGCTCCGGCGTCACCGAAGGCACGACGGAAGTGCTGCTCGAGTCCGCCTGGTTCCGGCCCGCCGACGTGCGCCGCGCCGCTCGCCGGCTCGGCGTGAGCACGGACTCCTCCCACCGGTTCGCGCGCGACGTCGACCCGGCCGGAGTCGAGCTCGCCTCACGCCTGGCCGCGGACCTGCTCGTCAAGCTCGCGTCCGCCGAACCCGTCGGCCCGGCGGTCGCGGCGGGCCGCGCGCCGCGTGGCGACGTGAAGGTCGACCTGCCCGCGGGCTTCGCCGCCGCCAAGATCGGCTCGCCTGTCGCCGACGCCGACGTCTCCGCCGCCCTCGGGCGCCTCGGCTTCAAGGTGGAGCCGTCCGCCTCCGGCCTCACGGTCACGGTGCCTTCCTTCCGTTCCGACGTCACGCGCCCCATCGACCTGGTCGAAGAGTTCGTCCGCGTGCACGGCACGGACAACGTCCCGGTGGGCCGCCCCGCCGCGCCCGCGCCGGGCGACGAGGACGCGCCTTCCGCCGCCTTCGCCCGCGAGGCCTCCTCCCGCCTCATCGGCGCCGGCTTCACGGAGTGCTGCCACTACTCGATGCGCGACGCCGCCGAGCTCACGCGCACCCTCGGCGCCGAACGCGCTCCGCTCCTGGCGATCGACAATCCGCTGACCGCCGAACAGACGCACCTGCGCGCCTCGCTGCTGCCGGGACTCGCCGGCGCCCTCGCCCTCAACGCGTCCGTGCACGCCGACCTGCGAGCGGTCTTCGAGGTCGGAGTGGTCTTCCGCCCCCAGGCCGACGGCCAGGTGCGTGAACACCTCGCCGTCTCCTTCGCGGCCCTCGCCGACCCGGTGGTCCGCTCCTGGAAGGGACGTGAACCCTGGGACGCCCAGCGCATGAAGCGCCTCGTCCTCGACGTCGCCGCCCTCGCCGGCGCGGGCGCGGTCCGTCTTTCCTTCGGCACCGTCCAAGGCGGCCTCTGGCAGCCGGGGCACGCCTCCGCGCTGCTCGACCGTGCGCGCTCGCTTGACGGCGCCGCCGGCGTCCTCGACCTGCGCTGGACGCGTTCGCTCGGACTGCGCGGCACCGTCGTCGCCGGCGAGGTCCTCATCCCTCGCGCGGCACTGGCCGACCAGCGCAAGCCGGCCCGCTTCGAGGCCTTCTCCTCCTTCCCGCCCGTCACCCGCGACGTCTCCGTGGTCGTGCCCGATTCCGTGCCGGCCTCCGAAGTCGAGTCGCGCGTGCGTCAGGCCGCGGCCAAGACCGCCGGCAAGGAGTTCGTGCTCGAGTCCGTGACGTGCTTCGACGTCTTCACCGGGGGCAAGCTGCCGGCGGGCTCGCGCTCCCTCGCCTTCGAGATGCGCTGGCGTCACGCCTCCCGCACCCTGACCGATGACGAGGCCGCCAAGGCGCTCGAATCCGTGATGTCCGCCCTGGAGAAAGGGGCCGGCTGGACCGTCCAACGCTGAGCATGGCCGAAGGTTTCGACATCCGGCACCTGGCCAAGCTGGCCCGCCTGCGGCTCACGCCGGAGGAGGAGGCCCTCTACGCCTCGCAGCTCGGTTCCGTGCTCGGCCATTTCCGCGCACTGGCCGAGGCCGAACTGCCCGCCGTCGACGAGGCCCGCGCCGTGCCGGAGTCCGCCCTGCGTTCCGATGAACCCGGCCCGGTGGTCGGCCCCGAGACCGTCACCCGCATCGCCCCGGCCTCCAAGGACGGACAGGTGTCCGTCCCGCGGGTGGTCGACGACGAGTCCTGATCGCGATGTCCGACGCGCTCCATCTGCTCAGCGCCGCCGAGCTGTCCCGACGCCTGACGTCCGGCGCGCTGACTTCCCGGGCCCTCGTCGACGCCTTGCTCGCCCGCCATGCGGAAGTGGATCCGAAGGTCGGAGCCTTCCTCGGAGTCGACGCCGCCGACGTCCGTTCCCAGGCCGACGCTTCCGACGCCCGTCGTCGGGCCGGACGCGCCCTCGGTCCGCTCGACGGCATTCCGGTGGCGATCAAGGACAACGTGGCCGTCAAGGGCCAGCCTCTGACCTGCGCCAGCCGGATGCTGGAGCCGCTCGTGTCCCCCTACGACTCGCATGTCGCCGAGCTGCTTCGCGCCGCCGGCGCGGTGCTCTACGGACGTCTGAACATGGACGAGTTCGCGATGGGCTCCTCCACCGAGAACTCGGCCTTCAAACGGACCTCCAATCCCTGGGACCTGGGAAGGATTCCCGGCGGATCCTCCGGAGGCAGCGCGGCCGCGCTCGCCGCCGGCCTCGTTCCGCTGGCCCTCGGGTCCGACACGGGCGGATCCATCCGCCAGCCCGCCTCCCATTGCGGCGTGGTCGGACTCAAGCCCACCTACGGGCTGGTCTCACGCTTCGGGCTGGCGGCGTTCGCCTCCTCGCTCGACCAGATCGGCCCGAGGGCCCGCACGGTCGAGGATTGCGCGATGCTTCTCGAGGTCATCGCCCGGCCCGACGCCCGCGACATGACCTGTCTCCCGGCGTCTGCCCGCGTCGCCACCGCCGTGCCCGACGCCCGAAAGCTCAGCTTCGGCATCCCACGCGGCTTCCTCGGCAAGGGCGTGGCTCCGGAGGTTTCCGCCGCCGTGACCGCCGCGGCCGACTTCTTCCGGAAGCAGGGCTGCCGCGTGACCGAGGTCGATCTCCCGTCCTCGGACCTCGCCGTCCCCGCCTACTACGTCGTCGCCACCGCGGAGGCCTCCTCGAATCTCGGGCGCTACGACGGCGTGCGTTACGGCCATCGCTCGAAGGACGCGCCGACTCCGGTCGACATGATGATCAACAGTCGCTCCGAAGGCTTCGGGCCTGAGGTGAAGCGGCGCATCCTGCTCGGCACCTTCGTGCTGAGCGCCGGCTACGCCGACGCCTATTACGTCCGCGCGCTGCGCGCCCGCGCCAAGATCCGCGCCGAGCACCTGGCCGCTCTCGCCGGCGTCGACGCCATCCTGACGCCGACCGTGCCCGGCCCGGCCTTCCGCTTCGGCGAGAAGTCCTCCGATCCCCTCAGCCTGTATCTCGAGGACGTGTTCACCATCCCGGCCAACCTCGCCGGCCTGCCCGCCGTCTCCGTCCCGTGCGGACTCGCCGGCGGACTTCCCGTGGGCCTCCAGCTCGTCGGCGCGCCGCTGTCCGAGCCGCGCCTGCTGGCCGCCGCCGCCCTTTTCGAGGGCGCCCACCCCTTCGCCAACCGCGTGCCCCTCGCATGAGCTCACCCGTGCCAGAAGGATGGGAGGTCGTCATCGGCCTCGAGGTGCACATGCAGCTGCGCACCCGCTCGAAGGTGTTCGCCGCCGCCCCCTGGGGGTTCGGCGAAGAGCCCAACGCGCAGGTGGACGCGGTGGTCCTCGGCCTGCCCGGCACCTTGCCGGTGGTCAACCGTGAGGCCGTCGAGCGCGCGATCCTCTTCGGCCTCGTGGTCGGGGCCGAGATCCCCGAAGTCTGCGCCTGGGACCGGAAGAACTACTTCTATCCCGACAATCCTAAGAACTACCAGCTGACCCAGAAGGACCGCCCGGTGGTCGTCGGCGGCGCCGTCGAGATCGAGCTGCCTGGCCCTTCCCGCAACGTGATGGGGGAGCACCGGTCCATCCGGCTAAATCATGCGCACCTCGAGGAGGACGTCGGCAAGCTCAGCCATTCCGGCGGCGGATCGCTCGTCGATTACAACCGCGCGGGCGTGCCCCTGCTGGAGATCGTCACCGAGCCCGACTTGCGTTCGGCCGCCGAGGCGGAGGCCTTCTTGCGCGCCCTGGTCGCGCTGGCCGTCCAGGCGGGCGTCGCTGACTGCGACATGGAGAAGGGCCAGCTGCGCTGCGACGCCAACGTCTCCGTCCGTCGCGCGGGCGAATCCCGTCTCGGCACCCGCACCGAGACCAAGAACCTCAACTCCATCTCCGGCGTGCGCGACTGCATCCTGCACGAGACCGTCCGTCAAGTCAGGGAGCTGGAGGCCGGCCGGGCCATCGTCCAGGAGACGCGCGGCTGGAACGCCGAGCAGGGCAGGGGATACGTCCTGCGCGACAAGGAGGACGCCCATGACTACCGCTATTTCCCCGACCCTGACATCCCTCCACTCCGCGTCTCCCGGGCCACGGTCGAGCGCCTGAAGGCCTCCGTGCCGGAGGCTCCTTTCGTCCGTCAGCGCCGATACGTCGAGCAGCTCGGCCTTCCTTACACCGCCGCCTCCGTGCTGGTCGCCGACCGGGCCCTCGCCGAGTGGTTCGAGGCCGCCGTGGCCGCCCATCCGGCGGGCGCTTCCGCCCTGGCCAACCTCGTGGTCAACGAGCTGCTGCGCGACCTCTCCGCCGCCGTGCCGCCCGTCCCCCTCTCGGCCTGTCCCGTCCGTCCCGCCGCGCTCGCGGGCCTCGTGAAGCTCACCGACGAGGGCGTCATCTCCAAGCAGCAGGCGAAGGAGGTCTTCACCGAGATGTTCCGCACCGGGCAGGAGGCGGCCGCGATCGTCGACGCCCGCGGCCTGCGTCAGAACAGCGACACCGGCGAGCTGGAGCAGATCATCCGCGAAGTCGTCGCCGACCCCTCGGTCGCCAAGTCCATCGCCGAATACCGCGCCGGCAATGAGAAGGCCATCAACGCGCTCAAGGGGCCGATCATGAAGCGCACGCAGGGCAAGGCCAACCCGGGGCTGGTCGACCAGCTTCTCCGCCGCATCCTCGGATGAGCCGGGAGGAGCTGCCGCCGCCCTGGACCGCCGGCCTCAAGGCCGTCAGGGACAACTTCGCCCCGCTGCTCATCATCCTCGGCTTCGCGACCGCGCTGGCCGTGAGCTACTACCGCGTCGAGCCGGTGAAGGCCGCGCTCGACCGCGTCGGCCGGCTCAGCGACGCCTCGCCCCTGGTGTTCGCCGCCGTCTGGTCCTCGTTCTCCGCCGGATTCGTCCCGTGGTGCTTCCGCATGGCCTTCCCCCGCCTGCGTCCGCGGCATCCGCTGCCCGACCTCGTGCACTGCCTCGTCTGGTGGGCCCTCATGGGGATGCTCATCAGCGGCTTCTATTCGCTCCAGGCCCGTTGGTTCGGCGAGGAGGCCGGCCTCCGGACGGTGAGCCTCAAGGTGGCGGTCGACATGCTCGGCTTCACCGTCCTCATCGGCGCCCCCTTGCAGGCCATCTCCCACCTCTGGAAGGACTACGGATGGGATTTCGCCCGCCTGCGGGCCTCCATGGGCAAGGGCTGGTATCGCCGGCTCGTCCTTCCGAACCTCCTTCCGAACTACTGCGTCTGGCTGCCCGGCACGTTCATCTTCTACTCGCTGCCGACCTCGCTGCAGCTGGTCGTGGCCAACTGCATCGGGTGCTTCTGGGCCCTGATGTGCGCCCGCATCGCCGCGCATTCGGGCGGAGATTGCCGCTGAGCCCAGCCGCCGCTTGAAAAGCCGGCCCACTTGGGCGACCTTCCTCGCGTGCCAGACCTATTCGGAGAGATCGAGCCCGGCGTCGCCGAGGTGGTCCCGTTCGACGGCGGCGCCCGGGCCTACTCCTACTCGGTGCCCGCCGCCCTGAAGGGCGTGCTCCGGCCCGGACACTTGGTGCGCGTCCCGCTGGGCGGACGCACGAGCCTGGGCGTGGTCTGGAAATGTCCGGCCGAACCTCCGGCCGGGGCGCGTCTGCGCAGCGTCATCCTGCTCGAGCACGAGCAGCCGGTGATGACTCCCGACTGCTGCCGGTTGGCGGAATGGATGGCCGGCTATTACGGCTGCGGACTCAACTCGGTGCTCGAGACCCTGCTTCCCGCCGCCGTGCGCAAGGGCGTCCGTCCCGTGCTGCGCCGTCTGCTCACCCTCGCCCGCAGGCCGGAGGGCGAGGCCCTCGACAAGCTCCGGCGTCGCGCGCCGCGCCAGGCCCAGCTGATCGACTTCCTCTCGGCGCAGACCGGGCCGGCCGACCGCGCCAAGGCCGTCAACGGACTCGGGCTCTCCCAGCAGGCCGTCGACGCCCTGATCAAGGCCGGCGTGGTGCGTGAGGAGTCCAGCGTCATGCTGCGGGTCGCCTACGACGACCCCTTCGCCGAGGCCGAGAGCGTGCCGGCCGAGGGGCACGCGCTCAATGCCCAGCAGGCCGCGGCCGTCGCCTCGGTGTCCGCGACGTTGGACGCCCGTTCCTTCCGCGCCCATCTGCTCCACGGCGTCACCGGATCGGGCAAGACGGAGGTGTACGTGTCGCTCATCCGCAAGGTCGTGGCCGAGGGAGGCTCGGCCGTCTTCCTCGTGCCGGAGGTCGCGCTCACGCCCCAGACCGTCGGGCGTCTCCGCTCCCGTCTCACCGACCTCGGAACCAAGGTCGTCGTCTGGCACAGCCACCTCTCCGCCGGGGAGCGCTTCGACGCCTGGATGGCGATGTCGATGGGGCAGGCGCGCGTGGTCGTGGGCGCTCGCTCGGCGGTGTTCGCGCCGCTGCCGGACCTCCGGCTGATCGTCGTGGACGAGGAGCATGAGGCCTCCTTCAAGCAGTCCGAGACGCCCATGTACCATGGGCGCGACGTCGCCGTGATGCGGGCCTCCCTGCTGGGCGCCGCATGCGTGCTCGGCTCGGCCACGCCCTCCCTCGAGACCTGGCGCAACGCCGCGTCGGGACGTTACGTGCTCGATTCCATGCCCGCGCGCGTCGACGACCGGCCGATGCCCGCCTTCCGCATCGTGGACATGCGGCGGGAGGTGCTGCATTCCAAGGGCCAGCACATCCTCTCGAGGGAGCTCGTCGACGGCCTCCGCGAGCGCCTGGAGCGGCGCGAGCAGGCCATCCTCTTCCTCAACCGCCGCGGCCATTCGCGTTCGCTCGTCTGTCCTGATTGCGGCGCCGCCGTGCAGTGCCCGCGGTGCAGCGTCTCGCTCACCCTGCACCGGACCGACGACACCGCGCGCTGCCATCTCTGTGACCACCGTGAGCCCGCCCCCGTCGCCTGCCCGGCCTGCCGTTCGCCCAAGGTCCGGTGGAAGGGCTACGGAACGCAGCGCGCCGAGGAGGCGCTCGCGCAGCTGTTTCCGCGGATGAAGGTCGCCCGGCTCGACGCCGACACGATGGGGCGCAAGGACCTGTTCCGTAAGGTGCTCTCCGATTTCCGCGCCGGGCGTTACGATGTCCTGCTGGGCACGCAGATGATCGCCAAGGGCCTCGACTTCCCGCGCGTCACTTTGGTCGGCATCCTGGACGCCGACCTCTCCCTGCAGATGCCTGACTTCCGGGCTCCCGAACGGACGTTCCAGCTGCTCACGCAGGTGGCGGGCCGGGCCGGACGCGGAGACCTCGAGGGCGTGGTGGTCGTCCAGACCTTCCAGCCCGCCTCCGATCCGGTGCAGTTCGCCAAGCGGCTGGACTACCGGGGTTTCGTCACGGCCGAATTGGAGCGCCGGGCCGAGTTCGGCTACCCGCCGGACCGCCATCTGGTGCGTCACCTGTTCCGCGGCCGCAATCCGGAGAAGGTCGCCTTCGTGGCGGAGGCCTGGGTCAAGGAGCTTGAGCGGCTGCACCCCGGTCTGGCCGAGATCCGCGGGCCCGCGCCGTGCCCCTTCGAGAAGGTCCAGGAGCAGCACCGTTTCCACGTCTGGTATCTCGTGCCCGCCGTGAAGCCGCTGCTCGCGGCCTTGCTGCCCTTGCGGGCGAAGTTCCTGCGGGACGCCGACGTCACCGACGTCCTCGACGTGGACGCCCAGGACTGCGCCTGACCGCCCGCCGGGCCGGCGTCAGCGCGTCACCACCAGCGCCTGCGCTTCATCCAAAGCACGATGCCCAGGACGGTCAGGCCGATCGTGCCCCAGGCCAGCAGGTAGCCGTACTTCTTGCCCCACTCCGTGTGGATCTCCGGCATGAACTCGAAGTTCATGCCCCAGACTCCCACGAGGAACGTCAGCGGGATGAAGACCGAGCTCATGACCGTGAGCACCCGCACCACTTCGCTCGTCTTGCGCTCCTGCTGGGTGTGGTGGTACTCCTGGAGGTCCTGCAGCACCATGCGGGCGTGCTCGATGCGGTCCGCGGCGCGGATCGAATGGTCGTAGAGGTCGCGGAGGTAGATGTCCAGGGAGGAGGGCAGGAGCGGATGCTCGTAGTGCTCGAGCACGCTCACCATGTCCTTGAGCGGCTGGGCGAGACGGCTGAGGCGCACGACCACGCGCTTGAGCCGGTACACTTCGTTCAGGTCCCAGTCGTCGGTCCCCTTGAGGATGGAGTCCTCGAGCTCCGTGATGGCGTCCTCGATCTCCTCCGTCTGGTAGAGCAGCCGGTCGACGAGCGTGTCGAGCAGCGAGTAGAACAGGTAGCCCGCGTGCCACTTGCGGATGTTGCCCTTGTTTTCGGCGATGCGCCGCTCGACCGCCTCGAAGACCTTCTCGTCGTTCTCGTGGAAGGAGATGACCCAGTTCTGCGCGGCGATGACGGAGATCTGCTGGCCGCGCGGGGTGTCCTCCTCGACGCCGATGCGCACGGAACGGGCCACGGCCAGGATCTTGTCGCCGTGCTCCTCGAACTTGGGCCGGGAGGTGCTGGTCAGGACGTCCTCCTGCGCCAGCATCGGGATGTCGAAGAAGGCCCCCACGACGTGCACCACCTGGGGGTCGGTGATGCCCAGGACCTGGATCCAGACCATGCCGGGTCGGCCGGCGTAGCGGCCGATGGAATCCAGGTCGGCGAATTCCTCCATCTTGCAGGAGTTCTCGTCGTAGCAGTGCACCCTGAAGCGGGTGGGGGAGGAGGACTCGAAGGGCGAGGCCGCGGGCAGCTGGCCCGGGGCGCGGCCGATCTCGGTGTCGTCAAAGGCAGCCTCGCCGGGGAGGGGGGTGGAGGGGTGCTTGAGCCCCAGCCTCCGCCTGAGGTCGTCGAGACGACGTTGGATGAAGGAACGCGCCCGTTCCTTGTCCTTCTCGCGCCTCTCCTGATGGCGGCTCATCCGTCAATCCTCGCGGACCGACGGCTCGAAGTCAACGGCGGGCCGCCCCCCTCAGCCCTGCAGTTTCCGGCGGCCCTTGCCGTTGACCTTGCCGTTGCGCCCGATGCCGTGGGGCTCGGTCTTGCCCTGCTGGACCTTCTGGAAGAGGTTGTTGGAGTTCGTCACTCCGAGGCAGTAGAGCACGGCCGCCAGATCGTCCGCGTCGCGCTTGGAGACCAGCCCGACATTGACCAGGCCCTTGGCCACGGACCGGTGGAAGTTGGCCGGACTGATGTCGAGCTCCTCCCCGCCCAGTCGCAGCCACAGTTCGGCGCGCAGCGCCATGGTGCAGTTCCCGCGCTTCTCATGGACTTCACGGACCCTGACCAGGAGCTGGGTGACGGTTTCGTTGGGCCGTGGGGCGGAGCTGTCGGACATGCTTCGTCGAGGTCGGGGTGACCAGAAGCATTTTTGTAGAAGAAGGCCCCCGGGAGGAAGCCCAGAACGCCCCGAACCAGAAGTATAATAATCTAATAAAATTGGAATGCCGGCTCGGGCTTTCCGGGTGGTGGTCGCGACAGGACTTGAACCTGTGACTTCTGCAATGTGAATGCAGCGCTCTAACCAACTGAGCTACGCGACCGTCTCCCGGGCCGTCTTAGATGGCCCGGGAGACGCCCCCGGGCAAGCCTGATTTGGGCGCACGCTTGCCATCCTGCGCCGACGGAGTTGCCTTGCCGGCATGGAAGCCAGTGCCGCCGCGCCGCGAGAAGCCGACGAGAGGCTGGTCCGCCTCACGGCTCCGGCCGGCGCCAAGGTCGCGTCGCTGCGGGAGCGGGAGGCCGGCGCCTCTTATCTGCGGGTCGCCATCTCCGGAGGGGGCTGCAACGGTCTGTCCTACAAGCTTCGCTTCGCGGAGGCGCCGAAGGCCGGTGACATCCTGGTCCGCACTTCCGGCGTCGAGGTCCTGGTCGATCCCAAGTCGGCCCTCTACCTGCGGGGCACGGTCTTGGATTATTCCGACAAGATGATCGGGGGCGGCTTCAAGTTCTCCAATCCGAACGCCAAGGCCAGCTGCTCCTGCGGGGAGAGTTTTTCGCTCTAGCGTCCGGCCCCGGCGAGGGCAGGGCCGGGGCCTGGGGCGCACGCCTTCCCCTTGCCAGCGCGCCAGCCAGCCCCCTACTTGTCCTGCGTGTTCACCTTGCTGAAGACCGACACGACGACGGCCGCGCGCCTCGGCGTGCTCCAGACCCCTCACGGGGAGGTCCGGACGCCCGTCTTCATGCCGGTGGGCACCCAGGCCACGGTCAAGGGCCTCACGCCCGCGCAGGTGGCGGAGACGGGCGCCCAGATCCTGCTCAGCAACACCTACCACCTCAACCTGCGCCCGGGGCGTGATGTGGTGGCCGCCGCCGGCGGGCTCCACAAGTTCATGAACTGGAACCGTCCCATCCTCACGGACAGCGGCGGATTCCAGGTCTTTTCACTGGCGAAGCTGAGGCAGATCACGGACGAGGGCATCCACTTCAGCTCTCACCTGGACGGCAACCGGCTGTTTCTCGACGTGCAGGACTGCTTCGACATCCAGGACAAGCTGGGCTCGGACATCGCCATGGTGCTGGACGAATGTCCGCCCTATCCCTGCGAGCGCGGGGCCTGCGAAGTCGCCGTCACCCGCTCGATCCGCTGGGCGAAGGAGATGCTCGCGCTGGCCAAGTCCCGGGGCTTCCTCGCCTCCGGCCGTCATCTTTTCTGCATCAACCAAGGTTCGGTCTACGACGACCTGCGCATCCGTTGCGCGGAGGAGCTGGGCGGCCTCGATTTTCCCGGACACGCCATCGGCGGGGTCAGCGTGGGCGAACCGGAGGAGCACATGCTGCACCAGGTCGGACTGGTGGCTCCGTTGCTCCCCGCGCACAAGCCGCGCTACGTGATGGGGGTGGGCACGCCCGCCCAGCTGCTCAAGATGGTCGGCCTGGGGGCCGACATGTTCGACTGCACCATGCCCACCCGGATCGGCCGGCACGGCGGCGCCTTCACGCCTGACGGTCCGGTCAACCTGAAGCATCTGCGCTACAAGGACGACCACCGCCCGCTCGTGGAAGGACTCGACAATTACGCCTGCCGGAACTTCAGCCGTTCCTACCTGCGTCACCTGCATCACGCGGGCGAGAGCCTGGGCGGGACGCTGCTGGCGCTGCACAACATCCACTTCCTGCAGGACCTGATGGCGCAGGCCCATGCCCGGATCCGCGCGGGCGACTTCGGCGCCTGGTCGCGCGCCTGGTGCGAGCGTTACGAGGCCGGCGCCAAGGACGAACTGCCCGAGGACTAGTCTCCCGGCCGCGTCGGCTCAGCGTGCGTTGCCGTCGAAGGTCAGGCGCATCCCCACGGGCGCGTCGGGCCTGATCCGGCCGTCCTCGTAGACGCAGACGCCGTTGACGAAGGTGCGGTCGACCGAGGCGCTGAAGGCGTGGCCTTCGAACGGCGACCAGCCGCACTTGTAGAGCAGGCCGTCCGCCGTCACCCGGGTCGGCTTGGCGGGGTCGACCACCACCAGGTCGGCCCAGTGGCCTTCGCGGATGAAGCCGCGACCCTGCACGCCGAACAGGCGGGCCGGCGCATGGCAGGCGCGTTCGACGGCGGTCTCAAGGGTGAACGCGCCCTGCCTGGCGAGGTCGATCAGCATGAGGAGAGGATGCTGGATGAGGGGCAGTCCTGACGGCGCCTTGAAGTATCCCTGGGCCTTCTCCTCGCGGGTGTGCGGGGCGTGGTCGGTGGCGAGGATGTCGATGACTCCCGAGGCCACCGCCGCCCTCACGGCGTCGCGGTCCGCGCGGGTCTTGATGGAGGGGTTGCATTTGATGCGGTGTCCGAGGCCCGCGTAGTCCTCCTCCGAGAACCACAGGTGGTGCACGCAGGCTTCGGCGGTGATGCGCTTGCGCGGGCCGAGGGGCGCGGAGGAGAAGAGGGAAAGCTCCTTCGCCGTCGTGATGTGCAGGACGTGCAGGCGCGCCCCGTGTTCCCGCGCCAGCGAGACCGCCATCGAGGAGGAGGCGTAGCACGCCTCCGCGGAGCGGATCCGGGCGTGCTCGCCGGCGGGCACGTCGTCGCCCCACCGCTCCTTCGCCGCGGCTTCCGCCGCCTTGATCATCGGCGTGTCCTCGCAGTGCGTGGCGATCAGGGCGGGGGCGTGGCGGAAGATCGATTCCAGCGCGGCGGCCCGGTCCACCAGCATGTCCCCGGTCGACGAGCCCATGAACACCTTCACGCCGCAGACGTGGCGCGGATCCATGGCCTTGAGCTGCTCGACGTTGCTGTTCGTGCCGCCCAGGAAGAAGGAGTAGTTGGCGGGCGAGCAGGCCGCGGCCCGGGCGTATTTCTTCTCCAGTTCCTCGAGCGTGACCGCCGGAGGGCTGGTGTTGGGCATCTCCATGTAGGAGGTGACTCCGCCCGCGAGGGCGGCCCGGGACTCGGTCGCGATCTCGGCCTTGTGGGTGAGGCCCGGTTCGCGGAAGTGCACCTGGTCGTCGATGAGTCCGGGGACGACGAGTTTGCCGCGGAGGTCGATCTCGCGGTCGGCCTTCGCTCCGCCGAGGTCTCCGACCCGTTCGATGCGTCCGTCGCGGATCAGGATGTCCGCCCGGAAGCGGCGTCCTTCGTTGATGACTTCAGCGTCGCGGAGCGCCAGGGATGCCATGCGCTCCATTCCGCCCCGTCTCCCGACGGGTGCAAACGGAAAGGGGCTCAGCCTCCCACCTTCACCAGGTCCGACAGGTCGGCCTTCTGCACGCCCTCGGGGTTCACGTTCACGGCGGTGACCCTGAACTGCGGTCCATGACGGTGGCGGAACTTGAGCACGAAATTGGTGACCAGAAGCTTCTCATTGGGGAACAGCTCCTGTTTGCGCTCCAGCATCACTTTCACGAGGTCTTCCACCTGCTCCTCAGTGGCGCCCGGCAGCGCGGCCAATGTCTTCTTGGCCTCGGAGATCTTGGGTTCTCCTTCGATGGAGGCGTTCCAGATCAGGATCGCCACGTTCATCGCTCCCTTGGCGGCGGTGTGATGATTGCCCGCCTGCTGCAGGATGGGTTCGGCGTATTTGATGAGGTGGTCCGCGATGGTGGGCTGGCGAGGGGCGGCCTCGGGCGCGGGTTCGGGCAAGGAGAAATCCCGTTCGATGGGACGCGGACGGCGGTTGCCGAAGGCGCCTTGGGTGCGGTTGCGGGAACGGGGGGATGACATGGGGCCGGACTCCAAGGGAAATCCGGCGGGGCTTGGCGGCAAGCCGATTTCAGTCCGTCCCTTGACAGTCGGCACCCTCGGGTCCAGTCTGCCGCGTCCCGAACGTGAGCGACTACAGCGAAGTCATCCGCAATCATCGTCGCGACCATCTGTCCCGACCCCGGTCCCACCCCCGGGGCGTGCACCGGTTCTTCGAGACCACCGTGCTGCCGCTGCCGATCGAGAAGGTCTTCGATTTCTTCTCACGTGCCGAGAATCTGCAGGCGATCACCCCGCCGGAGCTCGATTTCCGCATCTTGACCCCGCTGCCGCTCGAGATGCGGGTCGGAGCGCTCATCGACTACCGTCTCAAGCTGCACGGGATTCCCTTCGGCTGGCGGACGCGCATCGCCCATTGGGATCCGCCCTACGGGTTCGTGGACGAACAGCTCAAGGGACCCTATGCGCTCTGGATCCACACGCACACTTTCGCCGATGAGGGCGGCAGGACGCGCATGGACGACGAGGTGCTCTGGAAGCTTCCGCTCTGGCCGCTGGGCGAGGTCGCCTATCCCTTCGTGAAGCCGAAGGTGGAGGGCATCTTCCGCTACCGCCGCCGCCGTCTCAAGGAGCTGCTCGGAGTCTGAGCCGCGTCACTTGGCGATGACGAGGAGGTGCGGGTCGCGTCGGCCGGCCCAGGCGATGCCGCGCAGGAGGAGCTGCTGGACGTCTGGCCGGGCGAAGTTCGCGTAGCGATGGCCGGGGATGAAGACGAAGGCCCGCTGGGCGCCGGTCTTCTCGTAGGTCCAGATCTGCGGCTGCGCCTCGAAGCCGTCGTCCTTCTTCTTCGGGGTCGGCGCGGTGGCGAGGACGTGGATGTCGGTCCGCAGGTCCATGTCGTAGTAGATCTCGTCGTCCATGCCGAAGTCGGCCACGCCGGAGGTGATGGAGTGCGCGCGGTCGACGAAGGTCAGCTGCATGGGCCCTTCGCGCCACTTGGTCACTTTCTGGCGCCATGAGCCGCCGATCATGTCGCGATAATGGTCCGCGGAGGCGTCGCCGCCGGCGACCGCTCCCGCGTGGATGACGACGAAGCCTCCGCCGCGCGCGGCGTAATCGTCCACGACCTTCTGTTCGTCCGGCTTGAAGTTCCCGCCCACCTGGCGGTGGATGACCATCACGTCGACGTCGGCGAGATCCGCGGCGGTGGGGAAGGCGTCCCCTCCGGTCACGCGGGCGCCGCGTTCCTTGAGCAGCGCGGTCCAGTCGCGCAGGAAGGCCGGGTGGTCATGGCAGCCGGGACCGTGGGACTTCGGCCCTGAGCGCATGAAGACGCGCAAGGGGGTCTTGTCGGAGGCGGTTGCCCCGGATTCCGGGCCGCCCGGGGCCGGCGCCTTCTGAGCGGCGAGGGCGAGGCCGGCGAAGGTGGCGAAGAGCAGGGGCAGCAGGGGTCGCATGGCGGCATTCAAGGCCGCCTGGGAATTTTTCCAACCCCGGACGCTTGGATGATTGCGTCCTGCCTCAGGCCAGCGCTTCCGGTAGCCGGTCGAGGGAGGTGATGAAGGCGTCGGCGCCGGCCACCACCTTGGGCCGCTTGGCATAACGGCCGAAGCCGATCATGCGGTCGGCGTCCCCTTTGACCTCGAGGTCGCTGGCGCCGTCTCCGACCATCACCACCGTCGAGGCGCCGTATTCCTGCCTGAGCCTGCGGGCCACCGCGTTCTTGCCCTTGGACCGGCAGGTCGGGCAGTTCTCATCGAAGCCCGCGTAGGAGCCGTCGGGGTTGAAGCGGAGGACGACCGCCTCGACGCGCTCAATGCCGAGGAACTTGGCGAGGGGCATGATGGCCTGGGTGAAGCCCCCGCTCACGATGACGATGGTCCAGCCGTCCGCCCGGAGCCGGGCGAGCGCTGCCTTGGCGGTCGGCTCCGCCGTCGCGACGTATTTCGCTCCGACGGCCTCCAGTTCCGCCAAGGTCGGGCGGATGATCTCCAGGCGCTTGGCGAAGACGGCCTCCATGGGCGTCCCGCCGTCCATCGCCGCATTGGTCATGTCCTCGACGGCCTTGAACGTCTCGGGCCCGCGGAGCCGGCCCAGTTCGTCCACGCCTTCGATGGAGGAGAGGGTGGAGTCGCAGTCGAGGAGCAGGAGCTTCGTGGCCACGCCGGACTACACCTTCGGCCGGGGGGCAGGTCAAGGGCGGGGCTTGCCCCCGCGCGGCGGCGGCGCCATGCTGCGTCCATGACCTGCGCCAAGGATGCCTCCGAACTCGCCGCCCCGTATGCCCAGGCCGCCCGTCGCTCCCGCTGGACCGGAGCGGCCTTCCTCGTCGCGGCCTTCCTGTTCGCGGTGTCACTGGGCAAGTCCGGGCTGGTCTATTCGCAGGCCGCCTCCAATGACGTCGCCGCGGTCCAGAAGATCACGGGGCATCTCACTTCTTTCCTGGTCCAGTTCCTCGTCGTCCTCGCGCTGTGGAAGGCGGGCGCGTCACGTCTGGGGGCGGCCCGGCACGCCGACGCCCGCGCGCGTTCCATCCGGCATCTTGAGTCGCTGCTGACGAGCGCGCTGGACGACGCCGAACGCCGCGACCTTCGCGCGCGTCTGGCCGACGTCGCCGCCTCCCGTTCCGGCTGCTGCAAGTGACCGTGGCCGAGGTCAGGCCGGTTTCCTGACCACCGCCAGGTAATTCATCGGGAACCCTGAAGCGGTGTATCTCCGGCCGGAGTCGGCCCATGCCGCCATCGGGGCGAGCAGCGGGGCGAAGATCTTGAGCACCATGAAGAAGGGGTAGACCAAAGGACCGCGGACGGGTCCTCCGTAGGCCAGAGGATTGAGCGGCAGTGAGCTGCGCATCCGTTTTAACTGGTGCGCCACCGAGGCCAGATACCCGTCCATCCAGCGCAGCTCCGTGACTTCCAGGCCTGCCTGCGAGAACACCTGCCGCACCCCGTACTGCGTGTAACGGTAGAAGTCGTAGGGCTGTTCGTGTTCCTCATACCACAAGGGGCCCGTGTAGAGGATGCGTCCGCCCGGCTTGAGCACGCGATGAAACTCACGGGCCGCCGCCTGCGGATCCGGCAGGTGCTCCATCACCTGGGTGAAAAGGATGGCGTCAAAGCGTCCGTCCTCGACCGGAATCGCCTTCAGGTCGCAGACGTAGGTGCTCTTGGCGTAGGGCTTGTCGACCTTCTCGAAGTCCGCCGCCTCGTAGCGGCAGTGCGCGAACTTGCTCCGGTAGGCCTGCATGCCGGCGCCCGCGTCGAGGACCAGCGAGCCTTCGGGCAGAGACCGGCCGAACGCCTCGATTTCGCGGTCCATCCAGATGCGGGGTGAGTTCAGCATGGGGCGGCCCGATGCTTGGCCCCGGGGTGTCCGGGTCAACGCCGTTCCCCTTTCAGTTCCCTCTCAGCCAGCCGGCGAGACGGCCGAACCATGAGGTCGGGCGTCCGGCCGTGCGCTGGGCGGACTCAAGCAGCGCCGTGATTTCGCGACGTCCCGCGAGCGCGGCGAAGTCGGCCGGCGTCGAGCCGCCCTGATCGGCGGCCGGATCGGCGCCGGCCTCGAGGAGCAGGCGGGCGATTTCGACGTGGCCCTTGAAGGCCACGCCGCCGAGCGGCGTCTGCCCCTTGTCATTGCGCAGGTCGGCCGAAGCGCCGGCCTTGAGCAGCAGCCGTACCGCCTCCGTCCGGCCGTGATACGAGGCGAGCATCAGCAGTGTGTTGCCCTTGGCGTCACGCGCATCCGCCGCCAGGCCGGACCTCAGCGCCGCCTCCAACGCGGCGGCGTCCCCGTTGCGCGCGAGGTCGGCGGCGGCGTCAGACAGGGGGTCGGGGCTCGCGCTCATGCTCATCCCTTCAGCATCTTGCGCAGCTTGTCCTCGTCGATCACGGGCACGCCCAGTTCCTGG
>JACCDT011992316.1_pt1 | contig 22592 bp, 23 predicted proteins | sample 7446291 | NCBI WGS metagenome assembly JACCDT01 (sample SAMN15323446, study PRJNA562643) | freshwater metagenome | isolation source: river surface water | place: USA:Blue River Watershed | collected 2017-08-17 | reverse complement strand
TCATCTTGAATTTTCTCCAACCGCTTAAGTATTTCATTCACGCTAGAAGGTCTATCTTTTGGCTCTTTGTTCAAGCATTGCGCGATAAGACTAGTCAGTGCATCTGGAAAATTTCCAAACAAAGATAGTTTTGGTGGCTCTTTTGTTTTATGCATTAAAAATGTTTCGACTATAGAGTTTCCAGCAAACGGCGGCTCACCAGTCAAGATTTCAAATAACATACATCCAAAACTGTATATATCACAAGCGCCGTCTACTTCTTCGCCTTTGATCTGCTCAGGACTCATATAGAGCGGACTGCCAACTATTGCGCCAGCTTGAGTAATGTCGCCTTTTTGAGCTTCTAATTTAGCCACCCCAAAATCGAGCAATTTTACGAAAATTTCGCTTTTTTGCTTTAATAGAACCACATTTGCCGGTTTTAAATCTCGATGCACAATATTGTGTTGATGCGCATAAGCAAGCGCACTAGATATTTGAATAGCAATTTCAAGCGCGCTTTCAAGCGACAGCGCACCTTCGCTTTTCAGATACTCGCTTAAGTCTTGACCCTCTAGATATTCCATCACCATATACGGTGAGCCTTCTTGAGTTTGGCCAAAATTGTCAATTCTACAAATATGAGGATGGTTGAGTTTTCCCGCAGCAATAGCTTCACGTTGAAGCCGAGCAGCCTTGGCCTCATCGGCATTGTGTTGAAGAACTTTGATAGCAAAGTCTTTTTTCAAAAGAGGGTCAAAAACTTTGTAAACGGTGCCGACACCACCCTCACCAATTGTGGCGACGATTTCATAGCGATCGGCAATGAGCTTGGACATTAAGTCCCGCTATCCTCTTGGTCTTCCATGATTTGTCTTGTCTTGTTGAGCAGAATCATTTGACTATCTACAGAAAGATTTTGAGACATGAATAGATGGACAGCAAGACAATATGAAATTTCGAGATCGCTCTGTCCAATTAGACGATCGTTCAAGACTCGACAAAAATATGCTGCATTCTCCGATGGCGCTGCGCCTTCCGAATTTATAGCGGTATTAAAATCAAAACTGACACCAGGGTCACTTGTAAGTTCGTTTACTTCATAACGATAAGCACACTTCGCCTGACAGGGACCGCAAGTTTGATATGGACCTTGATCACGTTCGCTCATTTTCAAAAAAGAATTGCGCCAGGCTTGAATCTCATACAACGAGAGCTTGGGAGTTTTCTTTCCAGGATTGAAAGCCATTTTAAGTAATTTGAGCCAACGTTTTTCAAGCTTGCGCACTTCTTCATGCGGCCAAAAATTATCTTCGCCTTTACGCTGCAAATATCGATGAGTAGCTATTACTAAAGCACGCCAGGTAAGCTCGGACAAATCACCTAAATTTGAGCGACCGCCCAAGATGCGCTGAACTTCTCTTATAATTTGAGATCTAAAATGCACAAGCTGCATATAATAATTAGAAAACGAAAGCATAAATCTGTTATAAAGATTGCGAAAACTGCGATGATTAGCCACAAGCAGCGTCCATTCATCATCGATAAAAGCAATGTCTCTGCGTCCTGCAGTGAATTTCTTCATAGCCGCTAACAGCTCTTCATCGCCATCTTCAAGACCTGAGCCGTTACTTTCGCGACGTACAAAACTATGCGGAAAAGTGCATCTAATTGGCTGAGCCATACCATCGGCAAAAGTGATGGCAAAGCCGGTGGCAAATGTGGTGATATCGCGTTTTTGGCTATCACTCAAAAAACCAGCTCCAGACAAAACATTTAAGTCTTCACTTCTGGTCAATCTGTGGATTACTTTTACTCCGGTATTGCTCAAGATATTGCTACTTAATGATGCAGGTAGCTGCGAAGAAAACACCAACCCTTCACCATAAGCACCGATTTCGGAAAGTATGTTTTTGACAAAGGAATTTATTTTAGCCTCTGACTCAAACAATCGATGTGCATCTTCTATTAATAAAACGTGCTTCAATTGCTCTGAGTTGCCGCGTTTTTTGGCGTAATGACTCAAGCTTAATAGAATAGATCCAAGACAAAAGGCGCGCTCAGACTCATCTGCGATCTCTTGCAGTTCGATTACAACCGGTTCACTAAACAGTATATGAGGCGCAATTCGTGTGCCAGCAAGATAAATAAGCGAATTGGTTCCGGTGATAAGACCACCAATTACCGATTGCAGGGAGCCTTGAAGATCTGTAGCTACAATATCTGAAAAGGACATTTTTTTGGCGGTAGGTTCAATAGCTTCATACAAATCTTGCATGTTTGGATAAATGTCACCAAGCTCGTCTTTGATTGAATCGTACTCGCGCAGATTTTCATTTAAGGTCAAATCCCAGCCTTTCAATCTATATAAATCAATCAATGCTTGTCTCAGCACTTCTGGCATAGGCGAATAGAGCTCAAAGGAAGCTGTGAATAAAGATACAAGAGCATCTATGTGAGCCTGAACCCTGATGCCTTCTGGAGCTTCAAAGGGATTTATTTTGAGCGGCGACGCACCTGGATTTCCAAGCGTGTAGACACGCCCGCGCTCTTTGAGACCGGGACTATTTAATACAAAATGTCTGTACTCCGACTTTGTGGGCTCGATAACAAGAAATGGAATTTTGCTTTGATTCAATTGATTGAGCAAAGCAAAGCAAGTATTTGTCTTGCCACTGCCTGTAACACCACTTATAAGAGTATGTTTAGTGAGCGTATTTAAATCGAGTTTAAAGGCTTCTTGTCCGAGTGAAACTGTTTTCTTTTTTGCTTGTGACATCCACTTGTCCCGAATTCCCTGATTATTTATTCCCAAAAGCGGTCTAAACTCTGAGCTTGCAAGCCCCTCATATCCAATGCGAGGCTGGAAAACCCCATAGAATGGCAGGGTTGCTTTTTACAACGAGTTTGGATACTATACATACCAACTAGTCGGTATGTAACCTGCAGATGAAAGCCAAAACTGAATCAGCCGAAAAAACAAGACAAAACTTGCTTGCCGCAGCGACAAACGTAATTCGAACCAAAGGATACGCAGCAACTACAGTTGATGATTTGTGTTCTTATGCTGGTGTAACCAAAGGTGGTTTCTTCCATCACTTCAAAAGCAAAGAAGACCTTGCCATTCAAGCCGCCGACTTTTTTGCAAAAATGGCTCAGGAGCTATTTTCAGGCGCAGAATACAATTTAGCAAAAGATCCTTTAGACAAATTACTTGGTTATATAGATCTGCGCAAAAATATTTTGCAAGGCGAATTGTATGAATATACATGTTTGCTTGGCACTCTTGTACAGGAAACTTATAGCACCAGTCCGGCGATACGAGCTGCCTGTCGCAAACATATGGATGAGCATATTGCCGAAATCACTAAATTGGTGAGTGATGCCAAAAGCGCTCACTGTCCTGATTCTAATTGGTCATCAGAAAGTGTTGCTGCTTTTACTCAGTCTGTTTTACAAGGGTCTTTCATTCTAGCTAAAGCGCAAGACTCACCAATTGTGGCAAGTGAGTCTGTTTTGCATCTGAAAAATTACATCAATAGTTTATTCGCTAACGCTAACACTAACACCACACAACAAAGGAGAACACAATGGTAGAAGCAATTCCTCAGGGCTTTGGCACAATTACACCGCATATCATTTTGAAAAATGCCACTGCTGCAATTGAGTTTTATAAAAAAGCATTTGGTGCAGAAGCACTTAGCGTGCTGAAAACACCAGATGGTCGAGTGATGCATGCAGATTTAAAAATTGGCGATTCGCATCTATTTATTTGCGACGAATTTCCAGAAGCAGGTTGTGGTGGCGCAAGCCCGCAGACTTTGGGTGATTCAAATGCGGTTATTCATCTTTATGTAAAAGATTGCGATAAGGCTTTTGAAAAAGCGATTGAGGCTGGTGCCAAAGAAACGATGAAACCATGGGACTCTTTCTGGGGCGATCGTTATGCAAAAGTAGTAGATCCATTTGGTCAGCCATGGAGTATTGCCACTCACACTAAAGACCTAACCGAAAAGGAAATTCAAGAAGGTGCTAAAGCCTGCATGGAGCAAGCTGCTGCTTGCGCCAAATAGGTTCTTTCAAAAAAGCATAGGAAAAAGCCCTTGAGCAAAAACTTGATTTAAGTGTCAAGCAAATCAGAGCGATTTTAAGAATGCAAGCAGTGCGTCATTGTCTTCTTTGGACAATTTGCTCCAATCATCTCTGACAGGTGCAGCTTGTCCGCCATGCATTTCAATTGCCTGGTCTATTGTTTTGGCTCTACCGTCGTGCATAAAATAGCGCCTGCGTCCCAAGCCCCACAAAGGCGCTGATCGCCATTCGCCGCCACGAGCACCCTCTTGCGGCATACCATCGGCCAGATCCGGGCCCATCTGATGGACTAAGAAATCAGAATAAGGATGGAAGACTTTGTTTGACAACGCTTCACATTCTATATATCGAATTTTAGGCAACGGACTTTCTGGATCAGGCAATCTTACTGTAGAGACGGTTTTAGCATCCGGTAGATGGCAGACATCGCACCTTAACTGACGAAAAATTTCATCGCCATGTTTTACTTGCTCTGTAATTTTTCCGCGTGGAGGTGGTGCCAATGTAGACTGAAAATAAGCTAGCGCAAGTAACGTTTTGCCGTTATCATTTGGTGTTGGCGGCAGAACTCGCAAAGCTTTTGAAGGCAACTGACCAAGATAAGTTGGAGTGTTCTCAGTGTGCTGAAGATAGCTCGTAATTCCCATTTCAATATTCATTGCCTGAGCACTGAAACTAAGCAGACTGATTTGCTGACACTTCCAGCCAAAACGAGCAGCTCGTGGAAGTTCAGTAAACCTATCAATAGCAGAGATGGGACGACCAGCAAGATCCGGGTGCTCCTGCACTTCTTTGAGTGAGTTATTAATAATGTCACCATCGGCGATATTATCTATTAACCCTGCTCCCCAAATTATTTGAGCATGCCTGTTTGACTGCAATTCAGCATCAATTGGAATTTGCTCAAAATCAATTTGCACTTCAGATGGATACAAATCTGGAAATTCAGTGGTGACTGAGCGTCTTTGCAGCGATGGTCCTCCTTGGGTCAAGAAGAAATCAACATCTCTTTTGCCTAAAGTAGCGATCACTTCTTTCAGGGGCTTTTTCGCCGCTTCAGAATTTGGAACACGACGAGCAAAATTCATAATGCTGGTGCTAGACAAATCACGCCCTTCACCACCTACTTCGTCTGGATCACCATGGCAGGCCGCGCAGCTTCGCTCGTTGAATAGAGGACCAAGACCTTCTTGAGGAGTGAATTTTTTCTCGAAGAACGTCTTTGCCAGAAAAAATTTGCGATTCTGTTCTGGGGTAAGACCAAGTATTGGTCCTCCAAAATTGCCTTCATCAGCAGGTCTTGTTGCATTATTCAGCAACCAGACCACAGCAAACGCGGCAAACCCAAATACAAGTACATATACTACAAAACGATATTTGAAAAATGTTTTGAAAGTCATTAATGCGATTGTGGTGGGGGTGGTGGCACTGGAGGTATGCGCGGCGAAGGCACTGGAGGCAATCCAGGCGGCGCTGGCGGTATCTCAACTGGCGGTAACGGCGGCACTATCAACAATGGCGATGTAATCTGGAAGCGAACCGCTTCGTTGCGGCAAGCTTGCTGTGATTTATCTAGATCTGTATCGGCCAATGTGCAATCAAGCATATTACCTTCTTGATCTGGATTTCTTACATCAGCTCCAGCTTGGTTTCTAACATTGTTCTGTCCCATTACAGACCAGACAATGACCAATCGACTATCCACCGGATCAGGCTCGGCATAAATATTGAGAGACTGATACTGCAGTTGATCCTCGAGCAAAGAGCTTATGCCAGTAACCTGCGAAAAATTGTTCTTGGCAGAAGAATCTAGCAGTTTGGCCCAGTTATTAAAACCACCTGCAGATTCGATGTTCTGCTGAACAATCGGTCGAATAGGCACCGGTACTTCGTCGCCTATACTGAGTAAAATAACTCCACCGTCAGCACTCTTAGATGCATCACCTTGAGTGGTCAATTTGAAGTTTCTAGATTGACTGGTAGGAATGACACTTTCAGGACAGTTGGGAATGGATACTCCACTCAGGTTTTTTACAAAAAACGGAGATCCAAGCCAATCTTCATCACCGCCAGCCTTTTTGTTCTGAGCTGTAGGCACCGGACCAGTTCCCATGATCTCAGATGCAGTGGCGGCTCTTCCTGGTGGGAAGAAGTCGTTATTTCCGGCAATGTGGTAATACAGATCTTCTATCTTGTCTACACCAAGAGCGGTGACAGCAAGTAAGTTATTGATGATTGCATAACCCAGATTAATAGCGCGTACACCCGTAGCATATGCTGCTAAACCGCGATTATATTTGCGGGTAGGCTCTTGCATTTCAGCAACTTTGGCTCTACGTTTGTTTTCCCAATCGGTCCAGGTTTGCTGAAGCGAAAAGTACTCACTCATATTGCCGCTATTGATTGCATCTTGCATCTGGTCGGAGATTTCATTTTGTTTGTCTACAATCACGTCAATTTCATTGACGATTTTAGCGATAACATCAGCTTGTTCTTTTGCTACTTGACCGCCAGCAACAGCAGTGTCGCGACCAAGTTGCATCATTTTTATTAGATCGTCTCTAAAGTCGAGCAATTCAGAAATTGGATTACCGTCTGTGGTTGTTGGTCTGTCGTCTTTGCCTTTACCGTGAGCCATTGTGTAAGGCGGCGCCCAGGCAAGCTGCTGAGGGACAGTTGCTTGCATACGAAAAACCATTGCTTGATCCAGATAAATATTGCGAGTAAAGTCACTGAAATTATTGAGCGAGCGCGGATCATTTCCGGCATTCATAGCTTTATCGCTATCTGGAATCAGTGCAAAAATTCCTCCAAACACATTACAAGCCGGATTTGGCACATCAGCGGCAAATGCAGTTTGCATAAATGGATCAAACTTTTGGCTTATAACATGATCCTTTATTAGGTCATTACCACGCAATTTGGTATTCATTGCGTTGTATACAGCGTCTACGTTTGGTCTTAAACTCTCATTGCGTAACCAGTCGTATACAAAGAAGGCTAGAGCCACGCTTGGATTGTCAGCTTTTCTACCACCGACATCAGACCGGGCGACAGATCCAGCACCTGGAAATGGTCCGTTTTTAGCAGTGAAATAATGCCCATTGCCTTTCCAGCCACTGGGCGGCGGGGTAGTACTTGCTCCAGCGTCTGCAGGCAGCATTGATGAATTCATCAAACTCAAAATAGTATCGAATTTAACACCATTATCCTGGGCTGGAACGCCCTGAGGAAACTCAAGTCTAAATATCCCTGCAGTAGGTGTAATTCTTCTGTTGCCGGCGCAAGCGCAAGCAATTTCCTTTTTAATTTCAGTCGGTTTAGTTTCTGGATTTTTACTGTCGCCACCAGCTACAGCACGTACTTTCTCTTTCACCGTCAATCGCACGGTAGTGGGGAAAATAATGGCTGGCCCGGTAGCAGACTCAAAGTTAGCTGGTGTGAAGCTTGCTCTATCTATTAACGCTACTGTTTCACCTACTTGAGAAAAAACGAATTTAGCGTCGCTCCCGGATACAGGAACTGGGATATTCGATCTATAAAAAGTCTGTTCACTCAAATTCTGTTTGACTGTCGCTGCATTGGTTAAAACATTGACCTCAGCACGCGAAAGTGGACTTGGAACAGGAATATTGGTGACACCTGCACTATTTGTGCGGCCTACTTCTATAGTTATATCGTTTGCAGTCACAGGCTCTACACTGGCTGGTCTCAAACCGCTTGAGTTATAGGCTTCAGCAGCAATTTTTGCAAGATTGACAGTTTTACTCACACCACTTGCATCTTCATACTTAATCATGCCTGAGCCATTAGCAGTGCATAAAAGGTTATTGAAACGTCTGGTGGCACTACCAAGCAATTTGGTGTCGTCTTTGACCAGGAATTCCATCGTAGTATTGTTCAATCGACGAGCAATAATCAAATCGAGTCTGCAGCGCGCCATCACTGTATTAACACCGTAGACAGGTCGACCAGCCAAACCTAGATTTGAATAGTCGTCAACTAAGCCGATGCGTCCCAGTCCAGGATCTGAGATGGTGACTTTACCAAGCTCTTTTGCAACAGCAAGTGCCGCTGCATCTACAGCCGTTTGTGCCTGCTTTTGATGAGAAGTCATTTGCATAAACACAATGAATATCAACCCGGCAAGAAGAATAACGCCAAGGAAAATAGCAATCGGAAGCACCATGCTTCCCCGCTTTGACCGCATCATTGAAATAGCCGACACGCTCTTACTCTTCATAAGTGCTAACCCCTGATTTATGCATAGTAATTAGGTCCCTGGAAGGTCCAGCAAGATTTACTGGACACGAACCTTAATGATGCTTAATAATAATTTATACCCAGTATCCTTGTGAAGGTCTAAACCCAACAAATTTATTGGAATAAGATTAATTGTCAGCAAGTTTTGCCTCTCACACTAGATATCCAAAAGGAGATAAAAATCGGCAATGAAAAATTTTTCGTTCGCTATTACCTGTCTGGCACTAGCTTTTCCCTTATTCCAAACGCTTCCCGCCAATTCGCAAGATAAATCAGTGAGCGTTCAAGAACTAAAAAAGTACGACTCAAAAACGGCAACCAAATTCTGGAAACTAGGCAAAGAATGCGAATTACGCGGACTAACCGAGCAAGCCATTCAAAATTACGCTCAGGCTGGAATGCGCACAATAAAAGGCGGGAAATCCAATCCTCAAGCAGTAAGCCTGGCCGATTCATTGGTAGCTAAATTCCAAAGTCTTGAAGCCAGTGCATTTATGAAAGGCGATACTAAAACCGCCACACTTGCTAGCCAAGAAAAATTGAAAATGATTGAATTTGTCGACGGCAAAGAAAGTCAGCGTTATAAAGACTGCGTAAAAACTCAAGGACTCTACGAGCAAACTAAAAAGCCATGAGCGGTTTTCTAGCCAATTTCAAACAGAAAGAACTGACATGGATTCCACAATTTCTGCTTAGCACGGGATTTGGAGCATTCGTTTCATTGTGTCTTGTAAGTTATGGCTCAATCCTTTTTATATGGCAAACAACGGATCCTGGATGTGCTTGCTACAGCCAGCGAGTCTACATGTCTCGCGGACGCTTTGAAAATATGCGTCAAATGTTCGACACTACCTTTTATATACTCGCTCCCGCTTTAAGTTTTGCTTTCTTCAAACTTATGCGCATGGCTCCCAAAAGTTTGCACAAGCCATTTTTCATTAGCTCAATCATTTCTATAATAGTTTTTTTGGCTAGTCGCGCAATTTGGAGCGAGAATACTCCAGCCAATTACTATCTGTTCATTTCAGTCGGTAAAATTATGGCGTATCACTTTGGAGAATTTGCTCGCCTATTCGTCCAGCCCATGTTTTCCTGGTCTTTCATCGGTGCAATCATCCTTTTTCTTAGCCTATTTGGATTTACATTTTTCGTTTTCAGGAAACAAGTGACATGAGCCGCTCAGTAAAAGGCCAACATATTGCTGAGTTTGGGCCAGCGTTGCTTATAGCCATTCCGCTCATTGCCATTATGTTGTCGTGCTTGAGTCTTGGAGCAGGAGTCGGAGCACTAGCATTGGGTTCTCAACACGCGGCGCGTGAAGCTGCTGCAACCGGAACCTATACTCTTGCCGAAACTAGAGTGAATGAAAATCTATCGACACTAAGTGGACCGATAGGACAATTTGGCGGAATTCAAAATGGAAAACTTATACTCACAGTAGAAGAATCACCTACCGGCGATACAAATTTCGTTCCTCACGCAAGAGGTGGCTCTATCGATCCAGCAAACAAAGTCTACCGTTATAAAGTACGTGGGGAATGCCAAATTAAGCCAATGTTCTGGTGGTTTACCGTGCCCTGCGTATATGAGGCGACAGGTATAGTCGAACATCCCGAGGGTCTTGGCGTATGAGAAGACAAATAGGGAGCGTTTCGGCTGAAATTATTGTGTGCTTTATTGCACTGATTCCAATATTCTTTCTGATTTTTGATTTAATCATTGTCTATGCTGGCTATCAAACTAATCAAACATTTTCTCGCGACGCAGCTCGAGCAGCGTCTCTACTCTTACCTCCAAAACAAGGTAAGCAAACTGAAGGTCCATTATTTTTGCGTGCCACTCAAATTTGTGCCAACGGCCGCAACATGGTTAAGGGCTATTTAAGCGGTCCTTTTTTAGAAAATGTCGAAGTGATGAATTTCACTCCACCCGGCCCCTTTGGTGGCACATATAGTGGCACTGTGACGGTCAAGACCACATTGCGAGTCAAAGTGCCTGCAGCAATTCCTGGACTTATTCCAGAAACTGTCACAGTAAATGGAGTAAGCACATTTCCATTGACTGGAGTAGTGCAGTCATCCGTTTTGGTTCACTAAAACACTAAGCTACAGATTCTTAATCGCGCCCTACGCCTAAACCATCTGCCACTCTATTTATATAGTTGAACCAGGACGCAATCAGATTGATTTGCAATATAGCAAGGTCATCAAAGCCAGCATTACGCAGTGCGTCGATGTCCAGGCTCGATATTTGAGCCGGTTTAACAGTGATTTTTTCGACATACTCAAGCATCGCTTTCTCACTAGAAGAAATGTCGGCTGTGCGAAAGTCTTGCTTAATCGCTTCAGATAGTGCCTCATCCAGAGTCACGCGACGCAGGAACTCTGCGTGAGACGTCACTCAGTAAAAACAATCGTTTATAGAAGATACCGTGGCTGCAATCATTTCGTGCTGCCTGCGAGAAAGTGGAAGCTCTGGATTCATCAAAGCGCCAAAAGTAGAAAAAGCGTGCTTCAACACATCAGGCATTAAGCTGTGTGAGCGTACAATTGCTGCCGCCTCGCCTTCTTTTTCGACCAATTCAGGCACCGGCGTTGCATATTCCATCGGATAAAGACTGCGCGAGAACTCCATTGCTTCAAGCAATTTAGGGTTGTCTTCGGGTCGAACTGTTTTAATCCAGGTCATATGAGCCTCCAGGGCAATGACCATAATAATAGTAAATTGAAGGGTTGACAAATTAGACTGACCGGTCTATTCTGGTAATAGAAAAAGAGCACAACCAACTACCGTGATACCACCGGTAATGCATGAGTTAGAAAAGGAACAAAATCAATTTCTGATCTCAGGACTAAAACAAGGCGAAATTATCGTGGTCAATCCACAAGACTCACTCAAAAATGGCACCCTGGTTGCAACTTCAGAACTTAAATAATTGACAAAACACAATCTCTGGTCCAGTCTATAATTAGGAAGATAAGAAAATGGAGCTCACAAAAGAAATTATGGCAAGCAAAACAGCAGCCAAACAAGACACTAAAATCGCTTTGCTCGAAGTCGGGATGGACATAATGCTGGAAAAAGGCTATTCCAACACCGGAATTCAAGAAATCCTAAGTGCGCTTCAAGTCCCGAAAGGCTCTTTCTATCACTATTTCGACAGCAAAGAAAATTATGCCGTTGAAATCATCCGTCACTTCGACGACTGCTATACAACCAATCTCAAAAATATTTTGGCCAATCAAGAACTAAGTCCCCTCATGCGTTTACGGACTTATGCCAACGAATCACGCAACAAACTGAATGACCAGGCTTGTCGCAAAGGCTGTCTAATCGGCAACTTGAGTCAGGAAATGTCCGACCAGAGCGAAGTGCTCAGAACCGAACTTTCAATCGTCCTTGCCAAACGTCTTGAATTCTTTGCTGCATGCATTGAAGAAGGACAAAAACTAGGCGAAATCAAATCTCAACACTCAGCCGCCGAGCTTGCCGACCTCTTCATGAGCGCCTTGTCTGGAGCGGTGATGATGGCGAAAACCCTTAAACGCATTGAGCCTCTGGACATTTTCATCAATATTATGATTGATGATCTGATTAAAGCCTAAAGATCTCAAGTTTCAAATATAGTTCAACCCCGGAGTAAAACAACTCCGTTCGTCATACCTGCACACCCAACACGGACCGACCAGTCTACTAGAAGGAGAATACACCATGAACTTGTTAAACGAACGCCAGCAAAAATATTTGAGGGCTGGAAATTACAAGACCGCCCAAAGCGAACTGCGCAGACTTTCTCACTCTCAAGAAGTCTACTTGCGCTCTCGTGTTGCCGAAAACCCGAACACTCCACTTGGAACGCTATTCGAGCTTTCTGCCGACGAAAGCTTCGAAGTGAGAGTAGCTCTAACCTACAACCACAACCTGCCACTAATGTTGCAGTCAGCCCTTGCAAACGACACAAATCCAGATGTTCGCTACGCCATGGCTGAGAATTTCAATCTTCCTTGCGAGATACTTGCTCTTCTTGCAGAAGATGAAAACCCCTACGTTGTGCAAAGAGCTAAATTGTCGATGGCTATGGCATCTTGCGTGCTCAAAGTTCAAGAAACAGAGCATCAAGAAATTCTTGCAGCTTAGTCTTTTCCCGCTATCCTCATAATCACAGATAGGAGAGAATCTTAGTACAGCTAAGATTCTCCTGTGACTTTAATGAGAAGAAAAATTTTCAATCGAAAATTATTGAGCGTATTTTTGCTTTGGTGCACTATTCGCTCCACTTGCGCAGACTCAGTTTATGCCAACACTCACACGCAGACTTCTGAAGTAATTACTTTGAACAATCAGGCTGTAAATTTAATGAGTCAGGGCAAATTCCTATCCGCTTACAAGATTTTGAATGAAGCAATCGAAAAATCACCCAACTATGAATTGGCTCGTTTAAATCTATCCATAATACTGCTTCACTGGAGTGATAAATATTTTGCAAAAGGTGATTTTGAAAAAGCTCTTAGGTACTCTGAAAAGGCAGAGTTTGTTTTTTATTTTTCTCAAAATGCTCATGAAAATACCAGAAAATGCATTTTAGCTTTAAATCTAAATCCTGATTCTGCCAGGGACAGACTACATCTTGCAAATCTAGCGATTTCACGAAACGCACCAGATGAATTTGCCACAGAGATGATCGAAACACTTGAACTTTTAAAAACTGAAGGAACGAAAAATTATTCAGTGGACAAAAACACTTACTATAAGCAGCGCGCAAACGATCTGGCTAAAATTCTAGAAAAAAGACTGGCGAAAGTCGCTGATGAAAAACCTTTTCATTACAGGGCTGAGCTTAAAGTTTACTCGGACGGTTCCATCTCTACAACTTTTCCTCCAGGAAGCTACGCAGACGCTTTTGCTAACCAGAACAAACTTATTACTTCGAATTTAAAAGTCGATTGGAAACTCTATCAAACAGATCGCAGCAAGACTTTTGAGGTTACTTTTCTGCATCACACAAAATATGACATGGTCACGGTTCGCTCAGAAAAGACATCTGACGAATACGCAGAAGAAAATTCTGACTCTATAACCAGCGCGGAGGCAAATTCTAACGAAATTTCAATTTCAGAAGCGACCAAAATCAACGACCAAGCAGTTAACCTACTTAGTCAAGGCAAATACAAAGAATCGATCGCGCTTTTGAAAAACTGCATGGATTTGTATCCAGACCATGAGCGGTTTAGAACAAATTACTCGGTGGCTTTAAACAATTACGCACTGTCAATTCAAAATCAACGCCAAAGTTCACTGCAACTCTTAGAGAAGGCTCTCTTTTATGATTTCGAGAATGAGACTACCAGACACAATCTGGATGGTGCACTCAAAATGCTTCGACTCAATCCGCAATCGATACAAGTGAGGCTCAAACTTGCCAGTCAAGCAATCGCACGACAAGATCCTGAAAGTGCAGTATCAGAAATTAAAATGGCAATGAATCTTGCTCCAATGATATCTGAAAGGAAACGCATTTTTTATGAAAACTATAAGAGAGATTTACAAAAGAAGATTAGAGCTCAATGGTACCCCAGCAGAGCCGATAGTTCTCAAATAGTAGTAAGTTTTGACATCATGAAAAATGGAAAAATCGCCAACCTGAAACAGGTAACTTCAGTCGAGGGAATACAAGCAAACGCTGCAATGGATGCAGTAAGAAACGCTTCTCCTTTCGCGCGACCACTCGAAACAGTTGCCATTCAATTCACTTTCACTTATAAAGCTTTTGATAGTGGTGCAATGAAAGCAAAAAGTGAAATTAGACCCGTAAGCAAGAAGAAAATGCCTCCTGTAGAAAGCGCAAACTTGCGCAAAATAAATGAATATCAGGCATTACTTGCCGAAAAACAAAAAGTCGATGACAAATCCGAGGAATCTATTGATTTGCGAATCAAACTAGTTAAACTTTTAGTGAAAGAAAAATATTTTGAACTTGCTGAATATTTGTTAGAAGAAGGATGTGAACTAAGTCCTGAGAATAAAGAAATGAACGCATTACTTTCACGAGTTAAAAAAATGTTTCCTAAAAAAACGCATCCCTTACCGAAAAATGTGAGTTGAGACTTGTCCAAAATCTTTGAAATCGTAGTGTTTGACGGCTTTGACGACATGGATGTCTTTGGCGTTTTAGAAGCTTTGCGCATTGCTTCGTTTCCAGTTCTGCTAAAAAGCATACGTCCTCAAGATTTCATCACCACCGCCTCTGGTGTCAGAGTAATTCCAGCCGGAGTCGTAGATTTAAATAACGCGCCAGATGTTTTAATTGTGCCAGGCGGTCAGTGGTTGAGCACCATGTCGGGTGCTTCTGTAGAAGTCAATCGTGGAGACATTCTAGATTTAGTTCGTGCGTTCAATAAGATGCAAGGCAAAGTAATTGCGTCCATTTGCACAGGCTCATTGATTCTTGCAAAAGCTGGATTGTTAGATGGAAGACCAGCCACTACTAATCAAAAATTCTTTGATGTGCTCAATGGCATGGGAGCCATCGGTACTCATGCGCGCGTTGTCGATGATGGTGACATAATTACTGCTGGAGGCATTACAGCAAGTCTCGATTTGGGTCTTTGGCTCGTTCAGCGCTTTGGCGACACAGAAAAAGCTCTAGAAGTATCGAAGGAACTAGAATTTGAAATGCGCGGACCTATTATTGAGAGCAAGGATTTATAAAATAGTATATGTTCGAATTACTAAAGAAGAGTTCCCTTATTTTCATAAGCGTGTTGTGGCTGGTAGTTTTCAGTGATATCGCCTTTGCTGCACCTACAAAAAAAAACACTCAGTCAAACGGCTTTCCTGTATTTTGGCCGCCACGCGAAGGGTACTACTATCCAAATCTCTCACTGACTAATTACGACGGCAAGCAAATTTCACTTTCTTCACTCAAAGGCAAAGTTATTCTATTCGAAGCAATTGGAATGTCCTGTCCTGCCTGCCAGGCGTTTGCTGGAGCAGGTAAAAATGGAATCAGTGGACTTGGCGGAGTGGTGCCACAGATAGGCATGTCAAATGTTGATGAATTGCTCAGCCAACAAAATATTTCTCCTCACGATCCAAGATTGGTTGTGGTGCAAATTTTGCTCTATAACTTATCTATGCAAGCTCCGTCAGTAAACGATGCACGGCTCTGGGCCAAGCATTTTCATCTAGAAGGAAAACCTAACCGTTATGTGCTAGCAGGAACTAGCAGTTTAATGGGAAACGCATCATACAATCTAATTCCAGGATTTCAACTAGTTGATAAAAGTTATGTCCTACGTTGTGATTCAACCGGACACAATCCCAAGCATAATTTGTATACAGAACTTTTACCGATGCTAAAAAAAATGCTTTAGTTCAAAACTCTATTCGTCGATGTAGTTTTCCCAATACTCGGTGCGTTCTTTCCAATCGCAACCATCGTTATTGCAAATGAGCGTGACGCGTGAAGAGTGTGAGTCTATTTCTTGAATGTTAAAGCCATCGCGCACGGCATCGATAGTTTCGGCGTACTTTTCGAATTTTTGTACTGGCTTCTTGCAGGTAGGGCAGATCATCTTTTTGCCAGTGACTGCATCTTGGATTCTTTTGAGTGACATGAAAACCTCAACTGCACGATGTACTGGCTGGATTTTACTAGACTTGCGCGGTCAATGATCACTTGGCTTCTCTAATGCATATAGAAAGAAGCACCTTTCGGTGCTCCTTTCCGGGGTCTCATCTGCATGAGATCTAGATGCCTAATGCCTCAGATAGGAATTAGGCAATGTCATTAATGCTTGCCCTTGACGGATTCTTCGCCGCTGCGAGCAATGTCTTTGGCTCCACAGCCTTTCATGACCTGTTCGGCACGTTTGGCTTGTTCGCCATCTTCAGTGTGAACTGAAATAAGAATGTTGCCTTCGTTAAGCTTGCCTTCGAATTGTTTGGCTTCGTATTCGGGCATACCCAAACCGATCAGACCGCCAGTAACACCACCGGCAGACCCGCCGATTGCAGAACCAGCAAGTGCTGCCATAATAGGACCAGCAGCGATGAAGGGACCAGCGCCCGGAATAGCAAGAGCGCCAATTCCAGCCATCCAGCCTAGTGCACCACCAGCGATGGCTCCAGCGGCTGCACCAGTTGCGGTGCCTTCAGGAGCTTTGCTATGTTTTTCGTAAGCAGTGTCTCTAAGACCTGTTTTGTCAGCCATCATTATCGACATATCTGAATCTGTGAAATTGCTCAATCTCAAAGCATCTACGATTTCGCGGGCTTGAACTTCCGATGTTGCGATACACATTACTGCTCTTTTCATTTATACGTACTCCTAGTGCAAAAAGTGGAAAACGCACGCCCTCTCGCCAGCCAACGAAAAGTGCGGGTTGTGATAATCAATTTCTAGCATGCTGAAATTGAGACAGTGCCGAAATCGCATGTCAAGCAAATTGAGTTAGACTGGCTGCCAGTCCTATTCTCGAAACTGCGGCTATCACTTACAAACAGTCGTAAAAAACGCTAGGAGAAACTACTACTTGTCCGCGGGGGGAAACACATGCATCATCTTATTTTTAAAATCGATATCCGCACTTGTTACAGCTGGCGCGAGGCTAAGAATATGCCCAAAGAGAAATCTGTTGTGTTGATCGAAAGTGACCGAAATGTTTTTTACACCATCCTTATAAGAATACCGATTGCCTGACACACACTCAAAGGCTCTAGTTGGTGGCTCACAATTTGCAATCTCTAAGCAGTCTTTTAATACGTTTAGAATCGCTCCATCTGGCTGAGAGAAGTCCATAAAATCTGCCGAATTGAGCATCTCGCTGATTCTGTCTTGTCTTCTGCTTTCTAGAGCATAAAGTAGTTCATATTTGTTTTGTGCATAACGAGGGTCTTCGAGCTTGATTGCCACCAATAATTCATCGCACTTAAATGCCATTACAAACTGTTCGTTATTCCAAAAAATATCTTTCAATTTTTCGAAGATTTCGATCTCAAAAGTTCTCTTCAGATACAGCTCATTCAAAGATAGGTTCCCAACAACATCAAGCGAAAGAACTCGAATAAATTCTGACAATCGTCCGAAATAGAGTTCAACCAAATCAGACTCCCCAATCATTCCCGATGCGCCATATCGAGGGTCGACAGGATAATAAGAAAAGGACGCCGGTGCTTCAGGAACTTTGCCTAACTTAAAAAAGGTGGCTCCTCCAAACACAGAAATAATGAATGCCGACATGCAAGAAACCGCATAAACCGCCTTTCTATACTGATCTCTGACTGGACGTAAGAATTGAGGGCACTCATCTGTTGTGATAGTGCCATCTTTGCGTTGATAGAATTTGACACATTTTTTAGCTCCTTCTACACTCGATTGCAGAAGTTCTTCGGCCTCTTTCTTCGACATCTGCGAAATGTTATAGACCTTCTTGTCGCATTGCCTGCACAAACGCTCACGTTCATTTCCATCCATCGAATCCCAAAGGACAGGACATGAAAATGAGAGCATGAGCGAATCTAATGGGCTACGACTTTCCATATTTCAATTTTATGAAAATCGACATCTAGAAATAGTGTGAAAACACTAGTGAAACTGAACGAGACTAAGTAATTCACTCACTAAAAGCGGCTTACACACAACGCAAAAGCGAAAACGTTGACAATATACCAAAACTAGCATAATTTATTTGATAAACGGAGCTTGTTGAATGGCCGCGAAAAATAATTCTGAAAAACTAACCATTACCAAAGGACACCAAAATGTGTTCATGGATTTGAACTTTACTGAAGAGGAAGCAAATTCACTTTGGATGAAATCTCGCTTTTTCAATTTTCTTCAAAAAGCGGTCGCCAAAGAGCTGACGCGCTGTACACAAGCACAATTAGCCAAAAAACTTGGAATTTCTCAACCATTAGTTTCAAAAATTGTAAACGACGATTTTTCAATATTTTCTGTGGAACGAATCGCCCACCTTTTATTCAAACTAGATTACGACATCTTTATAGACTTCAAACCCAAGGCTAAGTCTAAAAAATTCATCAAATAGGCTTACAGAGTGGTTCCAGATCAGATGCCAGAATCTCAGTCAAAATCTTCTTGTCCACCTGGGGCAAATCGACAATGCGATTAGCCTGCAAATTAATAGCCGTCTCAAAGACATTGCGTACATCACGAGCGTTTCCAAAGCTTTTGTCGCGCTTAGAATAAAGTTGTTCCATGATTTTTTTTGCGACTTCGCGCGCATCATCGGTCAACACAAAAGTCCCTTTGACACAAAACGAATCAAGAATGCACAAGAGCTGTTCTGGCGTATAGTCTGAGAAATTGAAATATTTATTGAATCTGGACTTCAAGCCTGGATTAGACGAAATAAAATTCGTCATCTTATCAGGATAACCAGCGACTATTACTACCAGGTCGTCGCGGTGATCTTCCATACGCTTCACAAGCGTGTCTACCGCTTCTTGTCCGTATTGGTCGACAGCGCCTTCGGGAGCCAAGGCGTAAGCTTCGTCTATAAATAGAACTCCCCCCAATGCGCGCTCAATCTGTTCGCTAACTTGAATAGCCGTTTGCCCAAGATACCCGCCAACAAGTACAGATCTATCGACTTCGACCAAGTGTCCTTTTTTCAAGACACCAAGCTCACGATAAATGTCGGCAATTATGCGTGCGACAGTTGTTTTGCCTGTTCCTGGATTTCCCGAGAAAACTAAATGGCGCGTAATGGGCAAGGCGGAAAGTCCTTGCTCCTCGCGCATAATTTGTACTTTGATGAAATTGACTAATTGTTTTACGTCTTTTTTGACGTCGTCTAAACCAATTAGGTCTTCTAACTGCCCCATGGCGTTGTCTAGCGTCTTTGGCATGATAAAGATGCCCGTGTTGCCGGTTCGCTTGAACGTCTTGGTTTCGACCGATTCAGGCTCAGTGGCCCAGATGGTGGCAGTTGCGGTGTCAGTCTTCTTAGTATTAAGTATAGTGTCAGGCAAAGAAGATGGATCTTTTAACCCGCCAGCCTCCGGATACAAATGGGCCTGAAATTCTTTAAGCCATTGCTCTTCTTCAGAGCTGATACTTGAATCTGCTTTGAACATCAAGTTTGCCATTCTGAATAAGGTAGTGCGAAGAGTCGAAGCCAATTCAGAGCCACAAGTTTTGTCATAATTTTGCAAAGCCAAAATCAAGTCATCGAATTCGTCTGGCTCGGGAGTGGCGTATTGTTTTGATTTAAGTAATTCTTTAACCCAGACTTCAGTTGACATATGTCCATACAAACCAAACACCGGTGCCATATCGCAAATTAGACTGACTTCTTGAGGATGAATTACATTATCGATGTAAGTAAGTCCTACGCAAAGTCCAGCCAATTTATTGCGCAGAGAAAGGCATGGTTCTTTGAATGTAGAAGCATCACCTAGTTTGTCGCTAATTTGAAAAAGTGGTGGCATTAGTGTGGCAAACAAATTTTTTGTTTCTAACACAAACTGCTTGCCGTCAGGATGCAAATATTGCTTACCAGGTTTGGTCCAGTTAAGCACCTCTTCCATTTCTTGCTCGAATTGTCGCACTAAATCAAGCTCTTCAGGTCCTGGCTTTTCAACTACAGTCAGAACATCGTTTACTACTTTGCACAAAAAGTTACGCCACTTGAGCGACTGATTAAGTCTGTTTTTTAGGTCGTAAGCTTTGAGCGAGTCAATAACTTTTGATGGCAGAGTAGATTTAAATTCTGCTGATTCTGCAAGCGTTTCGGTAGTTTCTTTAAAATATTCTATGTGCTCTTGCAACTGCATTCCGCACTTACCGCTCTCTACATCAATAGCGTCGTAAATATCAAAGAGAAACGCCCACTGTTTATTGGTAAGGGTCTTGCGTATCGAGAGATAACTCACAAGTCGAACATAGTCGAGATAAATAGCGTCGTTTGCAACTTTGGGATCGCCTTCCATTTCCCAAGAGCGCTTGAGTATTTGATTGACGCTATCTTCGATCTTAAATCTAAGCTCGTTGAATTGCTTAATTAGCTCGCCAGATGCGCGTGAATGCATTTTTTATAACCACCACATCCCTTGTTATTAAGTGAGAAAGTATACCTTAACCCTCAGCCCGGGATGAGGGTTTCTACCGACGTCAAGACCGCTTTTCATCTTTTAATTTCAAAGGTTTTCAAGCGCAAGTGACTAGTATGATAGTGGTCGGCAATATGGAGCGTGAAACGTGAGCACAGATCTTTCAATTATGTACGGTACAGCCTGGAAAAAAGACGAGACCGCACGTCTTGTGAAATTGGCTATCCAGTCTGGATTCACCGCCATTGATACCGCCAACCAAAAGAAGCATTATGACGAAGTATTGGTTGGTCAAGCTTTGCATGAGGCTTTTAGCCAGGGAGCAAAGCGCGAAGCATTTTTTATTCAGACTAAATTTACCTCCAAAGATGGTCAAGACCACAGGCTTCCATATGATCCAAAAGCCGATTTAAAAACACAAGTAAAACAATCTATCGATAGCTCGCTTGAGCACTTGCACACTGACTATATAGACTCTTTTGTATTACACGGACCCCATTATAGAAATCGTTTGGTGAAAGAAGACTTTGAAGTCTGGCAAGGCATAGAAGAGCAATTTCAAGCCGGAAAAACAAAGATGGTGGGCGTAAGCAATGTGTCGGCAGATCAATTGCGAGAGATTGCTACAGTGGCAAAAGTAAAACCCAAAATGGTACAAAACAGATGTTATGCTCAAACTGGATGGGATCTTGAAGTGCGCCAGATCTGCAAAGAGATTGGCGCTACCTATCAAGGATTTTCGCTTCTAACTGCCAATCCGCACGTATTAAGCGATAGAGTTGTATTAGAGATCGCAAAGCGACTAAATGCAACCAGCGCACAAGTAATTTTCAAATTCGCTATGTCTGTTGGTATGTTGCCACTTACAGGCACCACAAGCGAGAAACACATGCTTGAAGATCTCAAAGCAAAAGATCTGGAATTGACTGAAGAAGAAGTAGATTCAATCGAAAGAATCATGATGTGAAGTCACTATGTAAAAGCTGACCCATTTAATTTTCAAAAGGGCAAAGCTGTGCCATACTGCATTTAAATGTCAATATTTGCCAACTCTGAAGCCAAACGCCAGGAATTTTTTCTCAAGCATCTAGTCAATTCACTAGGTGAGCGAGCCCTTTTTGCACTGGATGACAAAGGCGTTATAAGGACCTGGAGCGAGGGCAGTCGTAACATTTTAGGTTTTGATGAAGATGAAATTCTAGGCAAGCATTTTTCAGTCCTTTACGAAAAGACCCCACACTCTCAAGAGCTTGTGCAACGAGACCTCGAACAAGCTAGTCAAGTCAAATCGGTATTATTTGAGCGTCAATTTCGCCGTAAAAATAAACACAACTTTGAATGCAGTGTGAAGCTTGATTTGATTCAAGATGATGACGGCAATTCGCTTGGCTTTGCTGTTCTAATTCTAGATTTAACAAAAAGGAGAGAAGCGCTAAAAAATAAAAGCGAACTAGAAAATTTAAAAGAAACCTTCACCCAACTGGTTTCGTCCGTAAAAGATTACGCCATTTTTTTGCTCAGTCCCGAAGGAAATATACTCACCTGGAATGAAGGCGCTCAAAGAGCCAAGGGATACAGCTCAAGTGAAATAATAGGTAAACACTTCTCCACGTTTTACACCAAGGGCGATATCGACCGCAATCATCCCCAATTCGAATTAGAGCAAGCTGTCAAAGACGGTCGTTATGAAGAAGAAGGCTGGCGAATTCGCAAAGACCAAACTCAATTCTTTGCAAATGTGACTATTACTCCAGTGTTTGATTTAGAGAAGAATCACATAGGATTTCTCAAAGTAACGCGCGACTTGACTGAGCGCAAAGAAATAGAAGCAAGCCGAGTAGCCCTTGCAAAATCGAATGAAACTTTCAATTTGCTTGTGGCGGCAGTAAAAGATTACGCCATTTTCTTGCTCAGCCCAGAAGGTAATATTCTCACCTGGAACGAAGGTGCCAGGCGCAGTCAAGGCTATACAGCAGATGAAATAATCGGCCAACATTTTTCTACCTTTTACACCAAAGAATCAATTGAAGGCAATCACCCTCAATGGGAGCTGGAACAAGCAATCGCCAAAGGTCAGTACGAAGAAGAAGGTTGGCGAGTTCGAAAAGACGGGACGCACTTTTGGGCCAACATCGTGATCACCGCGCTCCGCGACCCGTCCGGAAACCTCAGAGGCTTCGGTA
>JACCDT011091713.1_pt1 | contig 22636 bp, 15 predicted proteins | sample 7446291 | NCBI WGS metagenome assembly JACCDT01 (sample SAMN15323446, study PRJNA562643) | freshwater metagenome | isolation source: river surface water | place: USA:Blue River Watershed | collected 2017-08-17 | reverse complement strand
GTAGGCACTTCCACTTGGCCTTTGATGAAGGCCAAAAAATTATTAAAAATAAACTACGAACCGGATGGAGTAGTAGAAAGTACGGCAGATCACGATCGCTTGTTTACCGAATTGATGGGTAAAGGAAAGGCAGAAGTGAAGCGTAAGGATGGAGATGTTGCATCTGCCTTCAAGTCTGCTGCAAAAATCGTAACCGCAGAATACCAATGTCCATTTTTGGCTCATTCACCCATGGAGCCGGAAAACTTCTTTGCACACGTGAAAGGGGATAAAGTGGAACTGGTAGGTCCTACACAAACACCAGATCGTGCACGTCAGGAAACGGCCGCATTGCTTGGAATCCCACCAGAAAATGTTTCCGTTGCTATCACGCGTTTGGGAGGAGGATTTGGAAGAAGACTTCGTGCAGATTATGTAGTCGAGGCAGTAGAAGTGTCTCGAGCCATACAAGCCCCAGTTAAAGTGACTTGGAGCCGGGAGGATGAATTGACGGGTGGTGCCTATCGACCAGCAGTTCGCTACCGATTTGAAGCAGCTTTGGATGCTACAGGAACCCTGATCGGCTACAAATTACGTGGAGTCGGAATGAATGCTGGCAATACCACTCGAGAAGCTAATTTTCCTTCGGGTGCTGTAGAAAACGTATTAATTGAAACCATCGAACATGCTTCGAGTATTACGACAAACGCCTGGAGAGCTCCCATCACCAATTTTCTAGCTTATGCCGAGCAAAGCTTTCTGGATGAAGTAGCTTTGGCTGTAGGTAAAGATCCGGTTGATTTCCGTTTGGAACTTTTGAATCGAGCCAAAACCAAACCTGTAGGAGAGTTGGGCTACGATGTAGACCGAATGCTAGGAGTGGTGAAAATGGCGAAGGAAAAGTCCAATTGGGGCAAAAATCCTGCCGTAAAACAAGGATTCAGCGTCTACTTCTCCCATAAATCCTATGTGGCTCAGGTGGCTAACATTGAGATGGAAGCGGGCAAACCTACTTTGAAAAAAATCACCGCAGTGACCGATTGCGGCTTGGTCGTGAATCCTACGGGAGCCAATCACCAAGTTCGAGGCGGAATTGTAGATGGAATGGGGCATGCGATGTACACCAACCTAACTTTTGAAGCGGGCGTACCTAAGCAGCGCAACTTCGATAGCTACCGATTGATTCGTTTGAAAGAAGTTCCTGAAATCGAAACACACTTTGTGGACTCAGGATTTGATCCAACTGGATTGGGTGAGCCTGCGCTACCACCTACGGGAGGGGCGATAGCGAATGCAATCTTTGCAGCCACAGGCAGAAGACTGCGCAGTCAGCCTTTTATTGAGCAAAAGGAGTTTTCTGATATCCAATTGCAAATCAAAAGAGGCTAAGTAATCATTCATAAAAAAGGCCCCGCAAATCAGCGGGGCCTTTTTTGTTTTTGGAAGTGGAATTAGTTCATCTTTCTCGCTTCCTCTTGTAATAAGGCAGATTCGTCAGCCAAGCAAGAATCAATGTATGTTTGAATAGCGTTGTTTTTGGGCAATCCTTTTGCGATCAAGGCTCCAAGTGCCACCAAAACGGCAAGTCGGGTTCCTACTTTTTTAGCGGCAGTGCCAAATAAGGGCTCCAACTCTTCGTAAGTCACATTTTCTGCTTGAACTCGGATATTCGCTAATGCCTCTTCTAGCTTATCACCAGAAAGGTTGGTCAATTTTTTACCGATATATTGAATCTCGTTCAAAGCCGACTTGGCTTCTTGAGGAGCTTGTACTACCGGCTTTGAGGCAGTCTGCTGCTTGTTTGTAGTGGCAGCATTTTGCTTGGCCCAAGTATCCTTCAATCCTACCGTCTTATTAAATACCAACTGTCCTTCACGGGAATCTGAATCCAAGGTAAAATAGCCGAGGCGCTGGAATTGGTAGCTCTCGTTTGGACTAGCCTTCGCCAAATGTGGTTCTAGATAAGCATTTTTAATCACCTTCAAGGAATTCGGATTGATGAAGTCCATGTAACTTTTGGATTCATGCGTATCCGGAGATTCATCCAAAAATAAGCGATCGTATTCTCGAACCTCGGCTTGAATGGCATGTGCCACGGAGACCCAGTGAATGGTAGATTTCACCTTTCGCTGGCTTGCTTCAGTTCCCGAACCTGATTTGGAATCCTCATCGTAGCTGCAGTGAATTTCAAGAAGATTGCCTGCTGCATCTTTTACTACCGACTCAGCTTTGATGATGTAGGCACTTTTCAAACGAACCTCTTGACCTAGAGCCAGACGGAAAAAGTTTTTATCCGCTTCTTCCTTGAAATCTTCACGTTCGATGTACAATTCTCTCGAAAAGGGAACCTCATGGGTACCTGAATTTTCTTTCTCAGGATTATTCTCCAAATGCAAGATTTCAACTTGCCCAGCAGGATAGTTTTGAAGGACTATTTTGATAGGGTTCAATACCGCCATTACACGCGTAGCACTTTGGTTTAGGTCCTCACGCACACAAAACTCAAGCAAGGATACGTCTGTGACATTTTCTCTTCTAGAAATACCTGCCACTTCGCTAAAGTTGCGGATCGAACTAGGGGTATAGCCTCTTCTTCTCAAGCCAGAAATGGTTGGCATGCGGGGATCATCCCAACCCGTCACCACATTCTTTTGTACCAGCTCGAGCAACTTACGCTTGCTCATCACCGTGAAGCTCAGGTTACGACGAGCAAATTCCCGCTGCTTGGGACGAAGTAGGGTAGGATCAATAATCTGGTCCAAATACCAATCGTACAATTCCCGGTGTGCTTTAAATTCAAGGGTACAGATGGAATGGGAAACCTGCTCGAGGTAATCCGACTCTCCATGAGCCCAATCGTACATGGGGTAAATTTTCCAAGTATCCCCTGTGCGGTGATGATGCGCATGGATGATACGGTACAAGATTGGATCGCGCATGTGCATATTTGGAGAAGCCATGTCGATCTTGGCGCGCAGGAGATAGGTGCCAGGAGCGAATTCTCCATTTTTCATGCGTTCAAACAAATCCAAATTTTCAGCAATGGATCTATCTCGGAAGGGGCTAGGAGTTCCCGGGCTGGTAGGCGTACCTTTTTGTTCGGCGATTTGTTCGGAGGATTGCTGATCTACATAAGCTTTGCCTTGCTGGATCAACAAGACGGCCCATTCGTACAACTGCTGAAAATAATCCGAGGAATAGCATTCATTGGCCCATTTGAAGCCCAACCAAGCAATGTCACGCTTGATGGCATCAACATATTCTTGTTCTTCTTTGGCGGGATTTGTATCGTCAAATCGAAGGTTGACCGGAGCGCCGTATTTTTCACCCAAACCGAAGTTTAAGCAAATAGATGCCGCATGCCCAATGTGCAGGTAACCATTGGGCTCCGGTGGAAAGCGGAAGCACAATTTCTCCTTTGGAAACCCATTGGCTAGGTCTTCTTCGATAATGTGTTCTATGAAATTCAGGGATTCGTTAGCTTCTTTCATAATCTTCAATTCGCAGTCAAAAATACGTCAAATGCTAGGAATTCCAACCGAAAAGCAAAAGACTGGGCTAGGCTTAAATTTCATCTGGTTCACGGCTTGGCCAATAGGCGCCTACGAGGTTCAAGAGCTTTTTGCCTGGATCGAATTGAAAGCTCAGTTTCATTTCCTCTGATTGAGTTTCATGCAGATCTTGGCAGGCATTGAAATAGACCAATTCAAAACCAAGGCAGAGGTTGCCACTGTCCGAAGAGTCCAATTGCGGAGCACTCATGATTTTCACCTTTTCAACCACCGCACCTTGTCTTTTGTAGTAGTAGGATAAAAAGATTCCCAATTCCCGTTGCTTGGTTTGGATAAGCCAGGACCAAGCTTCGGATGAAAGCCTGTCAAAGGGAAAATCAAAAGTCCAAGATTCTTGCATGGTTAGCCAAAGGTAGGAAAATCAAGTTTTGCACGGATCAAAAAACAAGTAAAAGCAGTAGTTTAGGGTCATGAATTACCCGCTCTATTTGGATTACAATGCTACTACTCCTTGTTCGGAGGAGGTAATTGCTGCCATGCTGCCATTCTTTGGTACACATTTCGGCAATGCAGCAAGTAAAAGTCATCCCTACGGTTGGGTGGCGGAGCAGGCCGTGGAAGATGCTAGAGAGGCCATCGCCCAATTGATTGGGGCCAAGTCCAAGGAACTTATATTTACCTCAGGAGCTACAGAATCATTGAATTTGGCCATCAAGGGGGTTTTTGACTTATTTCCTAGTGAAAAACAACACTACATCACCTGCCAAACCGAACACAAAGCCGTATTGGATAGTATGGCGGAAATTCAGCGGAGAGGAGCAGAGGTGACTTATCTACCCGTAAACTCCCATGGTGAGCTGGATTTGAACTTGTTGGAGCAAAGCCTACAGCCCCATACCAAAATGATTTGTTTGATGTGGGCCAATAATGAAACCGGAGTTATTCACCCCATCCAAGAAATCGCAAGGATTGCAGACAAACGGGGAATTATCTTTTTAACGGATGCCGTGCAGGCAGTAGGTAAAATTCCCGTAACTACCCAAGGGATTCACCTGATGGCCCTTTCTGCGCACAAATTATATGGTCCTAAAGGGGTTGGGGCACTGTATATACGCCACAACCATGCCTTGCCCAAGCCCCTAGCTCAGCTTCATGGGGGAGGGCATGAAAAAGGGTTTCGCAGTGGAACGCTTAATGTGCCAGGAATTGTAGGATTTGGAAAAGCGGCCCAACTCCGAATTCAAGCCATGGATGAGGAAGCGGATAGGCTCGGGAAGCTTCGTGATCGATTGGAATCAGTATTTCTAGAGCTAACAGGTGTGTATCGAAATGGATCAATTAGGCATCGTTTAGCTCATGTGAGCAACCTTTCTTTTTCTGGAGTAGAAGGGGAGGAATTGCTCTTGAAAGTAAATCAGCAGGTCGCGGTGAGTTCGGGCTCCGCCTGCACCTCCATCTCACCCAAAGCAAGCCATGTGCTCCAGGCCATGGGTATCCCTTCGGATTTGGGACGTGCTTCGCTACGATTTAGTTTGGGAAAGGATACCAGCGCTGAAAACGTTGAACAGGCTGTTTCCTGGGTTAAATCAGTAGTGGAGAATTTGAGAAATTCCTGATAAAAATCACTTTATCTTTTTTATTCCCAACGGAAGAATTGTGGGACATTGGATGTAAATTGGTTTATGGATTCCAAAAAACCAGATGTAGTCGAAGAGCCAAATGCTACCTATGGGCACTATTCCTACGCGGATTACTTGACTTGGCCCATGGATCTGGTTGCCGAACTGATCCATGGAAAAGTATTTAAAAAGGCGGCTGCTGCGCCCAAAAGGATACATCAGAAAGTAGCCTCGAAACTTAATTTCAAGTTGTATCAATTTTTAGAGGGAAAAAGGTGCCAGGTATATCCTGCTCCTTTTGATGTTCGGTTTCCCATAGATTCCAAAGAAGACCACGAAATCTTTGATGTAGTACAGCCAGACCTTTGTGTGGTCTGCGATCCTTCCAAATTAGATGAACGTGGCTGTATTGGTGCCCCTGATTTAATCGTAGAAATTCTATCTCCAGGAAGTACCAAATTGGAGCTCAAGCACAAGTATGGACTTTACGAATCTCGTGGAGTGCGTGAATATTGGATTATCCATCCTGAGCATCAAAACTTATTGATTTACACCTGGGTAAAGGGTACTTACGTACCATCGCAGCTGTTTACTGCAGGTGATGTAATTGAGTCGGAAGTATTAAAGGGTTTTAAACTTGATTTGGAAGAGTTTTTCAGTGATATCCAGTAAACTTTTGAACATCTTCCTCGGTATCCAGATCCACTGCCCCTAAAGGGAAGCCAATTAAAAAAACATCCTCCTGATGGTTCAAAATTACTTTTTTAGCCCCTTCAGCCCCCATTAGCGCAAATAATTCAGGAAAATAGGTTTGATCAAATAGGGCAGGAACCCCAACGGTTCCCGAATAGCTGCAGGCCAGAATTCCTTTTCTGGAAGCCTTTTTTCCGTTCATCAATTGATCCAAAAGGTCTTGAGTGACGTAAGGCTGGTCACAGAGCATCAGAATCACCTGCTCCACTTGGCTGGTTTCAATGAGATAGCGCAATCCACACTGCATGCTAGAGGACATTCCTTCCTCCCAGTGTTCGTGAACGAGCACGGGAACCTCCTTGGATTCAATGCCTGTTTGGATCAGTTCGGAGTTACTTCCTAGCACCACAACTAAGTCATTCGCAGTGCTATTCAAAGCAGCTTCAATTGAATGTTGAATTAATGTTTTATCTTGATAATTAATTAGTTGCTTCGGTCTACCTAAACGAGAAGATGAACCTGCCGCCAACAGGATGACTCCAGTTTTCATAACCCGGAATCATGAATGGGACCTGGCTTATCCCGAAGGAAACCGGGTTTCCGTTTGCGAATAACTGCAGCGATTTCAGCTAGGATGGCTAGTGCGATTTCCTCTGAAGTTTCTGCGCCAAGGTCTAATCCAATTGGAGCGTAGAGGTTATCCGTTGGAAAAACGACTCCCTTTGCCTGAAGTCGTTCCAATAGCTTTTCAGTCTTTCTCTTCGGTCCTAAGATGCCGATGTAGGGAAGTTGTTGTTGGGACAATTTCTCGAGGAGGATCAGTTCGTACTCAAAATTATGCGTCATCAAGAGCGCTACCGTATTCAAGTCCGTTTCAATCTGCGCCATAACCTCTTCTGCAGGTCCCTGTATAATCCGTTGAACGGTAGGAAATCGACTACTCGTAGCCAAGGCTTTTCTTCCATCCACCAAAATCACTTCATGCCCCAAGAGGGCGGCAAATTGGGCCACAGGGAGGGTGTCATTGCCCGCTCCGAACAGCAGCAGCTGTAGAGGAGGGTGAATGACTTCGAAAAAAATAGAAAGCTCGTCCAGGTCATCAAAGCAGTGAATTCGACTGCTAGGCTGATCAAATGCTGCAATTTCTTGGAGGATATGGGGATGGAATTCTTCCTTGACTTTAGTCAGGGATCCAAACTGCTGCGATCCCTGAGTGAGGTGTACCGTGCCGATTTGCTCCTTTTTGGAGTTTTTAAGGGAAAAGAAAGTAAGCAATAGGGAAGTCTCCCGCTTGGATCTGGCCTGACGAATCAGTTCCACAGGGTTGTCAGCCTGATTCACATCCAGGGGTTCGATCAAGAGGTGAATGATGCCATTGCAGCCCAGACCTATCCCAAACTTCTGGTCATCCTCATCCGTGGTATCGTAGGTGACGAGCATGGATTTTTGCTGAAAGATGACTGCCTGTGCCTTGCGAAGCGCATCACCTTCCAAACAACCCCCACTAATTGCTCCCGTCAATCTTCCATCCTGAGTTACGAGCATTCGTGCTCCAGGGCGTCTGTAGGCAGATCCATCTACTTGCACTACCGTGGCTAAGGCCATGGCATGCCCCTCGGCTTTGGCTAAGTCATAGGCATCAATCAGCTGGGCAAATTCTTTCATTCAGCAAGTTGCGAGCTAGAAGAGGAAGTATTTGGCTTTTGTAGGGAAAAAAGGAGGGAGGACAGCGTAGAAATCACCAAGTAACCCACAAATACGTATACGGCACCTGGAAACTGTGCATTGAGCCCAAACCAATCCCCAGTGGTGAATACAAAGTAAAGGGCATAACTGCTTTTTAACACTTCCCAGCACCAGGCAAGGGGATTGCGATCCATGAGTTCGGTGTAAGCAAACACAGTGAGGAAGACAAACCCTCCGTAATAAAAGATGCCAGGAGCCCCAATTGCTGCCAAATTGGAGAATAAGTAACTCAATAGGAGCAACAAGACAATTAGCTGGCTGAAACTCCAAATTCGCATCCCAGCGTTCAATTCGGGATTGTATTTGTCAAAATGGTATACATCTTGAATCTTGGCTACGGGATACTTTGCTGCCACATCACTAGGTCTCCATCCCAAAGGCATAAACCAAATTTTCAACTTATCCCCCCAGTTTTTGGCACGCCAGGCATCTTGAATCAAGAGCCACAAGTGCATGAAATTGATTTTGATGGGATTCCAGGTTTGTACGGGTCGAGTAACCCCATAAACCGCAGGAATATCTTCTCGTTCTTCCTGAAAGGTTCCAAACCACTTGTCCCAGAAGATAAAGATCTGTCCGTAGTTTTTGTCCAAGTATTCAGGATTAATCGCATGGTGAACCCGATGATGGGCTGGAGTGACGATGATTTTCTCTAGGAAACCCATAGACCGAATGTGCTGGGTATGGTACCAAAATTGCGCGAATAAATGCAAGGGAGCCACGACCCCAATTACTTCGGGTGGTACTCCAAGAAATGCAGCTGGCAATAGGAAAATCGCAAAAATTTTGAAGATGGAAGCTATGCTTTGACGCAGGGCGCAGGCAAGGTTAAACTCTTCGGAAGAATGATGAATGATGTGATTGTTCCAAAATATATTGTACTCATGCGCAATGCGATGGGTCCAATAGCCCGCAAAATCCAAGGCAAAAAAGGCAATTACATAGACCAACCAAGTGGCTTCTATGGTAAAAAAGGAAAATTGTGTAAAGAGCCATTGATAAGAAATGACCGCTACACTGAGCCCAAGTACATCTTTGGTGACATTGGTAATGCCCGAACTCAAACTTGCAATCATGTCGGTGACGGGTACTGTATCTTTTCCTTTCCAAATACCCCAAGCCTTTTCAAGCAGCACCAATACGAAAAATGCCGGCATCGCAATCAATAATATCTTTCCGTACGCTTCCATAACTTCTTGCTATTTGCCTTAAATTTATTGATAAACTCCTATTCATTCAACTTTTGTTTGGATTCGAGAAAACTATCCTGAAAAAATTAGTTCTTGTACATTCAAAACCACCTGATTTCAACGCATTCGTATGAATATTCCTAGTTTGGCCGCTATAAAAAAAGAGCTTTCCTACCTCGATGAAAAGGAGTTGTGTAGCTTGATCCTAGACCTCAGCAAATTCACTCGGGACAATAAAGCGTTTTTATACTTCAAACTCAACGAAAAGGATCAGCCCAGCCTATTTGTGGATACGGTAAAAGAAGAGTTGGATGAGCAATTTCAAACGGCCAATACGAGTTCTTTTTACCTTACCAAAAAATCAGCACAGACCATTCGGCGGAAGCTCAATAAGGCCCTTAAATTCAGCAAGAACAAAGAGGACCAGGTAGAACTCCTGCTGTATTTCTGCGAGCAACTCCAAAAGTATGGTTACCTAAAGTACAAGCATCCCATCCTTCAGTCCTTGTTTTTGAAACAAGTAGAAAAAGTCCAGAAAAGTATCGCTGCCCTGCACGAGGATCTACAATACGATTACAGTTGCCGATTGGATGAAATTTTAGGAAAGTAGCCTTGAATTCTCCATTTAATTTTACCTATTTGACTTTCAATCACGATTAACTTAACCCATGAAAAAAGCCTTTCGATTACTTTCTTTCCTAGTCATGTTCCTTGGAGGAATGTCTGGATTTTCACAAGAAATCAAATGGGATCAAAATGGAAGTTCCTACTATTCGGTCGAAAATAATGAGATTTTTCGCCACACCTTACCCAATACAACTGGAGTAAAGCTAATTACTGAAGCGCAACTCAGCCCAAAAGGACAAGCGCCATTACGAATTACCGATTTTACTTTTTCGGCAGATGGAAAGAAGCTATTGATTTACACGAATACAAAAGCAGTATGGCGTCTGCAAACCCAAGGAGACTATTGGGTGTATGAATTGGCAACTGGGAAATTAACTCAGGTAGGAGAGAAGCTTCCTGAAAGTTCCTTACGCTTTGCCAAATTCTCCCCAGATGCTTCTAAAGTGGCTTTTGTAAGTGAGTTTAATTTATACGTTGAGGATTTGACTTCTAGTCAACTTACTGCATTAACTACCGATGGCACGCGCAAACTGATCAACGGGACCTTCGATTGGGCTTATGAAGAGGAATTTGCTTGCCGTGATGGCTTTCAATGGAGCCCGGATGGGACTCGAATTGCTTACTGGCAATTGGATGCCAACCAGATTCGAGATTATTACATGCTCAACACCACGGATTCGATTTATTCTCAAATCATTCCAGTAGAATACCCCAAAGTGGGTGAATCACCTTCACCTGCTCGAATTGGTGTAGTAGAATTGACCAATAAAAACACTACCTGGCTGAATATTCCAGGTGATCCTCAGCAGCATTACTTGCCTCGAATGGAGTGGAATTCGCCAGAGCTACTACTGGTTCAGCAGCTCAATCGTAAGCAAAACCATAGTAAAATTTTAGGAGTCAACGTCAAGGAGAATGTGGCGAAACTCATTTTCGAGGAAAAAGACGAAGCATGGATTGATGTATTGTCCAGCTGGGAAAATGTGTATGGCCTGACTTACAGACACGAGTTTAAATGGATCAATGGGGGCAAGGAGTTCTTATGGTTTAGTGAAAAGGATGGCTGGCGTCACCTGTACCGAATCGGGCTAGATGGAAAAGTAACACCCGTGACAACAGGGGCCTATGATGTCATCAACCTCTTGCAAGTAGATGAAAAGGCAAACCGAATCTATTTCCATGCTTCTCCAGAAAATGCGACTCAAAAGTACCTCTACACGATTTCTCTGGATGGAAAAGGGAAACCAAAGCGCGTTACTCCTTTAGAACATGAAGGGACACATAGCTATGTGATTTCACCTAGCGGGCAATATGCGCTTCATCAATTTTCCAACTACTACACAAGGCCTGCTAGCGAGTGGGTGAGTCTTCCTGCTCACAAGCTTCTAGACCCGAGTCAGGGAATTGATTCTCCCATGATCCCCAAAAGTAAGAAACCTGAAAATTTTGAGTTTTTCAAAATAACCACTGCAGATGGCACTGAAATGGACGGATGGATGGTGAAACCCAAAAATTTTGATCCCACTAAGAAATACCCCGTGCTTTTCTATGTGTATACCGAGCCATGGGGTGCCAATGTAAAGGATAGCTATGGAGTAGGTAGAAATCGCCATTACCAAGGCGATTTAGCGGAAGACGGGTACATCTACATTTCCATTGATAACCGGGGCACTCCAGCACCCAAGGGCAGGGCTTGGCGTAAAAGCATCTACCGAAAAATTGGGCGATTAAACATCGCGGACCAGGCTGAAGCGGCCAAGCAGATCAGCCAATGGCCTTTTGTGGATCCAACGCGAATGGCTGTTTGGGGCCATAGTGGGGGAGGTTCCGCTACGCTAAACCTCCTTTTTCAATATCCTGATCTTTTTCAAACCGGCATTTCCATGGCTGCAGTGGCCAACCAGTTGACTTATGACAACATCTACCAGGAGCGGTACATGGGATTGCCCCAAGAAAACTTGGAAGATTTTGTGGCAGGTTCACCCATTACACATGCCAAAAACCTGAAAGGCAATCTGCTGTACATCCATGGCACAGGTGACGATAATGTACACTATGCCAATGCGGAGATGCTGATCAATGAATTAATCAAGCAGGGCAAGCAATTTACGTTTATGCCGTATCCCAACCGGAGCCATGGCATTAATGAAGGAGAAGGCACTAACCGGCATCTACGCACCTTATTTACCCAATTTCTAAAAACGCATTGCCCTCCAGGAGGACGGTAATTCCCTAGAATTTTCTGAATTCAATGAAAAATACAATCAAACGTTTAGCCGCATTTACCCTTGTGGGACTGCCTTTGTTGCTCAATTCTTCAGCAATGGCACAAAAGACCGCAACCCGTGCAGACAGCCTTCGGGGAAGCATTACCCCAGAACGAGCCTGGTGGGACCTCAAGCATTACGATTTAACAGTCCAAATAGATCCAAGTACTAAATCTATAAAGGGCTCAAATAAAATAACTTACAAAGTTTTAAGTGAAGCAACTGTTTTACAAATTGACCTACAAGAACCGTTGAAGATTACGGCAATCACCCAAGGAGGGGAGCCGCTAAATTTTCGACGGGAGGGGGCTGTGCACTGGGTGACCTTGAGAAAAAAACAAGAAGTAGGACAAGTCGAACATGTGCTTATCAGTTACGAAGGGATGCCAAAGGAGGCGATTCGTCCGCCTTGGGATGGAGGAATTACCTGGCAAAAAGACAGCAAAGGGCTTCCTTTTGTAGCTTCATCCAATCAAGGGATTGGTTCCAGTATCTGGTGGCCACTCAAGGATCATCCAGCCGATGAGGTGGACAGCTTGGATCTGCATGTGACGGTTCCCAAGGGACTAATGGACATTTCGAATGGCCGTTTGGTCGAGATTCAAGTCGGTAAAGACACGGATACCTTTCATTGGAAAGTCGTCAATCCAATCAATGACTATGGAGTGAATATCAATGTGGGCGACTATGTGCACTTCGGAGAAAAATACGAAGGCGAAAAAGGCACGCTGGACATGGATTACTTTGTGCTTCGAGAGAATTTGGAGAAGGCAAAAGTTCATTTTCAAGATGCCAGACGCATGATGCAGGCCTTTGAACACTGGTTTGGACCGTATCCCTTTTATGAAGATGGCTTTAAGTTGGTCGACGCACCGTATTTAGGCATGGAACACCAAAGTTCAGTGACCTATGGCAATGGCTACCAAAATGGCTATCGTGGTCGAGATCTCAGCGGGACAGGTTGGGGAATGAAATTTGACTTTATCATCATCCACGAAGCAGGGCACGAATGGTTTGCCAACAACATCACTTACAAGGATGTGGCAGACATGTGGATTCACGAGAGTTTCACCAATTATTCGGAGAGTTTGTTTTTAGACTATCATTACGGTAAAGAAGCCGGTCAAGCTTATGTGCGTGGTACACGGATGAACATTGCGAATGATATCCCAATTATTGGCACCTATGGACTCAATAAGCGGGGTTCTGGCGACATGTATTACAAGGGAGGAAATTTGCTGAATATGATTCGACAACTACTTCAAGACGATGATAAATGGAGATTGATTTTGAGGGGCTTAAATAAAGAATTTTATCATCAAACAGTCACCACCGAACAAGTTGAATCGTATATTTCTACCCAGGTAGGTTGGAATTTGGGGAAGGTATTTGACCAATACCTACGGGATACGCGCATTCCGATTTTTGAATATTACCAACAGGATGGAGAAATCCAGTATCGATGGACGAATGCGGTCAAGGATTTTGATATGCCAGTGGATGTACAGCTCAACGGAAAAGTAATTCGCCTGCAAGCAAAAACTTCTTGGCAGAAACTTGAAGTAGGCCAACTTCAAGAATTGATTGTGGATCCTGATTACTATGTGGGCGTACTCAAATCAAGAGAATAGTCCATTTGAGTCGAATTGGATCTATTTTATGTTGTATAATTTATATTATGTTAAATAAACAATCGAGATCCGTAGCTAACCTCATTCCACACTACCAATCTGTCCGATCTTAGGATAGTCTCAGTGTGGTTGACTTCAGTCCTTTTTCGGTACTATTTCTCAACTACCCCATTACAAAATCTAGTAACTTGTTGTAGCTTTCTTTCTTCCTATTTCAATTCTCTTTTCGAACTACATCTATCATGAATAATTGGTTGCCTACACTTGGACGCTTTACAGGACCTCTTTCTTTTCTGCTACTTTACTTTTTTGTAGAAACTCCTGGTTTAGCTCCTGAAGGAAAATTAATGTTAGGCTTGACCCTATGGATGGCGATTTGGTGGATTACTGAAGCTGTTCCAATCGCAGGTACGGCCTTACTTCCTTTGGTTGTACTTCCTTTACTTGGAGTGCTATCCATCAAACAGGTTTCATCCAATTACATGGATCCTACGGTATTACTTTACATGGGTGGATTTTTGTTGGCTACTGCCATTGAGAAATGGGGATTGCATAGACGCATTGCACTTAACATAATAAATTTATTAGGTACAGATTTGAGACGAATTGTGCTTGGATTTATGCTCGCCACAGGGTTTTTATCCATGTGGATATCCAATTCTGCGACAGCATTGATGATGCTGCCCATAGGATTGGCTGTTATAGGGCAATTCAAACACCATTTAGGCGATGAAAATGGAATTCTATCCACTCATTTGGCCAAAAATATATTGTTAGGAATCGCCTACGCTGCCTCAATTGGTGGTATGGCAACCCTAATTGGAACGCCCACCAACAATATTCTGCGTGCTGTGGTAGAAAAATTGTACAACTACACCATTGATTTCAACGAGTGGATGCTGTTTGCTTTTCCATTTACCGTGGTATTGATGGCTATAGCTTGGTTTTACTTGGTGAATTTTGGCAATCCTCTCCCTAAAAAATTTCAATTGGCTGAAGCCAAATCGGTAATTCAAGAGCAGCTGTCTAAAATCGGAAAAATTACATTTGAGGAAAAGACGGTATTGATTGTATTTGGTATTGTTTGTTTTTCTTGGATTACGCGCACCTTTTTATTGGCAAAGCTTCTTCCAGCATTAGACGATACAATCATTGCTTTGATCGGTGTATTGCTCCTACTTGTTCTCCCCTCTTCTGGTAAAAACGAGCCTAAAGGGCGTATTTTGGATTGGAAAACTGCTGAACAAATTCCTTGGGGAGTTTTGATTCTTTTTGGAGGTGGATTAGCCTTGGCAGAAGGGTTTAAAGAAACAGGTTTGGCAGATTGGATTGGTCAACATTTAAGCCTGATCGAAGGGGTAAGTTTTTTTGTGCTATTGCTGATCATTGTGGCTGCGGTGAATTTCCTTACTGAGGTTACTTCAAATGTCGCTACTGCCTCCATGCTCCTACCTATTTTGGCCTCTGTAGCTATCAAATTGGATGTGCACCCCTTTGGATTGATGGTCGGTGCCACTCTCGCTGCAAGTTGTGCCTTTATGCTTCCAGTCGCTACTCCGCCCAATGCAGTGGTATTCGGCCCAGGGTATTTAAAAATAAAAGACATGGTTAAAGCCGGTCTATGGTTAAATATCATCTCTATCATCTTACTGACACTCATGGTCTATTTCATTCTTCCCTGGCTGTGGAAAATTGATTTGCAGGCCTATCCTTTTGAAGGTTTTTAAATTTGACTCGTTTACAAAAAACGAGCTGCTTGAAACTCTTTGCGGTATTCTTTGGGGGATTTGTGCAGCCGCTCCCGAAAAAGCTTGTTGAAATTTGATAACGTAAAAAAGCCACAGGAGAAGGCAACAGCAGCTATACTTTCCTCCGTATCCTGGAGTAATTTACAAGCATGAGAAATTCGAACCTCAGTCAAAAAATCAGAAAAGGGTTTATTTACCCTAGATTTGAAGTATCGGCTAAATGCGGAAACCGATAGATTACACAATTGAGCAACCTCCTGAAGTGTAATTTTGGAAGCATAGTGTTGCAGCACATATTCATAAACCTGGCCCATCCGATCTTTTTCAGATTCTTTATTCGTATTGAGGTAGCCAGCATCAGTAATCAACTTGTAATCCTGAGACTGGGCCAATACATCCAACAAATGAAGAAGGTGTTGGATCCTTGCCAATCCTTTCAATTCAAGTAATTCCTGCATTAATTGGGTAATCCGGAGTTTGGTTTCACCCACTACTTCTATTCCTCGTTTGGAGAGTTGCAACAACTTGGCAATCCCCTCAAATTCTTCCAACTCAACTACCGCATTATTCAAAAAATTGTCTGGGAAATAAATCACGATACCTTGAGTTTCCAAGCCATTTTTTGGATCATGATAGGCCTTATCATTTTTCCATAGATGTGGCAAATTTGGACCCGTCAATACCAAATCGCCCTCTTTGAAAGATGTAGTACGGTCTCCTACAAAGCGGGTTCCACTACCCTTTAGTACCACAAATAGTTGATATTCAGAGTGAAAATGCCAATTCACATCAAAATAGGGTGCAATTAATTCCTGGATTACAAAGGCTTTTCCTTCCGGAATTCGCGATTTCTGAAGGGGTTCTTTCACTGTATTTTTACTTTAATTATGGTTTTGATTCATTTTTGTGAATGAATACAGTCAAAAATTAGTATAAAAGAGTGAGAATCTCACTAGATAAATGCTCAATATTAAATGCAATTAACTAAACCCAGCCTATGCGCCCTTGCTTGTATTGGAGACCTATTGGCCTTCTATCCCTAATCTTAGTTCTTTTAGTTGCTGCCTGCGGCAAAAAGAACGCTTTTCTTTCGATGACCGAACCACGACGGGTGGAGATTTTGGTCTTGGGACACGAGAGTGACCATCACAATTCTGAAAAATTGATGATGTACATTTCGACTCCCTTGTTTCAAAAAGGGATCAATCTCACCTACACCGCAGATCCCAATGACCTGAAGGACGAGGTGCTGCAAAACTACGATGGACTACTTATCTATGCCAATCACGACTCCATCTCCCCTTCCCAAGAACAGGCACTCAAATCTTTTGTGCAAGGTGGAAAGGCCCTAATTCCGCTCCATAGCGCTTCCTTCTGCTTCCGAAATTCAGATTGGTACGTACAGGCGGTGGGTGGACAGTTCAGCACGCATGGCACTGGAAGATTTACTACTCAATTGGTCACCCCTACCCACCCGATTCTCCAGGGAATTAGCGAGTTTGAAACCTGGGACGAGACGTATGTACACACCAAAGTCAATCCGGATATCCAAGTATTGATGGAGCGTCAAGAGGGCGATAAAAAAGAACCCTACACTTGGATACGAAACGAAGGGGAAGGTCGTGTATTTTATACGGCCTATGGACACAATGAGGAAAGCTGGAAGCAGCCCGAATTTCATGAATTACTAGCCAACGGCATCCTTTGGGCAGTTGGAGAAAAAGTAACCCAACTCTTAGCCGATTACAAAATCCCAACACCTCAATTTCAGGACGCAGAAATTCCCAACTACGAAAAACGCGATCCAGCACCTCGCTACCAGCTACCCCTTTCTCCTGAGGAGAGCATGAAGTTGGTGCAGCTTCCTGTGGAATTTAAAATGGAACTCTTTGCAAGTGAGCCCATGATCATCAATCCTATGGCCATGGCCTGGGATGAGCGAGGCAGGTTGTACGTGATCGAAACGGTAGATTACCCAAATGAAGTGCGTACCGAAGGAGGCAATGATCGAATCAAAATTTTAGAAGATACAGATGGTGATGGAAAGGCGGATAAAGTCACTGTTTTTGCAGATAACTTGAATATTCCTACTTCGATCATGGCCGTCAACGGAGGTATTTTGATCTCCATGGCGCCAGACTTTGTTTTCCTGAAAGACACCAATGGGGATGATGTGGCCGATGTGCGGAAGGTAATTATGAGCGGTTGGGGAAAAAGCGATACGCATGCCGGGCCTTCCAACCTCAAGTATGGTTTTGACAACAAAATTTGGGGGGTCTTGGGTTATGCCGGATTTAACGGTGAAGTGGGTGGGAAATCCCATTCCTTTGGTCAGGGATTGTATCGTTTTGCACCTGACGCGAGTAGCTTGGAATACCTAGGCAGTTCTTCCAACAATACCTGGGGCTTGGGCTTTACAGAAGATTTTGAAACCTTCCTTTCCACCGCCAATGGACAGCACAGCGTGTACTTTTCCATGGCCAACAATTACCTGAAGCGACCCATCTTCCAAGGATCCGCCAATACGGTGCATGGCATCGATAGCCACTACGATATGCCCCACCTCACTCCTTTCTTACGTCAAGTGGATTGGTTTGGAGGCTACACTGCAGCAGCAGGGCATAATTTTTACACGGCACGGAGCTTCCCAGAATCCTATTGGAACAGAGTAGCCTTTGTAGCTGAGCCAACGGGTCGTGTGCTCCACAAGGCCATAATCAACCCAGATGGATCAAGCTACAAGGAGAAAAATGGATTCAACATCCTTGCCAGTTCAGACGAATGGTTTTCTCCAGTCCATGCAGAAGTGGGACCTGATGGAGCGCTTTGGGTAGCAGATTGGTACGATTTTATCATTCAACACAACCCCACCCCACGAGGATTTGAAAATGGTGCTGGCAATGCTTACATCAATCCACTTCGAGATGGAAAGCATGGCCGGATCTACCGAATCAGCTACAAAGGAGGTAAAAATTCGAAAACCTTTGACCTTAAAGATGCCAAACCCTCCAAGCTCATCGAGGCGCTCAAAAGTGACAACCTCTTCTGGAGAATGACTGCACAGCGCTTGATAGTGGAGCGTAAAGAAAAATCACTAATTGAGGATCTGTACGGGATCATTGAAAACACCTCTCAAGATAAATTGGGGCTCAATGGACCTGCAATCAATGCACTTTGGGCTTTGCATGGCTTGGGCGAACTGAGTGGCAAAAATTCAGCAGCCAATGACGTGGTGGTCAATGCACTCAAACACCCCTCTGCAGCAGTTCGCAAAAATGCACTTCGTGTACTCCCTCGAACCGAAGCTTCTTTAAAGGCTATCCTTGGGGCAGGTGTCTTGGAAGATGCGGATTTGCATACGCGTAAAGATGCCTTCTTGGCGCTTTCGGAAATGCCAACCTCGGCAGAAGCTGCCAAAAAATTGGTTGCACTGGCACAAGTAGCGGAAAATGGTGCAGACCCTTTCTTGCCTCAGGCTATCTTCGCTGCGGTATTGACTCACCCAGCTGAATTTGCGAAGCGTGATGCCAAGGCAGCGATTCAGGCATCAGGGGAAACCAAACTTCCACTTTCGGATCGAATCAGCCGAAGTTTGGTGGCAGAACAGTACCCATTGGATCAACGAAACAGCATCTTATTCCCGCCCGATGTGACCGGTAAGGAAATTGGTGTCCGTATCATCCTTTCCAAAGGAGAAAACCCCTTGGAAGGTGTCCTAATGGCTCAAGGAAATAATACGAATGGGTACAGCTTGTACATCTACCAGGATGCGTTGCACTTTGCTGTGGCCCAGGAAGGGAAATTAACCCTGCTGTCTTCTAAAAAGGCATTGCCCTCCGTTCAGTTTACCGTGGATGCTACGCTCCTTGCTGATGGAAGTCTTTCCCTACAAATCAATGGTGAGGAAGTCGCCAAGGGTAAAACCAAGGGGCTATTTACCCAAGCTTTGAGCCCAAATCGAGTACGTGTGGGATCGAACGATAGCCGAAATGTAGTGGGCAAGTACGAGGGCACTTGGTGGTTTGGAGGACGATTGAGCAACGCCTCTACCCTATCGTTGAAGCAACCGGGTAGCGACATTGCCTTGGTAGCTAGTTTACCCGCTGCAACGACTGCCCAAGGGGGAACAGTCATCAAATTGGGCGTGATTCCCCACGAAATGAAATTTGATAAGCCTTCCTTTACCGTACAAGCAGGGACTCAGGTGACCATCGATTTTGAAAACTTGGATTTCATGCAGCATAACTTGGTAATTGGCAAGAAAGGAAGCATGGAAACGATTGGAAAGGCGGCTGATGAACTGGCAAGAAATCCTAAGGGAGCAGAACTAAATTATGTTCCTGAAATTCCAGAAGTGATCGTAGCCACAGTACTCGTTAGTCCTGAAGGTAAAGGATCGCTGGTATTCACAGCACCCTCAGAGCCAGGAGAATACCCATTTGTGTGTACCGTTCCAGGCCACTGGAGAATCATGAATGGCATTATGGTCGTACGAAAATAAGCCATGGCACTATCCGTAACATTCGGGGTCAGCACTTGGCTATGGACCTCGCCTTTCAATCGGGATACAGTAGCCTTATTTTCAAAAATTAAGGACTATGGTTTCGATGCTGTTGAAATTCCGGTGGAAGACCCTTCCTTGATCGATGTAAAGTTGGTCAAACAAGCACTGCAAGCGCATGGGCTCAAGCCCATCATCTGCGGAGCATTTGGTCCTACCCGTGACTTTACCCACGATGACCCGAGCTATCACCATACCAGTTTGGATTACCTAGAGGCCTGTTTTCAGATTGGAGCAGAGTTAGGTGCCAGCTTTGTGGCAGGCCCCATGTATTCCGCTGTAGGAAAAGCTAGATTGGTGTCTCCTGAACAACGGCAGTTGGAATGGGATCGAGCCGTACGCAACTTACAGAAAGCTTGCAAACGGGCTGGAGAATTTGGTCTTGAGCTTGGCATCGAAACACTCAATCGCTTTGAAACGGACTTGATCAATACCAGTGAAGATTTGATGCGCTTGATTCGTGACATTAATGAGCCTCAAGCCAAGGCAACTTTAGATGGGTTTCACCTGAACATTGAAGAACCTAGCTTGGAAGCAGCCATTCGCCGTGTAGGAGACAAATTGATTCATGTTCAGGTGTCCGAAAATTACCGGGGTACTCCGGGTACTGGACAGACCAATTGGGCTGCTTGGAAACGAGGTTTGGAAGCCATCCACTACCAAGGTTGTATATCCATTGAAAGTTTTACCCCCCAAGTACAGGAACTGGCTGGAGCGGTCTGTATTTGGAAGCCTTTGGTACCTAGCCAGGATGAATTTGCTAACGAAGGATTGAAATTTTTAAAAAAATGGGCCTCAGAGTAAGTTGAGGTCAATAAAAACACGAATCATGAATACGAAAAGATTAAATATCGCCATCATCGGCTTGGGATTTGGAGCCGAATTTATTCCCATCTACCAGAAGTACCCGCATGCCCATTTGTATGCGGTCTGTCAGCGAAACCGAGAGAAAGCGGAAGCCATTGCAAAGGCTTTTGGGATTGAAAAAGTGTATACGGACTACGAAGAACTCCTCAAGGATCCCAATATCGATGCAGTACACATCAATACCCCCATCCAAAACCATGCGGAGCAATCCATCCAAGCCTTAAAGGCAGGCAAGCACGTGGCCTGTACCGTACCCATGGCCACGACGGTAGAAGAATGCCGACAAATCGTGGAATTGACTAAATCCACTGGTTTGACTTACATGATGATGGAAACGGTCGTTTACAGCCGGGAATTCCTATTTGTCAAGGAAATGTACGAGAAAGGGGAATTGGGCAAAATCCAATTTCTCCGAGCTTCCCACCAGCAGGAAATGGCCGGTTGGCCAGGGTACTGGGAGGGCCTCCCTCCCATGCATTACGCAACCCACTGCGTTGGACCTGTATTGGCTTTGCCCAAAGGTCAGGCAGAATACGTATCCTGCTTTGGGTCGGGAAGAATTGATGAAGAACTGATTCCTAAGTATGGTTCTCCTTTTGCCATCGAAACTTGTCATATCAAGCTTAAGGATTCGGACTTGTCCGCAGAAGTGACCCGCTCACTCTTCAATACAGCACGTCAGTACCGAGAAAGTTTTGATGTCTATGGATCCAAGAAGTCATTTGAATGGACGCTCATTGAGCATGAAGAATCGGTAATCCATACGGGTGAAGTGCCTGAGCGCGTAAAAATCCCTGATTATGCCCATTTGCTCCCTGCTGAAATCGCTCCCTTCACCCAGCAAGGGGTCTATGATGCGGATGACAACCAGCACCTCTCTTTTATTCAAGGATCGGGGCATGGCGGTTCGCATCCGCACTTAGTGCATGAATTTGTAAGTGCCTTGGTGGAAGGAAGAGCCCCCTACCCGGATGCAGCCCAATCTGCCAACATCACCTGTGTGGGCATCCTGGCGCATGAGTCAGCCATGGAGGGAGGTAAAATTAAGTACTTGCCGGAGTTTACACTCCACTAAACGAAAAGGCCTGAATGACTAATTCAGGCTTTTTTTTTGGTATGGAAAGTCTAACCTTACCCCTGACCTTAATTGAGCGACAGTAACAAGGTAATTTGAGGTTATAAAATTTAATTATGAATTCACTTAAAGGAGTTTTATACAATTCGTTTATCCTTTATATTTAAATGAATTCTCCCATTTGGATGAAAAAACCGAAGGTACTTAAACGGGTTAAAAAAGTTGATTTGAACCCACAAGGAAATTACAGAACCTTGGCAGGTGTAGCACAGTATGCAGCTGTATGGGATGAATCCAAACTTCGACACTTGCTCCGAAGAACCTTGTTTGGGTTTAAGCAGGAGGACTTCACTACCTGGAAAGGCAAAAGCATGGCTGAGGCAGTTCAGCTCTTGTTGAGTCCAAGTCCAGCTCCCCTCCCTCCTGTCAATAATTACAACGATGCCAGTTATACAGACCCTAACGTTCCTGCTGGGCAAACCTGGGTCAATGCACCTTCCGATGGCAATGCCAATGGGCGGAGAAATAGTTCTTTTAAATCCTGGTGGCTAGGAAATCTCCTTCTGCAGAATTCCTCCATTCATGAGAAAATGACCTTGTTTTGGCACAATCATTTTGCAGTAGAGGTCCAAGATGTGGGTGATGCGCGTTACATGTATCGGTATTACAGTCTTTTGCGTAAGTATGCCTTGGGCAATTTCAAAGAGTTGGTCTTGGAAATCACCAAGGATCCTGCCATGCTCCGCTACCTCAATGGCTACTTGAATACCCGAACTGCCCCAGATGAAAACTATGCGCGGGAATTGCAGGAATTGTTTACGCTGGGCAAAGGTCCCTTGGTATTCTATACCGAAGCCGATGTCAGAGCAGCCGCTCGGGTATTGACAGGCTACATGATAAATGCTACCACCATTTCATCTGCTGTTGACCCCAATCGGCACGATACGGGCAACAAGCAATTTTCTGCGTACTACCAAAATAAAGTTATTCTGGGAAAGACCGGAGTCAATGGAGCAAAGGAAACCGAAGAGTTGATCGATATGCTCTTTTTACAAGAGGAGACAGCGTTGTACATAAGTAGAAGACTGTATCGTTTTTTTGTTTACTATGAAATTGATGCG
>JACCDT010122700.1_pt1 | contig 22644 bp, 27 predicted proteins | sample 7446291 | NCBI WGS metagenome assembly JACCDT01 (sample SAMN15323446, study PRJNA562643) | freshwater metagenome | isolation source: river surface water | place: USA:Blue River Watershed | collected 2017-08-17 | reverse complement strand
ACGGAAGTTACGAAAAATATATGTCAACTTCTCTACGGAGATATAAGCTCTAAAAGATAAGCTCCCGTGTAGTAATTTATATATATATTATTTTTTATAAATAATAATAATAATAGAAAGAACCTAGGCTCCACAAGGCCTCCCTCTTTTTAGAGAAGTTGACATATATTTTTCGTAACTTCCGTAACTTTGTAACATTTTGAAGAAAACCTAATAATATCAAGGGTTTAGCTCCAAAAAAATGTTACAAAGGCTGTAACATCTGTAACTTAGGTTGTAACATACTTACTAAGTCCTTGTTTTTAAACTAGTTTCTGAAATCGTATCTCAAACTGGTATAAGTAAGTAGAGAAGAGTCATAGACTTTTCAACGTAGTATTCATTTTAGAGAGAGAGATTATCATGACAGATAACGTTAAATGGGTTGCATACATGGCTATTGAAGCAGATAAGGAAGAAGCTTCAAATGAGGCCACTGCCAGAGTTATTAAACTACTAACCGTTCTAAACAGCAATGTCCTCCTAGAGGAGGAAAGCGTAGCTTTCACCTATGAAGATGACATTGTTGAGACATCAGTTAGTTTACCAAACTACGTACTGGGTTTTGCCCAATCCTTCCAAATCGGTGACTACGAAATTGAAATAGTTGCTGAGTAAAAAAAGACTCGCTCTTCGGAGCGTTTCTTTTAGCTTGTATAGAAACCTGTCTACCTAACGTAGATACGTGGGTATAAGGAATTGTAAGCATCTATAAGCTTACCTAGTTAAAAACCCATTAATGTTAGTGAGAAAATCATGGATCTAAGTAAACTTTCTTTGAAGCATTTCTTTGGCCTAGTGAAAGTGGCCAGCATCTTGTTTGCTAGAATCTGTATTAGTAGAGGGTGGATATGAATACAACGACAGCTCAGTTAGGGAGGGTTCTACACTCCCTTGGTATTAAGTACGGGTGTAAATCTGTATTTTCACCTGAGATTTATTATCAGACGATTTTAAGGAGCTTAGTAGATAGTCACGGGTCTGATGTTATCTACACTATCTCTACAGCCGCAGATGATGTAACCGAGAAGGACAAGCTACCCATCGAAGTCTTATTCAAAAAATTAATGCTATTGACTGACTCTGACCTATTTATAGAAGATACTCATCGTATATCTTGCGTGGTGGTATACCCAAGCTACTATGACTATGATGATGAGATGCCTGTGTATAATTCAAAACAATTGGATATGTGCTACCCATTAGCGTTCCCAGTGACGGCTACATGGAACGGTACAGCTAGTTTTTTAAAGCTCAGTCGAAGAAACTATCCATATTCACGGTACACAAGCAGTGTAACATGTAGGAAAGAGTATTCCCTCTATAGCAGCGACTTAAGACCTCTGCCAGTATGTACTGGGATTAGTGCCGTGTTAATTATCCGAGCTATTAATACGAAGTCTTTAGAGAACACCTATCGACTTGTACGCCTAGACACAGATGATTTACGAAGGGGAGTAGCTAGACTATCTAAGGCCATACCATGCAATCTCCCTCTATTGAGCGGGATAGAGGCTCCTACTCTTCCCTTACATCCTGATTACACGTGGATACCTAGTATACCAAGTAACCCAATTGACCTGCCTAGCATACCTTTTAAACGCCTAAAAGCTACTTCAAACCTAGTTTATGGTGCCTAATTTTAAAAAATCAGGTTTGAAACTGGTATAAGTATGTAGAGAAGATAATAGCTATCTTCATCTAATCCACTTTTATAGAGAGAGTAAATATCATGACTGCTACTAAAACTGAAAAAACTACCAACGTTACTAAAGCTGTGGATCAAACCCCTGTAGTAGACGATTCTAATGTTCAAGACTTGGACTTGCCAATGTTAAAAAACTTGTTCCCGTCTGCAAAGGACTCAGACTTGAATGCCTTTGCAGCTAAGTTGCAACGTGCAAGTGACGCTTTCGAAACAGCCAAGTCTTTAGACGAGGTATTGGCTGCCTTCAAAAAAGAAGGCGTCACTGTCAGTGTCAAACTTGATAAGGAGGCCAAACAGCTTCTTGGCATCAACACGAAGGTGAACTGGAAGATGTTAGGTTACTGGTTAGCCGGTGGCGTCGCTCTGATTGCAGTGACATACGCTGGTTACCGCATGTACATTAAAACCAAAGCCAAAGCTGCCAACAGCGATGGCTTAACCGTGACCATGTAAATGGTCACAAAGAACTGCTCACAAGGCAGTTCTTTTTAGCTTATCTAAATAGGGACACATATCGTAGGGAAACTAAATCCTAACATACTTAAAGTGCTAGTCAGATATCCTACTATTATATTCAAAGGTATGGTTAAAAAATTAGATAACAACCCTCCAAGGCCTACACTAAACTCTATATCCGGCATACTAAAAGAAGGTATTAAAGGAGTAGGGAGTGCTAGAGAAGGGAATTCAGGTATGGATAAATTAGAAAATATAGTAGGTATAGGTATTGAGGATATTATGGATTGCAAGTTAGGTAAGCTAGGGAAGCTAGCAGAGATACTGGTTAAGATGGTAGGTAGAGAAGGTAACGTAGGGATGGGAGGTAATCCCGGTAGCCCTGGTATATTCAGAATACCTATAACTGAGTCTATAGTACCCGTTATAATCGATATTAGACTATTCAAGTACCCTTTAATCACAAATCCCATAACTTCACTTATCTCTATGTCGGGGATACTAAGAGAACCAAATATAGGATTAGGTAAGAATGGAAAAATAGAGGGGCCATTAATATCTAATGCGATTTTTATCTTAGGGAAAAGTACTGAAGGATCCCCTGCTAATAAATCAGAGAAGGATATATCTGTACCCGGTACTTTAGGAAATATCACGTCTATCGCTCCCCCTAGTACTGATAGAAGGGGCTGCATTATTAGTTTTATAGTACCCATTATTTGAAAGTCCTGTAGTGCCTGTACTACCTTAATCAATTCTAAATTAATCATAGATAGACTTGGAAATAGAGGGCTTCGTAGACCTGGTAGACTAGGTAAGGAGAATCCCGTAGGCGGGAACGTCAAATTAGCAGATACCTTTGGCAGTAAGGACTCTAATGTCGGTAGGGGAGTATCGCAGCAAATAGTAGGCATTTTAAGATCCGTTCATACTGATTATAGGGGCACTAATAGATACTTTAGCGGTAGCCGTAAGACTTATATTAGTGCTAGATACTGTGACAGTTGGTGTAGTAACTGTAGTACTAGTAGTCGCGTTAATGGTTGCTACTTTAGTATTGATAGTAGCCTCGTCTGGAGCCGTGATAATAACCTGAGTAGGAGTCTGATCAATTGTACAACTTCCAACCGTTGCTAGGATTCTATTTCCAACCGCATCGATAGAAGACACTCCAGAGGGCGTCGTTACTTCCACTCGGTAATGGCCATTCTCTTGAGTGACTTTGACGTTAACATCACCAGCCTCATTTAAAGACGTTTTAACGCTAGTTCCGTCTAAGCTGTAGGTATGTAGCCATCTACTGCCTATAACGTCACCTTGACCGTCTTTAGCGGGGATACGTTGATATTTAATGATGTTATCAGTGCTAGGTAATGCTCCAGAGGTTAAGTAGTCTGCTTTAGCAGATTCTCCAGCACTAGTATCCCCTAATACTTCATAAAAGTCGGGAGAGTTACGACGAGATGAAGATTGGTTTTTAAACCAGCCAAGGTAGGAATACGTTCTACCTTTTAGATTAATAGAGTAATTAATCATACTATCAGAGAAGAACTCATAGTTACGAGATACTATTCTGACTAAGTCATCTAACTTAGATAGCACTATTTGAGATAACGCGGAGGCCTTTGCAATGACTGAACCCCCCTTTAAAACAGCGATGAGATTATTCCTGTCCCCTTTGATGACTTTATCTCCAGGTATGGTGTCTATCGGCATAGACCCCTCCCTTCTTAACCCATTCTCAAGAATAGAGGGGTTAAACCTATCGTAAAACTCGCTACCTGCCCCTCCAGAGATGCTGCTTTTTACACTGGTATTCGGTCTCTGTGCCATGCCACAAGAAGCTATAATCATTAACTGATTCTTATGAGGCACTAGTAGCACCCTTTCTCCGGGGGTTGGGTGATCTGAGCTACCTGCCTCGCTATGTTGCCCTAGTTGGTAAAACCAGCCTACTTCAGGTAGAGTCTGCCCTCTCTCTGTGACACATTTACAAGTATGTCGTTTGATATCGACGGTATGAACAGTAGCCTCAATAAAAGGGGATGCTGAATTATTACTAAACATGGTTTTCTCGGTATAAGTGATTACAGGTCATCTATAGTTTAACTAAATGAAAGAGGTAATCAACCATGTCTACTTTTTATAAGTTCTTATTAGCATCTCAAGCAATTGCTTCCGCAACTACCCTTATTGAAAATAATCAAAATAAACAAGGTCAGGGATCTCGTGATCTTACTCCTAAGACTACTATTGCTAATCATCTACTACTATCTCAGTTTCTAGAAGCTGACGAAGACAGTGTCCGTAAGTTTGCCAGAGGCATCGAAGAAAAGCAGTTACTGCATTATTCTAATATCGAAGCTGCTACGAATAAAGACTTTAAGAAACACACTCATACTAACCCTATTGTGAATAGCTTAGGTCATGGCCGAAGTGACTACTTACTGACAACCACGACTGAGAAGTATGAAGAGTATTTCTTAGCATTGCAGAAAGACCTTCAGTTGGCAAATGCTCTATACGGAGTAGAAGGTGTACTAGAGCAATTAAAGCTCAAAGGTTTACATTTTACTTTTCGGATAGCAGGGGGTAGCGAAGCATCCCAGTTCTTTGGCGTATATGAACGGCGTACGACAACAGATTGGAAGCTGATACGTAAGTGGTTAATAACAGGTGCAACCCTGTATGTAATTACTATCTTGGGTATGAAGCTGTACACCGCTAATAAGAAAATCAAAGACTTAGAGCGGTTTACAAAGTCTCAAGAGGAGGAGATTGATAAACTTGACTTACAACTCCATGAAGCTATCAAGGCCAGTAATCCAGATATTCCAGACCTTACTGACTTCGATGATCTTGACTTAGTCGGTGATTTACATATTTCTGAAATAGGTAAATTTTAGGTGCAATAGGTCTGAGAAACTAGGTCGGAGAAAGGGAGCCAAACTGGTTTCTGAACTAGGGGTTCAAACGGGTATAAGTAAGTAGATAAGAAACTTTATTTGTATTTATTTGGAGGTTTTATGACTTGTCTTATCGCTTATATGATCTTAGTGATAGCTTGGTTGCTATCTGTAACCAACTCTTTGCAGAATAATCTTGAGGGAGCTAAAAAACGCTCCCTCTTCCTTTCTAAGTGTGTGTTTTGGGTAGGGACTCCCCTACTCTTCACTTATTCATATCTTGGCGGCTGGGTTTTCCCAGCTGCCATTTCTCTTAATATCGGCCTTCTCCTTCTGGTGGAAGGGGATGTAGGTGGTCGTGCCTACTACTCAGGTGCGACTAAGAATTAAACAAAGGCTCCTAGGAGCCTTTTTTAAATCGAGGCTATAAAATATGTGTGAATACACTTTCTATACGACTAATAATATATTGGCGGGGTTGATCTTGAGAGAGATACGGGTATCTCAAGGTTTACATCAGGATTCTCTTAGAGGGATAATGTCTTCCTCTAACTTGTCTCGGTATGAGTCTGGGTTAGTTAGAATACCTTTTGACACCCTTATGGTGTTACTTGACTACTATCAAGTGCCGGTAACTACTTTTGCTTCTACCCTAGAGAACTACGTGTCTTTAGTGAAAGGTAAAGGGATTAAGGTATACCATGAATTAGAGAAGGACTCTTTAACGCACATCCTAGTCCCAAAGCTAGGATTACTTATCCAAGAATTAAAGAAAGGCTCCTAGGAGCCTTTCTTTTTAGCTGGTGGGTCTAGCTGGGCTCGAACCAGCGACCTAAGAGTTATGAGCTCTCCGCTCTAACCATCTGAGCTATAGACCCGTATTTGGAGAAGAGTACAGGATTCGAACCTGTGTACAGTAGGTTGCAGCTACCGACCTGGCCTCTCGGACAACCCTTCAATTTTAATTGGTAGACAGTATTGGAATCGAACCAATTTCTAAAGATTTTCAGTCTTTCGCAATTACCAAACTTGCTCACTGTCTATTGCTTAGGGATCGTTACTTAATTCCTTGCTACCTTACCGTGGTACAGACCTTCCAGAAATCCATTGGTCATACTTACCACAATAGTAGCGAAAATGGCGGAGAATGATAGCATTAAGTAGCTAATCGAAATAACCCCATCTACTTACTACAAAACTTGGCAGCCACCTAGGGAATCGAACCCCACTCAGCAAGATTTGGAGTCTCGCTCGCCTAATACCTTGGAACATGGGCGGCTATATTTGGCTCTCAAGGGTGGGTTCGAACCACCGACCACCTGGTTAACAGCCAGACGCTCTACCACTGAGCTACTTGAGAACAAACTTTGGTTGTCCAGGCAGGAATCGAACCTTCGACCAATGCCTTATCAAGACACTGCTCTACCCCTGAGCTACTAGACAAAAACTGGCTGAGACGAGAGGACTCGAACCGCTATTACCTGTGTCAAAGACAGGTGTCCTACCGTTAGACGACATCTCAATAAAATTGGGCAGCAGGAAGGATGCCCTAGAAACACCCGGGATCAACCAGCCCTAACTAGCCCGTGGACTTTTAGGCACCCACACACCTCTTAATATCTATTTAACTTGGAGCGGGTACACGGGCTCGAACCGTGGATAAAGACTTGGAAGGACTTCGTGTTACCAACTACACTACACCCGCGTCGCTCTTAAAACTTTTGAACCCGCGTAGCTTGCGTGAAAGGCAAGTGAACTGACCGCTGTTCTACAGGACTACTTACTTTGGTGGGTGCACTAGGAGTCGAACCTAGATGTCAAAGACTGCGACTTTACAGGCCGCTCCCTCACCGTTCGGGAATACACCCAAGTAAAACTTAATTAATTTAAAGCTCTGGTGGCTTCTGAGAGACTCGAACTCTCACTTCTCTCGAAACTGGAATCTAAATCCAGCGTGTCTACCAATTTCACCAAGAAGCCGTGGTAGCAAGGGGTCGGATTCGAACCGACGGTCTTTAGGGTATGAACCTAACGAGTTAAACCGCTTCTCTACCTTGCTATGATGAAGAGAACTATAGAATAGCTAAAAAATAAAGTCAAGTATCTATTTTAGCTCACATCCCTGTGACTTGGTAAATTTATTTTGGCGAACAGGTTTTAGAATCTGTGATTAAAGGATCAGAGATACTGCATAGGACATCGATAACTGCTTTAAACAGATAGTCTTTGGCTCGTTGTTCCACTGGCAGTTCATTGTAAGGACGCATACAAGGATGTTGTTTCAAAACAGGATCTTTAACTTCGCCATATACCCATCCGTCAGCCTCTTTTTCCTTTAACCAATTTTCATGGCTTTGTTCAGGAGTAGTGCCAACGGATGTGCTATGAAACACGGCTCCGTTAATAGCACTTGTTTTTTGCCAGTCAGGAGCAGCATCCCATGCTGGCTGAGAGAAATCTCCAAGGCTCTTACAATATGCTCGATTAACTTCGTGAGCTACCTTTGCCATAATCTCAGGAGTAACTCCAAAGACTTTACCTCGTGCCTCAGCAGAGACAACACTAGCGAGCAAGTATCCTTCTCTTGGCCAGATTTTATCCTTCGCGTTGTCTAACGCTAATTTACGTCCGTACTCTGCATCAAAGTTAGCTGGAGAAACGCAGGCAGACTCACCTACTAAGACCGTGCCATTTTTCAAGGTCAAATAGCAGATAGTCAAAGTAGTACCTGGTTTATGGTGGAACTCAATTTGTTCGATGCAATTGTCAATATGAGCAGGCGTAATTTTACGAGTATCTAAAGTTGTCATAAGTATTGTCTCAAAAGATGGAGTACGGAGTCTCGGATTATACGTATTTCTAGGTATAAGACAATACAAAGATTCTGATTAGTTTTATTACTCGGTACGGAGGTTTACATGCTTAATCCCGAAGAATGGTTAGATGTCTTTACTAAACAGGAGTTACCGCCCAACTCATCTGGTCTAGTCACCTATCTAGGAGCCCTCTCTAACCTTGATGATCCTAATATATTTAGCACTATCTCTTACCGAGAGCTGGAGATAACTATATTTGCTGCTATAGGGACTATAGCTCCTCACATGGACTCTATCCCTACTTGTTATACAAGTACTATGGCCTACATGCTATTTATGAGTGAACCAGGTCTTTTTTCAACATACGACGATTTTAAAAACAAGACTTCAAGCAGAGTTTTAAATATAGGAGACATACTTCATTTCGATCCTCATATTCCTCACGGAATGGTTACTAAAGACCCTAACTCTATAACGGTCTTTGCCACCATAGATATTCCGGATGGTCTAGTACAAGCAGACCTTCACTATCTAGTTCAACAACGACTCGAATCCATCTTACTAAAAGATGAAGTATTCGAACTTTACTGGAGACGACCATGACTACTAAACCTACTCAAAAAGGCTACGATATTGATACTACTGATGAGAATCTGTATCCGCACATACAGTTTGAAGGAACCTTTCTGAATCATCTCGATAGTGCGGTATACCCGTACAATTCAGAAACTACCCTGCTAAAAGAATACTTAATTAAAACAGCTTCAAATATTATGAAGTGTATGGGCGAATATGGGATCGACAGCGTTACGTTGCACTTCAAGGGTGCTGGTGACAGTGCCGACGAATTTGAGGTAGACGCCATTGGTAGGGATATAGATGGATTTCTAAATACTCGAATAGAAACCATAAACTATGAAGTCGTGACTAGGGATGGTACTAAAGTTATCCATGACATTACTGCCTTATCTTGTGTACCGACTTTTCATGACATCTCTGTAGTACCTAAGTTGTCTCTCGCAGATGCTTTAGTAGAGGATGTTGTAAGTGCTTTCCTATACATCTGTCTACATGAGAAGTACAGGGGTTGGGAAAATAATGATGGAGGTTATGGCACGGTTACGTTAAACAGATTAGGTCAGGTGCTCGTAGAGATGTACCAAATAACTATAGAGCACGATTATTGTCACTTCTCCGTTTCTAATGAAACACCTACTGAGTAATAAGCTATGTTTAAAGTATCAGAAGAAGTTAGCCAATCTTTAAAAAAGGCGATCGATCTAGTATTTCAGGAAATGGTCAAAAAAGGGGTAGCTAAGGTAACTATAAACTATGCCGGGGGTAATGATGAAGGCTGGGCAGATGAGGTATTAGCATTAGATTCTAAAGGAGAACCCGTGCCAATGAGTTTAGAGCTACCTCATCAAGTGTACGAACTGGTAGATACTCATGTTATTTGCGGATGGGAAAATAACGAAGGAGGAGAAGGTACTATTACGTTTACCCTACCTGATACTTGTGTTTTGAGTCATGGGATTAACGAGATACAAGTTCAAACTTCTGACTACCAATGGGATGGTAAAGACTTTAAGTCTAAGTCATCTTTCCCTTCCGTCCTATCTGAAGGTAGCCCTTTCTTCACAGAGAAGGTGCAGCCTATCTTAGATTTAATATCTAAGTTGCAAGAGGGGGGTAATAACGTAGTAGGTATTATCGCTAATGTGTATGGAGAAGTTGATAGTGGGTTAATCCATTCCATAGGGGTGATAGAGCAGTATGATAACAATACTGCCTTAAGTACGTCTTTTGATGAGTGGGGAAGTGTAGAGCTAGCAGGTGTCCGCATAGGGGATACTTCAGCATATATGTTTATTGCAGATGTCTCCACTCTAATAGCTGAAACTTGTTTTGGCAGTTTGGATGACACTGATGACGCTTACATCTACTACTACAACCACCCCAGTTGTAGTAGCAAGATTAAGTGTGAGGTAAGTACCTTAGTTCGTAAAACTCATAACTATGAGATGTAATCTACCATGAAGCCATATCTGTCTCTAGGCTGTTTGCCTAGGGCAGATCACCTAACTATCCTTGAAACTGTATATAATACAGAGTTTACTGAACCTTTATTAGGGACAATTCTCAAAGATAAGTTACAGATCTGCCCTCAAAATAGGGGTAAACTTACTGCTGATCTACTACAGACTATACGAAGTAAATACCCTACCACAGAGTTTAGACTTCACGCTAACGTTCAACTCCTAAGCACTGCTCAAATAGTTGATCTAGCTTCTTACGAGTCTAGACCTGACTATTTCGATGCTCTCGTGGAAATACATAAACATCTGAAGGCTCCTCTGTACACCGCCCATGCTGGTAAACGAGAATATTGCTCTTTGTCAAAAGTATTTGAAAATACCTTAGATTTAGAACAAAGACTCGGTATCCCAGTCGGCATCGAGGGTCATTACCCTGCTCCTTACAATATGTTCTTGATGAGCGATTGGAAGGAGTACTCTGCTTTATTAACCAGCTCAGTAAATTATGCTATTGACTTGTCACATTTAAATATAGTAGCAAGAAGATATGGTAAGAGAATTGAGCTGGTTAGTGAACTGATTAATAATCCACGTTGTATAGAGGTGCATATCAGTCATAACGACGGCCTTTCTGACAAGCATCTTCAATTAGAGGTAGAGCCTTGGTGGTGGCCTTGTCTGAAGTATCTAAATCCAAAGGCAGATGTATTTACAGAGGGCAGTCAAAAACAGGTATAACTATTTAAGAAGAATCATGTCGGTTCTTTATTTGGAGAATTACTATGTGCGATATCGAAGTTGATGTAGAAGTGCTAGAAGAAAATGCTCAAAAAAGCGAACATTTCGGTACTTTCTCTGTAAGTATTCCATGTATCCCATACTCGTTGGTGTGTGGAATATTAGAGAAAGCTAAAAAAGCTAATAATCCCCTCTATTGGTCTGCCAAACAAGTATCTATACGCCATCGTCAAAGAGGGCAGCAGGTATGGAGTAGTCCAATTATATTTGTTGCTGACTAAAAAGAAAGGCTCAAACGAGCCTTTCTTTTTAGCTTACCCAGTACCTACTCAATTTCTATTCAATTCCTACTCAATATCGACAGGTACAACACGGTCGAATTGAATAGCTACGCCTTCTTGAATAGCAGGGGCAGCAGCGTCCATAGAGAAACTGTATCCATCCATGACGCATAGTTCTAGATAAATAGCTGCTAGAGTTTTACCTCTGCTTTGAGTGTCTTTACCGCCCTTGGTCTTTAACACTAGCATGACTCCGAAAGGTACGTTAGTAAACTCAGAGTCTAAGTTCAACATAATTGTTGAATCTTCACCTTGTGCACCTGGGTCGCTATTACCGCCATAGTTACGAACCATGTCTTTACGAGCATGGGTCATTAACGCAGAAATAAGGTTCTTCTGGTCTGCTAGAAGTTTACTTAAAGTGATAGATGGAGCCGCCTTACCGCGTGTAAAGAAGCTACGATTGCTACCAATTTCAAATAAACGTTGGTTAGCTACACCAGACGCTAAGCTAATAGATTGGACTAAGCCAATAGGCATTAGTTGAACCCCGCTAACGCCAATAGAGGCGAAGCGAGGTGGTCCTGCATAAATGGCTGTACAATCAGGTGCGGCTGATAACTGGGAAAAGTCCTCATAGCCTTGATCACCATTACTTAGAGAAGAGAAGTACTCATTCTTCCATTCCCAGTTTAGATCAAAGCCACCAGTACCAGATTGAAGGGTACCATCTCTACTCATGTTGATCTCCTTAGATAACCAAGTACAAGTTAGTGTAATTATTCGGAGATACGATTTCGATCTTCAAACGAATAATGATATTGTCTTTGTTGGTAGGATGTTGTCTTAATTCTAAGATTTCACCACTCAGCAACGGAGCACCGATCTTAGGTAACCTCTTACCCTTTAACAGATCGATAGACGCATTGATAACCTGTCTGATATTAGACAAAGTATCTGGAGTGATGTTCCAACTTCCGATAAAGCCTTTCAACTTGTCGTAGAAGAAGAAACTCAAGAAATCCCAGTTCTTAACTTTTAGAATTTCTCGGTACTCAAGTACTGTCATATCAGTTGTGATAGCATGACGGCAGTAAGGAGCACCATCTTGAGTCTCTTGTACAAATAGACAAGTACCATCTTGAGCCATCAAATCTAACTCTTCGGCACGGAAATAGAAGTTGCTATTTTGCAAGTCTTCGATACCAGCTACTGAGATGTTAGTGAAACCTTGTTGAACAGGGAACCCTGATACTAGGCCACCTACCGCTGCACATAAATAGTAACCAGGTAGGAATTTGACCGAACCAAGTACATTTACGCCTACTAAGTCAGGTTGTACATGCCATACACGGTTGCTACCGAATACACGGGACTTAGCAGCTACCTCTTCGGCACGTTGACGACGAGTTAAGTTACGGATGATGTGGTAGCTGACAGTACCACCGCCTGTAAACGAGCTAAACCCTTGAGGTGCAATAGTAGTCTCATTGATCACTTCATCGATTACGTAACTACCTACAGTAACAGGAGTAGTCGCCCCGCCAGAAGCCGTTACAACTAACAGGTCGCCCGGTGTGACTTGCTTAGACACGAATGTCTCAGTAGTATCCTGTAGATAACGAGCAGTGGTTACTGCTTTCACTGTACCTGTGGTATTAACATCAGTTGCTTGAGCTACAATATCCTTCGTAGAAGGAATAACTGTGTTACAGATCAAGGCTCTCCATGACGCTTTCTCCGGAGTACTTAGCTGAATAGCGTGGTTTTTAAACTCAGTAAGGATAGATTCGTTTTGAGTCAGAGGCACTAACGCATAGCCTGGGCGATAGTTTTCGATCAACTCTTTCGCAACAGACCATTGTAATACATTTAAAACTTCCTGTAAGGACACCGCGAATACTTGCTTAGTAGTATTCTTCAAGGCGATAGAGACACCTAATCCTAATGGGTTTTCATCCGTTGCTTCCCCTAGTTGTCCAAGTAACTCAGTCTCATCGCTAATCGTCATGATAGTTGAGTACTTATCTTGACGAAGTGCTTTATAGGCCACAGAAACGTTGCCTTGAGTCACTAAGTAGTCGCTTGTCTGAGTGGAGTACGCAGGAGAAGTGCTTGTTACTGCACCAAATGCTTTAAAGCCTTTGACAGTAGTATCAGTAGTCGTTACTTCAATGCGTAGATTGTCATTGTTGATATCCGAGAAGATAAACTGACTATCTAAATTAGGCAATGTAAAGTAAGCGTATGTTTTAAAGATACGTACTCTGGCAGTTGTTGCAGTAGTTGCTGTAAAAGAAGGTACTGATACAGAGGTTTTGATGTAGTCTAGTAAACCAGTTGTTGGGTTTACATAAGCATCGATAACATCGCCTTGGATAGTAGTGAGACCAGTACCAGTTACATCTGGGTCATCATAGGTAATCTCTACTTGATAACCCTTTTGAATGTGATACCCACTGCCATCTGGTAGTTTATACATAGGGCTGTCGACGGGCATCTCATTTACTAAATTATATGCTGGACTTGGTGTAGAAGTGGTAAGCACAAACTTAGAACGTAAACCAGTATTGAAGGCTGCTTCTGTGCTACCTACACTATAGTCAAATGAATACGTTAGAATTCTCGCATTAGCAATGATTGGAGATATGCTAGACTGACGTACGATTTGACCCGGATACGGATTGTATAAAGGCACTTCTACGTAATCCGTAGCTGCATCTACAGTAACTTCTGACATACTAGAAATAGCTTTAGTCAAAGTACTTTGCATACTTGTTGGATTAGTTGGGTCAACTCTCACGACATTGTAAAGTGGTCCAATAACCACTACACCAAGATCAGGGGTAGAGTTAGCTACACCCCCTGCATTTAAAAGCTCTTGGTAAACTAAGACGGCCGGTTTGATATAAGCCATGTTCCTACTCCTAATTACGCTTATTGGATTTTAACTTAGTTTAAAGCCAAATAGCATTGTTCACTCTATTTTAACTCGATTAAGTCTCTACTCGAAGATTTAATGCACCAATTTTAATAGCGTCTTGGTTAATTCCGAAGTGAGTCTCCGCAGAATACTGACTTCTGATAGTTACTTTGAACTTCTCCTGCCCTTCTTTATCTAAAGCAGGTTCACCTACTGATAAAGGGATACCAAAAGAGTTTAACCCAAATTCTGCACAAATTGATCTTTCCGACCAAGTTAAGAAACTAGATACCATATCTGATATAACTTCAGCAGCTACCTCGGTCTGGGCTTCTACTTGAATAGTGAACCCACCTTGTATCAAATAGGCGTGTTTAGATCTTCGTAGCCCTTTAGAAACATCCATAGGATCAGCACTGGTCATGCTTTGATTCATACCCATAGGGGAAATTGTGTAAGCGTCTCTGCTAACAATAACTCTAGGGATACCTTGAATAGGCTCTCTATCAATAATCTCTAAAGACTGATAAATAAGGACGTCTGTATTGTGATGGTCTTTATCCCATTTGTAACCTTCGACGTTTTGCCCGAAAAAGAACCTTAAAACTCGTAAAATTATCTGTGGCATCATGTAAGGACTGAAGTTAGGCTTACGTCGAGAAGATGTGTTATCTACGGTATTATCAGCACCTAGGCTAAATCCATCGCTCATGGTAATAACCCCTCTCTTTTAACTAAGTTATGAATAAAATGAGTTCTTGGAAGCTCTGTCACTTGGCATATCTGCCGGCTCTGTACAGCCAGCATTTCAGAAGGAGCTATACTATCTACTCTAAAAACGGCTAAGTCTTTCTTACGTATTACGATGTCCAGTGACTCAATCTTAGGATAGTAGATAGTCCACATACCTAGTTGATTAGGTTCAAATTTACCAAAGTAGGTGTATATCCTATTATCTTGTGAGGCATCGAATTGACACTTAGTTTCTATGCCAGGGTAGTAACCACCTTCTATACCTACCCCAAAACAGGTTAAGCAATTATCTTTCATAGGCTTTTGCAAAGAATGGCTCCAGCACTCTGGGCAATTTCTTCCATATCTCTTCTTTCTCAAGATAATCGCGTCTAGTCCTACGAACTCCCTAAGCAGTACCCAGTGTCTGTGGTTTATTTCTGTATGGATGTTTTTCTGCATAGGAGGTAAAGACCCTCCGTGTTCTATTGCCTTAGTTCTCCATAAAGTGACTTGAGAACCTCTTGTTACAATCGCCTCAACGATATACCACTCATTAGCAGAAATTGAACTATCTTTATTAGACTTATCTTTAAAATAGGGCTGTTGTAAAGGTATGCTATTTAGTTTTAAGAACCCATCTTCCTGTTGCTCTGATCTATAGATATTGTAGTTAACGTCGGCAGTATTCCAGGTAGGTAGAGGAGTCCAACTAACTTTGCACCCTTCAAACCAACTAGGGAATACTTCTAGATTTAGATCTACTATATTTAAATTTGCTTGTTCTATTTGCGAGAAGGCAGGGCTTGGTAAAAATGCTTCAAAGCTTAAATGAGTAGTAATCAGAAACTGCATGATACCTCCTACCAAGCGGGGAAGTATCCGTAGTCCGAAGATACGTAATCATACCCACTTTCTAAATTCTGTTGGATCTTAAATTGTTGCACCATAGATTGAAATTGGTTCAAATAGTTTGATGCAAGTTGCGAATAGTAGTTAACTTTGTCTTCTATGTTAACAGTTATTCCTGCATCTGAATAATTTAACTCATTTCGTGCAGCAGAGGCAGCTACTCCATTAAAAAGATGGTACAGAGTGCCGTATAAGAGTAATACTTGATTAGGAAAGGTTTCAAAGGTTACGTTACTAATAGGGGTTACAGCATTGTAGCTTAGAAGGGCTAGATTACGGCACTGAATTATATTCTCATCAGGAAATTGTAAGGCTCGTAGTAGCTTATTGTTTTCAATAGAGTCTCTTACGTACAACCTAACAAAGTCTGGTGTAACATATATTTCAGAACCGCTCATTACACACCTCTTCTAAGCTTGAGAGCGAGGTACTTAAACCTTCTCACCTAACGGGCCGTCACTATTTAGACCGACAATTTCACCAAATTCTTCTGCTACTTCATCAGCGGCAGTTTTATTTTTACCAGAGGACTTACGAGAGGGTTTTTCAACTGGCTTAGGTGCCTCTGTTACTTCTGCACTAGTAATTTCAGTAGTACCTACGGCAGAGGTTTTAGCTTCCATTGGATCAATATCTTCTACTTTACGAATATCAATAATATTTTGACTAATAAGGCCGGCAAAGTACTCATGGGTTGCGTCTGCTTTAGGTACGGACGTCCACCCTCTGTTATTAACACGTCTTCCAGAAGGGGTATGGTAAGTAGTGTTATTGTCAGGGTCGACAACACGTAACTGATGAGTTAGTAGGGCTGGAGTGGTAGTAGCTGTAGACATTATCGTCTCCTAATAAGGATAATAAGTGGTTTCTTGAGGATTCTGGCCGGAGGTATACTTGTGTATTGCAGCGGCTCCTAAACCAGTCAGAGCAATTGCTCTAGATGCCTTGCGTAGGTTAACCTCTCTGTTGAAATCATTCAAGTGTTCTGGAGAATGTTGCAATAGTTCTCTGATTTCATCGTCAGGTCTGCTTAGTAAATCCCTCATCTGAGCGTGAGTTTTATTAGGGTGCATTTGCCCTAACGCTCTTTCTGCTACAGAAGAAGGGCCTTTACCTGAGAGTACTCCAATAACCTTACCTAGTGCAGTACCTGTACCTAAACTAATATCTCTAGCTCCTTTTAATCCATTCACTAGCATCGAAGCCTGTTTAATAATTTGGTCTCTATGCTCAGTAGATTGAACGGATCTCTCAGGAGTGGTTAACTGAGGCATATCTTTAGATAATGATTTTACAGGCAGCCCACTTGGATTAAAGGGTCTGCGAAACACTTTTCCCATCGAGGCTAACTTTTCTAAGTAAGGATTCATGGTCACTCTCTTAACTAGGTACAGTTATATATTAACCTATCTTAGCTCGCACATACTGCAAAGTTTGAATTGGTAATTAAAATAATAGAAGTATCTACACAGGACAGTTCTTTACTGCTACTAAGTCCATTAAAACACTTCTTAGTCTGAATCACAGGTGCATGTTTACAGAGTACTTCTCCTAGATCTGGTGAGTGAGAGATACTCATAATAACAGTGCCCGATACTCCCAGTACCTTACTAGATAGTAGGTAACGATTGACGGGGTTATCAATCTTATTTACGACCATCCATTCAAGCAGCGACTCTACTTGGTCGTCTGGTAAAAATACGTAAGTAGATACTGGGTACTTTAAATGACGTATATTAGTAAGGTTACCTTCTACTTTATCTTCAATAGTTTCTAGTAGGAGCTCGTTATCCCTAGATACGCCTTTTACTGATAATAATGAACTTGGCATAGTATCGACGGTTTTAGATCCATTTAGTATCCATAGGGCTTTAAGAAAGGTACTTGATTCAAGGCTAGCCAGTCTTTCAACTAGGTCTAAGGTACGTTCTTCAATACGCTGTTCCTGAATATGCTTAGCCTCTTTTAATAGATTTTCTACTTTACTGACAGTACGATTAGTTATAAAAGATACTGTTTGTTCGACCTTATCACCAGGAGCTAGTTTCATCAGATCTGAATGAGCAGCCCCAACTCGTATAATAGCGCACCCTATCTCTTGATCTAAGGTATTTTGCAATTCTAGATTGATAGCGGAAAATTGCTCGACTTCATCTTGGACATCTCCTCCCTCCTCTTGATCTAAAGGACGTTCCCCTAGTATCTTGATAGGAAGAATACTTCTGGGAATACTCGCTATCCCTAGGAGATTGTGGATTTCTGTTGTCGTAACTTTATTTTTACTAGTCATAGTCGTCTCGAAGGTTAGTTTGATACTTTTAGATATTTGGTACTAAGTACAATACTGCTACTTGATACCCAAACATCAGGATAACATCGTGTACTACTAAACTCGGACTCGTCATTCTAAGGCACACTACCTTACCTCCTTTTGGTAATTGACTAGTATAGAGTTTTTTCATAAACTCTTTATCCATACCTACTAGTACAGCCCCTATTTCTGATGGAGTGGCTCCTATATCAAGCCTTGCTTCTCTTCTATAAAAACTCACATTCCCTACATCTGTCACTAAGGAGATTCCTGTAGGTAAAATTTCGTAAGCAGTAACGCCATCTGGTAATTCATAGTCTGGGGAAAAAGTACCATTATCATTGCAAAAGATAGAGCAATTAATAACTTCTGCACTAGTAGATCCTATATCACTATGTGCTTCATAGAAATCAATTCCAGGGCGAGCTTCTTCTTTAGGTAGTTGGTAAGTACTCATAATCGTCTCAGAGGTTAAGTTAAAACCTGAGTATACCTAACTAAGGGGTAATAAAAAAGCCCCGAATAAACGGGGCTTTTTCTACTTGGCTACGTAGACTTAGATTAAATCTGCGTCGGTAGTCATGTCGTACTTACCGCCAACGAAGCCTTTAGTGTTACCTAGACCAATACCGATGTATTCATAGGTTTGGAATTCAATAACATCAGCTTCACTCTTAACGAACACAGTTGGCTCGATTAAAGAGTACATTTGACCTAAGTACTGCTCTGGAGCAAATACAAAGACCATGTTACCAAAGTCTGCATCGCTAGACACAGCAGTTGGATTGGCAGATAAGATATCATGCTTGATGGTTGTGATGATCTCAAAACCATAGAAGCTAGTCATATCTGCACCACGGAAGTGCTCACCAGCAACGTCGCTACCAACGATACGAGCTTGACGGCTCAATAGACTTAAGTAAGTACTATGAGTCATTAAGATACGACCAGGCTTTTGATAGTTCTTGGCCAACATCTTGATTTGTTCCATCAAGGTGCGGATACCAAAACCAATGGCAGTGTAGTCTTGTAGACCAGCATTACCAGAGTTTAGATCTGCCATGATGTTATTCAAGCGTTCTACTAAGTTACGATCTTCAGTTTCTTGCATATCCTTGATGGAGTTTTCTTGCAAGATTTGCTGAATGTTGTGCTTGTAGGTCATTAACTCAGCTTTGGTCTTACGGAAGTCTGGAGTAGAGACTTTGAAGAAGTAGACTGGGTAACGCTTAGCAGACCAGTAACGAATTTCTGGACGACCATGTAAACCGAAGGAAGCTGCAACTGAATCTGGCTCTTTCTCAACGATAATACGTGGAGTCTCGTCTAAGTCGCGGTCTAAGTCAGCAGCAACGATAGCTTGCGGAGTAAACACTTTGCGAGCAAAGCCAGTTTCACGTAAACGTTGGCGTGTAAAAGTAGATAAAGCAGCACTTGCTTCTTTGGTGTGACCTTGTTCAACGCGATCCACGAAACCTTGGTTAATGAATTGAGCGTTTACGGTCTCTACGGTGTAAGTTGTCATTTAGATTTCTCCTAGCTATAAGCCTAATTAATTACTTAACAACTACAACAATTTCAGCTGGACGTCCGCCTGCCGCAGCGCGGTATTCGATAACGTGACCTAAGCTATCTTCAGTTGCAGTAGAAGCAGGGACAAACTTACCGTCAGCACCAGCAACCACATTTACACCAGCCGCAGTGATATTGGCAGTGTCAAACTTAGTTGTACGTACAATGTAGTTACCCCAAAGGATTACTGATTTGCCGATTTCAGCAGAGGATTTCTCGTCTGCGTTACCGCGAACAACGATACCTGCTCTGCGACCAATAGCAGCAGTAGCGTCACCAGCAACAGTCTTAGTTACTTTAGTGACACCAGCTACTACTACTGTTTTCACCAAATCGCCAATAGCTAGCTGTTGTCCAGCATCGATAGGGTAGTCTAACTCAAGACCACCGTCCATTGGCCAGCCACGTAGGAACTCGGCAGCGTAGTCTAATGTTAATTTAGAAAAGTTCATTTACATTTTCTCCGATACAAATTTACGATAAACCCAGCGAAAAACGAGTGATAGGGTCATAGACATCGGCATTATTAGCCGTATCAGTTGATCTACCAAAGTCCATAGGGGCATCAGGTGATACACCAGCCGCTTTAATCAGAGTGGTATGCGGTACTGATTTAACAACATTGTTGATTTCATCAGTTCCTAAACCACGCTTAGATAAGATTTCTCTTACGCCAGCTTGTTTCTCTAACCGAAGAGCTTGATTTTCACTTTCAATCTCTCCTATTTTAGCTTGCAATTGTTCAATTAGTGCAGCTGATTTTGTCAATGTTAAAGAATAATGTGAAAAATCTGCATTAATTTGCGTAGATGCTTGCTTAATGTGCTGATTTTCAAGTTCTGCAATCTTCGCTAATGCCACTTCAGGAGGTAACCCTCCGTTAATAAGCTCACTAACAGCAGCAGCCTTTGTTTGTGCCCATTCAGCTTGTTCTTGCAATTGAAGCAGTTCAGACGCTTCTTTACGAAGCAGTTCTGGAATGTTAACTGTATTGCTCATAGTATTACTCCTGATAACCTCTCTCGGTTCATACAGCCTATTTTAACTCAGAGTTTAAAGAACTGGCTTTGAAACCAGTTCTTTATGACCAAGTTAAGGAATCAGACGTTTAACCAACGCCAAAGTATCTTCTACAGAGTACCCTTGTTCAAGCAGATCCTTAACGTAAGCTTCTTTAGTAAGATTACGATACGCTACCTTACCAGCGTGATGTGGGATAGAGACCATAGCACCTCCTACTGCTGCAGGGAGAGCAGTAGCTCCTCCAACTACACCAGCCCCTAGCAGTCCGCTAGTCAAATAGTGAAGTTTACTTAAATTAGGATTAGCAGCCCTAGCAGCATTTGTTGCAAGTAAGCCTAAGCCTCCTCCCATTAGCCCTCCAACGCCAAACCCTAGTCTAGCTCCAGTTCTGATATCGTTAGACAGAGTAGCTCCGTAACTATTATCTTTCTCTTTGGCCTCTTTAATCAACGCCAAAGTATCTTCTACAGAGTACCCTTGTTCAAGTAAGGATTTAGCAAAAGCTTCTTTAGTAAGATTACGATATGCTACCTTACCAGCATGATGTGGGATAGAGACCATAGCACCTCCTACTGCCCCTGGAAGCGCAGCAGCACCTCCCATCATACCTGCTCCGATTAAACCATTTGTTAGGTAGTATAGTTTATTCATCTTAGGATTTGTTAATCTACGAACATCTGTCGCTAGTAATCCTACTCCGCCTCCAAGTAGCCCACCTACTCCGAATCCTACCCCCGCCCCTATCTTAGAATCGTTGACTAGAGTTCGCCCGAAGGAGTCTTCCTGTGAAGCCTTTTTATCCATACTTTGGTATCCCTTAACGGCCCCATAGGTTAGCAGTGCAGATCCAGCTAGCAGTAAACCTGGTTTTAAGTACCTTTTGAGGGATGTTTTTGGGCTAACAACGTTTTGTGCCTCGTGTTTAGTACTATCTTCTACTATATCTGCTATGCCATTAGCCTTATTCACTAGTTCTTCTACTTTCTCAGCATGAGTATTAGGTATACTATGGATACCTTCTAGGTTAACCTTAGCGTTACCTATAGGTTGAGTTGTCTGAGAGTACGAGGTAGGCTGAGCAGTAGGTGAGGCAAAAGTAGGCCTAGCCTTGGGTGGTCCAGAACGTTGGCTAGACATACTTATAGCAATCTTTTCTAGTTCATTCAAATAAATATTATTCATCGTATCACCTTTACAAAAAAGGCCGCACATAGCGGCCTTACTTATGACGTTACAAGGTCACTCTGCCAAAGCAGCTAACGCCTGATCTAGGCTGTATCCTTCACTTAGTGCTTGGTGAACAAACGCTTCCTTACTCAAAAGGGCGTTACCAGCTAGTCCAACTCCTGTTAAGGCAGTTCCACCAACTACTAGTCCAGGTGCATATTGCTTCAATGCGTGGAAGTACGCATTTCTCACTTCTGGATTGGGGTGTGCTGCAAGAGCTTCAGCTTCTGTCATACCAGCCATTTGAGAATCTAACTGTCTACCTTGAGCCTTAGCTAAAGCATGTTGATCAGCCATACCTACTACATCTCTAGTAGTCTTAAATCCACGAATGGATTGTCTTGGATTAATAACTTGATTAATGCCTGTACCTACGAAATTAGAGGCGTTAGAGTAGCCTGGTATCATGTGTGCAGCAGAATTAATAGCACCACCTACTCCCCTACCAGTCTGTAGAATAGTGCTTCCAAAACTAGCTTGTTTTACTAACTCCACAGCAGTAATAACGTCGAAACCTTGTTCCATTAACTCATTAACAGCGGCACGTTTAACTAACTCGTCTTGGTCAGCTAGAATGCCCTCCTCAGCTTGTTTAACTAAAGTAACTGCCTGTTCAAAGGTATTACCACCGTCAATTAAAGCGGCAACTGCGGCAACTTTTTGGATATCAGGTTGGGCTGGCATGGCATTTAAGTTGTAATTACCATTGGTATCAACTAATGGAATATGTTGGTTACCACCATCAGCACCAGCTTGGGCAACGTTCATATCTAATTGCTCAGGTAGAACTGCACCTGCGGCAATAGCTTGAGCAACGGTCATTTGTAAAACTTGATTAGGATTACCGCCATTTGGCTGTAATTGTTGGCCAGCAGTTGAAGTAGCTGCCATATTTGCAGTTTCAGTGATTACACGGTTACCCATAGGAGCAGCCGCCATTTCACCTTCTTCAGCTTGCTTT
>JACCDT010005995.1_pt1 | contig 22665 bp, 19 predicted proteins | sample 7446291 | NCBI WGS metagenome assembly JACCDT01 (sample SAMN15323446, study PRJNA562643) | freshwater metagenome | isolation source: river surface water | place: USA:Blue River Watershed | collected 2017-08-17 | reverse complement strand
GCGCGCTATCGAGTCAGGACGGTAAGAGATACCGATGGTGCCCGGGGCCGGAATCGAACCGGCACGCCTCGCGGCGGGGGATTTTGAGTCCCCTGCGTCTACCAATTTCACCACCCGGGCACGGGAGAGAAGAGCGATATTATGGCACAGATTTTTCATCATTTTCTATATAGTTCTGAGAAATTCAGTCGTGTGGTTAACCCCGTGTGTTGCAGTCCGCTGGCGTAGGTGTTTCGTCCCATGGGACTGATGGTCATTTGTTCCCCTATTTCGAATGAATTGAGATGAAGCAATAAACAGACCTATGAGATTTGACGCATTTGGGGCCCAGTGCGGCAAATCATTGCCATTTGACGCAGCCTAAAGCTGCCGTCAAAGGGTAAGACTTATGGCACAGTAGCGCTTATGAGTTCACATCTGATTTATCCCACGATCGAAGACGCGATTGGTAAGACGCCTTTGGTCGCCCTGCAGCGCGTTGGTGCTGCCGACAATGCCAAGCTTGGCAACGTGATTTTGGGCAAGCTCGAAGGCAATAACCCCGCAGGCTCAGTCAAAGACCGCCCCGCTTTGTCGATGATTCAACGTGCCCAAGAGCGCGGCGACATCAAGCCAGGCGACACGCTGATAGAAGCCACGTCTGGCAACACTGGCATTGCGCTGGCCATGGCAGCCGCCATCAAGGGCTATCGCATGGTGCTCATCATGCCCGAGGACTTGTCGATTGAACGTGCGCAAACCATGAAGGCCTTTGGCGCGGAGTTGATCTTGACGCCCAAGAGCGGTGGCATGGAATACGCCCGAGACTTGGCTGAACGCATGCAAAAAGAAGGCAAGGGCCGCATGCTTGATCAGTTTGCCAACGAAGACAACCCGCGCATCCATTACGAGACCACAGGCCCAGAGTTATGGGCGCAAACGCACGGCCACATCACGCACTTTGTCAGCGCCATGGGGACCACGGGCACCATCACCGGTGTGTCGCGCTTTTTGAAAGAGAAAAACCCTGCCATTCGAATCATTGGGGCACAGCCTTCGGAAGGTTCGCGCATTCCAGGCATTCGCAAATGGCCACAAGAGTACTTACCCAAAATTTACGACGCTAGCCAAGTGGATGAGTTGGTTTACGTGAGCCAAGACGATGCCGAAGACATGTGCCGCCGCTTGGCGCGTGAAGAGGGTATTTTTGCGGGTATTTCAGCGGCGGGTGCATGCTGGGTGGCGATGCAAATCGCGCAGCAGGTCGAGAATGCCACGATTGCTTTTATCGTGTGCGACCGTGGTGATCGCTACTTGTCGACGGGAGTGTTTCCAGCATGAACATCGATGTTGAAATCGATACGCGCGGACTGAACTGTCCGCTGCCTATTCTTAAAGCCAAAAAAGCATTGTCAGGGATGCAGAGCGGTCAAGTGCTGAAGGTGGTGTCGACCGACACGGGTTCAGTGCGTGACTTTGCGGCGTTTGCCAAACAAACTGGCAATGAGTTGATGTCGCAAACCACAGAGGGCAGCGACTTCATTCATATTCTCAAGAGACGTTAAATTACTCGACGTTGAGTTGCTTCAGGTAGTCACGGAACTCCGCGCCCACTTCGGCGTGTTCTAAGGCTAATTCGACACTGGCTTGCAAGAAACCCACCTTGCTGCCGCAGTCGTAGCGTTTGCCTTCATACGAATAGGCCAACACTTTTTCGGTGGCTAATAAACCTGCGATGCCGTCGGTGAGTTGAATCTCGCCTTGCACACCACGCCCACCAGCGCGAATGCGCTCGAACACTGCGGGCGTCAAAATGTAGCGGCCAGCCACCGTGGTGCGTGAAGGCGCCACTTCCGCTTTGGGTTTTTCCACCATTTGTTGAATGTCTACTAGGCCGTTGCCCAAGTCTTTGCCTGCAACCACGCCGTAGCGGTGCACATGCTCTAAGGGCACTTCTTGTACGGCCAACACAGAAGACTGTGTGCGTGCAAAAACGTCCGCCATTTGCTTGAGCACGCCAGGACCACCCGCTTTACCGCGCATCAAATCGTCGGCCAGTAAGACGGCAAAAGGCTCATCACCCACCAAGTGCTCGGCACACAACACCGCATGTCCTAAACCAAGGGCGCGCGCTTGACGCACATAAACGCATTGCATGTCGTCAGGTTGCACGCTGCGCACAATGTCGAGCAGGGCCTGTTTGCCCGCGGCTTCGAGTTCGGTTTCGAGCTCGTAGGCCATGTCAAAGTGGTCTTCAATCGCGCGCTTGCTGCGACCTGTGACAAAAATCATTTCACGAATGCCAGCCTCGTAGGCTTCTTCCACCGCGTATTGGATGAGCGGCTTGTCCACCACGGTCAGCATTTCTTTGGGGCTGGCTTTGGTGGCGGGCAAGAAGCGTGTGCCCATGCCAGCGACAGGGAACACGGCTTTCGTAAGAGTGTTTTTCATTCGTTTAATTTGATAGTTATGACGAGTCTAGCGGGGCTTTATTTCCCCAATTTGACAAGTTGCTCCTGTACCTTGGTCAAGGTGGCGGTGAACTCGGCCACGCGTTTTTTGGCTTCTTCAATGACGGCGGGGGGGGCTTTGGCCACAAAGGCTTCGTTTTTGAGCTTGGAGCCTGCTTTTTCGATTTCGTTTTGTAAACGGTCGACTTCTTTGCCCAAGCGAATCTTCTCTGCGGCTACATCGACTTCGATGAACAAGCACACACGCAACTCGCCAATCACGGCCACTGGCGCAGCTTGTGCAGCGGCAGACCATGCAGCTTCGTCGCCAAACACCTTGACTTCGCTGAGCTTGGCCAAGGCTTGCAACACAGGTGCCACGCCTTGCATGAAGGCATGCTCTTCTGCATTGGCAGCCAATGCAAACAAGGGCATGCGTGTGGCGGGTGAGACACCCATCTCGCCGCGCAAGTTGCGGCAGGCATCGACCAATGACTTCACGCGGGCCACATAGGCTTCGGCTTGTTCGTCAATGCGTTCAGGTTGACTTACGGGGTAAGCGGCAATGCTGATGGACGCCGCTTTGTCATCCGCCTTGATGCGACCTGCCACGACAGCAACCGTTTGCCACAGTTCTTCGGTGATGAAGGGGGTGATGGGGTGTGCCAAACGCAGGATGGTCTCTAACGTGCGAATCAGGGTGCGACGGGTGGCACGTTTTTGTGAGTCATCACCCGTGTTGATTTGCACCTTGGCGATTTCCAAATACCAATCGCAGAACTCGTTCCACACGAAGTCGTAAATCGTGTTGGCCACGTTGTCTAAGCGGTACTCGGCAAAACCTTTGGCAACTTCTGCTTCTACGCGTTGAAGCTTAGACACAATCCAACGATCGGCTTGACTGAAGCTCAGGTAGCCGTGTGATGGGCCGCCCACTGCACATTCTTCTTTGGTGTGTTCTTTGAGACCGCAGTCTTGGCCTTCGCAGTTCATCAGCACAAAGCGTGAGGCGTTCCACACTTTGTTGCAAAAGTTGCGGTAGCCCTCGCAGCGCTTGCTGTCGAAGTTGATGCTGCGACCGAGCGAGGCGAGTGCGGCAAAGGTAAAGCGCAGTGCGTCAGCGCCATAGGCAGGAATGCCTTCTGGGAATTCTTTTTCGGTTTGCTTGCGCACTTTCGGCGCAGTTTCGGGCTTGCGCAAACCTTGTGTGCGCTTCTCAAGCAAAGGCTCCAGTGTGATGCCGTCGATCAAGTCCACGGGGTCAAGCACGTTGCCTTCAGACTTGCTCATCTTCTTGCCTTGTGCATCCAACACCAGACCATGGATGTACACATGTTTGAATGGCACACGCCCTGTGAAGTGCGTGGTCATCATGATCATGCGGGCGACCCAGAAGAAGATGATGTCGTAGCCGGTCACCAAAACTGATGACGGCAAATACAAGTCGTAATCAGCGGATGCACCATGGCTGCTGCCGTGAGCGTGGGGGGCGGAGGCAGGCGCAGCGACATTCTGAGCATCGCGAAGAGGAGCAAGACTGTCTGCGCCCCCCGCGCTCGCGGCAGTAGCCTGCCAGCCAAGCGTGGAGAAGGGGACCAAGGCCGATGAGTACCAGGTGTCCAACACGTCTTCATCGCGTTTGAGTGTCTTGCCAGGAGCCTGAGCCTGAGCCTCAGCTTCGTCACGCGCCACATAGACATTGCCGTCTTCGTCATACCAAGCTGGAATTTGGTGGCCCCACCACAGTTGGCGCGAGATGCACCAGTCTTGGATGTTGTTCATCCACTGGTTGTAGGTGTTCACCCAGTTTTCGGGCACAAAGCTCACTTGGCCCGATTGCACCGCGTCGATGGCTTTTTGCGCAATGCTCTTGCCAGTGGCATCACCTTTGCCGACTTGGTTCATGGCGACGAACCACTGGTCGGTCAGCATGGGCTCGATCACCTGGCCTGTGCGCGCGCAACGCGGCACCATGAGTTTGTGTTTTTTGACTTCGACCAGCTGGCCAGCGGCTTCGAGGTCGGCCACCACGGTCTTGCGGGCCACGAAGCGGTCCATGCCCTGGTACTTCTCAGGCGCGTTATTGTTGATGGTCGCGTCTAAGTTCAGCACACAAATCATTTCTAGCTTGTGTCGCTGGCCTACTTGGTAGTCGTTGGTGTCATGTGCAGGCGTGACCTTGACCACACCTGTGCCGAAGTCCTTGTCCACGTACTCGTCGGCGATCACGGGGATGGTGCGACCGCACAGCGGCAGGTTGACCTGCTTACCGATGAGGTGCTTGTAACGCTCGTCTTCGGGGTGCACCATCACGGCCACGTCGCCCAGCAGGGTTTCGGGACGGGTGGTGGCCACGGTCAATGAACCACTGCCATCGGCCAAGTCGTAGCGAATGTGCCACATCGAGCCGTCTTCTTCTTCGCTTTCGACTTCAAGGTCAGACACCGCGCTCATCAGCACGGGGTCCCAGTTGACCAAGCGCTTGCCACGGTAGATCAGGCCTTGTTCGTACAGCTGTACAAAGGTTTCGGTCACGGTCTTGGACAGTTTTGGGTCCATCGTGAAGTATTCGCGGCTCCAGTCCACGCTGTCGCCCATGCGGCGCATCTGGCTGGTGATGGTATTGCCCGATTCCTCTTTCCACTCCCACACCTTGCTCACGAAGTTCTTGCGCGCTTCGGCGGGCGTGGGCCCCATGTCGTGGCGGCTGATGCCTTTGGCTTGCAGTTGGCGCTCCACCACGATTTGGGTGGCAATGCCAGCGTGGTCGGTGCCAGGAATCCAAGCGGTGTTGAAGCCTGACATGCGGTGGTAGCGCGTCAACGAATCCATGATGGTCTGGTTGAAGGCGTGGCCCATGTGCAGAGTGCCTGTCACGTTGGGCGGGGGCAGCTGGATGGCGAAGGCTGGGGCGTCAGTGGCAGGTGCGCCAGTGCCACGAAAGCCTGCGACGCCGTAGCCGCGCTTTTCCCATTCGGGACCCCAATGGGCTTCCAGGGCGGCGGGTTCGAACGATTTAGACAGGCGCTCAAGGCCAGGTTGTTCGAGGGGAGTAGTGGGCGTATTGCTCATGGGAAGGCTTTTGACAAAAAGAAAAACGGCGAGCGCCAAGGCTGCCGTTGTGGCCGAATTCGGAGATACGACATTTTACCTAGGGTGGCTGTTGCTAAGGTTATGAGAAATGCTCTGTCTATAGAGGCAAAACTGTGAAAAAATAAGCTAATAGATTTAATTGGGGTATTTCATGCGACGCGTACTTTGCTGTGTGGCGGTGTTGGCTCTCGGGGTGTGGAGCACTTGTGTTCACTCAAAAACTTTGGTTTTTTGTTCCGAGGGTAATCCAGAGTATTTCACCCCTGGTTTCAACACCACAGGCACATCCTTTGATGTGACAGGACAAATTTACGATCGATTGATACGTTTCGAGTACAGCGGCACACAGGTTCGTCCCTCTTTGGCGCAGCGATGGACTGTGTCAGATGATGGGCTCACTTATGTATTCTCACTGCGTCAAGGGGTGAAGTGGCAAAGCAATAGCATTTTCAAATCGACGCGCGACTTCAATGCGGATGACGTTTTGTTTACATTCGAACGCCAATGGAAGGCGGAGCATCCTTACCATGCCGTCACTCGCAGCAGGTACCCCTATTTTGAAAGTACGGGGCTCCGGAAATTGCTGAAAAGTATTCGGAAGCTAGATGACTATACGGTCGAAATTGTTTTAGCCCAACCAGACGCCACATTCGTATCCAACTTGGCGATGCAGTGGGCGGGTATGCAGTCGCAAGAGTATGCGCAAGCCATGCTGGATGCGAAAACGCCAGAGCTCTTTGATCAGCAGCCTATTGGCACTGGACCCTTTCAGTTTGAGAGTTATCGAGTCGGTCATGAAGTCGTTTTTCGTGCATTCGATTCGTATTGGGAAGGGCGCTCCAAGTTAGATCGTTTGCTATTCAACATCACGCCAGATGCTTCGATGCGTTGGCAAAAAATAAAAGATGGTGTGTGTCACGTGATGCCATATCCAAATCCAGCCGAACTACCCGTGATGCGCAAAACACATGGCGTGGTGGTGCTAGAGCAAACAGGGGTGAATATTGGGTACATGGCTTACAACACCAGCAAAAAACCATTGAATGACATCCGTGTGCGCCGCGCTTTAAATATGGCGATTGATACACGTAAAGTCCTGCGTCAAGTTTATAAACACACCGCCTTGCCAGCAACCAATCCAATTCCACCCATTCAGTGGGGGTACAACCGTGAGATCAAAGCGGATGTGTATTCACCTGATCGCGCCAGAGTGTTGCTCCAAGAGGCTGGGTACCCACATGGATTCACTGTAGATTTGTGGGCGATGGATGTTCAGCGTCCGTACATGCCTAACGGCGTAGCGGCTGCAAAGTTGATTAAAGAAGACTTGGCTGAGGTCGGCGTGCAGGTGAATATTAAGACGGTTGACTGGTCCGAATACACGCAACGCTTGCGCGCAGGTGAGCATGAGATGGCTTTGTATGGTTGGACAGGTGACAACGGGGACCCTGATAATTTCCTGAATACGTTACTCAGCTGTGAAGCGATTAATGGCAATAACTTGGCTCGGTTTTGCGATGCCAGCTATGACGCACTGGTTAAGAAAGCAAGGGCTTCATCTGACCGCATGGAACGGATGGATTTATATGCGCAAGCGCAAGTGATATTCAAAGAGCAGGCGCCTTGGTTGACCATTGCACACGCCAATCAATACAAGGTGCTTCGTTCAGAAGTGAAAGGTTTTCACATCACAGCGCTGGGGCGGCACTGGTTTTATGGTGTTGATCTGGATTCCACGCCATGATTCGGTGATCGCTTCATAATTCAGGCTTCCTCGTGAAGCCTTTTTTGTGCCTACTCTTTATGTTGTTCCTACTCTCTCCTGCCAAAGCCCTTGACTACGACACGCCTGCGGGTGACGTGCCTCACACGCAACCCATGTTTGTAAAGCAGGCCAGTGAGCTGATCGGTGTCCTCAAGGACAAAACACCACAAGACATCGCCAGTTTGATGAGTTTGAGCGATGCGCTCTCGAGCCTCAATGTGGCGCGTTACCAAGCATGGAGTTCTAAATTCACAGCGAAGAATTCCAAGCAAGCCGTGATCGCGTTCAACGGTGATGTTTACGAGGGCTTGGATGCAAAGACTTTGACGCACAAAAATTTAAAGTGGGCTCAAGAGCATGTGGCCATCTTGAGTGGTCTCTACGGTGTGCTGCGCCCTCTTGATTGGATGCAACCTTACCGTCTGGAGATGGGGACGGCACTGGTCACAGACAAAGGCAATAACCTCTATAAGTTTTGGGGCTCGCAAATTGCCGACTATTTGAACAAACGTTTGAGCGATGCGCGCGAACCCATCCTCGTGAACTTGGCTTCACAGGAGTATTTCAAATCGGTGGACCGCAAAGTTTTGAAAGCACGTGTGATCGAGTGTGTGTTTGAAGACTACAAGGGCGGTCAATACAAAATCATCAGCTTCAACGCCAAGCGTGCGCGAGGTTTGATGGCGCGCTATGCCGTCACCCATGAAGTGAAAACTCCGAAAGAGTTAGAAGGTTTCAACCTCGAAGGCTATGCGTTTGATGCAGCGGTTTCTGAACCTGATCGCAAAGTATTCCGCCGTAAATTGAATTGATGCAATATGAACACCCCTGAACAATCCCAGCTGGGCAAGTCGTCGTCGTATGTGGACCAATACGATGCATCGTTGCTGTTTCCGATTCCCCGTCAAACCAAACGTGACGAGATCGGCATCACGGGGCAGCCACCATTTTTTGGCGCTGACTTATGGACCGCATATGAGTTGAGTTGGCTTAATTCGCGTGGTAAACCACAAGTGGCTTTGGCACGCATCACGGTGCCCGCAGAGTCGACGCACATCATTGAGAGCAAGTCGTTCAAGCTTTACTTGAACAGCTTCAACAACACGCGCATCGACGATGTGGCTGAATTGCAAACACGCTTGCGCCAAGACTTGAGCGCCGCTATTTGGAACGGCGAGCCTGTGAAAGCCAGTGTGGGTGTTCAACTTGTACTGCCTGATAACTTTGACCGCGAGCCCGTGCACGAGCTGGATGGTTTGAGTCTGGATCGTTTGGATTTGGAATGCGATCAATACCAACCCAATCCCGAGCTGCTCACAGCCAATTTCAACGAAGCGCCGACCACTGAAACATTGACCAGCAATTTGCTCAAGAGTAATTGTTTGGTCACAGGGCAACCCGATTGGGGGAGTGTGCGCATCAGCTACACAGGCCCGCAAATAGACCAAGCGGGTTTGCTGCGCTACATCGTGAGCTTTAGAAACCACAACGAGTTTCATGAGCAATGCGTGGAGCGCATCTTCATGGACATCACGCGCCGCTGCAAACCGCTGCGCCTAGAGGTCTATGCGCGTTACACCCGTCGTGGCGGTTTAGACATCAACCCATGGCGTACCAGTCATCCGCAGTCCATGCCTTCTAACGTACGGACGGCACGGCAATAGAGGGCTTTGTTATGACGGCGTCGAATCTATCGGCGCATCGTCAAACAGCGATGCGTTGAAGGGCTGCTTGGTCTCTAATGTCTGATGCCCTTTAGCTTGCCAGTCTTCTAGCTTCATCAACGAACCCACGCGCACGCCTAGCAAGCGCAGCCGACGCGCCAAGTCGACGCGCTTGAGGCACTGTCCTGCCGCTCCGCGAATGACTTTGGCATCTGAGGTAAACGCAAACAAAGTCTGATCACGCGTGACACTTTGAAAATTGTCATAGCGCAGCTTGATGCCAATGGTTTTGCCCACATAGCCTTTGCGTTGCAAATCGGCGGCGACTTGTTCGCAGAGTTTGGTGAAGATGGCGCTCAATGCGTCGCGATCACGTACGGCATGTAGATCTTGCTCAAACGTGGTTTCGCGGCTGATGCTCACGGGTTCGCTCTCTGTCTCGACAGGTCGTTCGTCTATGCCGTGAGCTGCGTTGTGCAGCCACGCACCGTAGCTTTTGCCAAAGTGTTCCATCAGCCAAAACAGGTCGCGTTGTGCCAATTCGCCGATGGTGTGAATCTCGTGCTTGGCGAGTTTTGCTTCGGCTTTGGGGCCGATCCCGTTGATTTTGCGGCAGGGCAGGGGCCAAATCATGCGTTCCAAATCCTCAGGCTGCACGATGGAAATGCCGTTGGGTTTGTTGAATTCACTCGCCATCTTGGCCAGTAGCTTGTTCGGCGCAACACCCACAGAGCAGGTGAGGCCAGTGTCATCAAAGATGGCTTTTTGAATGAGTCGCGCCAACACGCGCCCGCCTTCGCGTTGTCCGCCTGGCACCTGGGTGAAGTCGATGTAGACCTCGTCCACCCCACGGTTTTCCATCAGCGGTGCAATGTCGGTGATGATGCTTTTGAAGCGCTGCGAGTAATGGCGGTATTGGTCAAAGTCCACAGGCAACAGGATGGCATCGGGACAGAGCTTGGCGGCTTTCATCACGCCCATGGCCGAGCCCACGCCAAACTGGCGCGCTGCATAGGTGGCGGTGGTGATGACCCCTCGACCTGTGTAGCCCGAAATGCGTGGAAAAAAATCAAGCGGAATTTCGTTGAGGTTGTGTTCAGACCACTCATGCTCTGGGTGCGCTACACGCAATCGGCCCAGCATGTCATCCTCGCGTCGGCGACCGCCGCCTATCACCACAGGTAAGCCTTTGAGTTGCGGATAGCGTAGTAATTCGACGGACGCATAAAACGCATCCATATCGAGGTGGGCGATGCGGCGTTGTTGTGCGGTGTCAGGCGAGGTGGTCATAGGTCAAGGCCCATCAACCCAAGCGGCACGGGTTTAGATGGCTTTTTGTACCAGCCAGCCCTTGAATAGCAAAGGCTGTCGGGGCTTGCCATCGCGAGGGCCACGGTCTTTGTTTTCCACACTGATGGCTAAGCTGCGTGCCCCTTCTAGGGCTTGCGTGGGCACGTCGAGCTGTTGGGTTTTGTATTTGTTGGTCAGCACGCCCAACATGCGTGGTGTGTCGTCTTCGGCCATGGCCCACACATGCAAGGCTTGCTCACGCCCTTCTTTGACCTCGTTCAAGCGTTGCACTTGCAGCTTTTGATTTTTGGGGTCATAGGTCATGAGCATTGCAGGTGCTTGAGCCTCATCTTGTAGCACGGACACATCGCGCACTTGCGGTATTTCTACCAGCTTGGCTTCGAGATGGTGAATTTGCGCCCTGAACTGTTCGTACATGCTGGCGCTGAACGCCCAGCCGATGAACACCACAAGGGCTAGAAAAATGCTCAGGGCACGCCACCAGCTGCTCACGCCAGTGGATGCCTTTGGTGTTGTGGTGGGGGATGCGGTTGTATCTACAGTCATCCCTCAAGTGTGCCTCAACTCATGCGCATTAAGCCGTGGGAAACGTGCCTGGCAGCAAGATGTTGGTGTTCACATTTTGGATGTTGGTGTGACCGCAGAAAGCCATCGTCACATCCAGCTCTTTGTGGATAATTTGCAGCGCCTTGCTCACGCCTTCTTCACCCATGGCACCCAAGCCATACACCATGGCGCGGCCAATGAGTGTGCCGCGAGCGCCCAAGGCCCAAGCCTTGAGCACATCTTGGCCAGAGCGAATGCCGCCGTCCATCCATACTTCAATTTGGTCGCCCACTGCCGCCACGATGGGGGGCAGGGCTTCGATGCTGGACTGTGCACCGTCGAGCTGACGGCCGCCGTGGTTGCTCACCACAATTGCATCGGCACTGCTTTGTACCGCCAGTTTGGCATCTTCCACATCTTGAATGCCTTTGAGGATGAGCTTGCCGCCCCATTGCGCTTTGACCCACGCCACGTCTTCCCACGACAAGCGGGGGTCAAACTGTTCGTTTGTCCATGAGGCCAGTGATTTCATATTGCTCACGCCTTTGACGTGGCCTACCAAGTTGCCAAAAGTGTGGCGTCGCGTGCCAGCCATGCCCAAACACCAGCGGGGTTTGGTCATGAGGTTGATGATGTTGGCAATGGTGGGGCTGGGCGGCGCGGTCAGTCCGTTTTTCAGGTCTTTGTGGCGTTGGCCAATCACTTGCAAATCAAGGGTCAACACCAACGCGCTGCACTTGGCTTTGCGGGCGCGCTCAATCATGTTGGCCATGGCTTCGCGGTCGCGCATCATGTAGAGCTGGTACATGAAGGGGGCGGTGGTGTGGGCCGCCACGTCTTCCATCGAGCAAATGCTCATGGTGGACAAAATGAAGGGGATGCCAAATTTTTCGGCAGCGCGAGCGGCTTTGATTTCACCATCCGCGCTTTGCATGCCAGTCAGGCCCACGGGCGCAATGGCCACGGGCATCTTCACATCCAAGCCCACCAACTTCGTGGCGGTGGTGCGGTTTTCCATGTTCACGGCCACACGCTGGCGCAGTTTGATTTTCTGAAAATCGGCTTCGTTGGCGCGGTAGGTGCCCTCGGTCCAGCTGCCGGAGTCGGCATAGTCATAGAACATGCGGGGCACGCGTTTTTCGGCCAAAACGCGCAGGTCTTCAATGTTGGTAATCACGGGCATGGGGTGTCTCCTAAATTTGAGAGCATGGTAGCCCGAGGCAGGTGCTTCGACCTGTGAAGAGTGCGACAGTCAGATTGAAATAATTTAAAGCGAGCCCTCAGATGGCTTCGACCACCACCCGTGGCAATAAATGATGCACATCTGCTGCTTGGCTCAAGGATGTGCCAGGACATAGCAATGCAGCCGCACCAGCCGCCATGCCGTATTGAAAGGCTTTGAGCAGACTTTCATCACGCGCCAATGACCACACCATACCGCCCACAAAGCTGTCTCCCGCGCCAACGGTGGTTTGTACTTCAACGTGGACACTGCGGGCCAGCCACTGTTCGGTGCTGCTAATGACCATCGCACCGTCTTTCCCAAGTGATATGGCGACAAGCTCGGCTTGGCCAGTGTGTATGAGCTGCTGCGCCGCCGCTACTTGGCTGCCTTGATCTGGCAGGTCTTGGCCTGTCAAGTCACGCAGCTCGCGCAAGCTAGGCTTGAAAAAATACACACCTACCTTTAGCGCTTCGCAAAGCGCAGGGCCGTTCGCGTCCAGCACGACGCGCACCCCGTGTTGCTTTGCCAGTGTTGCCAAGCGTGCATAAAAGTGGTCAGGCACGCCGGGTGGCAAACCGCCACTGAGCACCAGAAACTTCTTTGGCATGTGCTGCGCCACATAGTCAAAGCAGGCTTCGTATTCGGCGATAGACACATGGGGGCCAGGGAGCACAAAACGAAAGTCGTTACCACTGCTTGTTTCGTGGGCTGTAAAGCTCTCGCGCGTTTCTTCGGCAATGGGCATCACATGGCAGCGCACTTTTTCGGCGCTCATCAGTTTGTGGTGGCGCTCGCCAGTCACACCACCAGCCAAATACAAGGCCACGCAATTCGCGCCCAAGCGGTGCAGCACACGTGCCACATTCACGCCGCCACCGCCTGGGTGCTTGAGCGTGGGGCCGCAACGCATCTTGTGCGTGTCGCTCACTTGATCGATGGTGGTGAGCACATCCAACGCGGGGTTGAGGGTGATGGTGAGGATGTCGGTCATATGTGTGCCTCATGTTGATGACGCAGCCACAATGCATGCGTGAGGTAGCCTACGATAACTACATTGAGCACCACGATGAAAGCATTCATCCAAGACGGCTCACGCACCCAGTGCGCTACTTCAAACGGAATATAGATTCCCCCTGACAAAGCCCCCAGGTACTCGCCCCACACCTTGCACAGCCACAAGCCTGTGGCTTCGATGAAGCGAAGTGCAACATAGGCCGAGCCCAGCGCCACCAGCATGTGCAAATCGGTCTGGGGCAGTAGGTCGGCGTAATGCAGCAGCAGTGATGGGTAGTGGCCTTCAGGGTTGAGGCCAAAGCGACCAATCAGCGCCATCACAGCCGCGCGTGCATCATGGTGCAGCAGGTCGAGCACCCCAATCAAGCCAGCCAACGCGGCCAAGCCCTTGGTCGCTTCAAAGATCGCGATAGCGTGGAGGGCGCTGCGCGAGCTGTTTTTATGTGACATGGAAAGAAGTTTAGAGAGTTATTGACTGGTGTCAGTGATTAGTCTTGTATAGTAAATTTTGAATATAAATTGATTAATTGAATTTCCATGCTTCAACTCAGACCTAACTGCGAATGTTGTGATTGTGATTTGCCACCCGACACTACAAAAGCGCGTATTTGTTCATTTGAATGTACGTTTTGTGCTGATTGCACTGACCAAAAGCTGGATGGGCTTTGCCCAAATTGTGGTGGAGAGTTGGTAGCCAGGCCGCGTAGACCGAAAGAGAAGTTGTCTGAAAACCCTGCGGGTACAGAGCGTGTGTTGAATATGGCGAGCTGTCGTAAGTCATGAACCGTCTACGGCCAGTAGTTCGCAAAGTCCCTGTGCCTAAAGACAGCGCCATCAAAACAGCATTAAAGCACTCCGATTTTGTAGATGCTTATGAGGTGCAGTTAGCTCGCTCCGAGTTGCCAGTTAGTGATGCTTATGTGGCGATATTTTGCTATCCGCAGCCTTGGGTTCAGGCTTTGATGAATTTACGTGGATATATCGCGATTTGTCTTGGCCTGACACATCCCTTTGAACTGCGGAAAATTCAGCCAAAAGAGGGATTGCATTTTGAAATTGGTCAGCGTGTTGGCTCATTTACTGTTCAATCTATTGAAGCCAATGAATTGATCGTGGGTGATGACGATCGGCACTTGAACTTTCGAATTTCGACCATCAAGACAGAACGTGAAGGATGTGCTTACATCACAGTTTCAACGTCGGTGGAAATTCATAACTTACTTGGCCATATTTATATGTTCGTGGTCAAACCATTCCACCAATTTCTTGCGCCATACATGCTTAAAAGAGCCGCTTTGAGTGGCAAGATTTGACACTATGAGCCCAGGTAAGCGGTAGAGTGAAATTTTGACAGGGCTAGGAACATTAGCCTAAACGTTGGCGATGACGCTCAATCTGTGCACGCACCTGCACAGGCGCAGTACCCCCCAAGGTGTTGCGCGCGTTGAGTGAGCCATGCAGGCTCAAGCAGTCGTACACATCTTTTTCGATGGCAGGGTGAAAGCTTTGCAGCACGTTGAGCGGCAACTCCGACAAATCGCAGTTGTGGCTTGCAGCGGCCTTCACAGCGTGGGCCACGGTTTCGTGGGCATCGCGGAAAGGTTGGCCTTTTTTCACCAAGTAGTCGGCCAAGTCGGTGGCGGTGGCAAAACCTTTTTTGGCCGCGTCTTCCATGGCATGGGCGTTGACGGTGATGCCGCCTTCTTTGTGGCCCGTGGCAGGGTTGACTTGACCGCCCACCATTTCGCTGAAGATGCGCAGCGTGTCTTTGAGCGTATCCACCGTGTCAAACAAAGGCTCTTTGTCTTCTTGGTTGTCTTTGTTGTATGCCAAGGGTTGGCCTTTCATCAACGTGATAAGGCCCATCAAGTGGCCCACCACACGGCCTGTTTTACCGCGTGCGAGTTCGGGCACGTCTGGGTTTTTCTTTTGCGGCATGATGCTCGAACCGGTGGTGAAGCGGTCGGCAATTTTGATGAAGCCAAAGTTTTGGCTCATCCACAAAATCAACTCTTCCGACATGCGACTGATGTGCACCATGCACAGCGAAGCAGCAGCAGTGAACTCAATGGCAAAGTCTCGGTCGCTCACACCATCCAGGCTGTTTTGGCAGACCTGAGGCTGGCCTTGTGCGTCCACCATGCCCAGCGTGCGGGCGACGCGTTCGCGGTCAAACGGATAGGTGGTGCCTGCCAAGGCTGCGCTACCCAAAGGCAAGCGGTTGGTGCGGCGGCGCACGTCGCTCATGCGTTCTGCGTCGCGTGCAAACATTTCCACGTAGGCCAGCAGATGGTGGGCAAAGCTCACAGGCTGGGCCACTTGCAAGTGGGTGAAGCCAGGCAAGATGACCTCGACGTTTTTCTCGGCTACTTCTACGAGTGACTTTTGCAAGTCGTTGAGCAAGTCGATGATCAGGTCCATCTCACCACGCAACCACAGGCGCACGTCGGTTGCCACTTGGTCATTGCGGCTGCGACCAGTGTGCAGGCGCTTACCTGCATCGCCCACGAGTTGGGTGAGGCGCGCTTCGATGTTGAGGTGCACGTCTTCAAGGTCGAGCTTCCACTCGAACTGGCCGCTTTCAATTTCAGCCCAAATTTGTGCCATGCCTTTTTGAATGGCGGCATGGTCGTCAGCGCTGATGATGCCTTGCGCCTGAAGCATCTCCGCATGGGCCAAGCTGCCCGTGATGTCGGCTTGCCACAAGCGTTTGTCAAAGAACACGCTGGCGGTGTAGCGCTTGACCAACTCGCTCATGGGTTCAGAAAAAAGGGCGGACCACGCTTGGGATTTTTTGTCGAGTTGGTTTGTCATAGGTGTCAGATTTTATCGGCTGGTACAAAGTGTTTAAGGCGCGGTTACGAATGTGTAAAAGGGCCTTCATTTCCTTCGCAGTCTTCCGAATTGCATGTCTAACTGCAATTATCGAAGAACAGACATGCTTGAGAGTTTAATTTTGGGTGCACATTTGATGAGTTACCACGACTCAGGAAATTACAACAATGCCAATGTAGGTGTGTACCTTCAGCATCAAAGTGGTTTGACAGCGGGAAGCTACTACAACAGCGAGCGTAAGCAGAGCTATTACGGCGGCTACACATTCAAACCGGTTGATCGCTTTCCACGCTTGGATGTCACACTAGGTATCGTCAGCGGTTACAGCACGAAGCGCTTGACGCCTTTTATGTTGCCGTCCTATGCCGCGTACGAGTCGGATGATGGCATGCGAATTCGCTTGGGTTTTTTACCGCGAATAGGTTCATTTCAACCTGCCAATGTGCTGCACATGATGGCAGAGAAACAGTTTTAGCCGCAGGATTGGCCCATGCTAGCATCCTTGCATTGTTTGAGTTTCACCCAATGAGCCGCGTACCTGTGCAGGCTTGACCCGTTATGAGTTTTAAAGTGCCTACCCCTTCTATGAACCCTTTGCCATTAACCATCGCCACGCGCGAAAGTCGCTTAGCCATGTGGCAGGCCGAGCATGTTCAAGCTTTGTTGCAGTCGCTAGGTCACAGCGTGGCACTGTTGGGTATGACGACGCAGGGTGATCAAATTTTGGATCGGTCCTTGAGCAAAGTGGGCGGTAAGGGCTTGTTTGTGAAAGAGCTTGAAGTGGCCCTTGAAGAAGGCCGTGCCAATTTGGCCGTGCATTCGCTCAAAGATGTCCCTATGGATTTGCCCGAAGGCTTTGACTTGGCTTGTGTGATGACGCGTGAAGACCCGCGTGATGCATGGGTGTCATCTAAATACGCGCACCTCAACGATTTGCCACAAGGTGCAGTGGTGGGGACGTCAAGCTTGCGCCGCACTGTGCTGCTGCGTGCCTTGCGCCCCGACTTGAAGATTGAGCCTTTGCGCGGCAACCTTGACACCCGTTTGCGCAAACTCGATGAAGGCCAGTACGACGGCATTGTGTTGGCTGCTGCGGGTTTGAAGCGTTTGGGCTTGGGCGAGCGCATTCGGCATATTTTTGAAACCACTGAAATGTTGCCCGCCGCAGGCCAAGGCGCGTTAGGCATTGAAGTGCGTAGCAACCGCGCCGATGTGGCCCAAGCTTTGGCCCCCTTGGCCGATGCGGCCACGTGGCTGACCGTGACGGCCGAACGCGCCGTGAGCCGCGCGATGGGTGGTAGTTGTTCCATGCCGTTGGCGGCACACGCCACCTTGACCGATGGCGTGCTGCACTTGCAAGCCGCATGGGGTGACCCGACGGGGGCACCTGTGTTGCTGCGTGCTGAAGTGAAGCAAGCTTTGAACGTAGCTGACCCCGCATCGCGCGAGATCGCCAATGTGTTGGGTGAATCGGTGGCGGCCAAGTTGCGCGCTCAGGGCGCTCACTAAACCTCACTGCGGTCGTCATGCGCGTCATCCTGACCCGACCTGCAGGCGATGCGCCAGCGTGGGCGGATGCACTGCAAGCCTCAGGCTATTCAGCCGTGGTTTTGCCGTTGATTGAGGTCGGACCCACCACACACGCACAACCCGTGCTGCAAGCATGGACGCAATGGCCCGAATTTCAAGCGGTTATGTTTGTCAGCGCTCAAGCAGTGCGCTATTTCTTTGACAGTCAACCCGCGGGTGTTATTTGGCCCCATGGCCCGCGCTGCTGGGCCACTGGCCCTGGCACGCACAAAGCCTTGCTGCAAGCGGGTGTGCCAGACGCTTGCATTGACAGCCCAGCTGCCGATGCGACGCAGTTTGATTCAGAGGCGTTGTGGCAACGCGTGTCTGACCAAGTCCAAAAGGGTAAGCCTGTGCTCATCGTGCGTGGCCATGATGTGAACCCTCAAGCCCCGTCCAAACCGCCATTAAACGGGACGGGACGCGATTGGCTGGCTCAACAGTTGCAGGCAGCTGGCGCATCTGTCCAGTTTGTCGTCGCTTACGAGCGCCGCGCACCCGTGTGGTCGGCTGAACAAAAAGTCTCAGCAGCGCAAGCTGCGGCTGACGGCAGTGTGTGGTGCTTTAGCAGTTCTCAAGCCATTCAAAACCTTGCACTGGCTATGACTGCTCAAAGCTGGGACAAGGCACGCTGCATCGCCACCCATCCCCGTATCGGGCAGGCAGCACAGGCTTTGGGTTTTGGCGAAATTCATATGTCTAAGCCGTCATTAGCAGATTTATTAGTCTCATTAGAATCTCTGGCATGAAGCCAGAGCACGACGACACCCACAACCTCCCGCCTTTGGGCCACACCACTGAACCGCTTGCCAGCGTGAGCGAGTTCAATGACACCCGCACGGACACCAACAAGTGGCTCACGCGCAGCATCGGTGCGTTGGCCGTGGTGGGCGCTGTGGGCTCTGGGCTGATGTGGGCAAAGCTCTCGGGCATTCAAGAACAATTGGCACGCCAAAGCGCTGACACCGGTAGCCAAGCGGTGGAAGCGCGAGTGACGTCCAAGCAAGCCGAAGAGCTGGCGCGCGAAACAGCTGCGCGCTTGTCGGTGACCGATGCCAAGCTCAGCGAAGTGGCGCTGCAACGTAGCCAACTCGAAGAGCTGATGCAAAGCCTCTCGCGCTCGCGTGATGAAAACTTGGTGGTCGACATCGAGTCCGCCATTCGCTTGGCTCAACAACAAGCCCAGCTGACAGGCAGTGTGCAGCCGTTGTTGGCCGCGCTCAACTCGGCAGAGCAACGTTTGACCAAAGTCGCGCAACCTCGTCTCGCGCCAGTGCTGCGAGCGCTTACGCGTGACATCGAGCGCATCAAGGCCACGGCAGTGGCCGATACGCCAGCATTGCTGTTCAAGCTAGACGAGCTGGTGCGCGTCGTCGATACGCTGCCTTTACTCAACGCGGTGGGCGTGGTCAACAAAGAAAAACCAGTGCAAGCCGTGCCCGCCACGAGCTGGGCCAAAGCCATCAGCATGAGCTGGTGGGAGAAGGTGTTGTCCGATATTTGGGACGATGCACAAAACTTGATCCGTGTGAGCCGCATCGACAAGCCCGAAGCCAGCATGCTCGCGCCCGACCAAAGCTACTTCGTGCGCGAAAACCTCAAGTTGCGTTTGCTCAACGCTCGCTTGGGTTTGTTGGCTCGTCACTTTGATGCGGTGCAGTCCGACATGAAACAAGCCAACGACGACTTGGTGCGTTACTTCGACATGCAAACCCGTCAAGGCCAAACCACCTTGGCACTGGCGCGTGAGGTGTTGGCGCAGTCGAAGCAAATCGAGATTCCGCGCGTGGACGACACCATCGCGGCACTCACCTCAGCAGCAGCGGGGCGCTGATATGAAGGCTGCTTTGTGGTTTGTGGCGTTGTTCGGTGTGGCGGTTGCGTCTGCTTTGTTGGCTGGCGGGAACCAAAGCACCGTGACGGTGTTTTGGTCACCTTACCGTGTGGACTTGTCGCTCAATTTGGTGTTGTTGGTGCTCGTGGTGTTGTTTGTCATGCTGCATTTGGCATGGCGCGCCATGACCGCTTTGTTTGAATTGCCTCACCAGGCACGTCGCTGGCGCTTGCAACAAAAAGAACGTGCCATGCATGCCGCATTGTTGGATGCTTTGTCTGAGCTGTGGAGTGGCCGCTATGTGCGCGCTGTGAAGTCGGCGGACAAAGCACTGGCTTTAGAAAACCTGCTGGCTTCGGTACGCACCGCCGATGACCAAGCTCCTCGCCACGCACACCAGTTGCGTGCAGTCGCCCACTTGGTTGCGGCTGAGAGCGCACACGCCTTGCGCGACCGTGACACACGCGTCTCGCACTTGCAAGCCATCATGGCGATGAACCGCGACGAATCGGGTGAGGTCGTGGAGGAAACCATGGAGTCTGCCTACTTGGCTGCAGCCCGATGGGCCATGAGCGATCGCGATGCCCCCGAGGCCATGCGTTGGCTCGATGGTTTGCGCCATGGCGCAGCGCGCCGTATGTTGGCCTTGCGCATGCGTCTCAAAGTGGCCCGCTTGAACCAACAACACGCCTCTGCATTAGAGACCGCTCGCTTGCTGACCAAGCACGGCGCTTTCTCAGACACCGCAGGGCAAAGCCTGTTGCGTGAGTTGGCTGTCGCCAGCTTGAACGAAGCGCACGACAGCGCCCAATTGCAACGTGCATGGGATGGTTTAGAAGCTTCTGAGCGCAATCAACCCGAAGTGGTGTTGCATGCCGCACAGTGCATGCTCAAACTCAGCGGCGAAGCCAAAGCGGTCATGCCTTGGCTTACCCCTTTGTGGAACCGCATGGTGCAACAGCCCGACAGCTGCACCCCTGCCATTCGTGAGCGCGTGGCCCAAACCTTGGCCCGTGCTTTGTTGATGTTGCCCACCGACCCCGAGTGGTTGGCCAGTATCGACCGTGCACGTCAAACCTACCCGCGTTGGGTGGAGTTGCAGTATTTGGCTGGCATGGTGTGTTGGCATCACGCGTTGTGGGGCAAAGCCCAACAGATGTTGGAGCAAGCCGCGCCGCAACTGAGTAACGCCGACATGCAACGCCAAGCATGGCGCACCTTGGCCCAATTGGCGGAGCAAAAAGAAGACACGGCGCGTGCACAACTGTGCTGGAAGCGTGCCGCAGAAGTGGCAGCGTAAATCGGCTGCACGCGATGGTTGTGAATACGCCTGAACATCGCGCATATACCTCGCAAACAAAAACGGCCTAGAGTGATCTAGGCCGTTTTCTTTTGGGGCAGAGCACCCCACATGGGGTGAGGGTGGTTTACAGATCCTTGCGGGTCTCGACCAACACCAGTGGGCCTTCATCCAAGATCACCAGCGGTGGGCGCTCGCGTGGCACATGCACGGGCTTGGGCTCGGCTGCGATGGCGGCTTGCACAGCGGCGATGCGTTCTGGATTGGAGTTGACCCATTCCAAACCGCTGCTTTGCGCAACGGCTTGCATCTCTGCCACAGGCAGGGTGAAGCTTTGAACGCGTGGCATGCCAGCACGTGTGGGCGCTGCGGCAGGCGTCGCTTGCTGTGCGTCTTCACGCGGTGCATGACGTGGCGCACGGTCGGCGCGTTCGTGGCGCTCGCCACGGGGTTCGCGTGGTTCACGCGCTTGGCGTGGCTCATGTGACTCGCGGGCCTCTTGTGGGGCTTGCTCGTTGGAGGCGTGGTCTGCAGATGGGCCGTTATCGGCGTGTTCTGCAGAACCTTCTTCGCGTGGTGCGCGGTCGCCACGCTCGCGGCGGTCACGGCCGTAACGGTCGCGTGAGCGGCGCTCACGACGCTCGCCACCGTTCTCGTCGGCTTGCGGGGCTTGACCTTCCACTGCTGCTGCTGCGTTGTCGAGTGGCAAGACTTCTGGGTTGCCGTTCTCGTCCAAGCGTGGGGCGCGTTCACGGCGGCTTTCGTTGCGCTCGCCGCGTGGGCTGCGTTCGCGACGGCCTTGGCCACCTTCACCGCGTTCTGCACGATCACCACGTTCGCCGCGAGGCTCGCGTTGGTCGTTGCTGCCTTCGGCGCTTTCGCCGCGTTCTTCGCGTGCCATGCGTTCGTTGCGTGCTTTGGCGCGTGCTTCGGCTTGGGCTTCAGGTGAGGCGTTGTTGTCGAGGGCGGCTTGGCCTTCGGCGTTGCGGGCTTCACCATTTCGGCCTTCGCCACGTCCACCACGGTTGCGGTCTTGACGTGGGCCGCGGCCTTCGCGACCGCCTTCACCACGCTCGCCGCGTGCTGGGCGTTCGCCACGGGCCTCAATGCCATCGGCGTTGCGCTCGTTACGGCCTTCGGCGCTGCGTTCGTTGCGGCCTTGCCCTTCTGGGCGTTCGCCGCGCTCGGCACGGTCACCACCACGGCCACCGCGACCACCACGGCCGCCTCGGCCATTGGCACTGCGGCCATCACGGCGCTCGCCGCGTTCGCCTGGCTTTTTGTCGCCCACGGCTGGCTTGGCTTCTTCTTTGGAGTCGCTGCTGAACAGCGAAGTGAACCAGCCCCACAAGCCGCCCGATTTGGCTTCGGCTTTTTTGGCTGCAGGCTTAGCACCACGTGCGTGTGCAGCTGCTTTTGCAGGTGCCGCAGGCTTTGGCTCATGTGCTGGTGCGGGTGCATCAGGCAACACACCTTTGATGACAGGCGTTTGTTTGTTGGTGGGCTCTTGTGAGCGGCGTGTCACGGCGGTGGGGTCTTCAAACTCCTCGGCCATTTTGTAGCTGGCTTCCACGCGGTCGAGACGCGGGTCGTCATGCTTGAGACGCTCCAACTTGTAGTTGGGTGTTTCCAGTGTCTTGTTGGGCACGAGCAACACGTTCAAGCGTTGTTGAATTTCAATCTTGGCAATTTCAGTGCGCTTTTCGTTCAACAAGAACGACGCCACTTCCACCGGCACTTGGGCGTAGACGGCGGCTGTGTTGTCCTTCATGGACTCTTCTTGGATGATGCGCAAGATTTGCAGCGCCGAGCTCTCGGTGTCACGCACGTGGCCAGAGCCGCCGCAGCGTGGGCATGGAATGGATGCACCTTCGCTCAGCGCAGGGCGCAGACGTTGGCGGCTCATTTCCATCAAACCAAATTTGCTGATGGTGCCGAATTGCACGCGTGCACGGTCGTGGCGCAAGGCTTCGCGCAATCGGTTTTCCACTTCACGGCGGTTGCGGCTTTCGTCCATGTCTATGAAGTCGCTGACGATCAGGCCGCCCAAGTCGCGCAAGCGCATTTGGCGGGCCACTTC
>JACCDT010048417.1_pt1 | contig 22670 bp, 26 predicted proteins | sample 7446291 | NCBI WGS metagenome assembly JACCDT01 (sample SAMN15323446, study PRJNA562643) | freshwater metagenome | isolation source: river surface water | place: USA:Blue River Watershed | collected 2017-08-17 | reverse complement strand
CTTGCACCTTCATTACGCCGTCGGTCAGGGTTCCAGTCTTATCAAAGATTGCAACGTCAATGTGGCGCGATGCTTCTAGTACGCGCGGCTGGCGAATGACAATTCCACGAAGCGCACCACGGCCAGAAGCTACAAGGAGCGCCACCGGTGTTGCTAAACCAAGAGCACATGGACAGGCAATAACAAGCACTGTGATTGCAGTAGAGATTGAGAAGGTGAGAGTCTTTTCAGCAATATAAAACCAGTAAGCAAATGTGCCAATTGCAAGGGCCGTAACGACGGGCACAAATATTGCGGCGATTTTATCTGCCAGCGCTTGAATCGGTGCTTTATTACCTTGAGCTGTGACCACCATTGAGGTGATACGAGCAAGTTCGGTATCGCTACCGATACGAGTGGCGCGCACGATCAAACGACCATTGTTATTGAGTGCAGAGCCAATTACGTTCATGCCGGGGGATACTTCAACAGGTGCAGATTCGCCAGTCATCATTGAGTTATTGACAGAGCTCGTACCTGAAATAACGATTCCATCTGTTGCGATTCGCGCACCTGGCTTAACGATAAATTCATCACCGACTTGCAGATGAGAAATTGGAATCACTACTTCAGTGCCGTTACGCAGTACTGAAACTTCTTTTTCGCCCAGAGCCAGCAGGGTTGCTAAAGCGCTACTTGCGCTGCGCTTGGCGCGGGATTCGAGGTAACGCCCCAGAATGACGAAGAGCAGCACTCCAGCAGCGACTTCGGTATAGACATCGCCGACATTGTTGTAGGTGGCATAAATTGACCAGATATATGCACTCAGCGAGCCCAGTGAAATCAAGGTATCCATAGTGGGATGGAAGATATTTCTTATTGCTGCGCGATGGATGGGGAAGGCGACGAAGAGAATAAGAGGCGCCGTAAGAACAATGACGAGCCAAGATGCAAAGAGATGATCTGCGTGAGGTGGCAAAGCAATTTCATACTGAGTAAACAGATCAATGAGCCAATTGTTGATTGGTTGGTGCCAACTCATCACCATAGATATTGCAATTGAAGGAATTGCAAAAAGGGCTGCAAAGACGAGCGCACGTGCGGCACCTTTGCGGTGAAGTGCAGGATCGGCTTGATCAGTAAGCAGCTTTGCTGAGTATCCAGCAGATTTAACTGCCTTAATAATCTGTTCCGCTGAAATATCTGCTGGCGCCAGAATATGTACCGTCTCCGATGCAAAATTTACAGAGGCTTTTACTCCAGTAATTTCGTTGAGCGTGCGCTCAATCGTGTTGACGCAGGAAGAGCAGGTCATTCCTGAAACTGAGTATGTCTGCGCAATTAGTGGTTGCATCGTCATCCCTTTAGCTTGAGCGCGGTGACGACATAGTCATGGAGAACTCCATTTGTTGAAAGGCCATTTCCGCCGAGTGAACCATCGATACCATCAAGGTTAGAAAAGCGCCCACCTGCTTCGCGCACAATAATGTCGAGAGCTGCCATATCCCAGAGCGCAAGAGAAGGTTCTACTGCAATATCCACTGCGCCTTCTGCCACCAACATATGTGACCAGAAGTCACCATGTGCTCGCGTGCGCCACGCGTTATCGAGCAGAGTACGGAAAGGCTCTAGTCGCGCGCCCCATCCTTGAAAATCAGAGTGCGAGATAGATGCATCTTCTATCTGTGAAATAGCAGATACAGAAATTTTTCGAGGAGTTGAGCTGGGACCACCACCACCATCTTTATTGACGATGACAAATGCTCCACCACCTTCAAAGGCATACCAGCGGCGAAAGAGCGCAGGAGCACTGACAACTCCTACGACAACTTTCTCGGTTCCATCGCCTTTCTTCTCCATCAATGCAATCAGCGTTGCCCAGGTAGGGACTCCGCGGAGAAAATTCTTTGTGCCATCAATGGGATCAATAACCCAATAACGGCTCTTTTCAAGACCTTCATCACCAAACTCTTCACCAACGATTCCATCATCGGGACGATGTGCATGTAGGAGCGCACGGATGGCATCCTCTGCAGATTTATCAGCATCTGTTACGGGAGTGTTATCTGGTTTGGTTGTTACCGTCAGATCAATTGCTTGGTAACGAGAGAGCGTGATGGCATCGGCCGCATCAGCTAAACGGTGTGCGAGTGCGAGATCTTCACCGCGACTTGTCCCCATATGGCCAGTCTAACGCTCCTCGTCAGATGGCTTAACTTCAAGAAGAGAGCGCAGACTTGTGACTCTAATTAAACGTTCGCTCTTGGCTGCAGCATCAGATTCAATCCAGGCGTTGAGAGCACAGCTGGCTTCGCTGTGAGAGCAGTTAGGCATGCAACTTTGCGTTACTTGATAAATCTCGGGGAATGATTCGATGATGCGATCTTTGTTCAGATGCGCGAGTCCAAATGCACGGATTCCTGGCGTATCAATAATCCAGCCGCCACCTACAAGTGGAAGCGCTATCGCACTCGATGAGGTGTGACGCCCACGCCCTGTGACATCGTTGACATCGCCGGTTGTGCGAGCTGCGTTATCAACTAAATCGTTGATGAGAGTTGATTTTCCTACGCCAGAATGGCCGACAAGAACAGAGATCTTGTTGTGGAGTATTTCTCTTATTGCAGCAATCTCTTGCGGGCGAGTCTCTAGCTTTGATGATGTTGTAATTATTTCTACACCCAACGCTCGGTACTCAACGAAAAAATCAGGAATAGGCGCGAGATCAACTTTGGTAACCAAAATAATTGGCGCAATAGATTCATGAAATGCGCTTACCAGAAATCGATCAATCAGGCCTCTACGTGGCTCAGGATTTGTTGAGGCGACCACAATCATCAATTGATCGATATTGGCAACGATAGTTCGTTCAACACGGGCAGCATCATCGACTGTGCGGCTTAAAGTATTGGTTCGCTCATTAACAGTGACGATACGGGCAAGGGTTCCTTCACTTCCAGTGAGATCGCCAACAACTTCTACTGAGTCACCTACAACTACCGATTTAGGGCCGAGTTCGCGCGCCTTCATGGCGGTGATGACTGTTCCATCCTCTGTAACGCACGTCGTACGTCCGCGGTCGACTGTTGTGACAAAAGCACTTACAGAATCTGAGTGAGTCGGGCGATCTTTACTGCGTCTGCGCGTAGTGCGAGAAGGGCGGATGCGAGCATCCGATTCGTCGTATTCGCGTGGACTCATATAACCAAACTATTCCAAAGACCTGGGAAATCAGGGAGCGTCTTGCGAGTAGTTGTCACATTCTCTACTTCAATTCCTGGTGTTACCAAGCCAATAACCGCTCCAGCAGTTGCTAGGCGGTGATCGTCATAGGTGTGGAATACGCCGGCGTGTAGAGGGGCTGGGGTTATATGAAGCGCTGTCTCTTCTTCAACAACGTTGCCACCGAGTGAGTTAATCTCACGAGTAAGAGCTGCCAAGCGATCTGTTTCGTGTAGGCGCAGATGGCCAATTCCACGAAGATGTGAAGGTGAGTCTGCTAGCGCTGCAAGAGCAGCAATAGATGGTGTGAGCTCACCAACATCATGTAGATCAATATCGATTCCATGAATCGCATCACCACCAGTGAGTGTAAGTCCGTTATCGTTTAATTCAACACTGGCGCCCATTTGGGTAAAGATGTCACGAAGTTGATCACCAGGTTGTGTTGTTACACGTGGCCAATCTGAAATTGTGATGGTGCCACCACAGACCATGGCAATGGATAAAAATGGAGATGCATTTGATAAATCTGGCTCAATCACTAAATCTTTTCCGTAAAGCGAACCTGCTTTAACGCTCCAAGTTTGTGCTACAGGATCGACGCTTACATCAGCACCAAAATCACGGAGCATCGCAACAGTCATCTCAATGTGCGGCATGGATGGAAGTGCACCGCCACGATGAGTGACAGTTATTCCCTCTTCCATACTTGGTGCAACAAGCAGAAGCGCTGATAAGAATTGGCTTGATGCACTGGCATCGATAGTAAGTGCTCCACCTTTTATCTGTCCGCGCGCCTTGATTACCATCGGCAAGCTATAGCGACCACCATGATCAATTTCGATTCCAAGTTCTTCCAGAGCCTTAATTACTGGGCCGAGTGGACGCTCGTAAGACCTGGGATCTCCATCAAAGGAGATATCGCCATGCGCAAGGGCTGCTAGTGGCGGAAGAAAACGCATCACAGTTCCCGCATTTCCTACATCCACTCGAGCTGGGCCACGAAGGGGTGCTGGAGTTATTGTCCAGGCCTCGTCGTTGCCAGAAATTGAGATACCAAGGGCTGAGAGTCCAGCAGACATAAGTTGTGAGTCTCGTGAAATAAGTGGCTTGCGTATAACCGAGGGAGTTGTTGCAAGGGATGCCAAGATCAGCGCGCGATTTGTGACAGATTTTGAGCCAGGGATGGTTACTTGTGCGTGCACAGGTGTGCGCCCACGAAAGGGTGCAGGCCAGTGCGCATCGCTCATACGCGCAGTCTATCTTGCTCAGCATCAAGTTAGGATTCGAGTATGTGCGGCCGATATGCGCAAACTTTAGGCGCCGAAGAGATTGTTCAATCCTTTGAATTGGATGGTTCGACACTGGATCAATCGCTTCCGCTCAATTGGAATATCGCCCCCACAAATGAGATTTACATTATTAGAAATGAATCCGATTCCAAGATTCTCGATAGCGCATCGTGGGGAATTATTGCGCCGTGGCAGAAAACCATGGTTGATGCGCGCGCATCTCAATCGCACGCAATCAATGCTCGTAGTGAATCCATCCACGAGAAACCAACTTTTCGTCACGCATTTAGAACTTCACGTTGTTTGATTCCAGCGACTGGTTATTACGAATGGGCTACTTCGCTCGGTAAGTACGCGCCAAAACAACCGTTTTACATAAGTCGAGTAGATCAGCGCCAACTTTCGATTGCGGGTATTTGGAGTAGTTGGCAGAGCGAGAAGGGACAAGTGATACAGACCGCTGCGATTATTACCCGAGAAGCAGTGGGTGAGTTGGCGACGATTCACAGTCGGATGCCAGTCTTTATGCCTCAGGACAAATGGAGCGAATGGCTCGACCCCGAGAGTCGCGATGTAAATCGCCTTATTAAGTTAATGGTCAATGAAGACCCCGCCGCAGGTGTCGCGCCGGTGCCGGTTTCATCTCGAGTTAATCTCGTTGCAAATAATGGCCCTGAACTGATTACTCCCATAGAGCTCGGAGCGCCTGAAACCCTCTTTTAGATATACGCTATCTACGATGACATCCAAGGATTTAGTTCTCGAGAGCGCCGCCGATCGCACCATTCGGTTCGAGCGCGATGCTCTTGTGTATACCAACCAGTTATATGCAGCAGCGCTGCGTTACACAAAGAACCCTGAAGATGCACGAGATTTAGTTCAAGACACTTATCTCAAAGCTTTTGCCTCATTTCACCAATTTGAGGAAGGCACCAATCTGCGCGCATGGCTTTATCGCGTATTAACTACAACCTTTATCAATACGTATCGCAAGGGACAACGACAGCCTCAAATATCAAATAATGAGTTGGAAGATTGGCAGGTTGCCGAAGCTCAGTCACACACCAGTGACCAAGGAAAATCAGCTGAGATACAGGCGCTAGAAAACTTACCTGATAGCGATATCAAACGAGCGCTACAAGAGATTCCAGAAGAGTTTCGCATAGTGGTCTATCTTGCCGATGTCGAAGGTTTTTCCTATAAAGAGATTGCAGAAATCGTTGGCTCACCTGCCGGAACGGTGATGTCCCGTCTGCACCGCGGTCGTAAGCAGCTGCGCGAGAAACTAGCCGACTATGCCAAGGAACTTGGCTACACGGTTGGAGGTGACAAGTGAGCTTCATCGAAATTAAGTGCGGCGATGTCTTGGCATCTGTCATCTTCATTATTGAAGGAGAACTGCAAGAGATTCCACAAGCAGAGGCGATCTCAAGCCACATCACAACATGCGCACCATGTGCTGCTGAGATTGAACATGAGCGTGCGATGCAACAGATGCTGCAAGATGTTTTGAAGCGCACCTGCGACGAGCAAGCGCCTGAAGATTTGCATCAGAGTATTCATCGTCAGTTACGTGCGCAGATGGCTGGCGCTGGCACCACCGAGGTAGTTACTCAATTCAGTATGACTGAGATTTCTATTGAGATAGATGAGTTTGGAAATGTCGAGCATCGTGAAATTCAAATCGAGCAGACACATATCCAGCACTTTATCGACGACGACAAGTAACCTTTCAAGTATGAGACCTGCAGAAGAAGTCCTTGGCGCAGTTGGATTCTCTGTCTTAGCGGTACGTCCTGGAGATACCTGCGTCACGATGGGCGTTTCAGATCTACCTGTTGTCGCACCATCCATCTATCTCTCATTGATGGAGAGCGCGTGTGTTGCAGCTCTCTCTGAATATCTAGATGCTGGCGAAACAACATTTCTTACACACTCAAGCCTTGAGATTGTGGGTTCTGCAACTAGCGGTGTTGAAATACGTGCAAATGCACGCGTAATAAACATTGAAGGCAGAGAGTTGACCTTTGAATGTGAAGTTTATGATGGTGAGCGCCACTTAGCGCAAGCAGAAATAACAAGGGCGACAGTTGAGCGATTATCGTTCCTCGCTCGAACTGCCGCCCAATCGTTAATAAACGAATAGCAACTGCCTTTTTAGCTTAGGCCTTCTTGGTCTCCCAAAAGATTGCTGCAATCTCATCGATCTTTGCAATCAGTGAATCTGCAACTGCAACATCTTGAGTTCCCTTTGTGCCTGCAGCGCCTGCAAGCTTTGTCGCCTCATTGAAGAGTGAATGCAGTTGTGGGTACTTCTCGAAGTGAGGTGCCTTGAAGTAGTCAGTCCAGAGAACCCAAAGGTGTTCTTTGACTTGGTGTGAACGCTCTTCCTTAATTGCAACAGAACGTGAGCGGAAGTCTGCATCTGGATTAGCTGCATACTTTTCCATGCAAGCCTTTACAGAAAGCGCTTCAATCTTTGCTTGTGCTGGGTCATAGACGCCGCAAGGAAGATCGCAATGTGCGTGAACAGTAATTTTTGGTGTGAATATATTTCTCATGAGAGCGAGACTACTGCAGGTCTCACTAGAATTCGACTTATGGCGAAGTACGCATCCATGGTCGTAGAGGGTGACTCAATGGAGCCAACTTACAGCGCTGGCGATTGGTTATTGGGGCGGTGGGCCAGGTACAAGCTAACGGGTGCACATCGCATCAAGGTCGGAAACGTCATCGTCATCGAACGTGAAGAGCAGCCGGGTATCTTTTATGTGAAGCGAGTTACGCAGACGCGCACATCTGGCGGTCATATGCCAACGGTTTTCGTCAGCAGCGATAACCCGGTAGGAACTGATTCCAGACAGTGGGGATGGTTGCCGATTACTAGCGTGCGAGCAAAGATTTGGTTTAGATTTAAGCGCGCTTAGAGGTTAGCTAACTTCTCTTTCACAGCGATTACAGATGGATTTGTCAGCGCCTGACCGTCAGAAAACAAGAGAGTGGGAACAACGCGATTTCCACCGTTTACCTTTTCAACAAAGGAAGCGTAGTTCAACTCTTGCTCGACATTGATTTCGCGGAAAGTGATTCCATGTTCATCAAGTTGGTTCTTAAGTCGCTTGCAATATCCACACCAGTCGGTGCTGAACATAACAAATTCTTGGCCAATTAAGCCAAGTGCTTGAACTTCAGCGCTCATTTGGAAACCTTCATCGCGTAAAAGCTTCGACTAGTAACGCCTTTGCCTCATCCTCATGTAAGTGATGATTTCCTGTTGCAGGAGATGCAGCAGCGCGACGAGAGATGCGACGCAGTACGCGATCATCAATGGCTGTTCCACCGATCGCCTGTGTTGTGCTGAGAGCAATATGCGGCCACGGACCTTGGTTAGCAGGTTCATCCTGAACCCAGAGCAAGTTAGCGTTTGGATGTTTCTTCGCTTCAACTTCCATCTGTGCAACAGGCAGTGGATAGAGGCGTTCTACGCGAACAATCGCGGTACTGCTGTCATTAAGACGTGCACGCTCTGCAACGAGGTCGTGATAAATCTTTCCAGAGCAGTAGATCAAACGAGTGGCGTTCTGAACTTCATGATCGCCGATGACTGGCAAGAATGTTCCAGAGGTGAAGTCACTGATTGATGATGCTGCAGCCTTTAAGCGCAACATAGATTTTGGCGTAAAGACAACCATTGGGCGTCGCTTTGGATTTGCGGCATGGAAGCGGAGCAAGTGGAAATATGAAGCGGGTGTTGAAGGCTGTGCCACAGTCATATTCTTTTCAGCACAGAGCGCTAAGAATCTTTCAATACGTGCTGATGAGTGATCCGGTCCTTGTCCTTCATAGCCGTGAGGAAGCAAGAGGACAACGGATGAACGCTCGCCCCACTTCTGTAGAGCTGAGGAGACGAATTCATCGATGATTGTCTGGGCGCCATTAGCAAAGTCCCCGAACTGGCCTTCCCAAAGCACGAGCGCTTCCGCGCGCGCAACCGAGTAACCGTATTCAAAGCCCATCGCTGCATATTCACTCAAGAGTGAATCGACAACGAAGAACTGGTTTGCATCAGAGATAAGTGAGCGAAGGGGAGTCCACTCGCTGCCATTTTCCTTATCAATGATGACTGCATGGCGATTTGAGAATGTGCCACGACGAGAATCTTGACCGGCCAAACGAATTGGGCGACCTTCTTTGAGAAGTGATCCAAAGGCCAACATTTCGCCAGTTGACCAGTCGATAGTTGCATCATTAATTGACTCTGCACGCTTTTGTAACTGCGGCAACAACTTAGGGTGGACGTTAAATCCTTCTGGAATAGCCACTTGCGTTGCAGCAATTTCGCGGATGAGCTGTTCTGAGATGAAGGTGGGAACATCTTCAGCATTTGGAACAATAGGAGCGACAAAGTTGGGATCATGTTCTTCTTGGTAGTTGGCAACGGATGCGAAAACTTCTTCCAGCTGTGACTGGTAATCGCGTGCGATTTCGTCTGCCTGTTCGGGAGTGATATCACCGCGACCAACGAGCGCTTCTGTGTAGAGAGTACGAGTTGAGCGCTTGGCATCAATGAGCTTGTACATAAGCGGTTGAGTAAAGCTTGGTTCATCCCCCTCGTTATGACCGCGGCGGCGGTAGCAGACCATGTCAATGACGACATCTTTATTAAATGCTTGGCGGTATTCGAAGGCAAGGTGAGCAACGCGAACACAGGCTTCAGGATCATCACCATTGACATGGAAGACAGGAGCTTCAATTAATTTAGCGACATCTGTTGAATAGCGAGATGAGCGAGATGCGTGAGGTGATGTTGTAAATCCAACTTGGTTATTAATCACAATATGGATAGTTCCACCTGTGCGATAACCAGGAAGTTGTGAAAGTTGAAGTGTTTCTGCATTTACGCCCTGTCCAGCAAAGGAGGCATCGCCGTGGAGCAAGATTGGAAGAACTGAATAAGCGCCCTTGTTATTGAGACGGTCTTGCTTTGCACGCACAATTCCTTCAAGCACTGGGTTAACCGCTTCTAAGTGTGAAGGGTTAGCGGCAAGGTAAATTTTGGTGGTTGCACCAGATTGCGCAGTGAAGACGCCCTCTGTTCCGAGGTGGTACTTCACATCGCCAGAACCGTGAACTTCATTTTCGGCATAGTGGCCTTGGAACTCTTGGAAGATCTGGCCAACCGATTTACCACCAATATTTGCCAACATGTTGAGGCGGCCACGGTGAGGCATACCGATACAGACTTCATCAAGTCCACGTTCTGCAGCCGATGAAACGATTGCATCTGTCAGAGGAATTACTGATTCGCCACCTTCGAGTGAGAAGCGCTTCTGCCCCACAAACTTTGTCTGCAAGAAAGATTCAAAGGCTTCGGCGCTATTGAGCTTACGCAAAATACGAAGTTGTTCTTCACGTTCGATAGCTGGCAGACCAATTTCAACGTGCTGCTGCATCCACTTGCGCTCATCTGGACTTGAGATGTGCATGTATTCAACGCCGATTGAGCGGCAATATGAATCGCGCAAGATTCCAAGAATTTTACGAAGTGGAAGGAAGCTCTTTCCACCAAATCCACCTGTTGCAAATTCGCGATCGAGATCCCAGAGAGTGAGTCCATGATTGACCACATCAAGATCTGGATGTGTGCGCTGGGCATAGACAAGCGGATCGATATCGGCCATCAAGTGGCCCCATGTGCGATAAGCCTGGATTAACTGCTGAACGCGAGCAGTCTTATCAATCTCTTCATCTTTAGTAAAGGCAAAGTCTGAAGCCCAACGAATTGGTTCATATGGAATGCGAAGGGCTGTAAAGATTTCATCGTAGAAATGTTCAGCACCGAGAAGTAATTCGTGGATACGACGTAAGAAATCACCTGATTGCGCACCTTGAATAACACGGTGATCGTATGTGCTCGTCAGAGTAATAACTTTGCTAATTGCCATACGTGCAAGAGTCTCTTCACTTGCACCTTGAAATTCAGCTGGGTAATCCATGGCGCCGACGCCGATAATGAGCCCTTGTCCCTGCACCAAGCGTGGAACTGAGTGAACAGTTCCGATTGTTCCTGGGTTGGTGAGTGAAACTGTGGTTCCTGCATAATCTTCAACGGTAAGGGTTCCGGCACGCGCCTTCTTTACGATTTCTTCGTAGGCAACCCAGAACTGACCAAAATCAAGTCCTTCGCAACCCTTAATAGATGGGACAAGGAGTTGGCGGGTTCCATCTGGCTTTGCTAAATCGATAGCGATACCGAGGTTGATATGTTCTGGTCTTCCAAGTGCTGGCTTGCCATCGAGTTCGCCATAGAAAGCGTTCATCTCTGGCATCGCACGCAGCGCCTTGATCATGGCGTAGGCGATGATGTGTGTGAATGAAACCTTTCCACCACGACCACGCTTTAAGTGATTGTTAATCACAATTCTGTTATCAATCATCAATTTCGCTGGAATGGCACGAACCGATGTTGCAGTTGGTACTGAAAGAGAAGCTTCCATACTTGCAACTACGCGAGCACCGACTCCGCGAATTGGTTCAAGTGTTGCCGCCCCTGGTGTTGCAAGAGTTGGGATTGGTTTTGCGGCAGGTTGTGCAGGAGTTGCAGGAGCAGTAGCTACTGTGCGAACAACTGGTTGTGATACCGGTGCAGCAGGCGCAGCAACTACTGGAGCAGCTTGCACGGGTGCAACTGGTGCGGCGGCAGGTGTTGCAGGTGTTGCAGGAGCAGCACCCATCGAAATATTTGGTGGAGTTACAGGTTTTGGAGTTGGAGGTGTTCCACCCTTTGGTGCACCTGCTACGGGTGCACTGGCACTGGTGGTTGTGCTCTGTGGATTGTTCTGGAAGTAGGTAACCCACTCAGCTGGAACGGAAGATGGATCTACTTGATATCGCTCAAACATTTCTTCAACGAGCCAGTCATTTGCTCCGAAGTCCTGACCTGATTGCGACACAGAGCGCTCCTTTGCGTTCTCACATACTTATCCGCTCAGATTCGAGCGTGGGCTAAGACTATAGGCTCGAGGCGCGCAGCATAAATGCCCCCATTGGCTGCCCCAGCGCGAGATTGCGCACATTCGCCAATAAGAACTCTTTGGCTAATTCAGGGTGCCGCGCTATCCAATCTTTGAGACCCTTCCCACTATGGAGACCACATCAACTCGCCCCTTAGCCGTCATAACAGGTGGAAGCCGAGGGCTTGGATTTGAAAGCGCAAAAGCGCTGGCACAACGCGGTTTCGATCTTGCCCTCATCGCTAAAGATCGTGCCAAGTTAGAGAGCTCTGCCCAAGAGATTCAAGGAGTCAACGTCTCCACTTTTGTCTGCGATCTCGAGCAGCCAGAGCAGGTGCGCGAAACTATCGCGGCGATTACACAATCTCTTCCTGTGCCACAAGTCTTGATGTTGGCCCATGGCGTGATGAGCGAGAAGATGTCAAAGACTCTCAGAACTACCGATGCTGAATGGCGTCGCGTGATGGCAATTAATTTAGATTCAGTCTTCCAACTTGTAAATGGAATTGCACCTGCGATGGCAGATGCGCGTAATGGCCGCATCGTTATTTTCTCAGCTTGCTTAGGTCGAATGTCAGGACCAGGAAATGCAGGTGGACTTGCACCGTATCGAGTTAGTAAAGCCGGAGTGAATGCACTTGTTCGTAACTTGGCACATGAGACTGGACTCGGCGCTCGCGGTTTATTAGTTGATGCAATCTGTCCTAATCATTCTCGGACAGATATGGGAGGACCTGATGCGCCACGTTCTGCCGAAGAAGGCGCTGCAACTGCAATCTGGCTAGCAACCCGACCATTTAATGCAGCCGGTGAAACAGATCAAGAGAAGTTAACGGGAGTGCTCTGGGAGGACCAACAAGTCGTACCTTGGTAGTAATTTGCAGTTATTTGTGATTAAGAGTTTTCTGATTTTGCTATAGCCAGTACGAGATAAATTATTGATACGGCCAGCGGAATGATTACGACTGCTCCAATGTAAAAGGCTCCTTGGATTTGGTAGTAGGCAACACCCAACGCAATTAAATTCGCGAGCATTGCCGGAGACCTCCCATAGTTCTTACCTTTGGCGTATCCACGTCCAGCCACATATAAACCAGCAGCCCCAAGGAGTGCGAAACCGATTTCGCCAAGAAGTGGCGCCACTTCTTCATTCTCATGAGTAAAACTGAAGATGACCAACCAGAGCGCTAGGGCAAGCACTATCGCTGCCTCGATATAAAGCAGGGTTGCCACAATGGAACGCTTTGAGTTCTTCTTGAAAGAATCAACGTTCGACCTCGGTTGAGAGTTATTTACTCTCTCCTTCTTATTGCTCACAGGTGAACTTTATCAGTGAGATGAAAAGTGAGCAGCAGATGATGTTTTCCCACGATGGTTTACGTGACTCTCTGACATACCTAGCTGCACCGCCATACTTTTATGAAAGTTTGAGGCGCGAATTAGCAGCGGCGGAACGAAACAAGTCTCGGCTGGCGCTGATTCGCTTTCAATTGTTACCCAACATTCCAGAAAACGAATCGCTCTACGAGGCGGCCATTCTTGCATTCGCTGAACTTCTTAAAGGAGTGACAAGATTGGAAGATCTCTGCGCTCGACTAGGGCGCTTTGAATTTACAATGATTGTTAATGCTCAGATTGAAGTTGCGGGTGCAATTGCAGAGCGAGTGCAGAAAAGCTGGCTCGAGAGCAACTTTCGCTGCGAGGCACATGTGATTAGCGCAAACGGGAAAGAGAGCCCACTTGAAATTCTCAATCGACTAGATGGTGCACCTGCACTAAAAGCGCCAAGAGTTACTTAATGTAGCCACACAGGTACGCAAAGATGAGCCCACATCTACTTATCCACATACACGATATCTATTTCGCCTAGAACGTCAGTGCCCTCTTACCTTCTGCCCCATGGAAACAATGGATCCGGAAGTTGTCTTTGGGCCTATCGCTGCCCTTATTGCTGATCCCACAATTGAAGAGATTTGGATTAACTCTCCAGAAAGAATTTTTGTAGCACGCGCGGGAAAGAGCCAATTAATAAATCTTGTACTCACTTCTGACTCCGTAAGGCAGCTGGTTGACCGAACTCTTATTTGGAGTGGGAGACGACTTGATATTTCCCAACCTTTTGTCGATGCCAGATTGCCCGATGGAAGCCGCCTACATGTTGTAATCCCTGAAATCACTGCTGAACACTGGGCAGTAAATATTCGCAAACATCTGATGCGTCATAAAAGTTTGAGCGACTTGGTCACCATGGGCGTGCTCTCGACAGATATTGCAATTGATCTATCTCGAGCTGTAAAGAGCGGACTAAATATCTTGGTAAGTGGTGGCACCCAAGCTGGAAAAACGACGCTTCTCAATGCTCTCACCAATGAAGTACCAATCAATCAGAGAGTTATTACTATCGAGGAAGTCTTTGAACTTCAACCTAAAAATCCTGATCTCATCCAAATGCAAACTCGGGGAGCGAATCTTCAAGGCGATGGGGCAGTTAATCTCAGAAAACTAATCAAGGAAGCGCTCAGAATGCGTCCATCGAGGATTGTCGTTGGAGAAGTGCGAGAAGCAGAGGCGCTTGATTTATTACTAGCGCTAAATTCAGGACTCCCGGGAATGGGCACACTCCATGCAAATTCAGCTCGTGATGCAATTACAAAGCTACAGACTCTGCCTCTTCTTGCGGGTGAAAATATTTCTCACAAATTTATCGCTCCGGTAGTCGCATCTGCCATCGATGTCGTTGTTCAAGTTTCACTTGGAGACGATGGAACGCGAAGAGTCCGTGAAGTCGCCAGAGTTACTGGGCGATTTGAGAATGATCGAGCAGAGATTGAATCGATATGGCGATGGAATGGAACTGACTACGAGAAGGGCCTCGGTGTCATTGCATGAATTCATTGAAGCAAGTTTCTTATAGGAACGCTTTGGTCATAACTTCTGCAGCAGCGCTTACATTTTTAATCGTGTTCACAGTCTCACAATCTCTCTACATAGCGGCAGCTTTCTCTTGTTTTATTGCGATATTCATGACTATCGCTCGGGCAAAGGCGGTCTCAAGAAGAGCGATGGCAATTCAAGGAGCCGCGCCTGAAATGATTGATCATTTGAGAGCTGGTGTTCAATCCGGCCTTTCGCTTAATGAGTGCCTTATAGGACTTTCAGATCGTGGACCCGAGATATTAAGGCCCTATTTTCTTCGTTTTCGCGACGAGATTTATCTTTCAGGAGACTTTGAGAAAGCTATTGCGCTATTAAAAAGAGAATTCGCTCATCCGACCACAGACCAAATTCTGGAATCACTCGCGATGGCTAAGGTATTGGGAAGCGCGGAGTTGCTCAATATTCTCCGCCTCTTAGGTAACTTCATTCGAGAAGATCTCACTCTGCGTCGCGAGATTGCTGTAAAACATAATTGGATCAAGAACTCCGCTCACTTATCTGCAGCTGCCCCTTGGCTATTGCTCCTACTTCTCTCCACTCAACCAAGCACATCTCGCGCCTTCTCCACTCAGTCGGGCGCCTTGATTCTTCTTGCAGGGCTGGCGATGACAGCTGCTGCATACCTTTGGATGAATCAACTGAGCAAACTTCCTGAAGCCTCAAGAGTCTTTTCCGGATCTCAACCAAGGCAAGTGTTATGAACAATCCGTTAATTGTCACACTCCTTTTTCTGATTCCAGCCTTCCTGATTCTCAATGAAGACTTTTCTCTTGAACGAGCGAGTATTAAATCAATCCATCGAGTGGGGGATAGAACTTCAGTCAGGGCAAAATTAGCTGAACTTGGTTACTCAACTGAGAATGACTACGAAAATTTTAGGTATAAGCAACTGATTGTCTCTAGCAGTTTATGCTTTTCAATTATTCTCTTTGGAATCTTTAAAGACTCTTCTCTGGCCACAATTCTTTCAATACTCCTGATTACATTCTCAGGATCAATTCTCTTATTAGAACGTAACCTCACTCAAAGAGTGAAAACGTATCGAGTTGGTATCGAAGAAGAATTCCCTGCTATCGTTGAAATGCTCACCCTCTCAATCTCGGCTGGGGAAAGTCCGCTAAGCGCGATTCAGAGAATTACTAACCGAGGCTCAGGCGCACTTGTTTCGCAATTGTCGAGAGTTGTCGATGAAGTATCGAGCGGAGCTCCATTTGAAGAGGCGCTAGACGCACTTGGAAGGCGGCTACATTCACTGAGCGTTCGTCGCTTCATTGACTCAATAGTGATTGCAATTTCACGTGGAGCGCCGCTTGTTGAAGTTCTCCAAAGCCATGCCGAAGAGGCTCAGAGTCTGCAGAGAAATCGAATAACTGCAATCGCGGCCAAGGCAGAGATGTCAATGATGGTTCCGGTGGTCTTTCTCATCCTGCCCATTTCAATCCTCTTCGCACTCTGGCCATCACTATCGAATCTAAATCTATTTGCACAAGGTTAAATCCAAATCAAAAAATACTAAAGAAAAAGGAGAGAAAGATGAATCAAATAGTTCAGAAGAAATTGGTAGCGATGCAGGTTGAAATTTCTATGAGGATTAGCGACTTTAAACGATCTCGCTTCTTTCGAGCGCTCAGTGATGATCGAGGAGATGTTCCTGGCTGGGTACTAGTGGTGCTAATGACTACAGGCCTCGTTACCGCTATCTGGACAATTGCAGCCCCACGGCTTACGGCAATTCTCAAAAACTCCTTAGATGCAATGAACGGCATTCGTTAAGTTGTTGCTGAAATTTCTCAGATGTGAACGAGGAAGCGTTGAGAGTGCCCTGGTTCTCCTCCCACTCATGTCACTCTTCCTCATTGCCACACAGATCAACGTAGCGATTCATTCTAGGAATATGGAGAAGGTCGTTGTCCAAGATCAGGCTTCTAAGAAGGCTCTCACGGGAAATTTTGAAGAGAGTGATCAATTCCTTCCTATTTATTCGCCGGATCCTCATCAAAACTTGGATCTCGTTGTGACAACCAGAGAGAGCAACGTGCCAAGAATATTCGGGGACGAGTATCAAGTGAAGGTAACTGGCATTGCGATTGTTGAGAATCAGCGATGAATCTGGCCTTCCTTAGAGACCAGCGAGGCAGCGCTTCAATTGAGTTTGTCATTCTTGCCATTCCACTTTTCATTCCGCTATTTCTCTACATGAATACCTTCTCTAGCGTGAGCGATGATCAAGAGAGGTTGCGAACACTGGCGCGAGAATCCGTTCGAGCTTTCGTCACATCAGCAAACGACGGGATAGCTTTTGAAGTCTCTCGTTCGGTCATTGTGGAAGGTGGACGACTGCTGGGGTTTGAGAATCCAGAGAGCGAAATTCAGAGTCAGATAATCTGCAGCCAGAGCCCCTGCATCTCTCCAGATTCAGAGATTGTCATAACTCTCTCAATCCCAGAACGATCTATTCGGGTATCTGCAATTGAATATGTAACTCCCTGGGCTTAGCTTTTGAATTCCCTTAGATCTTTTGCAAAAGATGAACGTGGATCAATCTCCTTGCTCATCATGAGTCTCTTCATGTCTACTCTTATTGTGTTAGTCATTCTCACCAATATTTCATCTATTTACTTGGCGAAGAGAGCCCTCACCCAAGCAAGTGAAGCAGCAGTACAGAGAGGTGTAAGAAACTTAGATTTACAAACGTACTATCAAAGCGATTACAACTTCTGGCAATTTGCTTGGAATCTAACAGGCGAAGGCGAGACTGATCCAGGAATTCCTATCGACTGCCAGAAGGGAAGGCATGATGCCCTAAGCGCTATGGCGAGATGGATGCAGCTCAGTGATTCCAAGAAGACAGCTAATGGACGCGAGAATTTAGAGGACATTAGAGTGAACAGGGTTGAATGTGATGGTTACCAACTGACAATTTCCACCTCAGCAGAAGTACGACTTCCTTTTCTTCTTCCCTTCATAAATCTTGATTACATTGAAATCTCTACTACCGTCGCAAGCTTTGCGCAGCGGAGAATCACTACTAATTACTACGGGATCGATATCGGATAAATTCTCGCTATCCTTAAGCCATGGCTCGCGAATACTCACTCGAAATTTCAGAGATAAGTGCGACCCTCACATCTATCGAAAAAGTTCTCGATCTTCCTAAACTTGAAATAGAAGCAGTTGAACTCGAGGCAGCAGCCGGTGTTCCGAATCTGTGGGATGACCCTGAGAAGGCTCAGGCGGTAACGAGCAAGCTATCTCGAGTCCAGGGAACTATTACGCGCCTGAAAAGCCTGCGCCGCCGAGTTGATGATCTGCCTGTTCTCTTTGAGTTGGCAGCAGGTGAGCCAGATGGTTCAGCGCTTAAAGATGCTGAAGGTGAACTTGATGCCACAGTTAAGGCAATTAGTGAGTTAGAAGTAACCACTTTATTAAATGGTGAATACGACGACCGAGATGCACTTATTACTATCCGCTCTGAAGCTGGTGGCGTAGAAGCAGCTGACTGGGCAGAGATGTTGATGCGCATGTATCTGCGTTACTGCGAGCGTCATGAATTTAAAGTTGATGTCTTAGAAACTTCCTATGCAGAAGAAGCTGGAATTAAGTCAACAACATTTAGAGTCAGTGCGCCATATGCGTACGGCACTCTCTCTGTTGAACAAGGAACTCATCGCCTAGTTCGCATCTCACCCTTTGATTCACAGTCACGTCGCCACACTTCCTTTGCAGGAGTTGAAGTAGTCCCGGTAGTAGAACAGAGTGATCACATTGAGTTAGATGAAAAAGAAATTCGCGTGGATGTTTATCGCTCATCCGGCCCTGGCGGGCAGGGCGTGAATACAACTGACTCTGCTGTGCGATTGACACATATTCCAACAGGCATTGTTGTTTCATGTCAGAACGAACGTTCTCAAATTCAGAACAAGGCGACTGCGATGGCTGTTCTACAATCGAAATTGCTTGAACGTCGCCGCCAAGAAGAACAAGCCAAAATTAATGCGCTGAAGGGCGATAATTCAGGATCTTGGGGAAATCAGATGCGTTCCTATGTTTTAGCGCCCTACCAAATGGTGAAAGATCTTCGAAATAACCATGAGACAGGAAATACCTCTGCAGTTTTAAATGGTGAAATCGATGATTTCATTGAAGCGGGAATTCGCTGGCGCCGCAGTTCTTCTCACGCTTAATCGCGCCTCAACTGTGATTTATTTCTGCCTGTGAATGGCCATATTTAGGGCGAATCAACCGAGAATTTCCAGCCTCACCCCATAAACTAGGGATAGGTCTCAAAGGAGCTGCAGTGATTCGTTTTGAAAATGTAACAAAGATTTATTCGGGGCAGGATCGACCTGCGCTCGATAGCGTGAGCCTGGAAATCACCAAGGGCGAGTTCGTCTTCCTGGTCGGTATGTCCGGTTCCGGTAAGTCGACCTTCCTGCGCCTGATTCTGCGCGAAGAGCGTCCTACTTCAGGAACTATCCATGTGGCTGGAAAAGATTTAGGCACTCTGGCAAACCATAAGGTTCCAGAGCTTCGCCGTCAGGTTGGAACGGTCTTCCAGGATTTTCGACTACTTCCTAATAAGACAATCTCAGAGAACATTGCATTCTCGCTCCATGTGCTTGGTTATTCTCAGAAAGAGATTAATCGCGAAGTTCCAGAAATGCTTGAACTTGTTGGTTTGGAAGATAAGGGTGATCGCCTGCCATCTGAAATCTCTGGTGGCGAACAGCAACGTGTGGCAATCGCTCGCGCATATGTCACAAAGCCAGCAATCATCATCGCCGATGAACCAACCGGAAACCTTGACCCTGCTCTCTCTGTAGGCATTATGAAATTGCTCGATCGCATCAATCGTGAGGGCACAACAGTTTTAATGGCAACCCATGATTCAGGAATTGTGGATCAGATGCGCAAGCGCGTAATCGAACTCGATGGCGGACATGTAATTCGCGATCAGGTTCGTGGCGTTTACGGATACACCGGATAATTACAATCAGAGATATGGAGCAGTAAAGATGCGCGCAGGCTTTCTCATACGTGAAGTTCGAATCGGACTTCGACGTAACTTAACAATGACCTTCGCTGTCATTGTCACTGTTGCCATCTCGCTCTCACTTCTTGGTATCGGCTTACTCTCTAACGCTCAAGTGAGCGCAATGAAAGATTATTGGTACGACAAGATTGAAGTATCTGTATTTCTCTGTGGAACGCTCTCAGAATCTCCTTCATGTGCAGGCGGCGTCGTTACACAAGAGCAGCGCGTTGCGATTAAGGCTGATTTAGAGGCGCTTCCAGTTGTCCAGAGCGTCTTTTATGAGTCACAGACTGAGGCATTTGAACGCTTTAAGGAGCGCTTCAAAGATTCTGCAATTGCACAGAATGTGACTGCAGATCAGCTTCCAGAAGCATTCCGCGTCAAGCTAGAAGACCCAACTCAATTTGATGTTGTAGTCAGCGCCTTTAGTGGTCGCCCTGGCGTGGATATCGTGCAAGATCAACGAACTATTCTCGAGCGATTCTTCAAGCTCCTTGAAGTTCTTCGTAATGGTGCGCTAGCAGTTGGTCTGCTTTCAGTTCTGACAGCGGCTCTACTTATAAGCAACACTCTTCGTATCGCAGCATTTAACCGTCGCCGCGAAACTGGCGTCATGAAGTTGGTCGGCGCATCATCTTGGTCAATTCAATTGCCATTCCTTCTTGAAGGAGTTATCTCAGCGATTGTTGGTTGGGGATTCGCATCCGGCTTACTTGCTGGGTTGAAGTACGTTGTTGATACCGAAGTCGCTCCTCTACTTACCTTCACCAAATTCTTTGGCTGGGGCGAAGTAGCAGCCGCATCTGGCTGGTTACTCCTTACCGGCCTCGTAGTTTCAACCCTTGCTTCTCTCATTACCCTTCGCCGCTATCTCAAGGTCTAGCTTCGTGGTTAAAGAACTAGGCAAGAAGCTCATCGCCCAGAATAAGAAAGCACGTCATGACTTTTCCATTGAAGATGTTTATGAATGTGGAATTGTTCTTACCGGCACAGAGGTGAAATCACTGCGGGCAGGTCGCGCCTCATTAATTGATGGCTTTGCCATGATTGAAAATGGCGAACTCTGGCTTCATGGCGTTCATATTCCTGAATACACAGAAGGAACATGGACAAATCACACCCCGCGACGTAAGCGCAAACTCTTGGTACACAAAGTCGAACTACGAAAAATTGCTGGGCGCACCAAAGATTCTGGAATAACCCTGGTGCCGCTCCAGCTCTATTTCAACAATGGCAAAGCCAAAATAGAAGTGGCGATTGCAAAGGGTAAGAAGGCGCACGATAAGCGCTCTACTTTGATGGAGAAGCAAGCTACTCGCGAGGTGAACCGAGAACTTTCTCGCCGCCAAAGCGGTAAAGATTCCTAGTTATAAACGGAGTTTTTCGGGAATTTCTCATTTGTCATAGGCGTTCTCTATACTAGGAACATCGCTTAGATAGATCGAGTGCGCAGACAAGAATGCTCACTCCATACCTTCTAAGAACCCAATCCACTTCAATTTTCATTGGGTGAGTTGTCTAAAAATTAAATAGCGTGAATTACGTTTCTCAACGTAATTCCCAAGTATCTAGAGTTTTCTAGATAAACATGGGGGTGAACGGTCTCGACTTTAGCTGTTGAGGCAGGGGAAGCGGGCCGAGGAAGCCGGGATGATCTCGTAAACCATGAAACCTGTGCACACATAACAGCAGACAACAGTCGCAGTGATTTCGCCCTAGCTGCATAAGCTAGTACCGAATCCGTCAGCCCGGGCGCGCTCTCGTCCCGGAATCTGGCGTCGCTAGAGAGCTCTTCATCGAGATAGCGTTGCGAATATCTCGAGAGAACAGTTTCGCAAATGAGTTCGTTGAATACTTGTGTGTATGAGATTCAGAACTGAGAAAACGTTAAACACACTACGCCCGTAGAAGCCCTGTTTTAGCTCTGAAGGACCCGGGTTCGATTCCCGGCACCTCCACAAGATTTGGCTTTACTTCTCGCTGTCCCCATCTTCAGGACCAGGTCTTAATCCGTCATAAATCTCTTTGCAGATTGGGCAGACTGGATATTTCTGCGGATCGCGAGATGGCACCCATTTCTTTCCACATAAAGCACGCACCGCTTTACCGGTAACAGCTGATTCAACAACTTTATCTTTCTTTATGTAGTGAGCAAAGCGATCATGGCCACCATCATCTTCTTGCTCAACGGGGCGAGTAAGTGTGTCTGTATCTGGTTCGCGATTGAAGAAACCCATGAGCAAAGTATCCATGACGGAGGGTAGAATCTTCCAATGAAAGACTTACTGCGCACCGAGCATTTATCGCGTGCCGATGTTGAGTTATTACTCGACACTGCCGCTGACTTTGCCAGCAAGCCTCTTCGCTCCAACACTGCTTTGAGCAACAAAACTGTTGCCATCTACATGACAAAGCCATCAACTCGTACTCGTCTTGCATCAGAGACAGCCGTTGCGCACTTGGGTGGTACACCAATCTTTATTCGTGGCGATGATCTTCAACTTGGTCGTGGCGAAACGATCTCAGATACTGCCAAAATTATTAGCGGCTTCTGCGACGCTCTTCTTATCCGCACCTTTAAGCAATCTGATGTTGATGAACTTGGTGCAAGCGCCTCAATCCCTGTTATCAACGGTTTAACAGATGATGACCACCCAACGCAGCTTCTCGCGGACTGGGTCACTATCCGCGAAAACTTTGGTGCAGACATTCAAGGAAGAAAGTTTGTCTATCTTGGTGATGGCAACAATATGACCCATGCTTGGTTAATCATGGGAGCGATCATGGGCGCGCATGTTGTTGCAGCAACACCTGCTGGCAAGTGGGCCCCAGATGCAGCAATTGTTGCAAAGGCGAAAGAGATTGCAGCAAAGAGTGGCGCCACTATTGAAGTGACAACTGATGCAGAGGCAGCTGCTCAAGGCGCTTCTGTTCTCTACACAGATGTCTGGATGTCTATGGGAGATCCAGAAGCAGAGCGCACCGAGAAGATGAAGGCTTTAGCGCCATATGCAGTTACTGAAAAGTTAATGGCGATGACTGAAAAAGATTCAATCTTTATGCATTGCCTTCCTGCTCATCGCGGTGAAGAGGTTGAGGCCGCGGTAATCGATGGACCAAAATCTGTCATCTGGCGCGAGGCATATCATCGTCGCACCACTATTCAGGCGCTGCTTTATCACTTAACTCGCG
>JACCDT010849582.1_pt1 | contig 22712 bp, 4 predicted proteins | sample 7446291 | NCBI WGS metagenome assembly JACCDT01 (sample SAMN15323446, study PRJNA562643) | freshwater metagenome | isolation source: river surface water | place: USA:Blue River Watershed | collected 2017-08-17 | reverse complement strand
GTCTGCGCGATCATCTGGGCGATCTCCGTCCGCGACCTGTTCGTCGCCCAGCGCAGCTCGCACCTCCTGCGCATCCGCGTGAACAACGACTGCAACTACGACCAGGCCTTCGCCGAAGTCTTCGCCCGCCACCTCACCGACCACCAGCTCGCGTCCGTGGAGACCATCCAAGCCGGCATGATGACCGAGCTCGCCTACGAAGTCACCCTGCGCGACGCCCGCCAGCTCAACGCCTTCGTCGCCGCCCTCCAGGTGGTCAACGGCAACAACCGCGTGATCGTGACCCGCGCCGCCGAGCAGGGCGAGTCGGACTCCGACTGACCCACCCTCCACCGGGCAACAAGAAGGGGCGCCGATCGGCGCCCCTTTTTCGTGAACTCCTCAACCGGCGCCGGCGCTCAGAACTGGTGGCGGTAGTTGAAGCTGGCGCCCGGCGAGGACTTGCCGGCCCGGAGCTCCGTGAACAGCTTCAGCTCGGCGGAGTTGCTGCCCTTGTTCCAGGAGACGCCCACGGCGGGCCGGACCTGGAGGTAGGTGTACTCGGGGGAGGCGACGGTGTTCTCGGTGCTGTTGCCGACAGCCGTGACGAAGCGGGCCATCCCCGGGTCGGGGCTGACCGAGACGTGGCGGGTCAACATCGCCTCGCCGAACAGGCGCCAAGACTTGTCCGACCGGAAGAGGTCGTGGCCGTAGGTGAGCCCGAGGTCGAACTGGAAGTACGGCACCCGCGCGGCGTCGAAGTTCATCGCGATGGCCTCGTCGCCCGTCTCGGTGAAGGCGCTGCGACTCATGAGGCCTCCGCCCAATCCCAACCGGAGGAAGGCGTCCGACGTGGGGGTGGCGTGCACCTTGGCGTCGTACCCCAAGGCAATCCCGGCGCGGTAGGCGTCGGGCTTGCCCACGGCGGGCTTGGTCGTGATGCCCATGTCCACGAAACGGGTGTGGGTCAGGGCGTACTTGGAGAGGAACGCCACGAAGTTGACGTCGGCCTCGCCGTGCTTGGCGTGGGCGTAGACCCCGAAGTCGTAGGCCCGGCCCGAAGTCCGGTCGCCCTTGTAGTCATGGGTCGCGGACGACTCCGACAGGCCGAACGCCAGGCCGACGACCGAGTTGGGCCGGCGGATCAGGTCCAGGCCGGCGGAAACCCCGCCCAGCTGGAAGTCATAGCCCCAGTCGCCGCTGCCCTGGTTGGCCGAGATCGTCTCGCCGTAGCCCTGCACCCAGGAGTTGTCCAACGCGCCCGAGACCATCGAGGCGATGTCGTTCCGGGAGCCCAGCAGCGAGTTAAGCGTCAGGCCTTGGGCGGTGGAGGGACCGCGCGCCGCCAACCGCGAGCACGGGTCGCCGAAGATCGAGCGCACGAACAGCGAGTTCGTCCGCCCCAGGATGCTCGGCACGCTCGAGATCGTGCGGGGAAGACCCAGGTTCCGGTAGAGTCCGAAATAGAGTTCCGTGCGGGTGTTGTCGTTGACCGTGCGGATGTACGGGGTCAGCGACGGGAAGAGCGCCGCCGTCGCGGCGTCGAAATAGACGCCGTTCTTCTCGACATCGGGGTCCAACGAAATATCCGGGGCGATGTCATGGACTTGCGAGGCATGGTCGATGATGGTGAAGACCTGCGAGGCCACGTCGATCGAACCGGGGTAGAACACCACTTCAATTCCACCCTTGACGGTGGCGCCGCCGGGCGGCGTCACGATCACCTTGTCGGCGCCCGCACCGTTGAATTCCACCTGGTAGGTCGCGCCAGGCGCGACGTTCAGGGAAGTCGCCGTGATGTCACCGATGGAGTTGCCGGGAGCCAAGGTGCCGCCTTGGGCGACCTGAATCGGGCCGGTGTAGCCTACCCCGCCGAGTTTCGCGCCGTTGCGCACCACGACCGCAGCGTCGATGACGGCGTTGTTGTAGAGCGTTCCGGCCTGGACATCGACTGGCGCCAAACTGGCTATCTTGAGCAGTTCGGCCGCGGAACGGTCCTCCTGGGTGGCGACACCCAAACTGACAGTATCACCGGTCAACTTTAGGCAGGTCGCGGCATTGACCACACGCTGCGTCGGATCTCCATCCAGGTAATGTCGTGAGATGACTGCGCCAGCCTCTAACTGCAAGAGGTCGAAGTCTTGGCTCTGCGTGATGAGGGTCGGCCCCTGCAGCGTGACATTCATATCCCACCCATTTCCCGTCACTGCCGAAATAAAGCCCACTTCCCCGCCCCCCTGCAGCCAGATATCCTTGGACTGGGCGTCCGTCGCTTGGATGGTGCCAGCGAATAATCCGCGCAAGCCGTCCACCTTGATCAGCAGGTCCTGCTTCAGGTTCAACTTGGTGTCGATCCGGTGTGCACTAGCGCCGACATAGACTTCCGCGGCGGTGGGCAAGCCCTGGCCACCCAGAATAATCTCCTCGGCGACGGCCGACCGCAGAACGGTGCCGCTGGTGCCACCGAAGGCCAGGCGGGCGAGCTCCGGATTGTAGCCGGTCAGGGTCACCGTACGGTTTTGGTTTTCATTGCCAGCGAAGGTTGCGCTGTCGTGGGTGCTTAATGCCCCATCCCTCCCCGGGACACCCTCCGTCCTCGCCCAGCGGTTCCAGGATTCGTTAGTCCACGCGTCGGAACCACCCAACCAGGTAGACTTACCGTTATAGACAACGCCCTCGACGGCGATCGCCGTCTGTCCGAGAGGCGTGGTCAAAGTCCCGTCGGTCGACTTGGAAGTGCCCTCGAGAGTGAGGTACTTGGTGTAAACGCCCCGCGAGCCCGTGTACTGGTCGGCGATCTTCACGCTAAGCGCATTATTGACCTGATTACCCGCTAGTCCGTTGATGGTCATCGGACCGTTGACCTCCAGGCCTGGATCCCAGGTGACGACGGAGACGTCCAGGTTGTCGGTATATCCAGGCGCCTCGCTGAGGTTCTTTACGGGTAGTTGCTGCACGGCGAAGGAACCGTTCTCATGAACACGCCCAAGGCTGAACATCGAGTCGTCGATGCGGGCGGGCCCGATCACTTCACCGGTCACCGTGAATTCGACCCGGGTGATTTCCTGGGATGAAAGTCCCGAACCGGCCACGGGCTCGGTCCTCAGGATCAAGGTGGCGGTACCGGCGATCTGGCCGGCCTGCGCGCTGGAAAGGGTGATCGACAAGGGCTGAGCCGCATTGACCGCCCCGGGCGCAAGTCCAGTGACCGAGCCAGTAGTGATGATCTTATTGTCGTTGGCGAGAAAAGTCGCGCCGAGGGTCTCCGAATAGGCGCCCGGGGTCACGTCGTTGAGAACCTCGAGGCTGGAGACGCTGAAGGCGGCACCTTTACGGACCGAGCCGAAGGAATAAGCGAGATTCCCCGGCGCATTCGTGACCACGCCGAAGGCATGGTAATAAGCCTTGCCGGTGAACTGCACCTGTTGCGCGGTCAAAGGCTTATCGTTGGCACCGGGCAGGTCAGGATGCGCCTTGATGGAGACCCCGCTCAGGGTAGCCTGCGGGTTGACCTGACCTGCGACCGAGGGGGTCGCCAGATCGGCCCAGAGGTCGGAGTTCACTGTTCCTGGTAGGACTTGCTGAACCACCTGGGAAGACACCGTCAGACCGGCGCCCGCGCCGCTGAGCGACGCGTTCATCGCCTCCCCGTAGGTGGCATGGGCGTCGTTGTAGAGCTGGACCCTTTGCTGCGTGAAACTGGAACGGAGATGCGACAGGCCGGCCGCCGTATGGTAACCCTTGTTGGGGTCGCTGATGCGGACCGCGCCGAAATCGACCAGGTCGGTGCGGGGCGCGGCTTGCTCATAAGCGGTGCCGCGCACGGTCAGGATCTCGCTGGTGCTCACCGGACCGCCGTTCTCACGGAAATCCACCGCGATCGTGCCCGAGACCACACCGACGTGGGTGGCGTTCATCTCCACGAGCATCGAACTATCGGCCGTGCCCCCCTGGACACCGGTGACGGAATTGGAGCCAACGGGGATGACGACCCCGAACGGACCCTTATTGGGGGCTACGCCTCGCAAGACCAAATCACGCAACTCGACATCGACCGGATTAAAACCGGAGTTACGGATGGTCACATTGCCTTGGCCAAAAGACGAACCGACGTAGGCGACGCCAAGGTCGACCGGAGAAGTCACCTGAGCGCTGAAGGGAATATAGTTCAGGAACACATCTTGGCCGACCTGGGTGATCTTGAAGTAAGCTTCGCCCATCACGGAGGAAAGCTGCCTGCTGAACGCATCCTGGTAGGTCCCCGCGATTCCGCCGAGCAGGAGACCCGTGCTGAGTCCCGTAGTCGTGCCGGAGACTTCGAAGATTTTCCAGCGCTGGGCCGTCTTCCAAAAATCGTTCGTCCAGTCGACCTCTCCTAGCCCCCCCGCGGCCCCAGTATCCTTGAAGGCCATCTGGAGCGTGTTCGGGGTCGCCCCAAAGGCGAGATCCCCGTTGACCACGATCCGGTCATAGGCGGAGCCGGCCTGCCCCGCGCTCATGGTGTTATCGTTGAGCTGCCAGACTATGGTAGCTCCACCGGTGTAGGTAAGGTTGCCGTTATAGGTGGCCAAGCCGGGCGAATTTCCGGGCTCATGGCGGGCTCCGTTGCCCACGATGACGTTGCCGTTCACGATGCCCGCGCCGGACAAAATACCTCCACTGGTCACCGTCACGGAAGCGGTGAGCTCTCCGTTGATCGCCAAGTTGCCCTGGTTGATGAAGGCTCCGCCACCGACTTGGCTGCTGCCGGACAGAGAGACGCGCCCCGCTCCGAGTTTGCGCAGGGTGCCGGCGCCGACGATATCACCTTCAAAGGCCAGGGAATCGCCCTCGGAACGAGCATCGCCGCCCCGGTTAAAGCGAAACTCCCCACCGGCTAGATCGATGTCCGTCCCGGCCATAAGCGAGCCGTTGAGCCCTCCGGCCCCTAGCTGGAAGATGCCGTCCTCGACCCGGACCGAGCCTTCAAAATCATCCGCCGAACTCAATGTAAGCATGCCCGTCCCACGCTTGGTGATGCCGGCCCCGATCAGGGTACCGGCGAGCCTAAGCTCCGCAGCCGCATCGACGTTGAAGATGCGTGGGGCGGCGCCAGCGAAATCAAACGAACTGCTAAAAGTCAGGCGACCCTCATGGCCGGCTTCGCCGAAGACAACCGCATCCGAGTCCAGATGGACGTCATGGGCGCCCGCCACGCTCCGCGGATCCGATTCGAAGGCCGTCAGACGCCCACCCCGTAGCTGGACCCGAGCCCCACCGAGAGCCTGGTCATGCCCGATGCGCAAGGTGCCTCCATTGAGGGTGAGGCCGTTGTAATCGGGCTGGTTGGCCTCCAGGTCGAGGTCGGGCAAGATTTTCAGGGCGGTCTTGATGTTGACGACACCCCACTGCTTGCCTGGAGGAAGCTCCAGAACTCCAACGGTGACGGACTCGGTCTGCAGAAGGTCGACGGCCAAGCCGTTGTCATCGGGCAAGGTGGTATCACGGTAGAGGGTGTATTCCTTGCCGGGAGCCAGGGCATCTCGGTGATCGGTGTTCTCGAAGCGCATCTTCGCGACGGGCTTGATGCCGTTCGCCCCAGGCACCAGACGGATCGACGTGTTCCCATCGGCGCGGTCGTCAAAGACCGTCGAGTCATCCTGGATCACGTTGACGCGCGGAGTCAGGTTGTCGCTCAGACTCCAATTGTCCGTCACGATATCCCAGCGGTTGGTGCGGGTACCGCGCCAGACTAACTCGCTTCCTTGCACGGTGAAGGTGACGAACTTTCGCCCGGAGGTGGAGTCCACCTCCTGATCGAAGGCGAACATCTGCCGATGGCCCTTCTTGATGCCGGACATGAGGACGGACGGATTGAGGGTCCCGAGGCTGAGATCACCGTTCAGGTTTCCGGTGTATTCAAACAAGCGGAATTTTCCGGGCCCCGGGTCGCCGCCGATCACGGCGATCTTCACGCGGCGGGCGGCGGCCCCGAAAGTCAGGTCACCGTTGACCACCAAAGGCGAGGGGCCGTCGAGCGAGCCATCGACGCGATAATTACCCAGCCCCAGGACTCGCACCGTCGCACGATCGGCGAAAGTTAAGTTATTCGTAGCCAGTGAGAGCATCGAAGCCGGCGCCGAGGCCACATTCGTGCCAGGCGCGAGTACGGAATTGGTCCCGCTGATGACGGTGACATCGCCGAACACGCGACCATAACCCGCCAAAGTGGAACCAGGACGAACGGTCAAGGTCGGCGAGGTGAGGGCGGCCCCGACCAGCGAAAGGCTGCCCCTGATTAAATCGGTGGAAGCGACATTGGACGTCGCGGCCAAGGTCAGCGATCCGGTGCCATCCTTGATGAGCGAACCTAGCCCGAGCTGGAGGCTTTTCTGCAAAGTAATGGCCCCGCTGCCGCCGAACTTAAGGTCATGGTCGTTTCCTACCAGGGATGAAGCCCCCCCGATGGTGAATGTCGAGGTGGCGTTGATCCGGGCATCCGCTCCCAGCGTGATATCCCCGTTCCACTGATTGCCGCCGCCGGCGGAAACCAGCGCCCCGCCGTTGCCGACGCCTTCACCCGAGAGCGTCAAAGCTTCGGCCGCGACGACCGTCCGGCTGCGCGCGATCTTGAGCGTCGCCCCCGCGTGGACGGTCGTACCCGTCGCCGCCGTGCCCAGCGAAAGTGCGTTGCGGATTTCCAGCGTGCCACCGTAGATATCCGTCGCCCCAGTGTAGGAGTTAGCCAAGTTCAGGGCGATGATGCTGCCCGTGGTCTTGGCGACGGAGCCCGTGCCTGCCAGTCCCACCAGCACGCGCCCCTTCTGCAGTTCCACCAAGGGGGACTCGATATCGTAGGTGTATCGGCTGTTGCCGGGGCCTCGGAAAGTCTCGCCCTCCAACGAGCCGTTGACCAAGGTGATGTTGCCCAGGCCCGCCAGCGGGGCCGCCGTCCTGAAGACGCCGCGACGCGCCGCCGAACCTACGGTGATGTTGCCGGACCCCATCGCATCCTGGTGGGCCGCGATGACCACGCCGGAACGGATATCCGTGCCTCCAGTGAAACTGCCGATGCCGCTTAGACGGACCGAAGAGATGTCAAAGTAGCCATACCAGTATGAATAGGCCTGCTCCTGCCCCTCGACGACCAACTGGCCTGCCCCGAGCGAAAGGGGTCCGTTGACATGGAAGCGTCCATCGGACTCGCCGACGGCGTTCCACTGGCCGAAATAGATATCCTTGTTCAAGCCCTGCAAACCTCCCAGGGTCAGCACGTCGCCCCGGTCCCGGTTGTTGATGCGGGCGTGGGCGGCGACGCCATCGAGCAGGTCGTCGATGACCACGGTCTGCGTCACCGCGACGTTCCGGCCGTCACCCTTCGTGCGCAGGGCGCCAAAACCACCCTGGCCATCGCCGGAAATGAAGATCCGCTCGTTGGCGATCGTCGTATCCTTCGAAAGCTCGAGCGCACCGGAGCGGCCTACGACGGTGTAGTCAGCCAAAGGGTCGGCCGAAGAGCCCAGACCGTTGCTTCCCACCTGCAGGACGCCACCGGTGATTTCCGTGATGCCGGCATAAGTATTGTTTCCGGTAAGCAGCACCGTACCGGTCGAGGTCTTGGATAGGGCGACGGGATTGGGGACGGATGGCGTACCGAGGGAGGCGCTGACGGTACCGCTGCGCAAGTCGTAGGACTGGGCGATGAGATCGACGCCGCTCACCAGGCCTTTGTCCAACCGGAGGACGCCCGGAAGGTTGGTGGAGACCGCGATATCGAGCGTGCCGGACAGGGTGGCGTTACCCACCTTGACGATGCCACTACCCAAAGCCTGCGCATGCTTGGCAACGAGGCGTCCGCCCAGAATCTCGACAGCGACCCCGTCGCCCTGGGCGGAGCCATCGATCGACCCGACCGAGGACAGCTCGAGGGTTCCGGCGCCTTGCTTGACCAGGCGACCTCCGGCTAGGTCATAACCCCCGGTGAAGTAGACCAAGGCCCCGGACTCGGTGTCCACCGTGAGCACATGGGCCGAGCCATCTCCAACGGCGGCGAGCTGGAGGGATCGCTTGGAACCTCCCCCGTCCGCATAGATCGTGGCGTCGCCGGAGAGCTTCAGCTGGCTGGTGATCGTGTTCACGCCGGTATCGTTCCGGAGCGCACCCAGGTTGCCGGCGCCGGCGATGGTGATATCTTCGTTGATGGTGAGGCCGTAGCTGCCGCTTGGCTTGCGCAGCACGAGGCTCCCGCCCGCGACCACGTCCGTCCCGGCCGCCAAGTCGCCCAATGCCTGCGAGTTAGCGATGGCCAGCACGCCCCCGGTGACGGAAGTCACGCCCTGGTAACCATTCGCCCCGGAGAGCAAGACCTCATCCGCGCTGGATTTGGTCAGGCCGATCGTCCCTAGGAGGCTAGCGCTGACGATGCCCTTGCGGAAATCGAAACTATTGGCGGTCAGCGTACCCGGACCGGCGATTTCGCCTTCGTGCAGGCGAACGACTCCACCGAAGTTGGTGTTCGTGTCGATGACGAGTTTGGGCGCGTTGACCAAGCCTGACTGGCCAACTTCGACAACTGTGCCTTGACCGAACGCCGTCAAACTCTGCGCGAAAAGAGTGCCATTCAGGACATAGAGCCCTCCGGTGAAATTCGCGACCCCCGCGAGGGTCGCGGAACCTTCGCCGGTCTTCTCGAGCCTGCCGGCGCCGAGGTTGACGGATTTGGTCAACTGCAACGGGGCAAGGGCCGCGGTCGTGGATGATACCGTCGAAAGCAGGGTCAACTTGGAGCCCGGGCCGGATACATTCTGCACATCGAGGATACCGCCCCCCGAAGAGAGCGTCGCGTCGCCGGACAGGGTCACGATTCCCGTTAGGTGGTTCGTGTCGGAGACATTACGGAGGGCCCCGATCGAGGCGTCGCCCGTGCCGACAAGGGTAATGTTCTCCGCGGAATAGAAACCATCCCGAAGCAGCAGGCTCGCTCCGGCATTGACGATGGTGTTGCCCACGGCGCTTCCCAGTCCGCTGCCGGTGGCCAGGTCGATGCGTCCGGATTCGATGGTAGTCACCCCGTCGTAACTGTTGTTGGCCGTGAGCTGGAGCGTGCCGGAACCGCGCTTCGTCACCTTACCCGTCCCGGAGATGATGCCCGGGAGAACCTTGGTCCCCGCGTTGTTGTAGATCAGCTCCGTCGTGGCGCCATCGAGCTTGATGTCGCTCACGACGACCGCCGCAGAACCATAACCAGTAATGGCGCCGTTGCCGATCTGGAGCTTTCCGGCGGCGACGGTGGTGAGTCCCTCGTAGGTATTGGCCGCCAGCAGGGTCAACGTTCCGGCGCCCAACTTGGTGACCGCGCCCGAACCGCTGATCACCTTGTCGTGCGTGAGGTCATCCGAGCGGTTGAAGCGAAGCAAAGCGCCATTGTTGATGTCGCCAGGCAGGGCACCCTCCGTACCTCCGGCGCCGATATCCACCTGCCCGGTCAGCTTACCTTCGATGACGGGGCCGGCAACGATGGTCGTCAAACCCGTAAAAGTGTTATTCTTGGCTAAAATCAGGGCGCCGGCTCCCTCCTTGTTCAAGGTGCCGACCCCGGAAAGCAGGTTCGCATAGGTCCAGTTGTTCGACTTGCTAATCAGTAACTGCGAACTGTTGAGGATGTCGCTATTCTGCTCTCCGAAGGTGCCCCTGACCTGCAATCGACCCTGAGTAATTTTGACGAGGCCACCAGAGTTGTTCGTTCCCTCGATTATGAGTTCAGCCGCGCCCGTCTTCTCGTAAGCCGAATTGATTCGGGCCCGGATGGTAGCTTGACGCTGAGTCTGGATGACCGACCCCTCGGCGAGGTTGATTGTTCCTTCGTTTGCGGACGCACCAATCACATAGGATAGCCGCGAGGGCGGAGCCCCGGGATCAGTAACCGGGGTGAATATCATTGAACCCAACGAAAAGCCGAGACCGTTGAGCGAGACAGTGCCTGCTTGGTTGCCGCCGAAGGAAACCGCTTTGCCGTCGATGAACGCGACAGGCGAGCCACCTGACGGCTTGGAGAGCCAATTGGTGCTGGAGAAATTCCATGCACCGTCGCCGCCCGAGGGCGCCAAACCCTGCGGGTTAGCCGCATTCCAGTGGAGGATCGTGTCCGTCGAGGAATAGAATCCGACATTATCCAGGTTGCTGCCGCCCGTCGCCAGCATTTCGAGCCTGATCTTGCCTACTCCGAACTCCAGGCCGCTGAACCCATAGAAGCCTTCACGGCTGTCCATATATGCGTTTTCCCAGGCGATGGCATCGAAGGTAGCGCTGTAGGTGGCGGCCCTCGAAAGCGTTATCCGGCTGTTCACCGTATCGATTGAATTCACCACCGCATCGTTCACGGCATCCGCCGCAAAAGTCATAGTGACCGTGGCCGCCGTCGAAGTGGGTGCGTTGCTCAGTTCAACGGTGTCGGCGTCAACAATGCTGACGATCTTCGTACCGGCCGGCAAACCACCAGTGACGTTCATGCCGACGAAAAGATCCCCGACCAATGGAAGACTGGCGGCGGGGATTTGTATGAACTTGCTGGTCCGGTCCACCGGGATGGATGGAATGGCCGTACTATTTGACACTCGGCTCGTCGAATAGATGTTGGCGACCCCGGTCAACCCCAGCAGAGCCTCCAATCCCCCGTTGACGGTAGCCACCGCGGACCCAGCGGTGGTGGTGAGATTCAGGTTTCCCGCATAGTAGCCCCTCGTGATGGTCAAGGCGACGCCGGCGCCAGCCGCGGTCGTTGGGTTATTCAGCGATAACGTGTTTCCATTGATGGCCGTGATGAAGCTCAAGGGGGCGATTCCCGTCCCCGTGACGTAGGAGCCGACCTTGACCGCGGAACCCAACAAGTCTGCGCGAGGATAGGTAACCTGCTTGCTGAACTTATCGAAAGTTCCCCCAGGCGGCGAAAACGTAAGGCTCAAGGAGCCTATCGACGCCTTCAGTGGATTGCTGAGACCTATTGTTCCGCCGTTGATACTGGTTATCGTCGTGCCGGCAGGCACATAGGTTGCGCTACCTACGACTTTCATTCCAACGAACAATGCTCCCGAGAGGGGCAGGCTCGCGCTTGGCAACGTGACAAAACTCGATCCGGCCGAGATCGGAACGCCGCCAACCACCACGGCCTGCGTGCCTGCAGTGGTTGTGGAGTTTGAACCCCAGCTCCATATGAGTTCCCCGGTATTACTGCGGGTAGTGTCATAGACTCTCAGCACAGTCCCCGGGTCGGGGTCGTACATCCTGAATGCAAAGCCGTTAATGGTGGATCCATTGAAGTTGAAGTCGAACTTCCGGTCGGAGCCCGTGTTAAGCTTACCGCTCGTCAGCCATGCGAACGCAGCGGCCCCTGGCGTCACGGTCATAGTCGAGGTCACGCCGCCGCTCGTGACCGAGTAAGAAGACGCCGCCTGGTCGAAGGTGAAAAGGTTGAGGTTCGTAAGGCCAGTTGCCGCCCTGGCAGCTTGACGCCAGCTCTCCTCCAACTTGGTGGCGTATTTGAAATTGGTGGCGTTGATTTCGCTACCTCCGTATGAAGTCGCTTGGGCTACGACGTCGGCATGCAACAACACGGCCGCGCTCATCAGGACGGCCTTGGAAACCTTCACGAGGGGATTTCGCATTTTGACTGGGGGTAAGCATCCCGTGTGCCAAATGAGCGATTTGCTCAATAACTATTTATACTATTATTAGTAAAATAGTTGTGAAACGCCTACGCGGACCCGCGAAGTGCGGCCCGAACGGATACGGTCGCCGAAATCCGCGTGAGGTCCACGTGACGGGATGACGCGGGCGGCGGCAGCGGGTCAGGCCGGCGGCCACCCGCCTCTTCAGCACGCGGTCTGGATCCTCCACCCCGCCCTCACCGACCAACAAGAAGGGGCGCCGATCGGCGCCCCTTTGCTTTGCCGGCCGGTACCGGCCCACGCGACCCGCGAGGAGCCGGTGGCCGCGCTCAGTCGCCGCCCTTGGAGGACTTGCCGGTCGAGGAGAAGAACTCCTTCACGCGGGCCCGGAGGTAGTCGCAGTTGAGCTTGGCGATGACGTTACAATTACCAACGGATACTTAAACGGCTAATGACTGGGAAAAGTCCGTCAGTATCGGTAGCCAACGGACACCCAAACCCGGGGGTCCCTGGGGCGGGAGTCCGAGAGGGCATCGCCGCCGTTCGTTTTCCAGGCACAAGCGGCGTCGGCCGAAAGGCTCCCGGCCTGGTACCGAAGCCCCAAACCGACGCCACCGAGGGTCCTCGCCGGCTGTGAGGATTGGGCGGATATGCGCCCCTGATCGTAGAACAGGTAGGGACTAAGGGAGCCAACCGCATAACGCAGTTCGACCTGTCCCAGCAAACCACGTGAGGATTGGGCCTCCCCGTTGGGAAAGGCCCGCACGCCGGTGGCACCTCCGAGCGAGAAGCTCTCCGCCGCATTGAGGGTTCTATCCGAAACCTGGCCACAGAGCGAACCGAACAAAGTAAACCCCTCGCTGGCGTTCTGCAGGCGGGATATGCTCAGGTTAGCCTTGGTGAATCCGCCTTGGGGCGAACTGGCCACATCCGAGGAAATATTGCCGCCGTAGAACTTTAGTTCACCGTAACTCAATCCGCCGCCCCATGCGACGTCACGGCGATCAAATTGCAGACCAACGGAAGCTATGGTAAGTTCACGGCTCTCATAGGTGGTCCCGAGAAACTTATCTTCCAGGTGTTTGTGTTCGGCCCCGAGCGTCAGCGTCAGGTTGGTTTGCCGCGAACGCATCAAGGGATAAGTCAAACCGGCGCTCCAAGTGTCAGCCAATCCGGTGAACCCCTGATACCCGGCTCCTAACTGGTAATCTGTCCTGGAATATCCCGCGGAGGCACGGAGCCCTGCGAAGGAAAGCGGTAGCTCATACCTAGCCCCGCCGAGCAATAGTCTTTCGTCAGTGACCAACAAATTGGCTCCTAGCTTGTCGCCAATTTCGAGGAGGCCCGCTCGCGTTGCCTCCAGCTGCAGCCGGTACGCACCCGAAAAGCGCACACCATAGTTATCTGTTCTCACGGATCCATGCCAGGCTTCATCCCTGGCGGCCAGGACTTTCAGGTCAGCGGTGCCTGCCGACGCACCAGGCGAGAACACCGGGGAGAAAGTCACCCCAGGCAACTCCGACATGACCAGCAAATCGTGCTGGAGTTCATTTTCCTCGATAAGTGAGCCCGGCTTCAGCCCGCTGAGGTAGCCTTTCAAGCTTCCGGCAAGTCGATCTTCGCCGGTAACGGTGACGGCGCCATATCGGCCTTCGATGACTTCTACAACCACGACCCCTTCCTTGATTTCCTGCTTCGGTAGCACCGCTTGCGCGAAAGGATACCCGGCCTGTCGGTAAACTTGCGTGACGCGCTCGGCGAGCGCGCGCAACTGCCCCAAGTCTAAATCGCGCTCGGGGCTTAGCTCCAAAGAGGCGAGGAGCTGCTCGGCGCCGATTGCCGTATTGCCCACGAAGCGAACAGAATTAATGCGCACCTTGGGGCCGCCCGAAGCTTCCTTGGCACCCGTCGGCTCTTGGGCCTTCACGGGGACGGACTTGCGGGCAGGGGGCGCGACGCTTCGGTTACGGTTCTGCTCATCGCGCAGGATTCTGCCCGCATCTGTGGGGGCGACCTGGCCACGGAGCGTAGAACTGCAACCGGAAATCAGCAGGCCGGCAATGGCAAGCCGACGCAACGCCAGTGCAGGGGATAAACTTGAGGCTTTAGGAGAAGTCACGTTTTTGGGCGGAGGAATGGGAAGAAAGGGTTGCCGGGCTGGTCATTTGGCCGAAGGGACCAAGTCGCCGGGTTGGGCGGAAATCGTAAGGAGGAACGGACCGCGCTCCGCGCTCCGCATCTGGGGCAGTTCGCCGTAACGTCCGGCGCCAACCCAAATCACCTGAGGGCGGCCAATGGCAATCTCCGCCATCCCCAGTCCAGGCCTGGTCTGCCATAGCGGATTGGTCACCAGCGATACTTGCGGGATAGAATCACGCCAAGTGGACGGGGCTACGATCCTGAAGACGGCCGGCGTGAAGTTAACGGTATAGTTCTGACCCGCCGAGAGGCTGCCCATGCTGATGGCGTAGTCGCCGGCGACCTCACCAAGGCTCCTCGAAATGGCTCCCGAGAAACTATCCCCGGAGGCCAGGGACCCAGAGACGAGTGCGTAGGTCAAGACCGGATCCGCGGCTCCCACCGCCTTGGTCTTGTCATCGGCACGGAGTCCAATGGTGCGCCGCGTGATGTCCGCCGTGAGGCCGATGGCGTCCAACTGGTAATTGGCGGCATCGCCTCCAACCAAAGACAGACCAGAGACGGTCACCGTCTTGCCGGTGTCGGCATCCTTAGTCGCGAAGGTGCCAGCAGCCGTGCCCGAGAGCGACACCGTGTCGGTGCCGTAGTATAGACCGTCCGAGGCGTTTGCGGCGCCAGCGGTGATCGCCGCCGTACCTATGACCGTCGCGCCCAAACCCGCGTCGTAGGTCTTGCTGGTGGCCGCGAGACCCGAGACCGTCAGCGTCTTCTTGGCGATATCCGCCGAGAGGCTGATGGCATCCAGTTGGTAGTTGGCGGAATCGCCACCAGCCAGGGACAGACCCGAGACGGTCACCGTCTTGCCGGTGTCCGCATGCTGAGTCGCGAAGGCGCCAGACGCCGTGCCCGTGAGCGAAACCGAGTCGGCTCCGTAGTACAGGCCATCGGAGGCGTTCGCGGCACCAGCGGTGATCGCCGCCGTGCCCATGAGCGTGGCGCCGAGACCAGAATCGTAGGTCTTATTCGAGGCCGTGAGACCCGAGACCGTCAGCGTCTTCTTGGTGATATCCGCCGTGAGGCTGATGGCATCCAGTTGGTAGTTGGCGGAATCGCCGCCAGCCAGGGACAAACCCGAGACGGTCACCGTCTTACCCGTGTCCGCGTCCTTGGTGGCGAAGGCACCGGCGGCCGTGCCCGTGACCGACACCGTATCGGTGGCGTAATATAGACCATCCGAGGCGTTCACGGCGCCAGAGGTGATCGCCGCCGTGCCCATGAGCGTGGCGCCGAGACCAGAATCGTAGGTCTTGTTCGAGGCCGCGAGGCCCGAGACCGTCAGGGTCTTCTTGGCGATGTCCGCCGTGAGCGTGAGCGCATCCAGCTGATAGTTGGCGGCATCGCCGCCGGCGAGCGACAGACCCGAGACGGTCACCGTCTTGCCGTTGCCCGCGTCCTTGGTAGCGAAGGCGCCCGAAGCCGTGCCCATGAGCGATACCGTGTCGGCGCCATAGTACAGGCCGTCCGACGAGGTCGATGCACCCGAGGCGATAGCCGGCGTACCCGTGAGCGTGGCGCTAAAGCCCGCGTCGTAGGTCTTGCCTGCGGCCGAGAGACCTGAGGTAGTCAGGGATTTGCGGGCTACCGTCAAGGTGCCGTTGCTTGAACTGACATTATAACCAAGGGCAGCGGGAGAGGGGGCGATGATGGCATAACTATCGGCCTTGATGAAACCAGCGGACGAAAGACTGGATCCGACGACCGAGTAAGGGGCAGTGTCGCCGTTGCGAAGTGAGCCGGAGGTGATTGAGCCTGTCAGGGCCGGGAGAGCCTGGCCGTAGTCGATGGTCTGGTTATCAATCGACACGGAAATCGCCGGGCGCTCGCGGTAGATGAGATAACTACCCGTGCCCAGCGGCGTCGTATAGGCCGTACTTGACTCATCGCTACCATACCTGAAGCGGCCGCTGCCAGGGCCGATGGCTCCGGCAATGGCCGTACTGCCTGCAAGGCTGCCCGTGTAGAGAGTGGCCCGCGCGTTGGCGGAGACCGCGATCTGTCCTCCAGCCCCAAGCAGCAGGTCGCCGGACAGTAAATCCAAGCCGGCTTGACCGGCCGAACCCGCATTCAGCGTAATGGATCCCGTCGTTGAACTGACGAGTCCATCGATGGAAAGGTTGCCCGACGTAGTCTCTGCGGTAATCGATCCCGCAGCATGGACGTTGCCGAGCACCAATGCCCCATTGCTCTGCAGGCTTACGCCGCCTTGGGCCGAATGGATTGAGACGGGGGATGCCGCCGTGAAGTTGACGGCGGATACGTCGTAGGTCGCATTGACGTCCACCGGCCCCATGAAATTGGCGCTGGTATTGTTTAAGTTGAGCCAAGCTGTGTACAGGGAGGTCGCACCCGCGACCGAAAGCTGGCCCTGGCTATAGATATCATTGGCGTTTATGTGGAGGTCGCCGCCGAAATCAACGTCCACCAAGTCGACCATGTTCGCGAATGCCACCACGTCCCCGGCAAAATACGCATAGCCTGGGAATATCGAATGGATGGACAAGCCGCCAAAGCTGCTGGAGAAGGATGAATCTCCCGACACGAAGAGACCCGTGCTGCTTTGGATATGGATACTTCCGTTCGAAACAACGGAAAGGTCCCCGTTGATCGAGAGCGAAGATAAATCCGTGGGCCCAACTTCGTTGGTGACCGACAAGGATCCCGCAGTGACAGGGCCGAGAGTAACATTTCCGCCCGCGGAGTAAGTCTTATCCCAACCATCGCGTATCCGGACCACCAACGCTCCGACGCCGGCATTAATCGCATCGGTCGTGATGACCGCGATGCCGGGGTCGCGGTATTGGTCAATGACGCCATTGGATGCCAGATCGTTCGCGGTGAGCGTCAAATCGCCGCCGCCGGTCGTCACGGACTCATCGAGGAAGATAGACCGACCGGCCTGAAGGGTGAGGTCTCCTCCGACCACGCCAACCGGCGGGGCCACGCTCAAGGGAGCCGAGAGGCGGATGTCGTTCGAGGCCTGAAGCGTGATCGACGTCCCCGCTTCCAGTTGGGCTTTCAGGTCGGAAACCAATAAGGAGATGGACTGCTCACCGTAGGTGGCGAACAGCGACCCTTGCTGGATCGTATTAGCGGAAGCCGCAAAAAGGTAGACCGCCCCGCTAGCCAAATCTACGCGGTTGGCGCCGGCATCCCCGGTGGCCCCGACGGCCAGCCGATCACCAATGTAGTTGAACGAGACCGACGCTCCGAAATTGGTGTTGGCCGCCAGGCCGATGAGATCGATGTCATCACCAGTGTTATAGCCCTTCCCGATGGTGACGATACCGAGCGATCCATAGAATGTGTTTTCCGGGAAGGAATACAGGAAAACCGCCCCGGCTTCGTTGACGGAGTAGCTTGGGCCCCGATTGCCCGGGGCGCCGACCGCCAAACGATCGCCAACGCCATTCAGCGCGACCGCACTACCGAACCTCGCGTCAGCGCCGAGGAATTGGTGGAGCTCGTTCGCGCCCGAATACCCCGAACCGACCTTGAGCGAAAGTGAGCCGCTGTAGAAGTCGGCACTCGTAAAGCTCATGAGATAGACCGCGCCGCTTGATGCCACGGCGTTCCCGGCACCATCGTCACCAGGAGCGCCAACTGCCAGTCGGTCGCCCATGTAATTCAGGGAGACCGCGCTGCCGAATTGGTCCGAAGCCTGGACGCCAATCGTAGCTACATTCACGCTTCTGCCCCCTGAATAACCCGCCCCGATCGTACCCACGAGCGATCCGGCGGAGAAGGCGCTGTCGTTGAAGGTAAACAAATGAACTGCACCGGCTTCATTGGTCGCATTTCCGGCGCCATCGTCGCCCGGGGCGCCGACGACGAGGCGATTGCTCAGGAAGCTTCGGAGGGAGATGGCACTGCCGAACGCGTCGTTGTCATCGAGCAGGGCAAGGTTGACGTTCTTGCCGGTTGTATAGTTCTTCCCAATCGTGCCCTGCAAGGCGCCACCAGAAAAGTAGCTGTCGGAAAACTGGAACAGGTGGACCGCGCCCGTATTCGTCGCCACGTCTCCCGACCCATCGTCGCCCTTGGCGCCCACGGCCAGAAGGTCTCCATGAGTGTTCAGGGAGACCGCGCTACCAAAGTAGTCGTAAGCCGCGAGAGCCGGGACGTCGACATTCTTGCCGCCCGTATAGCCTTTGCCGACCACGCCTTCCAGTGCCCCGTTCTCAAAGGAAGCGCCCGTAAACGAGAAGAGGTAGACCGCTCCGCTGTAATTCGTCCCATTCGCAGCACCCGAGTCACCCATCGCGCCGACCGCCATGCGATCGTTCCAATAATTGAAAGCGACGGCACTCCCGAAATAGTCGTATCCTTCGAGCGCGGAGACGTCCATGTTCCTCACGCCGGAATAGGGCTTACCAATCGCCCCAAGCAGTAAGCCGCCGCCGAAGTAGCTATCGGAGAAGCCGAACAAGTATGCGGCGCCGGTCTGTGGGGAGTTGTTCATCGCGCCCGCGTCCCCCCAAGCCCCCACGGCCAAGCGATCTCCTGCGGCGTTGAGGGCCACCGATCCGCCGAAGTAGCCGTTCCCCGGAAGATCGGGCAGGTCGATGTTCTTGGCGCCACCATACCCCACCCCGATCGTACCGATCAGCGATCCGCCTGAGAAAACATTGTCAGTAAAACTGAACAATCTGACCGAACCGTTGGCCCAGGCGCTATTGCCCGCACCTGCGTCGCCGGTGGCTCCCACAACCATCAGGTCTCCCGTGGCATTCAACGCCACGGCGGCGCCAAAGTTGTCATAGGCATCGAGCGTGGGAATATCCAAATTTTTCCCGCCGGCATATCCCTTGCCAATTACGCCTAACGCGATCGGACTACCGAAGGAACCGTTCGTAAAATTAAACAAGTAGACCGCTCCGCTATTGACGGATAAATTTCCATCACCGTCATCTCCTGGCGCGCCTACAGCCAATAAATCACCTGCGGCGCTCAGCGAGAGTGAACTGCCAAATGTGTCACCTGACTGCAGCGTTGACGGATAAAAATTGCCCCCAGCGAAGTTCCTGTCGATTTTCGCGGTGGATATTCCGCCAGAAAAGTTTGTATCCTGAAATTCGAATAAGTGCACCGCCCCAAAGGCCCCAAAGAATCCCCCGTCCCCCCGCGCCCCTACGGCCAAGCGATCGCCCAATGCGTTGAGCGCGACTGCGCTGCCAAACTGATCGTCCGATGCCAGCGACGGGACGTTGACGTTGTTGCCTCCCATGTAACCCTTCCCCATCACGCCCTGAAGCAATCCACCGGAGAACGACGTGTCGGTGAACCCGATCAAATAAACCGCTCCGCTGGCGGCGGCGCTGGCGCCAAAACCGGCATCGCCGATGGCGCCCACGGCAAGCCGGTCACCCAAGGCATTAAGCGCAACGGAGGCTCCAAAGTGGGAGTTGGCGGCGAGTCCGGCAATGTTGACGTTTTTACCCCCAACATAACCTTTTCCGATCATACCGAGGAAGCTTCCTCCGGCGAAATTGGCTCCCGTGAAGTCGAACAGGTAGACGGCGCCGCTCGACAAGGCGATATTGCCGTTCCCGCCGTCCATCATGGCGCCGACGGCGAGTCGGTCACCTACAGCGTTGAACGCAACAGCTGTTCCGAACATTTCACCGGCTTCCAAAGCAGTGACAGGGCTGCTATCCCCATAGAAAAGCCCCATGATTCCCGCGTAGGACCAACCGTTCACGATGCTGGCATCTCCGATGGTGATGTCCTTCGGGTCGAGGAGGAGTTTGCCGTCGCCGAGCTGGACGTTGACGAGTGAGGCCTGCCGCAGGGTGCCGGCGGAGGAGATCTCGGCGGATCCGCCGGAAATCTTGCCGCGGGCGTCGATGCCGCCCAGGAAGGTGGTCTGGACGTCGGACCAGACGACGGAGGAGCCGCCGGCGCCGTTGGCTCCGGAAACCTTGATCGTGGTGCCGTCGTTGACGAAGGTCTGGCCGGCGTTGGCGATGGGCGAGAGAGCGCCCCAACGGCCGAGGAAGGAATCGTAATACGCGGCGGAGGTGTCGGGCGTCTTGCCGCCCTGGAAGCCGCCGCCCAGGCGCACGAGGCCGCCGTTCTGGCCGCCGGAGGCGTCGATCTTCACCGAAAGCAGGCGCAGGTCCGCGGCGGTCATGTCGACCTTACCGCCGTTGCCGGCCACGCCCTTGGCGAGGTAGACGCCGGAACTGGCGAGACGATTGGTCGCCGTGACGCTGATACTGCCGCCGTCACGCAGTCCGGAGGCGTCGGTGTTGCTGCCGCCGATCTCAATGATGCGGCTGGCGGAGGAATAGGTGATGGTTCCGCCATCGGTCGAGAGGCCCTTGGCTGAGACGGTGTCGGCGAGCGAAAGCGTGCTGGAACCCGAGATGGCGACGGACCCGCCCTTGGCGCCGTCGGCCGAGATGGTGCCTCCGAGCGAAGTGAAGCCGCCGCTGACCGCGACCGAGCCGCCATCGACGAAGGCGCTGCCGGAGGCGTCGGTCCTGCCGATAGCGACGACGGAGCCATCTCCGCCGTCCAAGATAATCGACCCCTTGGCATCGACGGAGAGGGTTCGGGCCTCGATCACACCGGTGTGGTTGACGACGGCCGATGCGAGATTGTTGGCCGCGCGAGCCGTGAGGAGCACGGAGCCGCCGTCGGCGCGCACGCCGCCGCTCTGCTCGATCGCCGCGTCGACGGCCGCTGCTTCGACTTCAAGCGAGGCGAGGCCACCGAAGCTCAGGCGAACGCGGCTCCCCGCGCCCATGGCCACGGAGCCGCGCTCTGCGGAGATCTGGCCCTGGTTCTCGATCTTGGCGGCGATGAGCGCGACCGAGCCACCCGTCGCGGCCTGGAGGGTGCCGAGGTTCGTGACGGCCGAACGGCTGTCGCCCTCGAAGACGAATTCGCTCGAGTGGAACTTCCCCGGTGAGATGTCCAAGGTGGAGGCCACGAGGGAGCCGACGTTGACCGAGGAACCTGCGGCGAAGGTGATGCCCGCCGGATTGACGAGGAAGACGCGGCCGTTGGCGCTGATATTGCCCAGAATCTCGGTGGGATTGCCGCCCAGGACACGGTTCAAAACGGAAGCCCCCGAGGATGGCTGCACGAAGTGGACACCGTTACCGGCGCCGACGGAGAAACTCTGCCAATCGACCGAGAAAGTTTGGCTGGTCTGGTGGATCGTCATCTGCGACCCTGACTGGCTGATGGAGCCTTGGCCGCCGGTTATGTTACCGCCCTGCGGTAGCGGGCCAGCTAGGCCAGCGACAGGAATTAGGGCTGCAGCCGTCATCAGGACGGCCTTAGAAATCTTCACCAAAGGATTTCGCATTTGACTAGGGGTAGCACCTCTTGTGCCAAAAAACCCTATGGCTCAATTAGTATTTATTCTATCATTAGTAAAATAATTGTTAATCACTTACCCGTAGCCAGGCAGATCTTCTCTACGAGTGTGCCGGCGATGTCATGTTGATGTAACAGGTTCCGGTTCCCATGGGGGTAAGCCGCCCCCTTCGATCATGATAAGTGGGGACGGTCGAAGTCGGTGTGGATCCCTCCCAACAAGAAGGGGCGCCGATCGGCGCCCCTTTGTTTTGCCACGTCACCTCGCCCACGCGACCCGCGCGGCGTGGGCCGTCGAGGTCACTCTCCGCCCTTGGAGGGCTTGCCGGTGGAGGAGAAGAACTCCTTCACGCGGGCCCGGAGGTAGTCGCGGTTGAGCTTGGCGATGACGTCGAGCGTGATGCTCTTGGGGCAGTGCGCCTGGCACTCGCCGTAGTTGGTGCAGTTGCCGAAGCCGGCCTCGTCCATCGTCTTGACCATGGCGAGGGTGCGGCGGTCGCGCTCGGCCTGGCCCTGCGGGAGGATGTTGAGGTGGTTGATCTTGGCGCCGACGAAGAGCATGGCGGAGCCGTTCTTGCAGGAGGCGACGCAGGCGCCGCAGCCGATGCACTCGGCGGCGTCCATGGCCTCGTCGGCGATGGGCTTGGGCACCGGGATGTTGTTGGCTTCGGGGGCGGAGCCGGTGCGGACGGTGATGAAGCCGCCGGACTGGATCACCTTGTCGAAGGCGGAGCGGTCGACGGCGAGGTCCTTGAGCACCGGGAAGGCCCGGGCGCGCCACGGCTCGACGGTGATGGTCTCGCCGTCGCGGAAGTTGCGCATGTGCAGCTGGCAGGTCGTCACGCCCGGGAGCGGGCCGTGCGGCATGCCGTTGATGGTCATCGAGCACATGCCGCAGATGCCCTCGCGGCAGTCGTGGTCGAAGGCGAAGGTGTCCTTGCCCTGCTTGATGAGCTGCTCGTTGAGCATGTCCATCATCTCGAGGAACGAGGCGGAGGTGGGCACGGCGGCGAGCGCGTGCTCCTCGAAGGCGCCGGGCTGGCCGCGGCGCTGGCGCCAGACGCGCAGCTTGAGCGCGAGGGTGGTTTCTTTTCCGTTTTCCTGGACCATGGCGGTTACTTGTAAGAGCGGGTGGAGAGTTGGGTCTCCTCGTAGACGAGGGGCTCGACGTGGCGGGCGGGGAGCTGGCCGTCGCCGGTCCAGGCCCAGACGGCGGCGTGGGCGTACTGCGCGTCGTCGCGCTTGGCCTCGCCGGCGTCCTGGTGCTCGGTGCGGAAGTGGCCGCCGCAGGACTCCTCGCGGGTGAGGGCGTCGAGGCACATCATGATGCCGAAGTCGAGGAAGTCGGCCACGCGGCCGGCGCGTTCGAGCTCGGGGGCGAGGGCGTCGCCGGAGCCGACGACCTTGACGTTCTTCCAGAAATCGTCGCGAAGCGCCTGCAGGTCGCGGATCGCGCCTTCGAGGCCGGCCTTGTCGCGGGCCATGCCGCACTTCTCCCAGGTGATCTTGCCGAGGGCCTTGTGGTAGTAGCGGGGCGACTTCGTGCCGTTGATCGAGAGGAGCTTG
>JACCDT010770694.1_pt1 | contig 22763 bp, 25 predicted proteins | sample 7446291 | NCBI WGS metagenome assembly JACCDT01 (sample SAMN15323446, study PRJNA562643) | freshwater metagenome | isolation source: river surface water | place: USA:Blue River Watershed | collected 2017-08-17 | reverse complement strand
GAGCGAATTCACCGCGTGGCAATCCATCGTTCACCAGCATGCGATTGCAATCCGCACGCATCTTTCAGCACCGCCAGAGCTTACCGAGAAGTCCTGCACTGGATGCTTCAGGACTCTCCCAGCAACTGCGTACTACACGCGGTCTGATCGCCCTGGCGCACTTAAATCTCGATGTCGCGAGTGCTGCCGCAGGGAGAAGCGCGAGTCGTACTGGAAAAAATTCAAGGAAAAGCATGAAGCAATATCACGAAGCCATTGAACGTATTTACCTGGACGGCGTTGACACGATCGATCGCACCGGCGTCGGCACGCGCAGCCTCTTCGGGATGCAGATGCGTTTCGACCTGTCCGAAGGCTTCCCGGCCGTTACGACGAAGAAGCTGGCATTCCGGTCCATGGCAGCCGAGCTGCTTTGGTTCCTGTCCGGGTCGACAAACGTACGCAACCTGCAGGCGATGGGTTGCACGATCTGGGACGAGTGGGCGCGTGAGGACGGCCAGCTCGGCCCGATCTACGGTTATCAGTGGCGGTCTTGGCCGGCGCGCTGCGGCGCTGAGCCGATTGATCAGATCTCCCAGCTGATCGAAGGCATCCGCACGAACCCCAGCAGCCGGCGGCACATCGTCAGCGCGTGGAACCCAGCCGACATCCCGGACATGGCGCTGCCGCCCTGCCATGCGCTGTTTCAGTTCCACGTGACGCCAGGCCCGGTGCCGCGCCTGTCCTGCCAGCTTTACCAGCGCAGCGCAGATTTCTTCCTGGGAGTGCCGTTCAATATCGCCAGCTATTCGCTGCTGACGCACATGGTCGCGCAACAGTGCGACATGGAGCCGGATGCGTTCATCTGGACTGGCGGCGACTGTCACATCTATGCGAACCACATGGAAAAGGTGAACGAGATGTTGGAGCGTTGGCCGCGACAGCTACCGCGTCTGGTGATCAAGCGACGGCCGGCATCGATCTTTGACTATCAGCTCGACGACTTCGAGCTCGATGGATATGTCCCGTATCCGGCGATCAAGGCGCCGGTGGCGGTGTAATCGACTTGGGGAGAGTGAACCGATATGAGCTTGATCACCCAAGCGTTTATCGTTGAGCGCTACGGCTTGCGTCTGAACATCGAACAGTTGGCGGACATACTTGGTATTTCGAAAGGCGCCGTATACAACCAAATTAGCGCGGGGACATGCCCCGTTAAAACCTACATGGACGGCGGCAAAAGATGGGCCGATTACAGGGACGTCGCAGCGCATCTTGACCATTGCAAAGAATTAGCTACCTGACCAGCAGCTGTCTACATCGGTAAATTTTCCTGACTATCTTTCCCATGAACGCCTAGGAATCTGCCTAGTCACTCTGCATCAGCCTAGACGGAGCAATAGCAAAAATACTTCGTTAGCTTCAACGACACAAAATTCTTCTCAACTCTAGCAAGATGACTTTCCAAAGCTAGCTCCTTAACAAATTCAAGCTGAGCACGTTGCCGGAAATGGCGAAATGGCTGTATCTATATACAGATAATGACAATTGAGAATGCCAGAAGTACTATGACAACCCGTTCACTTAAAAACTGAGGATTGAGATGATCGACAAAGAAAGCCTGTTCAAACGCCTAGGCGCTATTCACCAAAGAATTCAATGGATGGCGGATGAAGAGGCCGCCTCAGCTTGGTTTAATGGACTAGCGGCCCGTGGGGTTTTTATGGATGAAAAACTAAGATTATTGGATGAAGCAGACCGTATTCTCGACGCTATAGAAAAATCATGATTTCAAATAAATAAAAATAATTTAATTATTTTCCTGCTTAATTATTTGCGGCAGGCCCATCAACGCGAGTTCTTGTGATGTTGCGCTTCGCAAAACAAGCGCATTTCCCTTGTAAAGCTTTTTGTCAGCATGACAATGAACTCGCAAAGTTGATGGCTTCTCCAATTTCAACGGAGACAAAACGAAGTTGACCTGAATATTTACACTCACTTCGTCTTTTGGAACATCTTCGCCTGATTTTGGAGGTACCACCTGAGATAACGCCTTCTTATCTAACTCGAAGGCACCCATCGACTCGTCACCGTTTAATAACTCGATCTTTAATGTGCTTTTTGGCAGAGCGTTGTGCGGAAATTTAACCATAATTTGCGCACAAAGCTTCGGCAAGTTGACCGGGAAAACTTGAGTAACGAGTTCTGAGTCATAGATTCCCATTAGAGATATCTTATTACCCATTTCGTTTCGAATATCGTCGCAGTAGACGACATGCACTACGGGCTTGTTCATTTTAAGCCTCTAATGACTGCGCAACCTTAGGAAACCAGACAGTGACGTTATTCGATGCGGTCACCCGACCAGATGGGGCACTAGCTACCCCACTGGATATCACAAATGAAAATTTGCCAGATTCACTAAGCAACTTGTTTTTATCAATACCAGAAAACACATCTACTGTTACGCTTGGTTTAATATTTAAAAACGTAATAATAGGTTTGACCTGAAGTGCCTCACATATATCAGATAAAGAGGATAGCGTCATATTACGCTGCCCATTTAGAAGCTGAGTTACGTTTGACTTTGATGTTTCCAAAATTCTGGCGAGATCAGATTTAGTCACACCTTCATCCTCCATCACAGCCCAAATTTTTTCAGTCGTATCAACAATCAAACTCTGTCTAGCCAGCTCCTTTTTGCCATCTTTTGTGCGGGAAAGCAAAGCTTCGATAATTGTCATAATTTAATCTCCGCAGAAGCATCAAACAACTTTTTGTTGTTTTGCATCTTTTTTATATCTGATTCGCTAAGCTTGTCATGTCTTTTGCTTATGAGATGACTTATAACAAACCTTTTATCATTTTTGTACCACCCATACACTCTAATGGTTCCGGAGCGAATCGCCCAAAAACCCGCTGTTTCTTGCCGAAACTGGTCTGGTGATCGCAATCTTCCAATGTCAGCAAAGCGCTTGATCAACGCGTCTGCACGCGCGAGTGCACTTGCAATGTTTTTCCTGTGCACATTGCACAAATTTTCGATCGACTGGCGCCCCTCCGCGCTGATCAGCACGGTCAAGGACTGTCCATTGTAGTAGGTTTCGAAAGTCAAGTTAAGTTCTATGTTAACTCGTTTTAAAAAAAACAACAGTTGCAAAGAAGTTCCGCCACCATTGTTCCATAAAATGTACTCATTATTTGCAACACAATTTGCAGCGGTGCGTCGATCTGACTCATCTTTTCCATGCACACTAGCCAACAAAAGCAATCCGCTGAACACATAATTCCCACCACACCTCGGCGAACTCATCGAGCCGAAACGCATCAACGGCAAGCCTCTGCACACTACCGATGTAAATCTTCTGGCTTTAAGTTTGTGTAACGACGAAGATGCCTCCAGTCCTTGTGCCCGGTTACGAGCGACACCTGCTGAACTTCGTACCCTTGCTCAAACAGCCGTGATGTCCCTTCATGACGAAGGTCATGAAAGTGCAGGTCAGGGATACCGAGCACGTCACAGGCATCTTTGAAGTACTTCGATAGCGTCTGTTCATGCACGGGAAAGATTCGATCACCATCCTTCGGCTGGTGTTGCACTAGATCCCACGCATTGCCTAGCAACGGAATCCACTGGTCATTACCTTGCTTCTTGCGCGGATCCTTGCGGTCCCGCACCAGCACTAGTCTCTTCTCGCAATCCAGGTCATCCCAGCGCAGCTTTACGATCTCCCCTCGCCGCATGGCTGTGGCGATACCGAAGCGGACGATGTCGGCATAGGGCTGCTTGAGTTGCTCTAGCAATCGAGCGATTTCATCTTCAGTCGGGCGGCGCTCGCGCTTACCGCCACCACCTATCAGGCCGAGGTGGTTCAGCAGCGGGCGTGCCTGGCCAACGATGTCGGGCAGCGAGATCTTCAAGAACGCGCCCGCATAGCGCAACGCGGTTCCCAGTTTGCTGATCTCCATATTGATCGTGTAAGGGCCGGCGCCCTCTTCTTTGCGCATCTGGCAGAAGCCAACCAGGTCTTCCGTAGACAGTGCACTGACGCGCCGATGCCCGAGACCAGCCTCGAGATGCTTCAGCATGTAGTGCTCGTTGGATGTATCCGCGATCGGTCGGGCTTGATCGCGGAGTTCACGATACGCCTGTAGCAGTTCCAAGACAGTCAGCACACCCGGCTCTGCTACAATCTCGCCTCGGTCAATTTCGGCCTCGCGCTGCCGCGCCCAGACCTCAGCTTGCGCCTTCGTTTTGAATGTCTTGCAGAGCGTTTTGTGGCCTTTCCTGCGGATGAGCGCGCGCCAGGAACTGCCGACTTTTGTAATGCTCGCCATGTATCACCGCTCGTATCACTTTGTATCACTGAGCGCATGATATCCGATTAGGACGGGTGAGCATCACAGAGTGAAAGAGGCTTTAAAAAGCCTCAGAAAACAACGTCCCTCGCCGTAGTTCAATGGATAGAACGAGTGCCTCCTAAGCGCTAGATCTGGGTTCGATTCCCGGCGGCGGGACCAGTCCTCTCAGCTGTCTCATACCAATGCGCGAAGGCTTATTGCCTCCGCAGATTTCCCCGATCAAGCCATCCTCGTGATCGCCTTGCGGAACCTCCGCAGCGAAAACGCAAACAGCACTGCGCCGATCGTTGCCAGTGCCAGCAGCGACGGCCAGACCACCGGCAGACCGGCGCCGCGATACAAAATCGCCTGGCTAATTTCGGTGAAATGGGTCGTCGGCGACAAGGCCATGGCCCACTGTATCCATAACGGCATGCTTTCGCGCGGCGTCATGCCGCCGGACAGCATCTGCAGCGGCATCATGATCAGGATCACCAGCAAGCCAAATTGCGGCATGCTGCGTGCCAGCGTCGCCAACAGGATGCCCATCGACGTGGTCGCAAACAGATGCAAGGCCACGCCGCTGAAGAACAGTACAAGCGACCCCTCGACGGGCACCTGCAACAGGCCGCGCACGATGCCGTTCAGCGACAGCGCGGCCGCGAGTGTCACGACCAGCCCCATCGACCATACCTTGGCCAGCATGATCTCGGTCGGCGTCACCGGCATCACCAGCAGGTGCTCGACCGTGCCATGTTCACGCTCGCGGATCAGCGCCGCACCGGTCAGGATGATCGATACCATCGTGATCTGTCCGACCAGCTCCATCAGCGAGCCGAACCACACGTTCGACAGCGTAGGATTGAAGCGCATGCGCGTCGCCAGATCGACCGGCGGTACGGTAGTAACGCGCTCGCGTCGCACATACTCGTCCACTTCGGCCAGCACGATCTGCTGGGCGAATGCACTGCCAGTGAAGGCCTGGCTCATCCGTGTCGCATCGACATTCAGCTGCAACGCGGGCCGACGTCCGGCCAGGATATCGCGCTCGAAATTCGGCGGTATCACCAGGATCAGCGTATAACGCCCGGCGTCCATTAACGGATCGACCTGGGCCAGCGATATCCGTACCGGCGGCGTGAAGGTCGGCGGATAAAAGGCAGTGAAGATGCGCGCCGACAGCGGGGAATCGTCGTCGTCGACAATGGCGATGGGCGTGCGGTGCAGTGTCTCGGGCATCGACTTGCCGGCGCTGTAGACGGCGAAGCTGAAGGTGAACACGATCAGGAATAGCATCATCGGATCGCGCCAGAGGCTCCACAGCTCTTTCACGCCAAGCAGGTAAATATGGCGCAGACGATCGCGCATCTCAGTCTCCCTGCTTTTTCAACAGTGCTGCCGCACACAGAAAGATCACCGGCGCGGCCAGCGCCAGTGGCCAGAACGACGATGCCAGGTCGGGGAAATACAGCGCCTTGCTGAACACACCGCGGCTGATCGTGATCATGTGACTGGCCGGATAGAACTCGCCTATCCATCGTCCTGCGCCTTCCATCGCGGAGACCGGGTTGATCAGCCCGGCATACTGGACGGCGGGAATCATCGTGGCAACCATCGCGAAGAACAGTGCCGCAATCTGGCTTTTCACAAGGGTCGCGATCAGCATGCCGATGGCGGTAGAACTGAAGCTAAACAGCAGCGCAGCCAGCGTCAGCGCCGGCAAGCTGCCTTTCAGCGGCACGCCGAAGAGCGTGACTGCCGCGCCGGTCATCAGGAAAAAATTGATCATCGCCAGCATCACATACGGTAGCTGCTTGCCCAGCAAAAATTCAAAGCGCGTGGTCGGCGTGACGTAAAAATTGATGATGGAGCCGAGCTCTCTTTCGCGCACGATGGCGAGTGCGGCCAGCATGGCCGGCATCATCAGCAGCATCAGCGGGATCACCGCCGGTACCATCGCCGGCAGGCTCTTGACGTCGGGGTTGTAGCGAAACCGCGTCTCGACGCTCGCCAGTGCGGGCGCTTGTTGCGCATGCTGTTGCGCCCTCTGCATCAGCCAGTGATAGTGCATGCCTTGCACATAGCCGGCCACGGTCTCGGCGCACCGCGTCATCGCACCGTCGATCCATGCGCCGATCTCGACCGGATCGCCGCGCTCGATATCGCTGGCGAAGCCGGGCGGGATCTCAAGAGCGAGCGACAGTGTGCCGCTGCGCAGCCGGCGATCCATGTCGGCATCGTCCGCGAGCGGGGCCTGCTCGGCAAAATAGCGCGAGCCGGCCAGGTTCAATGCATAGTCGCGACTCAGCACGCTCTGGTCGCGATCCAGCACGGCGAAGCTCAGCTCTTCGACGTCCATGTTGATGCCGTAGCCCATCACGAACATCAGCAGCAAGGATCCTAGCAACGCAAGCGCACCGCGTACCGGATCGCGCTGAAGTTCAAGCGACTCGCGCCAGACCTGCGCGATGATGCGACGCCGGCAAGCGAGCAGTCTCGTGCGCCACGACGGACGCCCAGCCGGCGGCGTCGCAACGATCGGTGCTGCGGCTGCCTCGCCCTGTGGCAGCGGCGCTTGCGTATCAGCACCGGAGGCTTCGCGCAAATAGCTGATGAAGGCCTCGTTTAAGGTTGCGGCCCGTCGCTTGGCTGCCAGGTTGGTCGGCGTGTCGCTGTCGAGCACTCGGCCGGCATGCATCAGCGATATGCGGTCGCAGCGCTCGGCCTCGTTCATGAAATGGGTCGAAATGAAAATCGTGACCTTGTCGCGCCGCGCCAGCTCGATCATCAATTGCCAGAATTCGTCACGCGCGATCGGATCGACACCGGAGGTCGGCTCGTCAAGAATCAGCAGCTCAGGCCGGTGCACCACAGCGACCGCCAGCGACAGACGTTGCCGCAACCCCAACGGTAATGCCGGTGGCAACGTGTGCTGCTGGCCAGACAGTCCGAAGCGTTCGATCATCTCGTCGACGCGGCCGGCGACGTCGGCCGCCGGTACGTCAAACAGGCGCGCATGCAGCACCAGGTTCTGGCGGACGCTGAGCTCGCTGTACAGTGAGAACGATTGCGACATGTAGCCGACGCGACGCCGTGTGGCCATGTCGCGCGGATCGAGTGGACGCCCGAACAGCCAGGCCTGCCCCTCGCTCGCCGGCAGCAGACCGGTCAGCATTTTCATGGTGGTCGATTTGCCACAGCCATTCGAGCCAAGGAAGCCGAATATCTCGCCGCGACGAATGCGGAAGCTGACATGATCAACCGCGAGAAAATCACCGAAGCGCAGCGTGAGGTCATGCGCCTCGATCGCCAGTTCGTCTGAACTGTCTGTTGGCAGCGCCGCCGATGGCGACGCACGATGGCCATCTCGCCGCGCGTTGGGCAGCAATTCGATGAAGGCCGCTTCGAGCGTCGATGTCGCTGTCCGTGCCAGCAATTGTGCGGGGGTGCCCGTCGCCAGCACGCTGCCGCCTTCCATAGCCACCAGCCAGTCGAAGCCTTGGGCCTCTTCCATGGTGGCGGTCGCGACCAGTACGCTCATGCCGGGCCGGCCAGTGCGAATGTGCGCGATCAGCTCCCAGAACTGCGCACGCGCCAGCGGATCGACGCCGGTGGTGGGCTCGTCGAGTATCAGCAGATCGGGATCATGCACCAGCGCGCAGCACAGGCCGAGCTTCTGCTTCATGCCGCCGGACAGCTTGCCGACCGGCCGATCGAGAAAGCCGTAGAGACCAGTGCTGCGCGTGAGCTGTTCGACGCGGCGTCGACATTCGGCATCGTCATGCCCGAACAGTCGCGCAAAGAACAGCAGGTTTTCTTCGACCGACAGGCTCGCGTAGAGGTTCTTGCCCAGCCCCTGCGGCAGGTAGGCAATGCGCGGACAGACGGCATCGCGATGGCGGCGGCGTGCCATGTCGCCGCCGAGCGCTTCGACCCGGCCTTGCTGAATGGCGCGCGCGCCGGCAACCAGCGCCAGCAGGCTCGACTTGCCGACGCCGTCGGGACCGATCAAACCGACGACAACGCCGGCCGGAATCTCCAGAGACACTTCACGCAGGGCGACAGTGTCGCGATAGTGCAAGCTGACATCCGTCAGCCGCGCGACGATCGGCCGCCTGCTCTCTTCGCTCAGGGCGCTCACGTTGACGGCAGTCACAACCCGGGCGTAACTGTCAGATGAGCCGGCCAGACGGCGTTGCTGTCCACCTTCAGCCAGGCCACGCCTGGGAGCCCGGTCTTCACCTGTGTCAGGTGGCGCTTCAGCAGCTCGCGATCGATCTGTGCGCGCACACGGAACATGAGCTTCTGACGCTCGCTCGCCGTCTCGACGGTCTTCGGCGTGAATTGCGCGCTGCTGGCCACGAAAGAGACGCGGGCCGGGATCACGTACTGAGGCGCAGCGTCGAGCACGATACGGACCTCGCTGCCGAGCGCGATACGGCCAGAGACGGTCTCGGGCAGGAAGAAGGTCATGTAGACGTCAGAGAGGTCGAGCAGGTTCAGCACACGCGCTCCGCCGGCCACCACCTCGCCCTCGCGCGCGAGCAGGTATTGCACACGTCCGTCGCGCGGCGCCTTCAGGTCGCTGTCGGCCATGTCGACATCGATGCGCTCCAGCGTCGCCTGGGCGGCGCGCGTGTTGGCCAGCGCACCGCTGACCTGCGTGCGCGCCGCCGTGATCGCTGCCTGCGCCGCGCGCACCTGCGCCTGCGCGGCGCTCAGTGCTGCCGTCAGGTTGCGCACGCGCGCGCGTTCATCGTCGAGTGTCTGCGCCGAGAAGAATCCTTCACGGGTGAGCTGCTCCGAACGCGCCAGTCGTCGGCTGGCGGCATCGAGCTCGCTCTGCCGCTGTGTCACCAGCGCCAGCGCCGATTCGCGGTCGCTCTCGCGCAGGCTGACCTGCGCCTGGGCGCCCGCGACCGACTCGCGTGCCTGCTGCAGGCGCGCAGTCGCCTCGTCGCGCTGCGCCTGCAAGCTGGCGATCTCCATGCGCGCAACCGTCTGCCCGGCCTGCACGAATTCGCCTTCGCCGACCAGGATCTGCCGGATCCGGCCGGCCTGCCTGGCCGCCACAGCAATTTCGGTGGCCTCGATACGTCCGTTGCCGCTGACGAAGCCACTGCCGGCGCCGCTGCCGGGCCCCTTGTCCTGCCAGGGCCGCCAGCTGGCAATGCCAACAGCGCCAATGGCCAACAGTATGGCCATCAGCGCCCACGTTCTCTTGGTTACCCTCACGATTCCCCCTGGTGCCAACGACAGAACGCCGCCTGCGTCAGTCAGGCGACACGGCCGGCATGGTAGATTGATTCAACCATTTATAACAAACTCACTCTCATGAGCGCAATGCTGCACGCGAGCACGATCTTTACCAGTGCCTTCTTGCTGTTTCTTGTGCAGCCCATCGTATCGAAGCATATCTTGCCGTGGTTTGGCGGATCCGCATCGGTGTGGGCGACCTGCCTCGTTTTCTTTCAGACTTTGCTGCTGCTCGGCTATGCCTACGCCGACCAGGTAAGCCGGCGGCTGGTGCCGTCGCGACAAGTCGGGCTGCACGGCACGCTGCTGGCCATTAGCCTGCTGGCGCTTCCGGTGCTGGCTGGCAGCAGCTGGAAACCCACCGGCAATGAAGATCCGGGCCTGCATATCTTGCTCATGCTCAGTGCGACGGTGGGCCTGCCCTATCTGATGCTGTCGACCACCGGGCCCCTGATCCAATCGTGGGCGGCGCGGACGGGCGAAGGCGCGCGTGTCTATCGTTTGTATTCACTGTCCAACCTTGCATCGCTTCTGGCGCTGCTGAGCTATCCGTTCCTGATCGAACCATGGTCATCGCTGCAGGCGCAGTCATCGGTCTGGTCGGCGATTTATACCGGTTTCTCCCTGCTGTGCATCGCCTCGGGCATCGCGCTGGTGCGCGGCCGCTTGCAACATGCACCGGCTGCGGCGTCATCGACGGATTCGGTAATCAAGCCGTCCTTAAGGATGATGGCGCTGTGGGTCGCGCTGTCGACGATGGGATCATGGCTGCTGCTGGCCGTGACGAATCACATCACGCAGAACATCGCGGCCATGCCATTTCTGTGGATTTTGCCGCTGACGCTGTATCTGTTGAGCTTTGTACTGTGCTTCGAAAGCGATCGCTGGTATCGCCGGTCGGCATGGGTGCCGCTGCTGTTTGCGAGCTTCGCCGCCTGCGGCTATGGCCTGATCGATTTCCATATCGGCATGGACCTGAAAGTGGCGATACCTTTGTATTGCGCCGGACTGTTCATTGGCTGCATGGTGATGCACGGGGAATTGGCGGGACTGCGGCCAGCGCCGCAACATCTGACACGTTTTTATCTTGCGCTGTCGCTGGGCGGTGCGCTGGGCGGCGCTCTGGTCGGACTACTGGCCCCGCGGGTGCTGCCCTCGTTCTATGAGCTCGGCATCGGGTTCGTACTCATCGCGCTGCTGGTTGCAATTCGCGTTCGCGAGCGACCGCTGCTCAGCGTGGCGGCGCTGCTGATCGCCGTGTTCCTGGCAATCACTCTGGCGAATCAGGTCCGCAATGAACTGAGCTCAGCGCGTCTGCTGGAGCGCAATTTTTACGGACGGCTGCTGGTGCGTGACGTCCATGTGGACGGTACGGTTGTTCGGCGGCTGCTTCATGGCGCGATCCTGCATGGCGAGGAATTTTTAAGCGGGCCTCACCAAAACCGGCCGACGACCTACTATGGCGCGACCTCCGGCGTCGGCCGGGTGCTGATGGCCACTGCCGGCAGCCCGCGCCGTGTCGGCGTGATCGGGCTGGGTACGGGCACATTGGCGGCTTATGGCCAGCCTGGCGATCTGTTCCGCTTCTACGACATCGACCCGGCGGTCATCGCGGTGGCCCGGCAGGAATTCGGCTATTTGCGAAACAGCCGCGCACACGTAGACATTGTGCTGGGTGATGCGCGGCTGAACCTGGAAAAAGAAGCGCCAAACCGCTTCGATCTGCTGGTGGTTGACGCCTTCTCAGGCGACTCGATTCCAGTGCACCTGATGACGCGAGAGGCGCTCGCCATTTACCGTACCCATATCAACGGCAAGGGCGTGATCGCCTTTCATGTATCGAATCGTTTCCTGTCGCTGGCACCCGTGGTGGCCAAGCTTGCGGAAGACCAGGGCATGCAGGCGATGCTGGTCGCGGACGATCGTCCCGCAGAGCCGGCGGCGCGTTCAGACTGGGTGCTGGTCGCGTCGAGCAAATCGCCGCTGATACGGCCCGGACTCGCCGAAGCCCTGCAGCGGCCGCCAGAGATTCAGGGACTGCAGGTGTGGACTGATGACTCGAACAATTTGTTCAAGGTCGTGAAGTGACATCACGAAGCGAGGACGTGAAAAATTCAGTCGTTGCCTGGTGCCACGCATACACGATCGCGACCAGTACGCTTGGCATCGTAAAGCGCGAGGTCGGCAGCAGCGATGAGCTCATCGAGACTGGTCATGTGACGATCGAGCTTCGCAGCGCCGATACTGACCCGGTAGGGAATCTCGTGTTCGCCCGCTTTGAATCGATGGCTGGCGATGCGTGAGCGGATGCGCTCGGCGACACTGACGGCCATCGGCAGGTCGGTCGAAGGCAGCAGCACGGCGAATTCTTCGCCGCCGAGCCGGGCAACGACATCGATGTCCCGCACGCTCAGCAGCATGGCCGATGCAAGGTGGCGCAACACCTGGTCACCGATCGGATGGCCATAGGTGTCGTTGATCTGCTTGAAATAATCGATATCGATTAGCAGCAGCGCAATGTCGCGCGGCTTGATCGCGTGGCGCTTGAACTCAAGCTCTGCAGCCTCATGAAGGCCGCGGCGATTGGCGACGCAGGTCAGCTGATCGGACTTGACCGCCTTGAGCAGCGAATCGATCGTCTCGCGATGGTCGCCGGAATCGCGCAGCAGCAAGGTATAGCCCTCACTGCGCAGGCTGGGCTCAATGGCTATCAGGATGGACTGCCCCCAGAATTGGGGGGCGTCGGCGCGCTTGAGATGGCCTTCGGCATAACTGATGCCTGTGCGCTCCACCTCGATCAACCGATCGCTGATCCAGTCCGGCGTGATCGCATCCGGCACAAATAATTCTGAGCAAGGCTTGCCGATCATCTGCTCGGCAGAAAACCCCGTCAGCCGCTGGATGGATGCATTCCACGTCGCGATCTTGCCGTCCGCTGCGAGCACCACTTGCGCATGCATGGTCGAAGCGACCGTCGTCGCATTCAGCCTGGCCTCCTGTTTACCAAGCAGGCGCTCGTACTTGATCATCTCAGAGACGTCGGCGATCGTCGTGATCATGGCATCCCGTCCGACTTTGACGATCGACAACGACAAGCAGACCGTATCTGCCTGGCCGTGCGCACCTGGGGGTAGCATGATGCGCAAGCCCTTGAGCAGGCTTCCTGTACGTTCAGACGCTGAGGCGAGTGTCGGCGTCAGCTCGGGTACGAACGGATCGAGCGTACGCCACAGGTTGGTCAGGAAATCGCCGCGTGCTGCCAGGGGCATCAACAGCTGGACAGCGACCGGATTGAGCATGATGACTCGACCGGAGATGTCGGTCTGTATCACGCCGACCGACGCGTGATACATGAATTCGCGCAGGTATTCATCGCTGGCGGAGTCGCTATCGATCATCGACACCCTCAGGAATGGCGATGCACCAGCAAATAATGGATCGGAGAATCGGGGTCCACCAACAGCCGCAGTTTCACCGGTACCACGCGGGACCGCAGGGCAAATACGTAGTCGAAGCTCAAGTCCAGCGACTCGCCGGCGACGATCGCCGCATCGATGCGGCGCGCCACCATGTTGTTGTCCATGCAACGGGCGACTTCGCTGAAAAAAGGCCGGCCCAGCACATGCTCGCGCAAAAGGCCGGCCATGCGCGCCTCACGTTCACTGTAGCGGCAGACGTTTCCGTGAGCGTCGATGCCGATCACGCCGAAGCTGAGCGCATCAAGCTCTGCATCGCTGGCGCCGTCGAGCCACGCGTGCAAGTCGTCAGCTTGCAGATTCATGAACACCGCCTTTCAGAGTATAACTCTCTGTACTTGCGATATTCCCGAGCAGACCGGGACTTTTGATTACTGATTATTAACCTGGAGTATAGACCCTGTAACGGTCTAAGAACGCCAATTATTCAGATAAATCAAATATTTTCCAAAAGGAGAAAATCGACAGGGTCTGCTCCCTGATGCATCGATCAGCGGCAGATCTGCGCCAACAACGCCTCTTCGGTACTGCCCGCTTTTACTCCCACCAGGCGCAGCGGTGTTTCCATCGAGCTGACGACATCTCCGCCTGCGTCGGCGCGGCTGAAGCGGATGACCTGCTCGGCACCGGCCTTTCTGGCCGTGCAATCGACAGTCGTAAGCATCTTCTCGGAACCATAATCCTGGCCCTCGAGCGTCGTCATCGGCTTGGCATAATTGGTGAGCGTCCAGACGGTCACGCGGCCACCGTTGCGGGCGACCGGCTGGGCATCGACCAATTCATCGACCTCGGCGCCGCGCTGGTAAGAAATCCACTCGGCGTAAGCAGGAACGCTGGCAGCCAGAGCCAGCATCAAAAACATTTTTTTCATCGTCTCGGATTGGTTCAGTTCAGTTTGCGCGGCTTGCCAAAGTTACCCTCTTTCGGGAACAGGAAGGTCGTCTTGCTGGGTCCCATGCCGACGATCTGCACGACCGCGCCCTTGTCGCCGGCCGAGCCGTCGTAATGGACTGCGCCGCCCTTATGGAACATGTAGCTGCCGGTCGCCAGCGCCTCGGTTGCCTGCGGGTCCCAACTTTCGTCGGTGCCGGCATTCCAGGTACCTTCGACCACGATCACATGACGGTCTTCCGCATGGAAATGAGGCGAGCTCATGACGCCCGGCGGAAAATAGGCGCGGATCACGTACATGCCCGGCTTGGACAAATCCCCAAAGACAACGGCGATCTTTGCGCCGCCGCCGGCATCCTTCCAGACCAGCTTCTCCGGTGGCACGATCAGGAAATCAGACTCGCTGGGCGCCGAGAAGCTCGGCGACATCGTCAGCACCGAGGCCAGGCCGAATGCCGCGAGCGCGCCGCGATATGGTTTGAACATAAGTCCCCCTTTTGAAATTTGAACCGCTTTGCGTAAAAGTTCGCCGAAAATAACACAGCACTCTCCGGATGGAAATTGAAAGCCCGGGCGGCGAATCTAAAAAACGATTCCTATCTGCTCTGCGTGCAGAGCGTCCATTCGCGCGGCCATCAGCCGGCGCCTCCGTTTCGGGCACGAGCGTGCATAATGCGCCGACCACCAACAATTAACTGACAACAAAGGGAGACAGATGAAACTGGTTCGTTATGGCCGCCCCGGCCACGAAAAGCCCGGCATGATCGACGCCGAAGGCAAGCTGCGCGACCTGTCGTCCGTTATCGACGACATCACGCCGGCCGCGCTGTCAGACAAGGCACTGGCCAGACTTGCCAAGGTCAAGCCGTCCAAGCTGCCGGCCGTGCGCGGTAAGCCGCGCTACGGCGTACCGGTGGACGGTATCGGCAAGTTCATCGCCATTGGCCTGAATTACTCCGATCACGCGGCCGAGTCGAACATGCCGATCCCGAAAGAGCCGATCATGTTCATGAAGGCGATCAGCTGTCTGAACGGACCGAACGACGACGTGATGCTGCCTAAAGAGGCCACCAAGGGCGACTGGGAAGTCGAACTGGGGGTAATCATCGGCACCAAGGCGCAGCACGTCAGCGAACGCCAGGCCCTTGAGCATGTGGCCGGCTACTGCGTCATCAACGATGTGTCCGAGCGCGCGTTCCAGCTTGAGCGCGGAGGCACCTGGGACAAGGGCAAGGGATGCGACACCTTTGGCCCGGTCGGTCCCTGGCTGGTAACCCGCGATGAAGTGCCCAATCCTCAGCGTCTCGGCATGTGGCTGGATGTGAATGGCGAGCGCTGCCAGACCGGCAATACAAAAACTATGATCTTCTCGGTCGCGAAGATCGTCAGCTATGTCAGCCGTTTCATTACGCTGATGCCGGGCGACGTCATCGCCACCGGCACGCCGCCGGGCGTCGGCATGGGCATGAAGCCGCCGCGCTTCCTTGCCCCTGGCGACGAGATGCATCTTGGCATCGATGGTCTTGGCGAGCAGCGGCAGAAGGTGTTGAAGTATCGCAAGGGCTGAGTCCGTCACGTCGGGCACCTGTCATCGCAACCGTAGTCCAATGTCGATTTGAACGGAGGTAACGATGTTCATTCGTCTGGCGGCGCGGTTGCGGGCAGCGGGCAATCACCTGCGGGTTGCCTGGCATGCGTGGCATGATCCTGCAACCCGCTGGCCCGGCAAACTCGGGCTGGTGGCCATGGCCCTGTATCTGTTGAGTCCGTTTGACCTGCTTCCTGACTGGATTCCTTTGCTCGGCTGGATCGATGATCTGATGTTGATCAGTATCGTGCTGCCGCTTTTCCTGAGACTGCTGCCGGCGGACGTTCTGCTGCGAGCGCAACGACGAGCGGGCATGACGGTGCGATAAATTGAAACTTCCGAAGGGCAACGTGCACCCATGGAGGTCTCAACCTTCAGGACGTCACCATGCCTATTACGCCCAACAGACTCTCGCCGAACGCCTTTGCCGCGTTTCAGACTAAAGATCAGCGACAAAGCCTCGCTTCGAAGTCTCCCAAAAAAATCGACGAAGCGAATGAGAAAGCGCTGCAGGCTGCCATCGCCGCCAGCCTGAAAGATGACGGAATGACGGCGGCGCAGCGCTTTGCCCGTGATACGGGCGATCCGGACGCTGCCAAATGGGCCGATGACGAGGCGCTCGCCATGGGCATCAACGCCAGCCTGAATGAGTCCTCAGCCCTGGCCGCCGTGCGCCGCGTACCTAACGAAGAAATCGCGGCGCAACGCAGTCTGATCGGGCAGTTGAAACACAACTTGCGAGCGCAAGGTTTCAAAATATGGCCTAACCGAGGGGCAAGAAACAATTGCCTGATTATTTCGATGCTTCAACATGCCACCGGCGACTACCGAAGCCAGCACAGCAAGCAAGCCGAGCATTACAAGCAGCTGCTGGTGACGCAAAGCGGAGGCAATGAGCATATCGACTCGCCGTTGTATTCGGACGAAGAGCTGACGCGCTGGCTCATCAGCAAAATCAACCGGGACTATTTCGGTGATCGCCGTGAAGACTATCTGTCGTTCCGGCTCGTTACCGCCGGCCTCGACGGGCAGGCAAGTGAGCGCGTGATTGGCAACGGCAAGCGCATTGCCGGAATCCTGGATGGCGCCGGGCACTACGAAGCGTTCACAGCTCGAACAACGAGATAAAGCGAGCAGCCGGCGCCGTCAGCCGCCGAGATACGCCTCGACGACGCGCGTATCCTGCAACAAATTGGCGGCCGTATCGTGCAACACGATGCGGCCGCTTTCCATGACATAGCCGCGCGTTGCGATCGACAACGCCTGCCGGACGTTCTGCTCGACCAGCAGGATCGTGACGCCTTGCTGCGCCACCGTGCGCACCACCTCGAAAATCCGCTCGACCATGATCGGCGCCAGTCCCATCGAGGGCTCGTCGAGCAGCAGCAGCTTGGGACGTCCCATCAGTGCGCGCGCCATCGCCAGCATCTGTTGCTCTCCGCCGGACAACGTACCGGCCAGTTGAGACTGCCGCTCCTTCAGACGCGGGAAGGTAGTGAACCAGTGGTCGATATCGGCATGGATGCCGTCGATGTCGTTACGCGCGTAGGCGCCCATCAACAGGTTCTCGCGAATCGTCATCCGGGTGAACACGCCGCGCCCCTCCGGCACCATGGCCAGGCCGCGCGCCGGCAGCGCATGTGCGGGCAAGGCCTCAATGGCGCTGCCATCAAAGCGTACGGTACCGCTCGCGCGCGCCGAGGGGAGCGTTCGCGTAATGGCCTTCAGGGTCGTCGTCTTGCCGGCGCCATTGGCGCCGATCAGAGTGATCAGTTCGCCGGCACCGACCTCGAATGCGATGTCCTTCACCGCCTCGATACCGCCGAAAGCGACCGACAGGCCGCGCACCTGCAGCAGGGGTTCCGGTGCTGTGCTCATGCGGCCTCACCTCCCAGATAGGCAGCGATCACGGCCGGGTCGGCCTGGACCTGCGCCGGCGTACCATCGGCGATCACTTTGCCGTAATCGAGTACCGTGATGCGATCGCACAGGCCCATCACCAGCTTCACGTCATGCTCGATCAGCAGGATCGTGGTGCCGTTATCGCGGATGCGCTGCAACAGCCCGCGGAGGCTGTCTTTTTCGGTGGCATTCATGCCTGCGGCGGGCTCGTCCAGCGCCAGTAGCAGCGGCTCGGTGGCCAACGCACGTGCAATCTCGACGCGGCGCTGGTCGCCATACGACAGATGGCGCGCGGTGCGGTGCGCGAGGTGGCCGATGCCGACGAAGTCAAGCAGCTCGGCAGCCTTCGTCTCGATCGAACGTTCTTCGTCGCGCGCTGCACGATGGCGCAGCACAGCCCCCAGCACGCCCTGACGGCTGCGCACGTGACGGCCGACCATCACGTTCTCCAGCGCACTCATCTCGCCGAACAGGCGGATGTTTTGAAAAGTGCGGGCGATGCCGGCCTGCGCGACCGTGTGCGGCGCGCTCGGCGAATACGGCTTGCCGTCAAGCGCAAAGCCGCCGCTGTCAGGCTGGACCATGCCAGTGATCACATTGAAACAAGTGGTCTTGCCGGCGCCATTCGGGCCGATCAGGCCGTGGATGTGGCCGCGCCCGACCGCAAGATTGACGTCGGCAAGCGCCTGCAGTCCGCCAAAGCGTTTACCGGCGCGCTGCACATCGAGCAAGTGCGCGCTCATGCTGCGCTCCCGCCTTCGGCAAGCATTCTGTCTTCGCGGCGCGGCGAAGGCCACAGCCCCGCCGGGCGCGCGAGCATGATCAGCACCAGCGCCAGCCCATACAGCAGCTGCCGCAGTACTTCCGCCTCGATCCACACCTGGCCGAACATGGCCTGCTGCACCGGTTCGACAGTATGGCGAAGCACCTCAGGCAAGGCCGCCAGCAGCACGGCGCCGAGCACGACCCCGGGTATATGACCAATGCCGCCCAGCACCACCATCGCCAGAATCGCAATCGACTCGGTCAGCGTGAACGATTCCGGCGAAATGAATCCCTGAAACGCGCCGAACATCGCGCCGGCCACGCCGCCGAAGGTCGCGCCCATCGCAAAGGCCAACAGCTTCATGTTGCGCACATTGATACCCATGGCCTTTGCCGCGATTTCGTCCTCGCGGATCGCGATCCATGCGCGGCCCAGCCGGGAATGCTGCAGCCGCGCCGCGACAAACACGGTCACCACGCACAGCAGCAGGAAGAGAAAATAATAGGCGTTCACAGACGGCATCGCGAAGCCGCCTACGCGGACGATGCCGCCGGCACCCGCCTCGCCGGCCAGGGAGATGCCCCCGAGGCGCACCGGATCGATCAGGTTAATGCCCTGCGGACCGTTGGTGATATTGACCGGACCGTTCAGATTGTTCATGAAAATTCGAATGATCTCGCCGAACCCCAGCGTAACGATCGCCAGGTAATCGCCGCGCAGCTTCAGCGTAGGTGCTCCGAGCAAGGCACCGGCGATACCTGCTATCAGCGCCGCAATCGGCACGATCAGCCAGACCGACAGATGAATGCCGTTCGCCGCCACCGCAGGCCCGGCCAGGTGCAGCAGCCATTCGCCGGCCGCCGGGTATTCCATCTGCAGCGACTCGAGCATCACCGTAAACTGCGGCGATGCCAGCAGTCCGGAAAGATAGGCGCCAATGGCAAAGAATGCGATGTAGCCGAGATCGAGCAGACCGGCGAAGCCGACCACGATGTTCAGTCCGAGCGCCAGCATGATGTAAAGCAGCGCGATATCGGCGATCCGCACCCACGAATTGCCAAACTGCGCAGCGACAAAAGGGAATACCAGCACCAGCACGGCCAGCAGTGCCAGCATGGGACGCGACGTTGTCACAGGACGCAGGTTCATCGACACACGCTCACGAACGATCGGCCACGCGTTCGCCCATCAGGCCGGACGGGCGCAGCGTCAGCACCAGGATCAACACGACGAACGCAAAGATGTCCTGGTAATGACTGCCGAGGACGCCGGCCGTGAGGTCGCCGATGTAACCTGCGCCCAGGCTCTCAATCAGGCCCAACAGGATCCCGCCCAGCATCGCGCCGTAGATATTGCCGATCCCGCCCAGGACCGCCGCAGAAAAGGCCTTCAGTCCCGGCACGAAGCCCATCGCGAACTGTGCCGATGCATAATTCGCCGCCCACATCACACCGGCGACCGCGGCCAGCGCAGCGCCGACCGCAAAGGTGAATACGATCACGCGGTTCGCGTCCACGCCCATCAGTGCGGCCACCCGCGGGTTCTCGGCGACTGCGCGCATCGCTCGGCCCATGCGCGTGCGCTCGACCAGCAGCGACAACGCAATCATCGACAGCGCCGCCAGCGCCAGCAGCAAGATCTGCGTCGGCGTGATCAGGCCGCCGAACAGGTGCAAGGGCTCGGTGCTGAGCACTTGAGGGAACGGCAGCGGGTTGCGGCCCCAGATCATCATTGCGATCGTCTGGAGAAGGATCGAGATGCCGATGGCGGTGATCAGCGGCGCCAGTCGCGGCGCATCGCGCAGCCTGCGGTAGGCCACCCGTTCGATCAGTACGCTCACAGCGATACAGACCGGAACCGCACCACCGATCGCGATCGCAAGCTGTAACAGTCCGGGCATCTGCGGACTGACTTTCTGCAAAATCTCAAGCAAGGTCAGCCCCACCATGGCGCCGATCATCAGCACATCGCCGTGCGCGAAGTTGATCAGGTTGAGCACGCCATAGACCATGGTGTAGCCAAGTGCGACCAGTGCATACATGCTGCCCAGGACCAGGCCGTTGATCAATTGCTGGACAAAGATGTCCATCGCTTATGCGCCGGTGCGGGCCGACAGGCCTTTGGGCAGGGGGAAAGTCACATTTTCCTCGACGCCGTCGAGCTCGCGCACCGTTGCGGGGCTCAAGGCCTTCAGGCGATCTATCACCTGCTTCACCAGCAGCTCAGGCGCGGACGCACCCGCGGTGACGCCGATTCGCGTCTTGCCGGCGACCCAGGACGGGTCGATCTGACCCGCGTTGTCGACCATGTAGGCCTCGACGCCGTTTTTCTCGGCCACCTCGCGCAGCCGGTTCGAGTTCGAACTGCTGGGGCTGCCGACCACGATCACCAGCTGCACCTGCGGCGCCATGAACTTGACCGCTTGCTGACGGTTGGTGGTCGCATAGCAGATGTCACCTTTCTTCGGCTCGCTGATGCCGGGGAAACGTTCTTTGAGCGCTTCGATGATATCGGCCGTATCGTCCACCGACAACGTGGTCTGCGACACGAATGCCAGTCGCTGCGGGTCTTTCACCGTAAGGGCGTTCACATCGTCGATCGTCTCGACCAGATACATCCCGCCGTCGCTCTGTCCGAGCGTGCCTTCGACCTCGGGATGTCCTTTGTGGCCGATCATGACGATCTCGCGGCCTTCGTCGCGCATCTTGGCGACCTCGACGTGCACCTTGGTCACCAGCGGACAGGTGGCGTCGAACACCTTCAGTCCCCGCAGCTCGGCTTCTGATTTGACTGCGCGCGACACACCGTGCGCAGAAAACACCAGGTGGCTGCCGACGGGTACCTCGGCCAGGTCTTCGATAAAGATCGCGCCTTTCGAGCGCAGGTCGTCGACGACATATTTGTTGTGCACGATCTCGTGGCGCACATAGATCGGCGCGCCGAATTGCGCCAACGCGCGCTCGACGATCTCGATCGCGCGGTCGACGCCCGCGCAAAAGCCGCGCGGCTGCGCCAGCAGGATTTCGTTAGGGCTGTCCACGGTCGCTCCGTTCATTCAGAGAATGCCAATGATGCGGACTTCAAACACCACAGGCTGCCCCGCCAGCGGATGGTTGAAGTCAAACAATGCGTTATCGTCGCCCAGTTCGAGCAACACGCCGGCAAAACGTCCGCCGCCTGGCGCATTGAAATCGACCACGTCACCCACCGCATAGTCTTCGCCTGCATCTGAGTTCTCGCGCAAGGTTGCCAGCGACACGCGCTGCAGCAGTTCCGGATTGCGCGGTCCGAAGGCCTCGCCGGGCGCCAGCTCAAAAGTCTGATGCGTGCCTTCAGCCATTCCCAGGAGCCGCTCCTCGATCGCGGGCACCAGTTGTCCGGCCCCCAGCTGCATCGTTGCCGGGCTGTCATGGAAAGTCGTGACAATGTCACGGCCATCGAGAGAGGCCAGCCGGTAATAAAGCGTCAGAAATGAACCGGCAGTGACAACGGGTTGTGGCGAATTCGACATAAATCTGAAGACAATAAAGTAGCGCGCTATTGTAAGCCAGCCTGAACGGCGAGTTGCGCTTGCATTCGGCGAGCCCTCGTTACAGTGGATCCCTCTTTTTTCCTTGAGGGAGCCCAGATGCGCCTATCCGACCTGCCTGCTGAAATGAGACCGCGCGAGCGATTGCTTGCCATGGGCGCACAGTCACTGAGCGACAGCGAGCTACTGGCAATTTTGCTGCGTACCGGTACCAGCGGCATGAGTGCGGTGGAGCTGGCAGCCGCTCTGCTGGCCCGCTTCGGTTCGCTCGGCAAGCTGCTGGCAGCCGCGCCTGCAGACTTGCAGGGCATACGCGGGCTGGGCGACGCCAAGCGTGCCGAACTGCTGGCGATCACTGAGCTGCACAGGCGCACGCTGGAGCGAGAGCTGCGGGACAGCGAGGTGCTGGATTCGGCCTCGGCCGTCACGACCTATCTGCGCCATCGCTTCAACGGCGTATTGCAGGAATCCTTTCTCGGCTTGTTCACCGATGTGCGGCATCGGGTGATCGCCTGCGAGAAGATCGCGACCGGTACGCTGGATCGTGTCCATGTTTACCCGCGCGAAGTGGTCCGGCTGGCGCTGAAACACAATGCGGCCGCAGTGGTCTTCGCCCACAATCATCCGGGCGGGCGGGCCGAACCCAGCGCCAGCGACAAAGCGATGACCGTCAAGCTCAAGCAAGTGATGGGCTGCATTGAAGTCGATCTGCTTGATCACCTGATCGTGACGCCGACAGAAACCTGGTCATTTCGCGATAACGGCCTGTGCTGACGGACTCTCTCGGTACATCCTGCGCGAATTGTTAAATATTGGAGCGCATTAGAGACACAGTTTTTTTTCGCAAGTCATTGAATCATCGCGCGTTTTTCTGTACACTCGCGGTTTTTCCAAATTCAGGAAATTTACAAGGAGTCTGCTGTGGCACGTGAATGCGAAGTAACCGGGAAAAAGCCGATGGTCGGCAACAACGTTTCCCACGCAAATAACAAAACCAAGCGCCGCTTCCTGCCTAACCTGCAGAACCGTCGCTTC
>JACCDT010080478.1_pt1 | contig 22811 bp, 16 predicted proteins | sample 7446291 | NCBI WGS metagenome assembly JACCDT01 (sample SAMN15323446, study PRJNA562643) | freshwater metagenome | isolation source: river surface water | place: USA:Blue River Watershed | collected 2017-08-17 | reverse complement strand
TTGAAGAACTTGCTAATAACATACATCGTTTAAGACTTAATATTACTCGTGATTTAAAAGGAGATAATGAAAAAGATTTCCTTACAGCTCTTGTCATATCAGTAATGATGAAAACGGGAGAGCGTATCGGGAATAATTTTTCAGCTACGCAAGGACACTATGGAGTGACAGGTTTTACTAAGAAACATATTAAGATAGATGGCACTACTGTTTATTTAAATTATACAGGTAAATCAGGGGTTGACCATGAAAAAGAATTTACGGATAAGGTATTAGCTGAATATTTAAAAAAAGCAATTAAAAATTCTCCAAATAAATATGTTTTTTGTACTTCGGATGATTTCAGAATAAAGGGAGATAGAGTTAATCGTTATCTTGATGAATATAATATTTCCGCAAAATCTTTGAGGGGCTTTGCTGCGAATAAGTGGATAGTCGATAAATTAGAAAAAATTGATATTCCTGATACAGAAAAACAAAGAAGAACAGTTTTTAATAAAGTTGCGAAACAAGTCGCTCAGAAAATAGGTCACGGTACAGCCACATTAAAAAAACACTACATGATGCCTGAATTGGCAGATAATTATATTTTTGATAGTGAGATTATAAATGTTAAAGAAGCTACTGTATTTGCTTCGGGTGGCGAATTAGGTACTGAATCTTTAGAAAAAAGAGTTAAAAACAGGCTTAAAGATGTAAATAAAAATGTTGTTTATTCAACAAAAGATTATAAAATAGCCGTAGATGATGTTAATAACGCAAGATACATTACACTTTGGTTTGTTAATTCATTATTCGATTTAGATGTTAAAGTTGGTTCTTTAGCATTATATAAAACCGAAGATGGTTTTTTAAAAGTACAAGAAATTGATATTCAAAAATCACATAGAGGTAAAGGTATGGCAACTAAAATGTATTTAATGGCTTTAAAATATTCTGCTGATAATATTAAAGGAATTAAATCTTATTTACCTGATAGAGTGAATAAAAGACAAATACCAAAAATATATAAAGCATTAAACGGAAAGGTTGATGGAGGTGATTATGCTTATATATATAAAGATGATAATTTAGATAAATTTAACTTGGGTGGTACAACAATACGTAAGCTAAAATCTTCCGTATTATTAGCACCAAACGGAAATCCAAGCAACTTAACTCCTGAGCAATATCTTTTGGTTCGTACACCTGCGTTCAAAAAATGGTTTGGTGATTGGGAAAATTCACCTGAAACTTCATCTAAGGTTGTTGATGAAAATGGAGAGCCAATGGTTGTTTATCATTACAGTCCTAATGAATTTACAATTTTTGATAAAAATAAACATCCTCAATTTGTAGATGTTGTAGAGAATAAAAAACATAAACCTTTAGGATATGACTTTTCCACAAAGGAAGGATTTTATCAAAGTAAAACAAGGAATAAAAAGTATTGTGTTTTTTTAAATTTAAAAAATGTTTTTGATTTCAGTAAAGCAAATGAAAAAGATTTTCAATCAATAATAAAATTATTAGAAAAAATTCCATATTATTCAAATAATAAATTCCAATTAGATTTAGATATTAAATATTTAAAAAATGGTGATTGGGGATTATTAGAAAGACCTTCTTTAGAAAAATATTTTTCAAAAAATTACGATGGATTATTTATGAAAGAAAATGATTGGTTAAATGTAAAAGTTTATAATTCAAATCAAATAAAACTCGCAGACGGAATTAATGTTACATTCGATGGTAATAATCCTGATATAAGATACGCTGATGGCGGAGAAGTAGCTGAACGTAAAGAAACTTACAAAAAGTGGAAATCACTTGTTAATATGAGTAAAAGTGAATTAGAAAAGTTTTATAATTCGCAAGAGGGTAAAGAAGCGGGTTTATCTGCAAGTGAAGCAAAAGAAAAAGGTATTGATAGTGGTAGAGAAAGTGCAAGATGGATTATGAAAATGAAAGATACACCTATTTCAGAATGGACACCTAATATGTGGAGATGGGCTAAGAAACAAATTAGCTTCATTAGCCGTATGAGTGGTAACAAAGGTGGTTTATATGACGACAAGGGTAATAAAACAAGAAAACATACATCCTTATTAATATGGGGCAATAACCCTGAAAAAAAGAAATTTGAGTTAGGCGGTACAACAATGCGTAAGCCGAAAAAAATAGATATTAATAAAATGCCAACTTTTATTGCGCCAAATGGTGAGAGAAGTAACCTTTTGCATATTAAAGCAGAAGATGAAAATGGAAGATGGGTTTATTTATATAATATAGTAAGAACACCTGAATTTAAGTCATGGTTTGGAGATTGGGAAGAAGCTTATATAACAAAAGATTATGATGGAGTTTCAAAAATAATAGATGAAAATGGAGAGCCAAATATCTGTTATCATGTTACCTCAAATGAATTTTTTGAATTTGATGAAAATTATATTGGCAGTAAAACTGATAGTGGATATTTCGGAAAAGGTTTTTATTTTACTGAAGGAACTCCTGATTCTCATTATGGACAAAGAGAAATACCTTGTTTTTTAAGTATAAAAAATCCATACATATACATAAGTCATTTATATAGAGTTTATGAATTAAATACGAATGAATTAAAAGAAAAAGGACATGATGGAGTTCTTGTTTTCCCTAATTATGTTGAAAATATTGATTTAACAAAAGGATTGGGTTATCATGGTAATAGAATAGATGAAATAGTTGCTTATTATCCTGAACAAATTAAAATAGCGGATGCTACAAATATAACTTTTGATAAATACGATAATGATATAAGATTTAAAGATGGTGGTACAACAATGCGTAAGCCGAAAATAAAATCAAAAGATGGTAATTCAAAACAAACCGTATATCATGGAGGTCATGATATAGGAAGTGAACTTATTTTACGTACAGGTTATTATGGTGGTAAAAAAACAGGGGTAGATAGCGGTGCTATATTCTTTACACCAAGCATTAAATATGCAAATCAATATCTAAAACATAAAGATGGTTTATATAAATATGAATTAGAGATAACTGATAACATATTTGATGGAACAAATGAAAATCATTATTTAAGATTAAAGGATGGTTTTATAAAAAATTGGCAAGATGAATACAGTTCTGTTGAAGATGCTATTTCTGATTATGAAAATGCTGTAAATTCAATTAAATCTTCATTATCTTATGGTGCTATTGATTGGGCAACAGGAAGTCAGTTTTTAGAGCAGATTAGTAATTCAGGTTTTGAAGGAATTAAGTTCTTAGAAAGACCTGCGGAGAATATTGAAACCAATAGCGAAACAGGAGAATACGAATTATCAGGAAACCCTGTATATTCATACGCTTTATTTAAAGATGAAGTTAAAGTAGATAGGTTTGGTAATGGCGGTTCGATACCCGATTTACTTTCTTCACAAGAGATTGAGGATAAGTTAGGTAGAGAACTGCATTGGTGGAACGATGATATTGTTTATCTTAGTGGAATAAAATACAAAAAGGTTTATTTAAGACCTGAATATAAAAGAGTTATAGAATAATGGAATTATTAGCACCTAACGGAAAACCGAGTAATCTACCACCTAAACAATATCATTTAGTGCGTACACCTGCGTTCAAAAAATGGTTTGGTGATTGGGAAAACTCACCCGAAACAGCAAGTAAGATTACAGATAATAATGGTGAGCCTTTAATTTGTTTTCACGGAAGTAACGAAAGTTTTAATGAATTTAGTCATAAAGCAATAGGCTCATCAAATGATATGGGTTTCTATGGTAGAGGTTTCTATTTTACTTTTCAAAAAGAAGAAAAGTGGATGAGATTTGCTATTGACGAAGCGAGTTATTATGGTAAAATAGTGAAACCTTATTTTATTAAAGCATTAAATCCATTTATTCTTGGAGAATTGGAACAATATAAAGGTGTTAATATAAATTTTCAAGGAACTCAATCATTAGTTTTTTTAAATAATATAGCTAAAAAATTTCCACAACTTGCTGAAAAAATAACATTAGATAAAAAAAAATATAATCCTTTTACTAAAGAAAATGAAATCACACAAGTTCCTATTAGTATTTTACCTGATTTAATAGATGAATATTCAAAAGATTTAAAAATTATTGAAGTACATGATAATAAAGGAGAAACAAAAATAAATGGTTATTTAAAATCAAAAACAAAAGAAGTTTTTTATGATAATACTGAATCGGGAGGTACAAAGGGTTCTTACCTTGATTTTGATACTTTATCTTATGGAATAGATAATAACAATAAAAAAGAGTCAATAGAAATTCTACTAATAGAAGCAGCATTTGAAAAATATGATGGAATAGAAGTTAAATATAATCCTGAAGGTTATATGACAAGGAATCCTGAAATTACAGAAGAAATTAAAAAAAATCACGATTGTATTATGCAGGGAGAAACGGGAGATGAATTGGTTGTTTTTGAAAACAATAGAATGAAACTTGCCGATGTAACAAATATTACATTTGACAGTAGTAATCCTGATATAAGATTTAAAGATGGGGGTAATGTTAGTAAATTACCAAAAGAGTTTAATAGTAATGAAAATTTAAATAAAGAAGATATGCCTTATTCGTTAATTAAAGAATTAGGTGAATCAGGAATTTATGAATATACTGAAAAAGTATCATATAAAAAAAGAGGTAATTTTAATGATGGAAATAAAAGTTTTTATAAAAGTATTAAAAAGTATGCCGTATTTAAGATACAAAACGGGGAATTAAAAAAGATTAGAACAAATATTAATAAAAAATCAGAAGCAGTTAAAATTTTAAAAGATAACAGTAATAATAACGTTATATTTAGTGATGGTGGTACAACAAAAGGTTTAATTGAAGTTAAACCAAATAGATATTTATATCATTCGTCAAATACTTTTTTTAGAGATAAAATAAAGAATGAAGGTCTTGTAGTTAAAGGTTATAGCGAAACTTGGTTAGGAGATACCGAAATAGAAGGAGAAGTTATTTTTGCCACTAATAGTTCAAATAGAGAAGATTGGTTTGATTCTACTTATGATAATGATATTTACGAAATTGATACAAATCTTATTAAAAATAAATGGTATAAAGACCCAAATTTTTTACAAAAAACATATCATCACATCATTACATTTGAAAATATCCCATTAAAGGCTATAAAATTAATTTATAAAGGAAGCCAAGAAGATACAAAATACTTTACATCAAAAGAAGCGAAGAAAGTTATTCATGCAAGTAATCCTAATATAAAATATAAAGATGGCGGACAAATTAAAGATTTACTTTCTGCACAAGAGGTTGAAGATAAGTTAGGTAGAGATTTACATTGGTGGAATGACGATGTAGTATTTATTGGCGGACAAAAATATAAAAAAGTTTATTTAAGACCTGAATATAAAAGAGTTATAGAATAATGAAATTATTAGCACCTAACGGAAAACCAAGTAATCTAACACCTGAACAATATCGTTTGGTGCGAACCCCTGCGTTCAAAAAATGGTTTGGAGATTGGGAAAACTCACCTGAAGCAGCAAGTAAAGTTGTTGATGAAAACGGAGAACCTTTAGTTGTTTGGCATGGAACATACAAGGAATTTTATGTTTTCGGAAAAGGACAGAGGTTTAAAAATATTGAACATATAAAAAATACAAATTATTTTCATAAATCAAAAAAATATGCTGAGAAATTTGGTTTTGAAAAACCTTATTTTCTTAATATTAAGAATATAGAATTAATAGAACAGCCAATTATGGAAAAATTAGGTTATTCTAAAGAGGTTTATGAAAAATATGTGTCAAAAGGAATTAATGGTGTTTATAGTGAAGATGGAGAATATGCAACAATTATTAGTGCAAATCAGATAAAAATAGCAGATGGTACTAATACGACATTTAACATTAAAAAAAATGATATAAGATTTGATGATGGAGGTAAAATAAAATTTAAAATTGAATCAAGAGAAGGGGAGGAAGATAGAACTGAAATTTCAATTAAAGATATTGGTTCAGCTACATTAGTTGAAACTTATCCTAAGTATGAGTTTCAGGAAGATTTATCAGAAAAAGAATTTAATAAGTTAGGTATTGATGAATATGATATGATTGGTAAGATTGAGCATATAGAAGTTAAAGATAATGAAAAAGGTAAAGGGTATGCAAAACTACTGATGAATAAAGTTATTGATGTAGCAACAAAAAAACGTTTATTGCCTTTATACCTTAACGCATCTCCTATGGGAAGTAAAGGATTAGGTATTGATGACTTAACAAAGTTTTATGAGAGTTTTGGTTTTAAAGTTTTTAAAAAGCAAGGCAATAATAATTTGATGATACTAAATAAAAAATTTGACTTAGGCGGTACAACTATGCGTAAGCCAAAAACAAAATTATTAGCACCAAATGGAAAACCTACAAATCTAACTCCTGAGCAATATAAATTAGTTCGCACTCCTGAATTTAAGGTGTGGTTTGGAGATTGGGAAAATTCACCTGAAAAGGCAAGTAAGGTGGTTGATGAAAATGGAGAGCCTATGGTTGTTTATCATGGTAGCGAAGATAAATTTAATATCTTTAAAAAAGAAAAAACAAGGTTTAATTATTTTTATTTTTCTCTAAAAAAAGATTATGCGGATAACTTTGGAAAATCAAAACAATTTTTTTTAAATTGTAGAAAAATAAAGGATGTAAAAACGCTTGGAATTAAAAAAATAAGACCTCCAAAATTATTTAAAGCATTAGGCTTTAAGAATACGAAAGAAGGATATTATAAAATAGGTTACGAATTTAGTGATAAAAATGAAAAATTTTGGTATTATCTAAGAGATTCTGAAAACTTGTATAATATATTAAAATTGAATAATTACGATTGTGTAAATTTTTTTGAAGATTTTAAGGAGCAAAATAAAATAGATGAAACAGAGGTTTATGCAGTAATTAAATCTAATTGTATCAAACTTGCAGATGGAAGTAATACTACCTTTGATTCTAGTAATCACGATGTAAGGTTTAATGATGGTGGTGGTGTTGATTCTGATGTAGAATATTTATATCACGGTACTGATGAAAAATCAGTAAAAGAGATATTGAAAAATGGTTTTTCTATTAAACAAAGTGGTAAAAAAAGTGGAGCAGGAACGGATGGTATTTCATTTAGTATATCTAAAGAGGAAGCGATTGGACACGCTGAATGGGCTTCTAATAAATTTAAAAATAATGGAGTTGTAATTAGGTATAAAACACCTGATTATTTAAAATTAATGGATGGCAAAAAATATTTTGAATTTGATAATTGGAAAGAAGCATTTGATTATGCTAAGAAAAATAAATACGATGGTATTAAAATGTATGATTTTGAAACAGGACAAGGTGCAGAAGAATTAGAAGTTCTTATTATAAATTTAGATAAAATAAAAAAAGAAAACTTAACATCTTCTACTATAAAATTTGAATTAGGTGGTACAACAATGCGTAAGCCAAAAATATCTGTTTTATTAGCACCTAACGGAAAACCAAGTAATCTAACGCCCAAACAATATAAATTAGTTCGTACTCCTGAATTTAAAGCATGGTTTGGCGATTGGGAAAAATCACCTGAAACAGCAAGTAAGATTGTTGATGAGAATGGTGAGCCACTAAGAGTTTATCATAAAACAGATTATAAGTTTACAGTTTTTGATAAAGAAAAATTAGGTAGTAGTTCTAATTGGAATACTGCATACTTTGGTTTTTATTTTTCTAATATATACGAAAGAACAAGTTATGGAAGGCTATCCATTAAGTGTTTTTTAAATATAAGGAATCCGTATCTTATAGAATGTGAAATGTATTGCGATTATGATTACGATTACAAAAGATTTGACGAAAGTAATTTTAGTAAAAATGATGGTATTATAATAAAAACAATGAAATTGGGTAAAGATGAAAAAGCAGATAAGCATTTTGTAGCTTTTGAACCTAACCAAATTAAACTTGCTGATGGAACTAATACTGAATTTAATTCTAACAATCCCGATATAAGATACGAAAACGGTGGCTTAACTTTAGATAAAATGCTTATTGGAGATATTTATAGTGGGGTTCAAGTAAGAAACATTGTTTCAAAATACGGAAGCTCTGAGGGTACTGATATGGTAGAATTTTCTGAAGAAAGAATAAAAGAAGAAGATAAGTATGTATTAGATTATGTTAGTATTGATAAGTTATTAGAAAGAGATATAGATTTAAGAACATTTATTGATTCTGAAAAAGAATATAATGGTTTGGGATATACACCAAATGCTAGGGAAATTACAGAACCAATTATTTTAGGAGATGCTCTATACAGCTCAATGAGTAATGTTGTTATAGATGGTTATCATAGGATTTTACAATCTATTATTAATGATAAAGAAAAGATACTTGCACTTGTAAAAATTGATAAAGGTCATGATTATTTATTATATGAACATGGCGGACAAATAAAAGATTTACTTTCTTCAAAAGAGGTTGAAGATAAGTTAGGTAGGGAATTACATTGGTGGAATGATGACGTAGTGTTTATTGGCGGACAAAAATACAAAAAGGTTTATTTACGACCTGAATATAAGATGGTTGTTTAATAATTAAATATTAAATTTTTTAAAATGAATTTTAAAAATCAAAAAGACCTTATTGGTTACATAAAAGATAATGATATTAAGTTTATATTCGGAGGAAATCGTATGCGTTTTGGTCATGCTGAATCAAATTCTAATACAGCTAAATCAATACTATTTACAAAAGATAATAGCTATTTTAGGATAACATTTAATGATAAAGGAATTGTATCTACAAATAGAAAATTAAAAAGAAAATAATGGGTAATAATTTTTTAGAAACTTTTGATAAAAAAATCTTTTTTATAAAGGATAGTGAGAAATTTCCATCTAAGAAAATAAATTGCTTATATCCACTCGTTTTTTTAAATGTTGGTGATAAGGTTATTTTTCGTGGAGATAAAGGTGAAATAGAGAGTCAACGAGGTAAAGATTTTTATACTGTTAGGTTTGAAGATGTTACTGTATATGATTGCCCTTTATCTCATATTAATCTTGTAGATAAGAAAACCCAATTTAATATTAGATTCATGAAAACCTCTTATTTTGAATTTAACATATTGAGTGTAAAAAAAGGTCTAAAAATCATCATAACTGAAGGTGGAAACATCATTTTAGATAGAATTTAGCTAAACACTTAACAAATGTAGTGTCAATAACTCATAGGTATTTTAGCTTAATTAACCTAATTTTTTTATTTTTTTTTGTTAAATTTGGACAATTACTAAAAATAAGCGGGTTAATGAAACTGAATACTAAAAATGAAAAGTGTGATACGGGATTAAGCGTACAAAGCTTAATTTTTGACAAAAAATACTTTAACGCTTCAAAATCAAAGGATTGGGCTAAATCTCATGGCTATAAATTCAATGATATTGATGTAAAAGATAATACTTTTAGATTCAGACAAGACAGCCCTAACAAATTCGATAAAGATATTTTCAGAACCATAGCCTTTAGAAAAGGCATAAAAGCAGTAGTCGCTTGTCCTATCGTAAATAAATTCGATAATGGAGGTGAAGCTGATGGAATTAAACCCGTATACTTAGAGGGTTATGATTTTAAAGATTATGAAGATATGATTTCAAGCCTTAAAGATGCTAAATCTAAAAAGGCTGATATTTCAGATTATATTGACACACCCGAATCTTACGTAAAACTTTTAGAGAGTTACGTAAAAAAAATGGATGATATAACCGAAGAATATAAGTATGGTTCAAGCAGGAATGGTGACGGTATGGTTATTAATGTTAAAACATATTTAAAGTATAACCATGAAGAAGTTATTAATAAATTAGTTAAATCAAATAATCTTACCGAAGAACAAGCTGAAATACTTAGTAATAAATTTAGTGATGATAATGTAAATGATGATTATGAATTAACAAATTTTATTTTAGAACAAGAAGGTGAAAATGCTTCTGAAACTTTATCTGATTTTATAAAACTTGATTTATGTAAAAAAGATATTGGATTTGTTGGTTCGAGTGGAGGTTATTTAGTGTTTCAGGACTTAGATTTTTTTGATGGAGTAAAAGAAAGGTTAGAAGGTGAGATTTCTGATTATTTTTCATCTGATGCACAATTTGAATCAAACGAATATGATTTTTTTGAAGAATATATACAGGATAAGTATGGGGATATAGTTGAAGATTTAAGTAATATTGATTTTTTAGAATACGGTTTCTCTGTATTAGAAGCTTATATTAAGAAGTTAATTAAGGGAATGGAGAAGGATGCCTTAAACGGTGAAATAGAATACAGAGGTCAGGAATTTATTGATGAAAGTAACGCTAATGGTTGGGATTCTTCAGTTGAGGATGGTGAAGATAATGAAGGTGATGAAGAAGAAGAATATGCTGATGAATATAAAGATGGCGGTTCTGTTAATACTGATATAGCTAATAATGAAGATTCTCCATTACCAATAGGTTCAATAATTTATTTTGAACATAGCGGAGGTTATAGTGGTAGGCTTACAGTTTCTAATTATGAAATTGTTGGTTTTTTAGGAACAAAAGAAAGAGATTATAATCAAAAAGGGGTATTTAAAAAAATAAAATTAGCTAGGTATTCGGTTTATCCTTTAAAAAGTAATCTTAAAGAGGTTAAGGGTGACATGGAGGAAATCGCAATTCCTATTGAAGCAGAGGATTTATCGTTATCCCGTTATCGTATTTATAATAAAAATCCAAAAGGTGCATTAATAAGTCAATCACGAATAGATAGCGGTAAAAGACGTTTAGCAGAAAGCGAAGCTGTAATTGAATGGGAAGGTATTAAACCTGCTTATTTAATGACTAAGGATGAATATAACAAAGATGTTACTCCTAAATTTAGAGAATTTAATAGATTTATTGGGAAAAATGATAAAATATTCCGTAAACCTAATTATCAAGGTATAGACTATGTAGATTTTGAAACGTTTAAGAATACATTTGTTTCAAGGGGAAATTATGATACTGCTGAAAACTCTTTTAATTCGTATGCAAGAAGGAATGAGTCTGTAGAACAAGCAAGTCCTGAGTTAATAAAAAAACTAAATGATTATTTAAGTTTCTTTACACCAATTTTCGGTAAAGAAAATATATCAAAGATTGAAAATGACGAAAGTGGAAGTAATAAGCGTTCAGTAAAAAGAGCTTTTGAAGATGGTACTTACGAAAAACTTTTAAGAGAAAATAAAATAAATTATACTTTATTACAAAATATCTATAATTCAGTAGGACTTACAATACCTTCAAAACTTGAAAAAATAGAAAAAGAGGTTGTTGAGCTAGGAATAACTTCTGATGTTAAAATGCAGTATGAAGAAAAGCAGAAAGAATTTATTATTAAACTGAAGGATAAGTTTAAAGAAGAACTTCAATCTTATTATGAAGGATATGTACGTAGATATAAAAATAATTTTGAAAGATTAAATGATTTTTATAATAAAAATGGTAATAATAATTTCGCATCATTAAATGAATATAAGGCTGATTATTCAAGATACAATGGGGTTGAGCCTGAAAAAATAAATGAGAGGAAATACGATAGAAAACTAAATGAATACATAGATGTTTTCACGGGGAAATATAAATACCATTCGGATATTAATGTTATTGAAGAATACAGAACATCAAATAGTGATTCACGTTTAATATATGACAAAGATTATTATTCAAATAAAAATGTATTAAAATTAGTTGATAATTGGATAGATGTTTTGGATGAAGATGCAAAGAACTATGCAAATTCATTATTTGAAGATTTAGGAAAAAGAATATTGGCTGAAATAAATTCTGTAAATATGTTAGCTAAAGATATTCCTGATATTAAATACGGCTACATAGAGAATTTAACGGATAAAGGATTTGAAGTTTGGATTGACTTGGAATATACTAATGGATTTATATTATCTATTGAAACAAATGTTATTTATGCAGGTGGTTACAATATCCAAAAATTACATACAAGGGGATTGTTTAAATTTCAGAATGAAGGTAAGTTTTTTAGCTATGATAATATTGTTGAGCAGTATAAAAAATATAATGAATCTATGGATAAATCAAAACAGGTTTATTATGCTAAAGGTATAGAAGAAAATAACCAACAGGCAATTAAGAAAATAGAAAAAAAGAGAGAGGATTCTTCAAATAAAAGATATAAAAAGTCAGGCGGAGAACATTTTTTAGGTTTTGTTGATACTCATGTCGAAGGCAGAGGAGATAATTATGACGAAAATGAAGAAGAAATTGAAAATAATAGTGATAAATTAAAAATAATTGAAAGCAAAAAAATTGCATTAAAGTCATTAATTAGCTTAGAGTCAAAATCTACAAATGATTTAATAAAAGAAAAATTAGCTTTAAAAATTAAAGAAATGGAGCAAGAAATAAATGATTTAGAAAGTGGTAAATTTGCCGATGGCGGTGGGGTGAATTTAGATAAAGTTTATTATGATAGTTATGATGATTTTGTTAAAAAAAACATAGGTGAAAAAAAATTCGTAATAGGTAGTAGTACTCAACCATTGAAGGGAGCTACAAAAGAAAGTATTGATTTACAGTTTAAATATGAGGTTTTACAACGTTTTATGGATTATAACTTTAAAAGCAATTATTGTCCTGATGAATACAATAAAGAATATATTGAAATTATCGAAAAGTTTCATAATGAATTAATAAATAATCCTAAATCATTTAAAGATTTTTGGTATAAATATATTATTAAGTCAAGTAATTATGATGGAAAATACGATATTAAAAGCCCTCACTATACTAAAGAAGGAAAAAGAATTGAGTCTAATAAAGTTGAGAATTATACAGATTATATATTTTATAAATATAAATCCGAAATATCTAAAGGTTTAAAAGATGCTTATTCTAAATACCGACTAAAATATGCAGGTAAAAATTTAGACCTTTCAGATAAAGTTAATGATTTAGAAAGTGGTAAATTTGCCGAAGGCGGTGGGGTTGATTATGTAGTAAAAAAAGTAAAAAGACTTCTTAAAAAAGAGAAAATAGATTCAGGTGATGTTAGTCCTAACTTTGTAAATGATTTCGCTCATAAGCACGGAATAATAAATTTAACAAGCGAACAGGTTGTTAAAATTTCTGATACATACGCTAACGGTGGTGGAGTTAGTGATGTAAAAATATTCTCACATGAAGATGGGACTATATATTCTGTTGATAAAAAAGAAAATGGGATTTGGACTATATTTTCAGAATCTGATAATTGGGAGAAAAGAGATGAATTTGAAAATGGTTTTGAAAGTGAAGAAGATGCTGAATTAGTTGCAAAAGAATTAGCGGGTTTAACTGATGAATTTAAAAATGGCGGTAACGTAGGTAATGTTAGGTCATTATTAAGTAAGTTTGAAAAAGAAAAACCATCAATAGCTTTATTTATTATTTCAGATACTGTTGCCGAATCTTTTATGCGTAAAGAATACGATAAGAATATTGTTTGGGAAAATCTTACAGATGAGCAAAAGGCTAAATATAATACAGATTATAGAGTTTCAAAACATGAGTTTGAAAAATACTTAGTTTATGAATTTGTTAAGCTTTATTATTCTGATGAAAAAATAAAGAATAAATGCAAGGGGCAGTCAACAACTACAATTAAACATATTAAGTCAGTAATGAATGATATTGCTGAAGGATATGATGTAAATAACTTTCCAAAGGTTGAAGAAGTTAAAAAACCTGATTTAAATATAGAATTAGTATCTGATTCAGAGTTGATTTTAATGATGAAGAAACAGGAAACTATAAAACAAGCTATTGCGGAAATTAAGCGTAGAAATGAAGCTAAAAAGAATGTTACTGAAGTAACTAAGGTAGAGCCTAAAGAAACAGTTAGTTATTACAGAAGCACTCCTGTAGGCAATGTTCCTAGTGAATTAGTGGAACAAGCTATATCTCAAGTATTATTAACTCCTAAATACCAAAATCTTACTAAGGAAGAAGCTGATTTCTTATATAAAGCTTTTGCAAATTATGAAAGTCAAAAAGGTAAAAGCAACGACTATATTTATGTAATTGAATGGAATTATAAATTCGGTAGTAATAATATTGATGCTAAAGAAGATGACTTAAATTTAAAAAAGTTCCTTCAAAAAATGGATAAGAACGGAATTATAATTTTTAATTATTATGATGGTACTGTTGAAGCCGATAAAGCGGTTATTGATTTCATTAACTCTGTAAGAGGTGTAATAAATGCAATTAAAAATAAAATGAACGTTTCAAGTAAAGAAGATGTTAAAGATACCTCAACTATAGATTTACCTGAAGAAATAAAAGAAGAAGTAAAAATGGAATTACCTGCTACACAAAATACTGATATTAATAAAGATTTTAAATTTTATTATGATATTGTTATAGAATTTAAAAATTCTAATTTACAAGATAATTTTATTCATAATTTAAAACAATTTTATCCAAATTTAATAGAAAATGGAGATGTTAAAATTGTTCAAGGTGAATATTATATTAGAATAATTTTATCAGATAAAAAACCTATATCTGATAAATTTAAAATTGATTCTCCATATCTTGAAGAATTATTAGGAAAACAAAAGCCTATCCTATCTTTAAATGTATATGCTGTAGATGATAAAATAGTGGAAAAAAATGTTCCATCTCATAAAAAAGATATAGCATATTCTGTAGATGTAGAGGAAAATATAGCTAATTATATTGATAGCTTATATTTCATATCTTCTGTAAATAAAAGTGATTATAGTAGATACCTTTTAAATAAGGCTAACTATTTTACTACTGAGCAGAACTTTAATGAATTTGAACAATCATTACCTGAATCTGATAGATATGATGTAACCTCAACAATGTATCGAGTATCTGATGGAAGTATTGTTGAAGTAAAGAAGTTTGTAAAAGAAACACAAGTTCCTAATTTATATATTGATATTAATAATAAAAATAGAATAGTTACTTTTAGTGATGAGTTTGGATTTGAGAAGGTTGTTAAGTTTAAAGAGATTGATAAATATATAAAAGAAGTACTAGATAGTCCTGATGCTACTGATAAAATAAAATTATTAAAAGATTTTAAAGGTAAGCTTACGCAAAAAGTTAAAGATAATGTATTAAAGACAATGAAGCTTTTTGCAAAGTCTACGGTTTACGCTAAGTATATGTTAAATTATAATAATGGAGATTTTGAATCAACTTACACTATTAATCCTAGTAAAGCTGAAATTAAGCTTAGAAATGAAGTTTTAAAAGTTTCAACGCAGGAAAAAACTACTCAGTTGCCAATTAAAGAAGAAGTTGTAGTTGAACAAACTATAATTCCTACTGAAAGAAAAGGAATTGATATTCCTACTGATTCTAAAGCTGCAATTAAAGATGTTCTTACTTTAAAAAAGTATTGGAGATTAACTGAATCTGAAGCCGAGTATTTATACAATAAGTTTAAAAATTATGAGGAGTTAGTTAATAGTGATGGTGAATACGTAGCTAAAATTGATTTCCTTTATAATGGAAAAAATTACGAGGAAATAAAAGACCTTGATAATCAAATACAGGAATTTATAGAAACGCTTGAAGATAAAGGGTATGTATATGCTAGTATTTATGATTCTGAAATAGAAGCTTATCCTATTACAATTGACTTAGTTAATTCTATTAGAGGTAGAATTGACACAAGAGTTAATGTAAGTCAAGGAACTGATTTATTTCCTGCTACATCTAAAATAGAGGAAGCTAATCCTAATTACGAACAAATACAAAAGAGTAAAGCTGTATTAAGAAGCTTAGTTTATACCGTAGCTAAACAAAAAGATGCGGTAATGAAGAAGAAGTTACTTGATAAAATGAAAGAGATTAATGAAAAAATAAAAGAATTAGAGTCACAAGAATTTAAAAAAGGCGGTAAGGTTATGGAAGTTTTAATAGGTGGTAAATCTGATAATTTAACTGTTGAAGATTTAGCTAAAAAATGGAAAGTTAGAGTTTCTGACATAGAAAAAAGAATAACTCAAGGCGTTAAGGTAGAGTCCGAGCATACTGATGATAAAAAAATGCAAATGGAAATTGCTAAAGACCACATATTCGAGATGTTGGATTATTATGATAGACTTGAATCTATGGAGAAGCAATCAAGAATAAAGCATACGTTTATTACTAAAAAAATATCTGATAAACAGAAAAAATCTATTGCTAATTATCTTAAATCTAAAGGAATTAGCGATGCTGAGTGTGATATTCATAATAACGGAAATATATTTATTTATACTGAGCTTGATAGTAATGTGATTAAGAATATATCTAACTACCTAAAAAATAATATTATTTAGTTTAAAAAGTTTAATTTTACAAATAAAAATAAGAAAAATGAAAAGAGTTAATCTAGGTTTCGGTTCAAAGACTTTAACGTTTAAAAGCGGTAGAAATGCAATGTATAGCATTAGCCCTGCGAATAAAATAAAAGAAGTATTATATATTGGATTTGATAAAGAAATGGAATTATATCATAATAATGCTACAGTAATAACAAAGCCTTTATTTATTTTAGAAAATCTAGTTTTTAGAGATAACGGTAAATTTGAAATGAAAAATTCTTAAAAATAAAACAATGGAATCAGTAGACATAATTAATAAGGTAAATGAAATAACCAATAATGTTAATAAGGGTTTAGAATCATTTTACCAAAAAATAAGCGAGTCAATAAGTAAATCTACATCTAAACAAGAAGTAGTTGATAAAAGTAAGATTGTCAAAAGAGATATTAAACCATCTGATATTGTAAGTCATATACCTGATTTAACAGAAATAGAGAGAGAAAAAGCTATATCTGTTGTAAAGGATATTACGCAAGAGATTTCCGCAAACAAAGCCGAGTATGGATTTGTTGATATTGGAGATAGAGGTGATGATAGAGGTAGTAAGGAATCAGGTGATGGAACGGGAGAAGTGAAATTAATATCTGTTGGTAGACCAAAATGGTTTGATGAATTAGATAAAGGAATTGCTAACGTTTTTAAAAGGTATAAAAAAAGAGAATACTTTGATGTAGAGGGTTTATTTCGTGGAGTTACTCGTAAAAAAGTAGAAAAGGGAATGAAAAGAAAAAACTATTTATATCTTATGTTAGATGTAAGTGGTTCTATGGCTGCTTATAGTTATAAAGGAGTTCCTCTTGTTGCTTTATTTGCATCATATTTACCACCTATTGTTAAAAAATACGAAGGAGCTTTTATCCAAGTAGATGGTCGTGAAGTTATTCATACGGAGTTTCGTCAATTATCTAAGCAAGGAATATCTGAAAAGATAACTTTAGGCGGAGGTGGTGGAGCTAGTTTCACAGAAGCTATGGAATATGTTAAAAAACATATTAAAGATAATGATATTACAGACCCTGTTGTTATTATGGCATCGGATGGTCACGAAGATTTTGATTTTGAGTTTCTTCCAAATACAATATTCTTAACAACATATAGAGGTTGGGAAAATAGAACTTGGAACGGTTGGGATGCACAAGGATTTCCTAATGAATTAAAAAATCAAAAAATGATATTAATTGAGATTGATAAAGCTCGTTATTAAAACATGACGGTTATTAATAAAATAGATTTTTTAAATAATGATGACTTATATCTATTATATCCAAATGGCGGAATGAGTTGGGTATATAAATCTAAGTTTAATTTTCCTAATTTTAACATAAAAGCGGGTGATTTTAGTAATACAGATATGAATGGTACGGATAATTATAAATCTATCGACTTTAGAAATATTAAATATAAAAATGGTATAGAGGATGGATTTACTCAACCTGATTCTGCTAAATTTATAATTTTAAATGATAACGGTAAAATAGAATTAGTAGGAAAATGAAAGTAGCTAAAATACAGAATTTTAAAGAAACACTACCTTATATTCGTTCTTATAATTATAATGGAACTGATATATATTCAATTTATCGTAACCATAGAATAACAAGAGATTATGAAGTTCATTCAAAAAGCTACATAGGTAAGGAATATGATTTAGAAGATAAAAGAAATAAAAAATGGATTTATAAATGTATTTTTATTGGCTCTAAACAGTATTCTTCAGCTATTGAATTATATCAATTTAAGGATAGTGACGGTAATGTTCATGAAGTTAAAAATAATGATTCTAGTTGGAATGTATATTTTAAGAAATTTGAGATTAGGGACGATAGAACAGATTTATTAATCATGAATAAGAAAAATAAGGATTTAGTTTTTTCGTTTTATTTGTATAGTAATGGAGTCATTGATGGTTTAAAAGAAATAAAATGAAAAACGAAATAAGCTTATTCCCAAAATCGGATATATTATATACTAAAGGTCATTTTGAAGTAAATACATGGCGTGATTATACTTATCCTGTTATAAATTCTTTTACAAATTCTTCTAATAAAAGAAAATTTAGAAAAGAGCTTAATGTAGCTGAGTTATATTTTTTTAATAAAAATGGCAATATTTTTATAAGTCAAGACGGTTCTTTTAGATATGTATCAGCTAAATAATTTTTAAATGGCAGTTAATAAAAAATATTATACAAATAATTTAACCAACAATAAAATAAAATATATTTTTGATAAAACGCAATTGGATATAGGTAAATCTAAGGGTGTGTTTTATTATGGAGTATCATCAAAACATGATGAAATGAGATTCACAAGAAAGCAGGTGAGTACTCATAATGAAAAAGAAGGTAAAATGAAAACTATATCTTTATCCAAAGATGGCTCTTTTGAAGCTGATGAATTTGATTTTTAAAATTATTGCATAAAAACATGGAAATTACTAAAAAATACTCTACAAATTTTTTTGATGAAGAAGAAGGTATAAAATATATGGCTAATGGTAAAACTTGTATTATAATATTTGATACATTCAATAAACGATACTTTAAATATATTGGAGATTTAAGTAATACTAAGCTGTTATCTATTTCAAGTATGAATAATAATAGGAAAAAAAGAATAGATATAGATAGTGATGGTTCTATAGAATAATGAATATAGAATTTAACTAAATGGAAAATAAAAATACCTCATGGACGAGCATTAATCCAAATAATAAAGATAAATTAAATTATTTTTATTTTAAGCATTTATATTCAATTTTTAAAAATGACGATAAATCATTTTTTAAGGGAGAAATTGAAAATACAAAACAAAACACGGTATGGTTTTTAAACAAAAAAAACGATAAAGTTAAGACAATAAATTTAAATAGTGACGGCTCTATTGAGTCTACTAAGTTTAATTACTAATAGATGGCAGATTTTTCAACAGATAAAATGATTTTTGAGCCATTCGGTTCAGGTAATACTATACATTATATTAAGGATAATCATTATGAATATGTAAGTTTACTATACCGTGATGGTGATGGTAAATTTCAAACTTTAAAAAAAATAAATGATAAACTTGTAGACGGCATATCTTTTAGTAATTATTTTTCTAGTAATTCCTTTAAAGTAATAAAGTTAGGGGATGACGGAACTGTTACAAAATAAATACCAACGGCTTTATTAACACTCCGATGTTATCCCTTTGATTAAAGGCTTTAATACTATGTTATACAGAATAATTGTAAAGTATAAATATGTATTTTGATTATTGTATTATGATTTTTTGTATTATATTTGTTTCCTAATATATAACCATGTCAGATATTTTAGGTACAGAGTTTACTGAAGAACAATTCAAGGTTCTTAATCAAAATCAGCAGCCCCCTAAAGGTGGAGGTGAACCGCCTGATGATGATGATGAAGATGATGATATTAATGATACTCCTATTAAAACTAGAGAGGAAATTCTTGATGATTTAAAAAAAGAAGGCGTTAAAGATAATCAAACTAAACAAGAAGAAAATCCCGAAGATTATAATATAAAAGATAAAGATAAACCAAAAGACGAAGAAGGCGGAGATAAGCCAAAAGACGAAAATGGTGAAAATGGCGAAGATAATCCAACTGAAGAAGGTGGGGATAAGCCAAAAGACGAAGAAGGCGGTGATAAGCCAAAAGACGAAGAAGGTGGGGATAAGCCAACCGATAAGCAAGGCGGAGATTTAACCGAAAGACAACAGAAGCAAAAAGAAAAAGAAGCTAAGGAAAAAGAAAAAAGAGAAATAAAAAAAGCGAAAAATTTAGTTGCTGATAAGATAAACTCTTACAATACTTTCTTAGAAAAATACAACGACGTATTACCAAATAAAGAAAAAAATACAATTATTTCAGCAAAAGAAGAATTAGAAAAAATACATAAATCAATTAAAATAGATTAAAATGGAAATTACAAAAGTGCCTTTATCGAATAACGATATGTTAAGATATATATTGAATCTAATAAGATATGATATTCCTATTCTTATGTCAGGTAAATCATCAATCGGTAAATCTTACACTATGTTAGAATTAGCTAAACAATGGGGTATGCCAAATTCTGTATTGTATGTTGGTTCTGAGAAGGCTGATAATATAGAAGGTTTACCAAAGCTTATTGATGAGAAGGCTATTGAGAACGAGAACGTTCTTACGTATTATAAGCCGTATTGGTTTCCTCAATCTAATTTAATTCAAGCAGCAGTTAAAAGAGGTTATGATGTTTTTAATGAAAAAATTAAACCAAACTTCGCTAATGCAAAATCATTAAACCTTCCTTATGAAACAGTAATGGGTTTAATGTATGCAATAGGAAATCTTACATTTAGTGGAAACAATGAGGTGCAGGATTTTGATTTTATTGACAAAACAGGATTTATTACAAATGAAGAAAATGTTATTTGTAAAAATAAAATAACATTAACTAGAACATTAGTTCCAAAAGGAGAAGATTTAGTAAAATATCCTAATGAATTATATGACCTTTCTTTATTTATCTCTACATTATCAGGTCTTGGTAACTATTGGCTTATACTTGATGAGTTAGATAAGGTTCAAGAAGAAGAAGCGGATAAATTTGCTCCTATGTTACATATAGTTCGTGAAAGAAGATTAAAAAATTATTCTTTAAGAGAATTAAATGATGGTAAAGGTGCTGATGTTTCTATGAATGTGGTTAATAATTCATATACTCCAATTTATAATATGATTGAGGATAGTTTAAAAACAGGTAAATCTGTATTAGACACTCGTATCATATCAATTTCAAATAAGACGGATAACATTGTAGATATTTCAGATGCTTTATTTAAACGTTTTGTACAAGTTATTATACATGATATTCTTGAATTAAGACCTCCTTCAGCAAAGTTATCTACAATAAGAACTTGTCTTTCTTCTATTGAAACTAAAATAGGTGGCGGACAAGGAGATTTAACTGTTGGTAAATTACAGGAGATTAATTTACAATGGCAATATGGATTTTTACCTAGAATTTTAAATAATAATGATACGGAAGGTAATTTTATTAGAAACAATTATTTAAATACAGTTGCTTCTGCATTAATGATTGCTGATGATATTACAAGAGAACAAAAAGTTAAAAAATTAGGTGAGGGTACGGCTTTATATAAATTATGTGTAGATAATTTTGATGAAGATATTAAGGTTGAAGATGCTGAGGGTATAAATGTTCCCGTTCCTAATTTAGTTATGGATTGTCTTTCTTCTCAAATATCTCCATCTACAGTTGCTGATGTAGAAGTTGTAAGAAATCCATTAGATATTATTAAAGAATTTCAGTCAAAAGAATTAAATGACTTAGATACTTCTCTTGAGGTTTATGACTTCTTAATGGCTAAGTATAATTTAATACCAAAATCTGAAAATAAGTCTTATGAAATTGAAGATTTAATTAGATACGCTTTTGATTTTATTAGATATACAGCTTATTCTGATGGATTTACGGAAGATAAGATTAAAAATGAGGTTAGTTATAATCCATTATCAATTAATGAATATTTAATCCCTGTTATTATTAAATTCACTTTAAAGGTAGTTACAAAGGATGAAACTATTTCTTTTGATGATAAAGATAGACTTTTATCAGCACACGCTGAGATGTGGAGTAATTTCGCTATACCTGAACATATTGCTGAATTAAAAGGTAATCCTGATTTAACAAATAAATTATTTTACGGTGGAGAAGATAGTTTATGGGGAAGTTCAGATTTAAATGCAGACGATTTCCAAAATTCATTTGTAAATAAATTTAATACAGATAACATTGAGTTATTTGAAGAATTTATTAAAGAGTATATGACAATGGCAGATACTCAAAGAGAAGAATTTAAAGACTTTATAGAGTATGCTAAGAAATATAGAGCAGATGATATTTTAGCTATAAAAAATAAAAAGGTAGAATCTCTTAAAAGACAAACTCCTCCTAATCCAAAAGAGGTGATGAACGCAATTCAACAATTTAAAAACTTATTTGGGGTATGATTTTAGATGTAACGCCATTTTCTGATTTTGATACTTTTTTTGCATGGTACATTAGTATCATCAAATCTAAAGTGCCTGATTTTTTATCATTAGAATCTAATGAGATTCATAAAAGAATTGGTACGTTGACTGATGAGGAATTTGAGTTTACTGTTAGACAAATACGCAGGATGCAAAAGATACCTAAAAATATCGGTTTAATGAACGATAATAAAGCGGGTACTTTTTATGCAACTTGGGATAAAGGAAAAGGAAAACCAATGATTGCATTTCCTAGTGTTATGTATTATTGGTTAAAATATCCTCCAATCGTTAAGGGGATAATTCAACATGAATTAGGTCATTGCGTTGGCTCTACA
>JACCDT010449642.1_pt1 | contig 22823 bp, 25 predicted proteins | sample 7446291 | NCBI WGS metagenome assembly JACCDT01 (sample SAMN15323446, study PRJNA562643) | freshwater metagenome | isolation source: river surface water | place: USA:Blue River Watershed | collected 2017-08-17 | reverse complement strand
TAAGATTTGCATAGAGATTCTTGAGAGATGTATGAATCTGTTCTGAGATAGCAGAGTCCACACTCCATCGAGTCTTGAAATGATCATCTTCTTTGTGTTTTGTAAATTCGTCACCGAGTGTAAGGTACAGATGAATATGGTTCTGAGTAAGTGGGTCTTTTGAAAGATGACCAAGAAGATCTTGTTCACTCACGATTGCACCGAGTGTATGCATGAGAGTCTTTAATTCTTCAAATACAGCTTTTTCGTTTTTGAAAAGGTCTGATTTACGAATGAGAGACAATGCAGAGTTTTCAATCTGACGAACACGTTCTCGGGTGATACCGTATTTTTTACCAATTGCTTCGAGTGTTTTTCGTTCAGCATCATCAGTAAGACCAAATCGATTCACTACGACTTCATACGCACGAGGAGGTAGACCAGAGAGCATCCGCTTGGTTACCTGTTTTGGTTTAAATGTGACTGTGTTCGCCATGTGATGTGTAAAAAATTATATATAATGTTTATTTTCTATAAAATCATAATATCATTACTATTGAATAAAGTCAACAACATCCTAATCCCTTTATTCTACAATGGTATTACTACTTCTTCGCACTTGTTTTGTTTTTTGAGCGCGCTGATTCTGTAAGAAATTTCTTGCGTAGACGAACGTTTTTAGGTGTAATTTCAAGGTATTCATCATCTGCCATTACTTCGAGAGCTCGTTCGATTGAGAGCTTAAATGGAGGCTTCACATTGATAGCTTCATCGGCACCACTTGAACGCATGTTTGAGAGCTGTTTACCCTTTGTCGGGTTCACTGCCATTTCTTCGCCTTTTGTGACGTTACCGACAACCATACCTTCATACACTTCATCACCGTGTTCAACATACAGTATCCCTCGTTCTTGGAGTGTCCAGAGAGAGAATGCTGCAACCTTACCAGCAACCATCGATGTCATAGAACCGACATCACGCTTCTTGATCTCACCAGCGTATTCTTTGAAGCCAACGAATCGTGATGCGAGAATACCTTCACCTTTTGTATCTACGACAAATTGTCCTCGGTAGCCGAGAAGTCCTCGTGTAGGGATTTCGATAAGGAGACGCATGATTCCCTCTTTTTCATTCATGTTTGTAATCAATCCACGTCGAGCAGTGAGTTTCTCGATAACTGCACCAGAGAATTCACTTCGAACATCAATCGTTACTTCTTCGTACGGTTCGAGTTTAACGCCATTTTCTTCTTTGATGATAACGTGTGGCTGAGACACTTGGAGTTCGTATCCTTCACGTCGCATATTTTCAAGAAGCACCGCAATGTGCAATTCACCACGTCCGTATACGAGGTATCCTTCACTGACTTCTTCTTCATCTGATCCGTCAAAATTCACACGGAGTCCGACGTTGATTTCGAGTTCTTTTTCGAGACGTTCACGAATCTGTCGTGACGTAACATACTTCCCTTCGCGTCCAGCAAATGGTGAGTCGTTCACAAGGAAATTAAGGGAGATTGTCGGTTCATCAATCGCAATAGATGGAAGTGCCACAGTCGCCCCATCAACACAGATTGTTTCTCCGATAAATACATCGGCAATACCTGCAATGATAGCAATATCACCAGTACTCAGCATCTCTACTTCTTTTCGAGCGATACCTTCAAATGTAAACATTTTTGTAATACGTGTTGTACGAGAATTACCTTTGTCGTCTTTTACAATGATTGTTGAACCTGTTTTGACAGAACCAGCGTACACACGCGCAATAGCGAGACGTCCGAGGAAGTTATCATATCCTAGGTTAAACACTTGTGCTTGGAATGGAGCTTCGGGATTCTTTGATGCTTCAGCAACCTCTTCGAGTACGAGATCAAGAAGTGGTGTAAGGTCTTTTGATTCATCAGTAAGGGCACGCTTTGCGATACCCTGTCGGCCGATAGCGTAAATAGTTTTGAAATCAATTTGTTCTTCGTTGGCACCAAGTTCGAGGAAGAGTTCGAGGACTTCTTCGTGTACACGGTCAGGATTGGCAGCTGGTTTGTCGATTTTATTGATAACAACGATTGGCTTGAGGCCGAGTTCGAGAGATTTCTTGAGCACGAATCGTGTCTGAGGCATCGGACCTTCTTGAGCATCGACAAGGAGAAGCACAGAGTCAATCGCACGGAGCACGCGTTCTACTTCAGAACCGAAATCCGAGTGACCAGGAGTATCAACGATATTGATTTTTGTACCTTTGTAATTAACAGACGTGTTCTTGGCATAAATAGTAATACCACGTTCTTGTTCAAGAGCGTTTGAGTCCATCGATGCACCGTCTTCGTTCATTCCACATTGTTTCATCAACTCATCAGTGAGTGTTGTTTTACCGTGGTCAACGTGGGCAATAATCGCAATATTTCTGATCTCCATATACTATGTGTAACTTTGTAAGTAATTAATTAAAAATAAAATCGCCTCTCGGCGAACATGTCAAAAAACTATATCATATATTTCTAAATTTGGCAAAGAAAAAAACGCAGAGCTCGTATAACGAGATGCGTTTTAAATAAAATTAATCCTTAGGAAAAGTAGGAAGTTTTTTCCACCAATCAACTCCAGGCCCAGGCACAGCTGAGTATCCCCAATAACTACGATACTCAGAAGTGTAGTCTTCAGTTGGTACTGCTGGAACATACCAACCAATCTGGTCTATTTTACCCATAGTATCATCATTAATTTTACCATCTACGTCCATTTTAGAGATATCCTTCTTTTGATCTATGCATGCACATTTTGCACACATAAGAGAAATCTCGAAGGTCTGGTATGGACGCCATAATTTACAATTTTGTGCGTCACAAACAGAACAAATATATCCTGATAAATCAACATCCTTAAGATAGATATCATCTATCTTTGGAAATACCGCAAGACGTTTTGCAAGACGAAATGCTTTTTGCGGATTCTTTTGTCCTAAAAAAGACATTGATAATCCACGATTTCTTTTTTGCTGTCTTTCACCATGAAGAACAACAAACTCAGCTGAATCAGCTGGGTATTTTTTTAGTCTATTCACTTTAAATAAGTTTAAGTTTTAAACTATATTAAAACTTATTTAAAAATATGTCAATTCTTAAAACAACTTCACAATATCGTGATAGGTAATAAATAACATGAGTGTAATAAGAAGTCCAAAACCAATCATATTCAATGTGTTCGCAATAACAGGCTTGATAGGAGAACCTTTTATTTTCTCAATAAGAAGAAAGAGAAGACGCCCCCCATCGAGCGCAGGAAATGGAATAAGATTAATCACTGCAAGGTTGATTGAGATGAGTGCAGTAAATGAAAGCAAATACACGAAACCAAAATCTGCGACGTCACCCACGACCCCCACAATACCAATAGGACCAGTTACTGTCGCAAGATTTGCAGTCCCCCCAATTGTTTCGATGAAAAGTGTATAGAAGCCAACCACTGTATTTTTCATAAAACTCCATGTGAGTTTGAGTCCTTCCCAGAGTGCTTTGTGCACAGGAAGTGTGAGTGTACCGATTACATCCATAGAAACACCAATCATCGGAGTACCGTCAGTGATCAATGGAGTGACGAGTGTCGTCTTTTCTTCTCCACCACGCACATAGGTAATCGTAATAGGCTCTGTACTATGCTGACGAATAAAATATCGCACACTCTCAGGTGACGGTGTCTCAGTGCGGTCAGTACCTGCAGAGAGTAATGTGAGCGTATCCCCTGCTTTTAATCCAGCTTTTTCTGCGGGGCTCTGTGGAGCAATACTTGTCACCATGAGTGATTGATTTGCAAGTGTTTGATCTTTTGAAACTTGTCCAACAGAAACAGGAAGCCCTGAAAGAAATCCGACAGAAAGAAGAAGCCATGCGACGAGAAAATTCATCGCGACACCAGCAAACAAAACAGATGCTTGTATATATTTTGGTTTTGATACGAGGCTACGATTTTTATCGGGACCTGTAGTTGATTCATCATTTGGATTCTCTCCAAAAATTTTCACGTATCCACCAAACGGCAAGAGATTAAATTTGTATGTCGTCTCTCCTATTTTTTTCTTGAAAAGTGTTGGTGGGAATCCAAATGAAAATTCATCCACACGAACACCAGATTTTTTTGCAACAATAAAATGCCCAAATTCATGGGATACGACAAGCACAAGTAAAATGACAATAAAAATTAAAATGTTCATGTGTTTGATTGTAGCACCTAACTCATCACTTCTGTTTCCTTTTTCGCAAAAATTCCTTCGAGATTTCTATTGGCTTCATCAACACATTTTTGAATATCGTCTTTTGCGCGCTTTGCATCATCTTCGGACATATCATCAAGCGTATCCATCGCTTCTTGTCGCGCCTTACGTACGGTAATACGTCCATCTTCGAGCTTGTCTTTGAGAACTTTTACAAGCTTCTGACGATTCTCAGTCGTAAGCATTGGAAATATCGCCCGTACACCTTCGCCATCAGACACAACTGAAAGTCCGAGATTGGCAGACTGAATCGCTTTTTCGATTTCTTTAATCGCACTTTTATCCCATGGTGCAATACGAAGTGTTTTAGGATCTTCAACGCTCACTGCTGCCACGTTTTTTATCGGCATAAATGTTCCATAACTATCCACCATGATTGAATCAAGAATCATTGGTGTAGCGCGTCCTGTATGTACCTGAGAATATTCTTTTGCAAGCCATTCTTCAGCCTTTTTTAATTCTGCTTTGAAATATGTTGGATTGTATGACATGTATTGTATCTTACACTAAACTATCTATTAATTAAAGAGAGGTACGTGGTGTGCTTACATAATAAGTGCAATATGCTCGAGAATCATCTTAGGAGATGAACCAGAAAGTTTGAGATATTCTCGAGCCTGTGCGATTTCTGAAAATACAAAATGAAGATGTGGGTCAGTCACTGGATGTGATACAGAATGAGAAAGATGTGACTCGATAAAAGAAAGAAGGCGTGTCGAATGATATCGCACTCCACCACGCGTCTCATCACCCTCATGCTCTTTTATCATTTCAGCCACCATACGAATACGGTCTTTAGGTGAAGCATTGATAAATATCGTCGCATAATCACGAAATGTTGTTTCTTCTTCAAGTGGAAATGAAAGCACGTGTACGCGTGAAAGTAGTGTTGGGAGCATTTGCCCACTTGTTTGCACAACAATAAAGAAATGCGTATTCTCGTGTGGCTCTTCGAGGATTTTCAGTAATGAATGCTCCGCTTCAAAGTTGATATTCTTTGCACCAATAATACAAATACGTTTGACTCCTTGCGCCCCCTTCTCTGTATGCCACGCACGAATACTACTCCCATCAGCAACCGTAAAAGAATCGTACGATACACAAATCACATCAGAACTCGCAGGTGCGATAACTCCACGCTCTTCGAGAATACGTCGCACCATTTCTGGTACACGCGTCGGGTCACCTTCGATAACATATGCATGATGAAGATCCTCTGGAAGTGAAAATATATCGTTCATATCTCTCTATTGTATCGTATGTGGGAAAATATCTGAAAGTTCTGAAGAATAATAAAATTCATGTGCAAGATCACCAAATACATATGTCGTTCCACCAATCGTTATTTCAGCACCACCCGACTTTGGATCAGGATTTGGTTGAGAATTATAAAAACCAAGATTATACAGTGTTGCCAATACATCGGGACGGCGAGAAATATCATAGCCAGCCCTCTGCCACTGAGCACTGACTTGTCTCATATATAAACCAACATAGAGATACGAATAATACGGGTCTTTTGTATTTGTAATTCGTTCCATCCGAACATCAGGAATCTTCTCATCAGGTACCAAACGATAATCAGCAATATTCTCCATTTCTTTTCCAAGATAAAAAGGAGATGACACATCTTTCAATTGCATTTCGATTCGTTCAACAGTCTGTGGTTTCAATCCTGCAATACCAAATGAGAATTTTGAAAGTGATGCGAGAATTTTCAATGGTTCAAAATATGACTTAAATGAATCTCGCTTACCAGTAAAGAAACGAAACTGTTCTCCGATAACTCCACCGAGAAGTATTCGTGGTGAGATACCTGCATCACGTGCAGCCCTATTGATCACTTCTTGGTCGCGAGTAAATGCTTCTTTCATAACAGCCCATTCTTCTGATTGTGCCCATGGACTCTCTGTTGCACGAGGATTAAATACAAGCATACCTTGATTTGAATACGCACGAGGGACTGTCGTTCTAAAATAACTATTACGCTCAGAGACACTTCCTTTGACATTGAGTAATCCAAATTGCATTGCAATAAACACGCAAACAAAAACAAACCCTATCACAGCACAGAGATACACGGCACTTTTAAAAATTGTTCGAAGGAAAGGATGCATGAAGAGAGTATATTATTTCTTGCTGAGTATCGTTTTCTTATAGGTATCAAGATGATTCAATGCTTCACCAGTTCCACGCACAACGCAGAGCAAGGGTTCATCTGCGACTCGTGCTTTGACACCAATACGTCGATAGACGAGATCAGAGAGATTACGAAGCTGAGATGAACCACCCGTCATAATGATTCCTTCGTCGATAATATCTGAAGCGAGTTCAGGCGGTGTATCAGAAAGAACATCTTTGATTGCTGTAATCATAATACGAAGTTCTTTGTCGATAGCACGGACGATTTCATTTGTTGAGATTTGTGCAGTACGTGGAAGCCCTTGAATAAAATCACGCCCTTTGATAGTAATCGTCAATTCTTCTTCGAGTGGCACCGCTGCTCCTATTTTCATTTTAATAATTTCAGCGGTCTTATCACCAATCGCGAGGTTAAATGTCTTCTTGATATAGTCAGCGATTGCTTGGTCTATCTTATCACCGGCACATTTTACTGATGTTGAAGCAACAATACCTCCAAGAGAAATCACCGCAACGTCTGTTGTACCACCACCAATATCCATAATCATATGTCCTTTTGATTCATGAATAGGAATACCTGCACCAATAGCCGCCAAAATTGGTTCCTTCACCACATACGCATTGCGAGCACCCGCACGAACAGCCGCCTCGACAACAGCACGACGCTCTGTCGAAGTAATCCCTGCAGGTACCGATACCATCACATCAGGTTTCCAGAAATTATATGTTCCGAGTGCTTTACCGATAAAATACCGAAGCATTGCTTCAGTCACACGATAGTCAGCAATCACGCCGTCTTTCATAGGACGATAGACAATAATACTCTCTGGTGTTTTACCAATCATCTCTTTGGCTTCAATACCAATCGCTAAAATAGAGTTGTCCTGCTCGGATACTGCAACAACAGAAGGCTCATTGAGCACAATACCTTTACCAGGAAGATACACAAGTGTATTTGCGGTACCGAGATCAATTCCTAGTTTTTTTGAAAAAATTCCCATGACAGTGTATCGAGACAGGCTCTTTATGTGGGCTGATTATAGCACAAAAAAGAATAAGTAAAATAAGCGAGTACCCTTTGCTTTTTAATGGTCTATGCTAGGATGTGGGTATGTATCCGCCCAAAATTTCCACAGGAAATACCTATTATAAATATAACGCATTCTGTCTCACCACGTACCATTTTATAATAATGGATATGGCTGGGTTGGAAATTTAGGCGGATGTATATACTCACTGTTATTCCGATCAAAAAGGGCATTCAGAAAGAATATCTTTCATATTTTTCTTCGGAAGAAGTACCTCTCGGTTCAATCGTATCAGTTCCCGTACGACTTTCTTTTGTTGATGCAATTGTGATTCACCAACAACCAGCACATGAAATGAAATCTGATATCAAAAGTGCTAACTATCAAATCAAAAAAATTCAATCAGTCAAAGGACCTTCACCGTTCTCATCTGCATTTTTTGAAACCTGTGGACGAATCAAAGAATACTCTATCGCCACAACGGGCTCAGTGATTACTTCAATGCTCCCTCAAACACTTCTCAATGAAGTTTCTTCACTCGTCACACACACTCCACCAGAAAAAAACACCGCAGGGTCCCCACTCACTCACGAAAAACTTATTTTTCAAGCACATATCGATGACCGTTTGAGTTGGTATCGCACGCTTATCCGTGAAGTATTTGCAAAGAAACAATCTATTTTTATTTGTTTGCCGACACGATACGATATTGACCTTTTTACAGAAGCACTCACAAAAGGGATTGAAAAATATGTCTTTGTACTCCATGGTGATATTTCAAAGAAGAAATGTATCGCACTTTATAATTCACTCATGACAGAACCTCATCCGATTCTTATTATCGGAACAGGAATGTTTCTCTCAATACCAAGACATGATATCGAAACGATTATCATCGAACACGAAAGTTCTGAAGCGTACAAACAATTTTCTCGACCATATATTGATATCCGTATTTTTGCAGAAGTACTCGCGTCAGAAAAAAATGCAAAATTCATCCTTGGTGATACGCTTCTTCGACCAGAAACACTTCACAGAAAAGATACTGGTGAACTCGGTGAAGTTGCATCACCGCTCTTTCGTCTTCCACACACAGAGAGACAACTCCTCGTCGATATGAAAGAAGAGCGTGATGAAAAAGGAACAAAATCATTTACCATCCTTTCTCAAAAAGCAAAAGACATGCTCACCTACGCAGACGAACACAATGAATCTGTCTTTCTCTATACACTCCGAAAAGGCCTCGCTGGTGTGACTGTCTGTCATGATTGTGGACACACACTACTCTGTCCGAATTGTACGACACCCATCGTGCTCTATGGCAACAAACAACGCACTGCGACCAAAGCCACCGAAGGGCGTATCTTTATGTGCAATAAATGCGGACACAAAGAAACAACAGAAGTTCGCTGTCCAGAGTGTAGTAGTTGGAATCTGACTCCAATCGGTATTGGAACAGACCGTGTCTATGACGAAGTCACTCGTCTCTTTCCTAAAAAGAAAAATATTTTCTGTATCGACAAAGACAAGACACCGACAGACACAGAAGCACGTAAGGTTATGCAATCGTATATCGAGACACCCGGAAGTATTCTCATTGGAACAGAACTTGCCTTTTCATATCTGGTCAAACCAGTGACTCATAGTGTTCTTATTTCACTCGATGGACTTCTCTCTATTCCAAGTTTCAACATGACACAAAAAATTCTTCACAATATAGAGAAACTTCACAGTATGACAGAACGCAATCTGATCATTCAGACACGCACCCCAGAGAACCACATCCTCAAATGCATCATTGAAGGAAATATCCTCCCACTCTATCGTGAAGACCTCAAAGAACGAGAACATTTTGGATACCCACCATTCAAACGTCTCATCAAAATTACATTTACAGGAACAGCACAAGAAACAGAAAAAGCTCGCACACTTATCGATACATTATTTGCTTCGTATGAACCACAAATCTTTTCTGCATTTGTGGGGAGAGTAAAAGGTCAGTATGTCACAAATACGGTTATTAAAGTCGACCCAGCACTCTGGAAAATACCCCTTGGAACAACACGTGACACGAGAACAGACCTTCGTGAACGCCTCCGAGAGCTTCCTCCTTCATTTTCAATTATCGTCGACCCCGAGGACTTGCTGTAAGCGACACTCTATGCTAGAATAATCCTCATATATGATTACAGTTATTGAAGTAAAGAAAAATGCAAACGAAAACAATATGAGTGTTATTCGTCGTTTTTCACGAAAGGTTACAGAAGCAGGTATTATCCGCAAGGTTAAAAGTAAGCGTTACAATGAACGCCCACTTTCAAAACTCAAGGTAAAGCACGCAACACTCAAACGCCTCACTCGTCGAAAAGCACAAGAAAAACTTGCAAAACTCGGTAAAGCACCAGTGAGCACTCGTGGACGTTCTCGATAAGGCACCTATGGTAGATACACCATTCTGCACAATCAAAAACAATACAAAAGGCAAGCTTCCTCGCTTGCCTTTTGTATATATCAAAGACGCGATTCTCGGAAAAGAATACGAACTCTCCATCACATTTCTTTCTCCTCGAGCACAACGCACACTCAACAAAACATACCGAGACAAAGACTCAACAACAAATATTCTTTCCTTTCCCCTCTCAGATACCTCAGGTGAAATCACGTTTGATCTAAAAAAAGTACAAGAAGACGCCCCACTTTTTGACATGGACTACCCTCTTTTTTTAAAATTTCTCTTTATCCACGGACTCTTACATTTGAAAGGATACGAACATGGTAGTACAATGGAGAAAGCAGAAAAAAAATGGCTAAAATTAACTACACATGTGGAATAGATATTGGTACACACACGACACGTGTGGTAGTTCTCGGATTCTCAAAAGAAAGTGATACTCCTGAAATCATTGCGACAGGAAGTGCTGAGACAGAAGGTATGCGTCTCGGATATGTGCAGTCTGTTGAATACGTTGCCGCAAGTATTAAGCGTGCAGTAAACCAAGCAGAAAAAACACTTGGTCAACGAATAAAACGCGCCCATGTTTCTATTGGTGGTATTAGTCTTGCCTCTGTTGTTACAACAGGTGAAGCAGTGACCTCTCGTGCAGATCAAGAAGTCACACATCTTGATGTCACCAAAGCACTCACACAGAGCGAAGAAAATCTCGACATCACAAATAAACGTATTCTCCACATCCTTCCACTTGGATACAAACTCGATGGCAAAGAAATCCTTGGACGCCCAGAAGGAATGAAAGGTATCAAACTTGAAATCCGCACACTGTTTATTGTTGCCAACAAACAACACATAGAAGACCTCGAGGAAGCATTTTCTCTTGCTGGTATCGAAATAGAAGAGCTCATTGCAGGACCTATAGCGACAAGTACGATCCTCCTCTCTCAGAAACAAAAAGCCGCAGGGTGCGCACTCCTTGATATTGGAGCAGAGACAGTATCCCTCGCACTCTTTGAAAACAACAAACCACTTTCACTACAAGTCTTTTCTATTGGTGGTATGGATATCACAAAAGACATCGCACTTGGATTCCGTATTTCACTTGATGATGCAGAGAATCTCAAAAAGGGTGCATATGCCGGCAATGAATTCCCTCGAAGAAAAGTAGATGAGATTATCGATGCACGCCTCGGAGATATCTTTGAACTCGTCAGCAACCACCTCAAACGCCAACGCAGAAACGAACTCCTCCCTGCAGGTGTTGTTGTCTGTGGTGGTGGTGCACATATTTCTAAAATAGAAGAAAGTATCAAATCACAATTACGACTTCCTTGTAGATCCGGCTCATCTGAATCACCAATACACATCGAAGATGCTTCATGGTACATGCCATACGCACTCGCTTCATACAATAAAAACAATGATACTTCAAATGAATCAGGAGGAGGTACTCGTGCCACACTCAAAAACGCCAAAGATTTCTTTAAGACAATCCTTACGCAACTTCTCCCGTAACATATATCCTTTTTATACAATGAATTAGAACCTACTTTGACACCCTGTCAAATGTTTGCTTTTTGTGATTTTCTGCTATCATAGGGGGTATAAAGATTTATTAGTAATGAAAGACATCAGTCTCGAAATATATGCCTAAAATCAATCCAGAAATCGAAACATTCGCTCGCATTAAAGTTATCGGAGTTGGTGGTTCAGGAAAAAATGCTCTCAATCACATGATCAACTCAAAAGTGAAAGGTGTTGAGTTTATTGTGATGAACACTGACACACAAGATCTCCTCAATTCTCTCGCTGAGAAAAAAGTTCATCTCGGTAAAAATCTTACAAAAGGTCTCGGTGCTGGTATGGATCCAGATGTAGGCCGACGTGCAGCAGAAGAAACAAAGGCAGAAATTCAAGATGTCATCAAAGGGTCAGCAATGGTCTTTATCGCATGTGGTATGGGTGGCGGTACTGGAACAGGTGCAGCACCTATTGTGGCTCAGGCAGCCAAGGAGCAAGGCATCCTCACTGTTGCTGTTGTTACAAAGCCATTCTCATTTGAAGGTAACCACCGCATGAGACTCGCAGATGCAGGTATTGCAGAACTCGAAGCCCAAGTTGATGCTATCCTCGTAATCCCAAATGATCGTATTCTCGTAACTGCAGGCAAAGACCTCGGTTTCCGTGAAGCATTTGCAATGTGTGACGAAGTCCTCAAGCAAGCTGTTGAAAGTATTTCTGAATTAATCACAACTCCAGGTAAAATCAACCTCGACTTCAATGACATCCGTGCAGTTATGCATGATGCAGGAAGTGCATTGATGGGTGTTGGTATTGCAGCCGGTGAAGGCCGTGCCGAAAAAGCAGCCCTCCAAGCTATCAATTCTCCCCTCCTTGATCTTTCAATCGCGGGAGCGAAAGGTGCACTCTTTGCAATCGCTGGAGGTGATGATCTTACTATCCACGAAATCAACGAAGTTGCTCGAATCATCACAGAATCAATCGACAAAGAAGCAAAAGTATTCCTCGGTACAATTCATGATGAGAAACTCAAGAAGGGTGAAATCAAAGTTACTGTTATCGCAACAGGATTCCCGACTGATCTCCCAAAGCGTTCTCTCTTTCAGATAAACGCACAAGCACAAGCAACGAAAGCAATAGAACAGCAGACGGTAGCTCAAACATCAAAAGAAGACCTTCTTCAGGCATTAAAGAAAGACGCACCAAAAGATACCTCAACTGAATACCTCAAAAAAGCAGACAAGGGTTCTCAGGTAGAGCCAGACGAAGAACTCGTAATTGATGACACCGACGACTGGAGCACTGTTCCAGCATTCCTCCGAAGAAACAAAAAATAGTCTAAATATGCTATACTGAAAATCATAAACACTCGTTTATGATTTTCTTTTATTAATCAAATTCACTAGTCTCTAACACCTAGTAACTAGAACCTAATTTTATGTACGATTTAATTATCCTTGGTGGAGGTCCCGCAGGAGCTGCCGCTGCAGTCTACGCTGCACGCAAACAACTTACAACAGCAATCATCACTTCTGAATTTGGTGGACAATCAACCGTCTCAGAAACGATTTATAACTGGATTGGCACACCGACTATTTCAGGATTTGAACTTGGTGAAAGTTTCAAAAAACATATTTTTTCATACCAGGGAAAATATCTCGAAATTTTTGAAGGACAAAAGGCAACAAATATCAAAAAAGACAATTCGCATTTTGTGATAACCACAGACACAGGTGCATCGTACACGACACGTGGCATATTGGTAGCGACAGGAAGTGGACGACGTAAACTCGAAGCAGGAAATGCTGACACGTACGAACACAAGGGTATCACTTACTGTGCTTCATGCGACGGACCACTCTTTTCAGATCAGGATGTTATTGTTGTTGGAGGTGGTAATGCTGGATTTGAATCAGCACTCCAACTTCTCGCATATTGCAAGAGCGTGACACTCGTACACCGAAGCGCAGAGTTTCGAGCAGATAGTATCACTGTTGAAAAAACAAAAGCCCATCCAAATTTCAAAGCAATCACAAATGCTGAAATCCTCCGTGTCGATGGTGACCAATTCGTCTCATCACTCACATACAAAGACAAGGTAACAGGTGAAGAGCATACACTCCCCGCAAAAGGTATCTTTGTTGAAATAGGACAAACACCAAATACTGACTTCCTGCAAGGTGTTGTCGACATTGACGAATCACGCAAAATCATCGTTGATCCAATGACTCAAATGACTACAACCCCTGGTATTTGGGCCGCAGGAGACGCTACGAATGGAAAGTATCACCAGAACAACATCGCAGCAGGAGACGCTGTAAAAGCCCTCGAGGATGCGTATATCTGGCTTCATAAAAATAAGTAATAAAATACCCCACACGCGTGTGGGGTATTTTATTAGGGTGCGCGATACAGGATTCGAACCTGTGGCCTTCCCCACGTCAAGGGGACGCTCTACCAACTGAGCTAACCGCGCAAAATTATTAGTCTTAAAACACTACGTTATCCACCAAAACAGCTAACCGCGCAAATAAATTAAATTTTAATCTGACTTTCAAATCCTTCCTCGTGGTACTTCGTACTACTTGCGGAAAGAGAGGGATTTGAACCCTCGAGAGGCTTTCACCTCTTCCGCTTTTCGAGAGCGGTGCCTTCAACCACTCAGCCATCTTTCCCTGTGGTATTTCCCACGGGGATAGTATACATGGTTAGGTGGATGGGTGCAAAGCATAAAAAAACCACCTGATTACCAGGCGGTTTTCCCTCTTAAAACATCAATCATTGAAATTCATTCGTTGAGGATTCACTTTTTTACCCTTCCTTACGGCCTCACTGATTGTCTCTTCTAGTGTTGGATAAATAATAAATTCACCACAATGATCTGCATTGAGATTTTTTTGAATAACAGAGAGACCAGGAAAATCCTTTTCAGCACCAATTGTAAGATTAACTACTTTTGGTGAATCCATATTTCTCCTGAAAAAAGAAATATCTGGATTTGCATTCTTGAGACTCCATCGTCCCAATTCACCATACGTATCTCGAGCATATGGTCCTTCTTTACGTGGATTTAGCTTGTCTTCACACGGAAGCCAAAAAATAACAGATCCATACTGCGCAGCCATTTCTAAGTAGAATCGCTCCCACATAGTTTGATTTTGAAATGGCAGGGCATATTCAGGCCACTCTCGTTCATCGTCAGTAGACCGAGGAAGTTCTGTTGGTTTAATCTGAAACCTGAACAATTCATGGTCGGCACCATAACGACATGGACATACGATGTAACAAAATGGATCTTTTTCGTGCAATAACGAAATAGCTTTTGCCTGCCAATCCCCACCACCACGTATTGGTCCAGCGAGAAAATAGAGTCGTTCTCCCTCTTTTAAATCAAGTACGACTCCCATTTTTGTATTTGGAAGAATAAGTTTAATGTCTGTATTCATGATTACTATTATTAAATAAACAATTTATTTAATAAATAACATTATTTTATAGATATGTAAAGACCTGAGGAGATATAAAAAATTGAACCCTGAATACGTATATAAAATATGGAATGCTTCGCATGGCAGAATAACGTGAGCCACAATACCATGATGGGACCGCGAGTACGCTTATCGAACCTTACAGGTTCAGTACACCTTTTCCATTCATGAGTACTGAGTACATTCACACGGAAAAGGTTTTCGATTCCCGGACGCACATGACGCAGGTCATGTGCTTAGGGTCACAATATAAAAAGCCTGACCGAAGCCAAGCTTTTTATATTGTGACCCTACCGGGAATCGAACCCGGATTACCGGCTTGAAAAGCCGATGTCCTAACCGTTAGACGATAAGGCCAAAAATTAATTTTTACAAACAAAACTCTTACTTCTTACTGTACGTAGGCTTCAAAAAAGCCGATGTCCACTATCTTTAATCTGGTTAGACGATAAGGCCGTACACGAAAAAGAGTATACCATTTTATTCAAAAAACACAAATATAGCTCTTTTTTGCTTGATATATAAGGATAGATAACTTGACTTTCTGTTCTATATAGTGTATAATACAAGCAAATTTAAAAATTAAATAAAGATATGTCAGAAAGTAAAGTAACCGACCACGGATCAGCATCTGATACCGTAGGTGAAAAAAAGGAATCCCGGAATCTCACCGGTATTGGAATTGGTGTTGGGGCACTTATTATTCTTGTGTTTTTTTTCATTCTCAAAATATTCTTTTTTCCATCAGATTCATCTGAAGCAGGAAAGAGTACAGGTGGAAATAAAACATCCGAGAATAGCACCAATGGAAACAAAAGTCTGAGTTATGTGATAGATGTACAGCTTACAGATGGGTATGGTCAAACAATATATTTACCATCCTCTGTAATATTTACATTTATTAATCCTACTACCCCATACTGCGTCAAAAACAGTTCTGGAGTTGAAACCTGTGGAGAAAAAGGACAAGACATCTCTACATCACTTGGTGACGAAGAAAGCAACAAAGAGTTGCAATTTAAATCACAAAACAAAACTGGTACTCTGAAAATATTGGTAACAACAAAAAACTAAACCAATGGAGACAACATCTCTTGTTTCAAACAAAGCATACAATTACCCAGCTGTGGTAGTTGTATGGATTATTCTTTTTTTCTTTCTTCTTACACTCGCCCACATGGCAGGATGTAACGGTAAGGTGTGGACATTTGTAATTCTCCTTGTAAGTGCAGTTGCTACATTTGGTGACAATGAATACGTTGAAGTTATGACCCATAAACAACTTCTTATCTTCGGACAAGAAACAGATATATGGGTTGGACCAGGATTATATTTTTTACTTTTCGTGTTTAGTTTTGCAAAAGGCGAAGACATTCATGAAGAAAAGAAAGATATCCTCATTCAAAAAATCAACTGTCATGACAAAAATGGCAAAGCACTACTTGGAGAAATCAATGGTGATTGGATTGCAACTGATGCAAATTTGTACAAAAGTTTTGACGCAAAAACAATGAGTCAAAGCCTTGAAGTTCTCCTCAAGAGAACTTTCATTCGAATTTGCGGTAAACTTCCCTATCGATCCACAGCATCAAACGATGTGAAGCAAATACTCGGAGAACGATTAGGTCCCAAGTTTTTTGAAGACGAATCATTTAATTCTGAATGCAAGAAATATGGTATTAGATTCACAAATATCGTTTCTGATGCTATTGCTTCTGATTTAAAGCAGGAAAATCTCAATGCGTACCGTGAGGAATTGTACAACAAAGAAGCGGCCAAATACGGACGCCATCATCTTTCAAAAGAGGATATCCGTAAAATCAACCAAGATGTAGATGTTGCTTTAGGTAAAGCCCAACGTATTATTTCTAACGCACCAATCCTTCCTCGAGTTGACATGAACAATCATTAATTTTCTGTTCCTTTATGTTTAAAAAACGCCCCGCTATTGCGAGGCGTTTTTTTATTTAGGGTGAGAGAGAACAACAAAATAATGAGAGAGTCCGTCTGGAGATTTGAAGGCTCGTTCCTTGAGAATCACATAGTTGATAGAGTCAATACTTGTTGCTCTCTTTTCTGCACCTATCTGCACACGAGCATTTCGAATCGCAATACGTTTTGCATATGCAAGATCAGCACTCTGCCCAGAACCAAGTGCTCGATAATATGATGAATCACTTCGGTACGATTTCATATCGTCAGGAACAGGAAGCGTACTCTCTGCTGAGATAATCTCTTTTGGATATGAGACTGCTACGAAGTAATGAGAGAATCCCCCGAGAACTTTCTGTGACTCCCTAATGATAGCCCTACCCTTCACAGCATCAACACTCTGTTCACCCTTGAGTAATGCAAGGCGTATTTCGGCATTCTTGAGTGCGGTCAATTTTGCATCGACAGCATTTGTCTTTTTACCTGAACCAAATGTCCGATAATAAAGAGGGTCAGAAACTATCGCATCGAGGATTTCTTTTGGAAGAGGAAGTTCACTTTCATCGAGAATAGGAGGAAGATATCGATTAGGACCAAAGGTCCCTCCACCAAGCGGGTCAATTGCGACACCGCCATCATTCGTAAATATCGTACCACCAGAGAGTGGTTCGGACATATTGAGTGCCCCTTGGTCAATCTCATAAACACGATTTACTTCATAGTCACCGGTATTTTGAATTTTAATTTTTGTCTCACCAACAGTACCGAGAACAAGTTGTAAAATTCCAAAAACCGACACCATTATAAAAAGACCAATCACACCCCATATCATATGGGTCTTGCTTGTCTTTCGGACTTCTTCATTGTCTGGAGACAAGAAATATTGCACCAATCCATAGATAAAATACACAAGTGCAATAGAAAACAAGAAAAGTATCAACGGGTTAATAATAACCTTGTTGATACTTTTCATGAGCGTTTCAACACTCGCCTCTGCGACTGGAATAAATCCGAAGTCCATAGAAGAAATATTAACAGTCCACGCCAGGACCAGGAATACAAGGAATAGCACGAATATCAAGCTGTTGTACTCGGTCAGCACCAAATGTACTTGAAACGATTCGAATAACACCCCAGAATGAAATAATAAGGAAAAGACCAATCAAACCAGATATGATTTTCCATTTTGCACCCTTCTTTGCTTCTTCGTCTGTTGAAAGAGTGTATTGAACAACTCCCCAGATAAAGTACACTACTGCGAGTGTAATAAAAATTGGAATAAGTGTATCAAGGATTCTGTTGAATGTTGTGAGAACATCAAAAATATTAGCAGCAAACGCAAACAATGGAGCTACTGTCAAACTAATCGCACTAAGTGAAATAATTTTCTTCATATGTGTAAACAACTACTGTACTATATTAATAATCGTATCTATCACTACCGACCGTAGCACACAGATACATTCTTTGTTACCTCTTTAGTATACCACAAAGAGATAACGCAAACACTACTGGGAAAGCTGTGGAACCATTGTTTTTGTTCCAAATGTATTTGTAAGGATTCCTACGAGTCCCCACATACTAATCATAACAAAAAGCCCTATGAGTCCCCAGATAATAAAACTCTTTCCTGCTTTTCTCTTTTCTTCATTATCAGGATTGAGGAAATACTGAATAATTCCCCAGATAAACCCTGCTGTTGCGAGTGTAAAGAGAAGTGGAATGATTGATTTGTTTATTATACATGAAATAAAATTCAAAATATCAGCAAAACTTTTGAACGGTGCTCCTTGGCAGGCATTTGATGCTTGTGTAATTGTTGGTCCCATATATATATTATTTATTTTCTGTAATAATTTGATCGACCGTTCCTTGAATGGCTTGTGAAATAACAAATGCACCAAGCAAAAGTGCCGCTCCGATAAGTGTATAGACAAAATTCTTTTTTGCCTTTCCGAGTGCTTCAGCATTACCCTGTGCTTGGACAAACATAAAACCAGAATAAATAATCGCAAGTGTCACGATAGGAATACCTACCAATACTACAATTTTCAAAAGTGCTTGGATAAACGTAGGGATATCTCGAATGTTATCACCGAGTGGATTGTTGATTTTTGTATCAACACGAACATTTCCACCGGTACCACCTGCTGAATTCCCGGTACCACCCGATGTATTACCAGTACCACCAGACTGAACTCCAGTACCCCCAGATGAATTCCCTGTGCCACCCGCTGCATTAATCACCACAAATGGCATCGCAAGTGCACACATAAACACAAATACAAAACTATATCGAGCGATATTTGCAAGAATCGTGTATTTTTTACTTTGTAAGAATTTCATATATATATTATATACCATCTCCCCTTATGAGAGAAACGTCGGACCTTTGAATCCAACAGCCTTAAGAAGAGTATTAATAATCAACCACGCAGAAAGTGCGAGTATGTATCCCCACACAGCATTCTTCATCATGCTCTTTGCTTTTTTTGTATTCTCATCACTCCCACCACTTGTGATATAGAGCCACCCTGCATACGTCAAAATAAGAGCGACCAGAGGAGTTGCAAGCGTAAAGAGCAAGAAGTTGATAATCTTATTTACAAGTTCAAGTAATGCATTAAAATCACACGGGCGAGGCATTGTCTTTGACGCAGAGTCAAATATCCCGCAATCAGGAAGTATTCCTGCTGCATGTGTCACTGCGTATGGTGAGCACATAATCACAAAACCGAGAATTCCTATGGTGATTTTTTTAAATGTTTTCATTATCGTGTTTGTGTACCCACAAGAAGATCCATTTGACCATTTGCTTTGATCAATGCTTCGGATGCTTGCATTGCATTTGATACTACATTAGAAATAAGTTCGCTAAAGATAGGTCCCGACTGAATTGGGTCAGGATCAACCCATGTTCGAACAGTGAGTGCACTTTCAAAGAATGAAAAGAGGTACGGACTATTTGCTGGCTTATCTGCAAGGAGTGCTCGTGACGCAGGAGGAAGAGAAAGTGCCGAAGCGATATTCTTTGCGAATTCACCTGTCGTCATAAGTCCTGCAACAGTAAACGCAGTCGAGAGGTTGGCTGATTTTTTGTTTATTGCAATCGCATATATTTCTCCATAGGTTCGTGTCATCGGAAGTCCACGAGTCTGGAGCATTCGTGTCACATCAAAACTCAGATTAGGATTCATTGATTGAATCGTAAAGAGATCACTTGCACGTCCGAGATAGAGCGCAAGTTTACCTCCCGCAAACATATCTCGAGAACGAGGAAGTGTACGGTTCCATGAATATGATTCATTTGTCGGGTCAGAAAATTCAGTAAAGAAATCAACAATCACATCACCAGCAACAAGTGGTGTCGTAGAAAGAGCAGTACTACCATCAAAGGTAGAACGATATCCTGATTCAGTACGAACCATCAACGGATTCCCTCCTTGCAAGAAAAGTGTCGCGAGAATATCTTTTGCTCGGTCAATCGTATCAAACAAACCAAGTGCAATCATGCTTTGATTAATAGACCCGTCTGCATTCTTTTTTGTGAGACGATTATTGAGACCAAATAAGTCATTCCAATATTGCGGAGGTTGTGCAATCCCTTCATTTGAGAGAAGGTCACGATTATAATAGAGCATCATCGGGTCGACAACGACAGGAAAACCGAGTACGCCATCAGGAGCGATAAATACATCAGCCCCGTCAATGAATGAATCTCGAAATGTTTTCTCTGGATAATTTGCAAAAGGAAGTTTATATAAAAAATTCTCATTCTTCACAATAGAACCAGCTGTGATGAAAAACAAATCAGGCCCCGTACCATTTGCAAAGGCTTCGATGAGTGACTGTTGATATGTCGATTCTGGTTTTTGAATATAGGTGATGATGAGGTCTTTATTAGTAGCACTGATATCTTCAAAAACACGCGGTATTTCTGTCGCGGGAAAGGTACCCCAGACGATAATCTTACCCTGAGGGAGCGCACTATCTTTCGAGAGTCCACCAATATTGATAAGCCCAGAAAATATCAAAACAGCAAACACAAAAAATGAGAGAAAGACAGCAACAAGAATTGTTTGAAATGTATTCATAGAAGTGATACCAATTTATCCTTCAAAAATTATACCATACTGATATGGTCCAGCAGAAATAGCTTGAAGCTCTTTGAATCCCCGCTCACGAAACATATCACGTGCTTTCTTTTCTGGTACCACTGTATATGGTGCAGGTCCCATACCATCAAATGATTGTACCCAATCAACAACAAGAACTTTTCCTCCGTGTTTCAAGATACGACGAGTCTCAGTAATAAGTCCGAGAATATCACTTACTTGAAAAAGTATATTTGAGAGAATTACCGCATCGACACTTTCATCAGCGAGCTTTGTTCCACCTTTTGTTTCAACATCACCCCAAATACATTCAACATTTTTATACCCCAATTCCTTGAGTTCACTTTCGAGTCTTTTTACCAATCCCTTTTGTACTTCAATAGCATAGACATGACCAGATGGTCCGACACGCGAGCTTACCGCACGAGTATAATACCCCGTTCCAGAGCCAAGGTCGGCAACTTTCATTCCTTCGCGTAATCCAAACTGTGCAATATTTTTTTCAGGATCAGAAAACATATAATAATTATACCATACAAAAATAAAACCCAATGAATATTCACCTTCACCTCACCCAAGGACTCTCCTTGGGTTTATTCTTTGGCTTTAATCCAATCAAATATTTCTTTTTTAAAATCTAAATTTGTAGGGAAATAATCCAAAAAATTCAATCGATTTATAATTTTTGACTCTTTTCTGTTTATTCCCATATAATCAAAATAACTTCCCCATTTATATGAATCTAAAAATTTAAAAACTTCATTTTTATTTTTTATTCCTTTTTCTTTCCAATCTTTTTGAATGAGTTTAACTGGATTTAAGTGTATATATGAAAATAAATATTTTGCTTGATTCTCACTTGAAACATGAACAGATTTAAATGGTCCCTCAAATAACGTACCTGTTCTGTTGTATTTTTTATTAAAATACATCGTATATGCAGTACAAAGCTTTTTCATAAAAATAGACACCACTGGCTCGCCCAAGGACTCTCCTTGGGCTGGGGTTAAATATAAATGAAAGTGATTTGGCATTAACACCCAAGCTCCAATAGTAACTATCTGGTTACCTCTTTTAAAATCCCATACATCTATTTTCTTTTTAACGATATCCTCCTTGAAATTTACTCTTGTTGTTGAATTAGATAAATAGAGTAATTTTGTAAAACGATCGTAATCTTCTGAATCTAAAAAGATTTCCTGCTTACTATTACCACGATTATAAATATGATAAAACTCTCCTTCTACTAAATTTAATTTTCTTAGCGACATAGATATTTAATTATACTACAATACCCGCCCAAGGACTCTCCTTGGGCGGGTATATCATATAATTAATTTATATCTTTAATCTATAGCTTCAAGCTTATTAAATTCTGAATATAAAATTGATGTGGTGGGGACAGATTGTAAATCAGCTTTTTGAATGACACATTTACCACCAGATGAATACCTCTGGTAACTATCCCGTTGCCAATACCCATTATAATAATTACAAGTTCTTGCTGAAATGAAGCTATGAATTGTTATAAAAATATAAGCCAATCCAAATAATATTAAAAATATAACTGAAAAAGTCCTACTAAATCCCTTTACAAAACGACGAATTAAGAACAATACTGGAGTTGATATTAAAAGTGCTATTAGGAATTTAGTCCCGATAAATAATAGAGAAATATCGGGGTTTTGCTTGATAAGAATTACAGCAAAAATACCCGCTGGAATTACACTGATAACAAGACTAAAAATGATTCCTTCTAGGATATCTCTTATTTTATTTGAGTTGGTAATCATTTACTTTTTAGATAAAAGCTAACACCTAAAGGCTAATAGCTATTTTACAAACACGTAATAGATGCAATCGAATCCCCTGGGCGGAGTTTCATTATCGTCACACCTTG
>JACCDT010605777.1_pt1 | contig 22847 bp, 24 predicted proteins | sample 7446291 | NCBI WGS metagenome assembly JACCDT01 (sample SAMN15323446, study PRJNA562643) | freshwater metagenome | isolation source: river surface water | place: USA:Blue River Watershed | collected 2017-08-17 | reverse complement strand
TCCGGCCCGGGCACGGGGCATACTAGAGAATCCATCATCCTCTAGCTGCTATTTTAGAGAATGATACCTGGGCTTCCGAAGAAGTGTTAGGTATCCTTCTCAAATCTTTAGTTCTGTCGAGGAACTGTTTATACAATATAATAATATATAAATAAGTCAACTTGATATAGTACAAAATGTATGATATGGTTTTTTTAGAACTCAATAGAAAATTTAAAAGGAGGTAAATTTGAAAAAAAATTCTGAGGACGCAAAACAAGCGTTCATTAGGAAAACATACAAGGCTAGAGCAATTCCCCACCCTAGTGATAATGATATACTTGCAAGAGTAAATATTTCGCTAGTGAAGCTGTGGAATATGGCGCTTGAGCAATGCAATATATGGCTCAAAATGGATAAGGGTGATCCAAATAAAAAAGCAATCACCCCCATCAGTCTCAACTTTTGGCTGACTGGAGTTCGTGAAGATAACCCGGACATTGGGTCAGTTTCAGTTGTTCTCGAAAGAGAAATGCTACGTCGGCTTGCTGGTAGCTTCTCATCCTATTTTGCTTTAGTTAAAGCAAAGGATAATAGGGCTCGACCACCACAAGAAAAGGATAGAGAAAAATCTTTTATCGCACTCACTTGGACAGACAAAAGCTTTAGTGTGAATGGAGACAAACTCACAGCAACGGTCGGTTCGAGGGTAAATATTGGATTTGAAATCGACAGATATATAGTCGATAAAATTTCAGAGCTACCAAACGGGTCAAAAATTGCCCAGGTCACAGTTTCGATGAAAGATGGTGAATACTGGGTAAGTTTTGTTTGTAACATTCCGAGACCAGAACCACAAAAGCCGAAAGGTATAGTGGGTATTGACCTTGGGGCTGGACATGTCGCATTGAGTTGTTCGGATGGGAGCGAGTTCCTTATTCCCACTCGTCGTCCAGATAAATACTGGATGAAAAAGATTGGGGATGTTGAGAAAAGAGTTGCCAAATGTAAAAAGGGCTCTCGTGCATGGAAAAAAAGGATGGGGTCAAGGCGTACCATGCATGGTAAATATTTCAGTCAACACAAAGACCACCAACGGAAATTGGCGCATTTCATTGCAAAACTAGGAATGACAATGGTCGTTGGTAAGATGAGAACTCGTCTTGGTCTTGCTAAATCTAATGGAACTCCCGAACAACACAGGAGTGTTCAAAATACAGGATATGCTTTCAGACTCCTTATTTACCTTAGGGAAAAGGCAGGGGAAATGGGCTTAACTCTGATTGAGGTTAAGGATCCTGAGAGACGGGGCGAGATCACCTCCCCAAGTTCAAAATTCAACGCTTCGAGAAGACTTTTGAGAAATGGTTGTGAACAATGCGAACAAACATTTCCTGAAGTTTTCTCTGAGATAACTGTAGCTATTCCTCAATAGGATAAATAATGCACGAGCGACTCATTTCTGAGTCGCTCGCTTTTCTTATATTTTATTTTAAAATCCTTTCTATAATACTACCAAGCAAAGTGTGCAAAAGCTTTGTTTGCTTCGGCCATCTTATGAGTATTCTCACGCTTCTTTACTGCTTCTCCTTCATTCTTTGAAGCTGATATTATCTCATCAGCCAACTTTTCTGATATAGGCTTTCCCTTTTTACTTCTAGCCGCATCTACTATCCATTTCATAGATAGAGCTTGACGTCTTTCTGGACGTACTTCACGAGGAACTTGATAGTTCGCACCTCCGACACGACGTGAACGAACTTCCATAGCTGGAGCAGTATTCTTTAGAGCAGTTTCAAAAACCTCAATAGGATTCTCTACTTTTGCTTTTTCCTTTAATATCTCGAAGCAGTCATAGACAGCCTTTCTTGCTGTAGCCTTTTTACCTTCTTCCATAACATAGTTTATGAACTTTGCTACTTTTACAGAATCATAAACTGCCTCTGGCTTCAATATATGTTTATTACGTATTTTTCTTCTCATATTAGTTTTTTATTTTCTTATATAATAGATTATTTTGCAGCCTTTGGTTTTTTATTTCCGTACTGGCTTCTACCCTTTCTTCTCTTCTCTACTCCTCCTGCATCTAGAACACCACGAACAACTGAATATCTAAGTCCTACGTCCTTTACACGTCCTCCTCTTAGAAGTACCACTGAGTGTTCTTGTAGATTATGTCCTTCTCCAGGAATGTAAGCTGTTACTTCCATACCGTTACTTAGTCTTACTCTTGCTATCTTTCTTATAGCTGAGTTAGGTTTCTTTGGAGTCTTTGTAGTTACCTTTATACATACACCTCTTTTAAATGGTGATGGGAAAAAGTTTGGACGATTCTTAATTGTATTAAAACTCTTTGTTAGTGCAATAGACTTTGACTTACGCACAAAAGTCTTTCTTCTTCTTTTTATAAGTTGATTTATTGTTGGCATTATTTATTTATTTCATCATAAAGGTGTCTGCTTCACCGATATCGATATAGTACCCGATACCGTATTACTCACCTTTATGCTCTATTAATATACGTTTTACAACGTGGAGCCACTCTAACACATAGAAAAACAAAAGGCAATTTAAAAAGGATTGAAGCAGAAATAACAAAAGGGGTGGGATCCTCTGATCCCACCCCCACCTCTACTCTCCCTAAACAAACACAAACACCAACCCTACGCCGTGACAAGTGACCACTCATCATTCGGCCCAAAATCTACTGTTAATATTATACCTGTATTTTTATTATTCAAGCTAGATATGCACACCTGTAATAAGACTAAATACAAATGGTACAACAGGTTCAAATATAGGCCACAAGACAAAAATCAAAACAAATATGGTTATCAATCGATTTTGCTCAAGTATATTCCTTATATTTACTAACTTATTTGGCAATAGATTAAATAAAATCTTTGAACCATCAAGAGGTGGTATAGGTAATAAATTAAATATACACAAAACTACATTTACTATTACTATATAGGTAAATATTGATAATGTTGATTGAGGTAAAATCTCACCAAAAAATCTGATAGACAAACCAAAAACTAAAGCTAGAAATAGATTTGAAGCTGGACCTGCTACAGAAATTAATATTTCTCCTACTCTCCTATTTTTAACATTGTATGGATTCCATTCTACTGGCTTTGCCCAACCAAATGTCATACCGAACATAGAAGTGACAATAGGTACAATAAAAGAACCATAAAAATCTAAATGCTTTATAGGATTTAATGATAGCCTCCCTTGCAATCTAGGAGTTGGATCACCCAAAAGCTCAGCAGTATAGCCATGTGACACCTCGTGTATCACTACTGAGATCAATAAAATCAAAACCGAAGTTATAAAAGCCAATATCTCCATTTTTATCTATTTTATATATATTAAAGGTATAGTCCTTGCCAAATACAATACATATGATAGCATAGCTCTACAAACAAAACTTATGGCAAAGATCTGCGCAATAACAAAAAGAGGTTCAATGATGGCAGGAGGTTATTCAAACCGTACTCGTGCTACTCAGTTTAACCCTACAGGAATGGTTAGAAAATATCCAAACCTTCAAAAGAAAAAAATTTACATTCCTGAACTAAAGAAATCTATAACTCTTACAGTTTCAACAAGAGGACTTAAAACAATTCAAAAGCATGGAGCTTTTGCCACACTAAAGAAAGCAGGTTTAATATAATACTGTTTAATCCCTCCTTAACCAATCCTCCCCATTCGAAGCCCACATTGTGGGTTTTGTTTTTGTATTAAACATAAAACTTGGTTTTAATTTTTCTAACAAAACAGCATCAAGCTTTGTTGCGCCTCCAGAATTGAAAACTTCTATTATGTTTTTGTTTTCATAAAAACCAATATCCTTGATAATCGACTTTTGTATTGTCTTGGAAAGATTACCCACAAGATATAGAGAAGTACCGCTATAAACAACCTCTAATCCTAGTTCAGGTAGACTTGTCTTGTTAAACTTAAAGTCTTTATAAGGAAACAAAATATTAAATTTTAGTTTATCTATATTTATCGTTTCTGAAGCAGAAATATAATGTTTATCAACTTTCTGTTTTGAAATGGTACTCAACAATACTTTGAGTGGAGTACTTGTAGACAACGTATCTGGAATAAATACTTTATCTATTTCATATCTATTTACCACATCTATGAGGCCCGATATTTGATTTTGCATAGCACTGGGTATAAATACATAGTCTATTCTTCTAGAATAAAAAGGTATAATTTTTGTTATATCTCTTATGATCGATTTGTCACCTAAACCTATGAGAATTCTTTTCTTATCTGGTGTTATTATAAAAATAGATCTTGCTCTACTATCACTTAAAAAATATACTCTCAGTAAGCTATCTTTGTGCTCAAATTTATAAATATAAAAAGATAAACATAAAAGAAAAATAATAAATGCTCCTATAGATAAGTGTATTTTATTTATAGATATACCTAGTTTGATTATTGATCTCATAATTGCTTTCATATTTGCACTGTAGCATAATGAAATAAAGAAAAAATAAAATAATTATAAAATTCTAATAAAATAGAAATGAAAAAATTTGAAGAAAGAAAATTTAATATTGGTGAACTAAAAGGTATATCTAAAGAAAGTGTAGCTGAACATTTAAAGCTTTATTCTGGTTATGTAAAGAATGCTAATCTCATTTTAGAAAAGATTGAGGAATTGAGATCTGATCAAGAAAAGAATGCTTATGCAATAAGTGAAGTGATGCGAAGATTTGGTTTTGAATATAATGGAATAAGAAATCACGAAGTGTACTTTGAAAGTCTCTCAGATGGTAACAATCCCCTATCTGATAATAGTCTTATAAAAAAACAAATTGAAAAAGATTTTATTTCTTTTGATAAATGGCTTTCAGAATTTAAATCACTTGCACTTACAAGAGGTATTGGTTGGGCAATACTTTATTTTGATAAAAAAGAAAATAGACTTTTAAATGCTTGGATTGACGAACAGCACATAGGTCAATTGCAAGATTGCACTCCAATCATCGCTCTTGATATGTGGGAACATTCTTTTGTTTATGACTATATGCCATCAGGCAAAAAGAATTATGTTGAAGATTTCTTTTCAAATCTAAACTGGGTAAAAGTAGAAGAGAATTTAAAGAATATTACAAAATAAAATAGGTATATTAGTAGAACAAAATATATTGAAAAAGGCGGAACTTCTATACTTGAAAATGGAAGATTCGCGCTTTTTTCAACTACAAATAATTCATAAGATAAAAGTATACTTGCAATATAAGCAAATATTTTTGAAATAAAAATCGATAAAAATCCGGCAATACCTGATAAAGAAACAAATAACATCGTGATAGGTATAAAAGGCAAAACAATTATATTCACAAACATACCTACAATAGATATCTGCCCCATCATATATAAGATATAAGGTGAGACGAAAATCTGTGTAGCTAGTGTAGATGCAACTACACTTCTTATACCATAATTTTCTGTAATAAATGTAAGTTTATTTTCTATTGGACTTGAAAGAACTATCAATCCAAAAGTCGCCAGAAAAGAAAGTTGGAAGGATGGATCATAGAAAACTATATAAGGATTTTGTATTATCATAAATATTCCCGCAATAAAAAGTGCTCTTATTACTTTATAATCTTTTCGAAAAAGTTCTCCTGTAAGAGCCACGATTGCCATAATGCATGATCTAACAACTGTTGCTCCCCCACCAACCAAGATACCAAACAAAATTATTCCGAACATTCCTAAAATGATAGAAATATTTCTGGGCAGAAAAGATAATAACCTTCTGATGGTTGTCGCAATAATTGTTATATTGTAACCAGATAAAACTACTATATGTATCAATCCTGCTTTTCTAAAGTTATCAATTATATCTTTTCCAAGACTTGCCTTTTCCCCCACCACAAGTCCTGATGCGAGAGCACCATGAGGTTCACCCAAAACTCTGTTTAAATTATTTACAAACCTTCTCTTTAATTTATATAAAGTCTTATTTATATTTAAAAAGCTTTTACTATTTAATATATGTACATCAGCTTTTTTTATCTCATAATATATATCATCTTTTTTTAAATAATTTATATAATCAAATTCTCTACCTGTTTCACCTACGAAATTTCTAGGTCTACTTAATTTTCCAGAAACCATCACTTGATCACCATATCCATATTCACTATATAGATCTGTGCTTACTTTTATATTTGTTTCACTGTTAATCCTAAGTATGAAAGTCTGATTGGTATTTTTAATATTTGATTCAGAAACAATTTCGCCCTTTAGTGAAACAATGCCTCCTGATTTAGAATCCAGATCTGAAACGAATTCTTTATTCAATACCAAAGCCACTCTGATTATTGCAATCAGTATTAGTACTCCGAAAATTACTATATCTTTATCTATCTTACTCACCGCGTAGGAAATGTAACAAATCGAGATAAAGAAATGATAAAAAAATAATGAAATTTTGATAAAGATTTTACTACGACACAATAAAAGGTTACACAACAATAGCGTGCGTAACCATTTATTGTGACTTATATGTGAAACGAGACTTAAACACCGATATGGTAACCAGAGAGTAGGCCAGAATACAGATTTTGTGGAACATTGTCTGCGAAAGAGGTAGCTATAACATCACAACGATTGTTACCTTCATTGTCAGCATGACCGTCTACGTGTAACCACTTTATATCTTTTCCTTGTGAAACAGAGAGCAGTTTCTCCCAAAGATCCCTATTTAATACTTCTTTTTTACTAGCTGTTCTCCAACCTTTTTTCTGCCAACCAGATATCCATAATGTCATTCCTTTTACTACATATTCTGAATCAGAGTACAGCGTAATTGCTCCACTAGAAAGACCCGACGAAACTGTCTTTAGAGCTTCGATACAAGCTGTGAGTTCCATTCTATTATTTGTCGTCATATTCTCTCTACCACCAATTTCTAAGACTTTATCATCCATGATCAAAACAGCACCGTATCCACCAGGCCCTGGGTTTCCCCGTGACGAACCGTCCGTATATATCGTTGTCATAATTTTATATTTAAATTGTACTACTAAATAAAAAAAGCACCTAGTAAAACTAGGGCTTTTGAATTATATAACTAAAATCAATCCTCCATGACCATTGCACACTTTTGAACTGAGACACTGAGCGAGCCGAACTTGATCCTTTGCTTCAAAAGATCGATCGCCACACTGAGCTTTTCTTTATTAGTTTTACTGATATAGCCATTCAGAGCAATTTCCAGATCACCCCTTGCGCATTGTAAAAATGGTAAATACCAAACCTCCCAAAACTTTCCGTCTTTACCCCTTTGTGATCTCATACAATCAAAACCATACGACCTGAGTCGCTTTGCACATTCTTCATACTTTTCTGGAGTATATGAATAAGCACAAAGATGAGAAATATATATTGCTGGAGAATCATGCTCACCGAAATCTTCTAGTGCACAGTTTACAAACTCTTCCTGAGCAGTCTCATGAGGTAATGCATACCTCCAATGCGGATACATCTTTTCATCTAAAACTGGATCTGGTAGTTTTTGAAGTCTTGGAAGAAATACCGCCTCACCCTCAATTATAGTGAAATAATATTTTCCACAGTTAATGATCGCTCTCATCTTGTCTATATCGCCTTCGTTTAAACCACATACAGTAATTAAACCGGTACATGGATTGGAATGCTGAACATATATACCACTCATGTTTTTCCTTTCTCTTCAGTCCTGATTTAAATCTAATACAAATCTATATCAAAAAATGTTAAAGTCAAACCACATCTATTATTCTAAGTCTCAATTCTGGCCTTCCTCTAAAATTAGATTTTTCCATACAAGCTACCAGATCTATCTTATCTCCTATTTTTAAATTATTACCATTTTTATTTTTGAAACTTTCACTATTCATAAAAAATCCTATGGCAGGAACTTTTTCTCCTGTTCTTTTACTAAATAAAAATTCTAAATGATTCTTTTCTTTTCCAAATTCTTTTATACCAGATATAGAAATGTTTTTAAATATAAAACTTGGTTTTGGATTACCCACTCCAAATGGCGCAAGTTTTTCTATAGCATTATATGTTTTCCAATTTACATCTTCTATTTCAAACTCTCTATCTATATACTCTATATTTTCTTTTTCTAAATTTTTTACTGTTTTATATGCAATGTTTAAATTTTCCTCTACGTGATGAATAGCTTCATTTGAAATTGCAAAACCTCCACTTTCTGCATGTCCACCAAACTGTATAAAAGTATTTTTTGAAACTGCATTCATAAGATCAAGTAAATGCACACTACCCGCAGCACGACAACTTCCTTTTATAATTCCATCACCATCCCTACCCCATAAAAATACTGGACAAGAAAATTCTTCTGCGAAGACATTTGCAGCAAGTCCAAGTAGACTTGGTTTCCAATCTGGGTTTCCGATCACGATTACTCCATCTGGTTTTTCTCCATATCTTTCTATTATTTTTTTCTTTGTTTCTTTTACTAGACTTGCTACTGTACCTTTTCTTTCATTATTTATATGATCTAGATTCTTTGCCAAGAGATGAGCCTCATCATCACTATCTGTTGCAAGAAGCTTGAAAGCATCCATAGGTACACCCATACGTGATGCGGCATTTATTCTTGGACCAATTGTAAAACCGATATCATCTTCAGTTAAATATCTCTGATCAGATTTTAATAAATTTAAAAGTCTTACTAATCCTTTTCTAGGAGATTTTCTCAATACTTGAAGTCCATAATATGCAAATACTCTATTTTCTCCAACAAGAGGAACCATGTCTGAAAGTGTAGCAATACCAACCATATCAAGAAGCCATTTTTCCCAACCATTCTTTATACCAAAATCTCTTTTCTTGAGTATTCCTTGAATAAGTTTATATCCCACTCCAGAACCACAAAGCATTTTTTCTGGATAGTTACATTCTGTTTGTTTTGGATTTACTATTGCATAAGCCTCAGGTATTATCTTTCCAGGTAAATGATGATCAGTGACTATCACATCTATATTATTTTGTTTTGCAAAACTGACCGGTTCAATATCTGCAATACCACAATCCAGAGTGATAATAAGACCGACACTATCTTGTTTAAACTTTTTTATAGCATCAATATTCAATCCAAAGCCTTCATCATGTCTGTGTGGAATATAGTTTATAAAATTATTATATCCAGCTTTTTTAAAGAGATCGTGCATTATAACCCCCGCAGGTATACCATCGGTATCATAATCACTATAAATAACTATAGTTTCATTTTTATCGATAGCATGAAGTATTCTATCTACTGCTTTTTCACAATCTTTTAAAAGAAACGGATCGTGTGTATGCAAATCATAGTTTGGATTTAAGAAGTCTTGCCTCTCTTTTTCAGTCTTTATTCCACGATAAAAAAGTAAATGATCAGTAAGACTACCATTAAATATTTCTCTTACTTCATATTTTTTAGCCATATAGTATAGAGAGTATATCATGTAGAATTTGATATACTATATTTATGAAACAAGATAATAATTGTATATTTTGCAAAATAGTAAAAAGAGAAATACCAGCTCATATTGTTTATGAAGATGATAATTTCCTAGCATTTTTAGATATAAACCCTCAATCTCCTGGCCATACTCAAGTAATACCAAAAAATCATTATAGATGGGTTTGGGATGTTCCAAATGCTGGAGAGTATTTTGAAATAGCTAAAAAAATTGCTTTGGCTCAAAGAAAAGCATTTGATACTGATTTTATATTAAGTAAAGTGATAGGTGATGAAGTTCCCCACTCTCATATATGGGTATTTCCAAATAGTGAAGTAAAGGGTGATAAAAAAGATTTTATATTAAATAAAAATAAAATTTTAGAGAATATTTAGAATATTCAAAATCTTTATAAAATTAAAAGGACTGGTACAATGTACCAGTCCTTTGATCTTGGTCTGTACTAATACAGCACAGCCAAGTTATTTTTTTCTCCTCTTCTTTGAAAAATAGGAAGCGATTGCAAGGACTTTTTGTCCTGTAATATTAATTCTCTGACATCCTGCTGGATCACGACAGAGATTGGCAATGTTCAATCCAGGGGCGTCGCCTCGTTGTTTGTAAACGCGAGGCTCTCTGACTCTGCCAAGTCGGTCTCGTTCCGAATCACCTTTTTCTCTCACTAAATATGAAACCCGCTCAGGAAGACCCCCTGGCTTTAGTTCAATGTCCTTCAACTGATTCTTGTCGAGCATCAGACCATAAAGAGAATCGACGAGTTTACCCAGTCTTTCTCTACTGATCATGCAGTGCTTTTCCCTATTGTAGACAAAACCACGAAAAGCTCTAGTAATGACACCCCAAGCCCTCAATGTATCTCGTCTCCCTACCTCGTATCTGAAAAGACTTTCCCAGTAATCATCAAAACATCTTGGGAGTACATATACATTATCACCCTTCAAGTATTCAGGATGTTTTTTGAGTAAATAGCACAGTCCTCCGAAACGTCCGCTAACAAGAGTAACAAAACTGTAAATAGAGTAGCCATCCTGAACCATACGATCAAGAATATACCTTATTTGTTCTGGTTTATCCAAGACATCAGAAGGTGGGAAGTAGAAAAAACTCAAGCTTTTCATGGCTTGGTAGCATGTTTCGTAACTACCTTCTTCCATGAGTTTTCTTAAAACACGTCCGATGTAGGGTGTCCTGAGTGTTATGTGTGCATTATGGGGTTCATCCCTAACTACTGACAATGCAATCTCAATATCTGTATCGCTCATTTTTCCCTCCTGGCATAAGCCAATTTGAGGTTTTATCGTGGTTTGTTTTCTCAAAGAGAGACAATCCATTTAAAACGGTACTTTTATTATATAGCCTTGTCAAGCGCTCTTATCCCAGGCAAACTACCCTCAGAAAGAAAATCTAGCATTGCTCCACCGCCAGTTGAAACAAAAGTAAAATCATCTTCTATACCGAGTTTTGCTATTGCAGCTAGAGTATCTCCCCCACCCACTATAGTCTTTATATTATTTTTTGTAACACTAGAAATTGATCTTGCCAAAAATAATGTTGGTTCCACATAACCATCTTCATAAGCACCGAGTGGACCATTCCATAATATATATTTTGCTTTTCTGATCTCTTCACTTAACAAACCTAAAGTCTGCGGACCTGTATCTAGTATATTATCTTCATTGTCTATATTATTTATATCTTTGATTTCCTTTTTACCTTTTGACATCACTACAGCATCGATAGGTAGTATGATCTTTCCTGTTGAAATAAGTTTATTCAAACCAAAAACTTTATCTGATACCATAGATTTCCCTATATTTACTCCATTCTCTTTAAGAAAATTATTTGCCAATGCACCTCCCACAAAAACTCTATCAGCAATATTTGTAAATTTTTCTATTAAAGGTAGCTTTGTTTCAAACTTTGCACCACCAAGAATAAATAGAAACGGCCTATCTGGACTAAAAGCAGAACCGAGATTTTTTACCTCTTTTTCAAAAAGAATTCCAGCATAACTTGGAATAAATTCTGTAATAGCAGAGACTGAAGCATGTTCTCGATGTGATACAGAAAACGCTTCATTTACATATATATCACCCAAACTCGCCAATTCTTTTGCAAAAGCTTTATCATTTTTCTTTTCACCTTCATTATCACGAAGATTTTCTAGTAAAACTATACCTCCATCGTTCATACTACTTATATTTGATAAGGCATTTCTATAGTTTTTTATGAAATCACAATTTATTCCCAGATAAGATAAATGTTTACAAACAGGCTCCAAACTAACCTTTTCTCCTGACAATGGTTCTATATGACTTATTAAAATTATTTTTGCACCTTTTGATTTTAAATAATTTATACTTGGTATAGCTTTTTTTATTCTAAAATCATCTATAACTGAACCGTTCTTAATAGGAACATTAAAATCAACCCTCAATATCACCTTTACACCCACAAGATTTTCTATTTCACGAAGATATTTCATATATTATATAGCATCAACTGCCTTTAATAATTCAACAAAACCTTCTGGATTAACACTCTCTCTGCCCACCAAAAGACCATTTACTCCACCATTTGCCACTATATCAGACGCATTTCTGAAACTTACTGAACCACCATAAAGAACTGGTATACTTATCCCATTTTCATGTCCATACATATCTGAAACGACTTTTTTTACGAAGATTACCATTTCATTTATTACAGATGTACTCATAGGTTCCTTTGCACCTATTGCCCATATTGGTTCATAAGCAATAATAATTTCTGATATATATTTCTTTTGAACCTTATCTAAAGACATTTTTATTTGATTCTTTAGTGTATCCAAATATACACCCTGAGAATCATGTTCACTTTCTCCTACACAAAGAATAGGTTTTAACCCAGTATCTATTGCTAGAGCTATTTTCTTTGATACTATTTCATCCGTCTCACCCATCGCTCTCCTTTCTGAATGTCCGATTATTACGTATTTAACACCAAATTCTTTTAGCATTGTAGGACTTACCTCTCCAGTATAAGAACCTCTTTCTTCACTATATGAATTTTGTGCACCAAAACTAACATTATTATTTTTCTTATTTGATATAAGTTTTGGTAAATAGATAAAAGGAGGACATAAAACTACATCTGTATTATTTAATTTTGTAGATAATTTATTTACTGAAGAAACAATCTTTTTTGCATCTATTAAATTGGTCGGATTCATCTTCCAATTCCCTACAATAATCTTTTTTTTCATATATTTATTTAGGGATATTATATCATCTACTTAACCTCCTCCCAAGAAATCACACTGTATTGATTTGATGTTAATGGGAAACTTGGAGGTGGTGCATAAAGTAAGTTTGAATCATATACGATATTTCTGTCTTGATACCCAGTACCATCTGTATAAGCAAATCCATATCTAAGATTCGTAGCTATCATTCCATATAATGTTATAGAGTTTCTTATATGATAACCCTGACAACTATTGGAGTTACTTCCACTATTTGAATAATAATATCTTCCCGCTCTACCATTTTGAGCAACAAGTGCAGCATCTATACGTAGAGTATCATCACTTATAAGTCCAACATTTATATTGTCTTGAGCTATAAGTGAAATAACATCACTACCATCATAATTTGTATAAAGTAAATCATTATTTATAGTTATACTTTTTCTAGTGCTGACATTATCTGGAAATTTCCCAGCCGCTAGAGTAATTCTAGCTGTACTTATCTGTCCATCTACCCACACATTGTCTTCGAGAAAAATTATTCCATTATTTGGATTTGGATAATTTGCAACAAATGTTTTTGTATTTATAGACCAAGAACCCCAATTTGTCTGGTCTAAACTATCAGTACACTTATTGCCAGGAGTTATGAGTGCAGTAACTTTATACAAATCAAATGTATCATTTGTCTTAAATTTTACATAATATCCTTGTGCACCTGAAGCGGCAAAATATTTACCATTTGATTGTGCCAATGTTTTCATCTGAGAAAGATCGGTAGTCATTCCAGAGAAATCAAATGTTTGTAATGGAAACTGTCTACCCGCCATAAATACATCTGGTCTACTAGGAACAGCTGCTGGTGGACTTGGATCATCTGTACCTACAGTTGTATACACACCGAATCTGTATGAACTCCCATTGTCAGGGTCTATATATTTATCTTTTGAACTAGATATTATATTGTGGGCAAGTCCATCAAATCTTATTCCATTATTTGAGTGTATTGGACCGAATACTTCCGTACCCTCTCCAAAACGCATTACATCATTTGCTGCAACGGCATATTTTGCAAGAGATGGTATAGCGAGCTTTGCCTCAATACTTCTTGTAACACCCGAACCGTCATTTATACTACCTTTTGATCTTATCTTTACTACAGTTGAACCTACAGGTGGTGGCGTTATAGTAAGTGCAAAATTACCTATTATATTTCCGTCTTTATCTTTAAAATCATGAATAAAAGGACCAGTTGTGGTTGTGGCATTTCCATCTGTATAATCAGACTGATTATGTGCTAAATGCCATCTATAATAATCAATACCTGCTTCAGCTATCTGGAATACTTGTTCTCTTGATGATAATTGTTTTGAATTTTTAAGTGTAGTAGCTCCCCAATTTACAAGTGATGTAGTAACAGTTACTGCAACCACAGCAAAAACTAGAGCATTTATAAGTATCATTCCTTGCTTGTTTATAAAAATATTTTTCATAGATTATCTTTTAAATTTCTAAGTGTTGCTGTTGATGTATAGAGTCTAGGAACTGGAGAACGGTTGGGGTCTGCATCAATAAGTAAATTTATACGTACAAGCCTAACTGCAGTAGTGTTTAGTGGATATGAAAGTGGTGTAGATGTTCCGGCATAGTTTGTATCGTAGTATTCAAACAAAGCTGTTGATGTTCCATTTTTTATATTGTAAGCCAAGAATGAAAACTTCTCATTTGAAGGATTGTATGTAAGTGGTGATCCAGAAGGAATAATAACTCCCTTCTTCAGGGTAGTTGTAGATAAGAAATACCTTACTTGGTCTACTAAACCATCATCATTTATATCACTGTAGAATGTAAGAGTGCTTGTACCAGCTGAAACTATAGGATATGAGCCATTGTTACTTGGAGTTATAGATCTCATCTCTTTTACCATAACTCTAAGTATTGTTTTTGCATCTTGAGAACTTTCTAATACATCCTTTGTATATTTATTAAATTTTACAACATTTACTTGAAAGGTACTTACCGCAACCATGACTATTGCTATTATTGCAATAGAAACTAATAATTCTGTTATTGTAAATCCATTTTTAAAATTTTTTTTCATTAAAATATTGCTTTATGGTGAAAGTGTTACTGTTTTTTCTTGCCAATCTGTAGATATACTTACATTAGAATTATAAGATGAGTAATCAGTTTTCGAAACCTCTATACTATAGGTCCCATTAGCCAGATTATTAAATATAACCTGACCAGGAGGTGTACAATCAGATGTAAAAGTAATAGATATATCAGAAACACTAGGAGTTACAGTGTTATTTTCAGTTGATAATATCAATTTATATCTTATATACCTTCCACCATTATGAACTGAGCTTATAGTATTGTTATTTACTGTATAAAAACTAGAATTCGTACCATCTGGACCAATATAATTCCAAGTCGTAGAAGCATTCAATTCTGTATTTGTAGCAATTTGAACTTTTACACTTGTAGAACCAGTTGCCAAAGGTTGATCAGTTGGAGATAGAACTATTTTATAAAAATTACTTGGTGAACCAGTATCTATGGTCGATGACTCTATATATCCACTTGATGGATATGTACTGGAAGATACGAGTAGCTTCAATTCTCCTTGCGGTGACGCTATATCTATATTGCCATCATTATAAAAAAACTTTTTTAAATCAGTAAACAAAGCCTGTCCATCACCCTCAGACCAATCTGTCTGATTTTTATACCCCCTATCTGTTGTTTTTGTCTCAGAATAACTCTCTTCTTTATAAAGTCTTACAGTGGCTCCAGTTATAGGTAAACCAGTCGAGCTATCTTTTACAGTAACCAAAAGACTATTCGGTTGTTTTGTTTGAGCTATAACCATAACCTCTTCTGTACTATCTGGGGAAATATTGTTTGGATTTAAAGGATTTAAACCAATTATTTCATATACAGTGTCCAATCCAGTTATATTATATGAATCCCACTCTATGGAATTGTTATTATAAATTCCTGAACTATTCGTCAGTGTTGTTAAATTAAATTTAGGGATATTTACACCTATGGTTTTTGATCCAACAATATTAAAATCAAAACTTGGAATACTCTCGCATGTTGGACCAACACTTTTTATTGTTAAATTTGAAACTTTATCTATCGAGAAACTAACTTGAGTCACTTGTTGAACAATAACAGTTGCATTTGGTTTTGTAGGATTTATATTACTCGAGCTTGTAGCATATGTTCTATCGGTAGAATATCCATTTTTAGAAACAGTGATAGCGTATGCTTCCAATCCTGGTGGAGCATCTACTATAGCCAACATACCATTTACATCTGTAACATCATCTATAATAATATTTGGTGTAACTTTACTATTTACAACATGAATATTTGCATCAGAAACAGGTTTACCATTTGCATCAAAAACTTTTATAAATAATGCACCATTTGTTGAAGCTGTTTCTAGATTTTTAGGAGCAACCGTGGTTGTAAGAGTTATAGGTTGCATACCTCTACAAGTACTACAACTTATTTCTACCTCTATTAGCTTATTATCCGCTGGCGATAGATCATCTGGGGTACCATCTATTGTTCCATCAAATGGAAGATCAACATTTCTAATAGTTGTGGTGACAGTGAAAGTTATACCGCCACGTACAAATTGCTGAACATGTGGAACTTTTCCATTTGGTATACCAGACACTTCACCAACATCCGAATATGGTAAATTTCTAATTATTTCAAACTGTTCATTTGCCAGATTTAATCCTAGTATCTTATATTGAGTTGCACTAGTTATAGTAAAAACACTCACATAAGCTTGATATACAGCTGTAGCAACCACAAGAAATACAGCTGTACCAACTAGGGTTTCTATTAGAGTAAAACCTTTTTTATCTTCTAAATTTAAAAATCTTTTAAATGATTTAAAAAACATTTATATAATATTTACTAGAGAATACATAGGAGATATCATCGCTATAGCAAAGAATCCTACACCTACAGCAATTATAATCATAAGGAAAGGCTCTATAACAGTAGACATATCTTTTGTCTTTTGATCTACATCTTCTTCATAATATGTAGCAACCCCCATAAGCATTTCTCCGATTTTACCAGTCTCTTCACCTACAGCTATCATTTCACTAAAAAATAGTGGGTATAGATTATCATTTTCATGAAATACTTTTGATATGGGTTCCCCTTTTTCTACCTCATCTACAGACCTTGCTATTACTTTCTTATAATGAACATTTTGAACTATATCTCTTGTAATTCTCAAAGCTTCAAGCACATCTACTCCAGAACCAATCAGTGAAGAAAGTGATCTAGCCGTTCTAGCACTATTTACCTCTTTTATAAGATTACCTACAAGTGGAATCTTCAGTACTATATAGTGTATAACCTTTTTTCCATTTTCCCTTCTTGCCCACATATATACGATACCTGATATAGCAATCAAAATTAGCAATATAAATAAACCATTATTTTGTGCCATATTACTTACAAAAAGAACAAACTTTGTCGAGGCTGGCAGAGCAAGATTTAGATCTGCAAAAGTTTTCATGAGAGAAGGAACAACATAAGTAACCATTATAATTGCAATAATTACCATAGCTAGAAGTATTACGGATGGATACATAAGAGCTCCCTTTACCCTCTTTTGCAAAGTATAATTCTTTTCCATTTGTGTAGACACAACTCTTAATGCTTCAGAAAGCATACCACTCTGCTCTCCAGATCTAACCATTGATATAACTAGTGGTGAAAACATATTTTTAAATAACTCCATAGATTCACTCAGTGTCTTTCCACTATTTACCTCATCTCTCAATTTACCAATTATACTTTTAACCCTTTTATTTTTACCCTGACCCTCCATAACAGATAGTGCTCTGGACATAGAAAGACCGGCAGATATCATTGATCCTAGATTTCTTGAGAAGTTTATCTTCTCAATCATTTTTATTGAATTAAAAAACGGTATATCGATATTAAAGTTTAATCCCTTTCCTTTTTGATATACATTTATCGCGACTTCACCAGAATCTTTCAACATTTTGTAGAGCTCAAATCTATCTTTTGCATCACGCTCACCTTTATATATTTCACCACTACTCTTTCGAGCTTTGTATATAAAATGCGACATAATATTTTATTCAGAAATAACTCTTAGAACTTCTTCTATAGTAGTTTGACCCTGAACCGCTTTGAATATTCCATCTTCTATCATAGTTATCATTCCCTCTTTCTTTGCTTGTTCTTCTATCTGTGAAGCAGTACCACCACGCATGATTATTTCTTTTACCCCTGGTGTAACTTTCAAAACTTCATGTATACCAACTCTGCTCTTGTATCCATCATCATCCTTTGATGGAACTGGTCTCCAAAAATTTATCTTATCCCAAGTATCACTAGGTTTTACTATTTTTTCTGCTTTTAAAGTCTCTAATACCCTTTTCAAATCAACTACTTTTTCCAAACTAGCCAATTCGGCTTTTGTTAATATATGTTTCTCTTTATTTTCTGAAAGTTTTCTTACAAGTCTTTGTGCAATAATCACATTTATTGTTGATACAAGAAGAAATGGTTCGATTTTCATATCCATGAGTCTAGGCACTGCTCCAGCCGCGCTGTTTGTGTGTAACGTAGACAATACCAAGTGTCCAGTCAAAGACGCATTTACTGCAAGAGAAGCTGTTTCATTATCTCTTATCTCTCCCACCATTATGATATCTGGATCCTGACGAACTAGAGTTCTTAGTCCTGAAGCAAAAGTAAAACCTATATCAGAATTTACCTGTGTCTGATTTATTCTTTTCATTTGATACTCTACAGGATCTTCAATTGTAGAAATATTTACATCAGGTGTATTTAGAATATCCAAAACAGTATATAGAGTAGTAGTTTTTCCAGAACCAGTCGGACCAGTTGTAAGAATCATTCCAGTAGACTGCTTTGTAGCATCATGGATTCTATCAAGTCCTTCCCCATGAAATCCCAAATGCTCCAATGTAAAACCCGAAACATTTTCTCTCAAGAGACGCATTACTGTTTTTTCACCATAATATGTAGGAAGTACAGATACACGGAAAGACACTTTTTCATTATTCATATCAACCTTAAATCTACCGTCTTGTGGTAATCTCTTTTCATCTAGTTTAAGGTTAGACAAAACTTTTATACGTGCAGTTATCGATGGTTCTGCATGTTTTGGTAGTACCATAGCATCGCGCAATAGACCGTCTATTCTATATCTCACAAGCAATTCTGCTTCCATAGGTTCAATATGTATATCTGAAGCATCCTGGATAATTGCATGCTTTAAAAGTGTATCTACAATACGAACAACTGGTAGATTTTCAGCGATTTTCTTTAAATCTTCTTCACTTGCCCCATCATTTCCAGTTTCTTCAGCAATAGTTTTTAATGTAGCAGATTCCTTTTGGATAATATCTCCGAATTCTGCTTTCAAACTCTTTTGGTATTGAACAATGGCACTTTTTAATGATTCTGCATCGGTAAGTCTAGAAAGAATCTTCAATTTAACCTTCTTTTTTACAAAATCTATTGCTGATAGATCATCAACATCAAGCATAGCAACCTCCAATGTCTCATCAGTTTTTTTAAATGCAACAATATTGTGATTCCTAGCAACAGGTTCAGGAATCATAGATAGGGTTTCAAAAGGAATTTTCCTAGATTTCAAATCAACGAATGGTATACCCAGAACATAGGCTTGCATTCTTCTTAGATTATCCTCGGTTATTTTTCCTGAATTTACTAAAATTTCTGTTGTCTTTACCCCCTTTTCTTCTGCCTCTTCTGTAGCCTTATCGAGATCTGCACGAGAAACTAGATTTGAATCTAGAATAAACTTATTGAGCTGTAACTCTGGAACGAACATAATATTATTATATCAGTACTACAAATAATCACCTAGCAAAATTTCCACAAAATTTACAGAAATAAAAAACACTAGAATGGTTCCTAGTGTTTTTGTAATATTTATATTTAAACAAGATCACTTCACTTACTGTTTCAGTAGCTTTTCAAGCAAGGTCATAATCATAGCCAACATGATACAAACAAGAAGTAAAAGAGGTGCATTCTTCTTTAGGATCGAGATGGCTTTTGATAAAGCCCTATTACATTGTCCAGTGTTCATAATTAATATTTTCCATTAAAAGCATATCAGTGATCTTGCAATAAAACAAGAACTCTAGTATGATATTTCCATAAGTAGTTCGCCTTCCCAGGCGGACATTTTTTATAAAAGGTTAATAAAATTAAATATATGGTTGATTTAAAGGTAATAAACTCTGTTCTAGAGCAACTAGAAGAAGAGCGCGGTATTCCAAAGGATAAGATGCTTGAAGCTATAGAACTAGCTTTGGCTATGGCGTATAAGAAAGAATATGGTAAAAAAGGCCAGATTGTTAGGGCTATTTTCGATAAAAACACTGGTAAAGCAGAGTTTTATCAGGTGAAAATAGTAGTTGATGAATCAAAGGTTATTATGGAAGACGAAGAGGATGAACAAGATCTAAAGACTATAGATGAAGAGAATATACGCGTAAGATACAACCCAGAACACCATATATTGCTAAATGATGCAAAAAGAATTAAAAAAGACGCAAAAGTAGACGATGAAATAGTATTCCCTCTGGAAACTAAGGATAACTACGGAAGAATTGCGGCTCAAACAGCAAAACAAGTCATAATTCAAAAGATTAGAGAAGCAGAAAAAACTTCAGTAATGACAGAATACGGCCAAAAAGAAGGAGAGATTGTGTCTGGTACAGTTCAAAGAATAGAAAGAGGTACATTATTTATAGACATGGGTAGAGCACTAGGAGTAATACCTTATGAGGAGCAAATACCAAGTGAACACTACAAACAAGGAGAGAGAGTTAGAGCATACCTATATGCAGTTGAAGAAACACCAAAAGGTATTCTTTTGAAACTGTCACGTTCACACCCAAAATTCCTAGAGAAGCTATTTGCAGTTGAAGCGCCAGAAATAGCTCAAGGTACCGTAGAAGTAAAAGCTATAGCTCGTGAAGCAGGATCAAGATCAAAGATTGCTGTATCTTCAAAAGATAGCCATATAGATCCTATAGGATCACTCGTTGGACAGAGAGGGGTACGTGTTTCAACTGTTATGAGCGAACTAAGTGGAGAAAAGATAGATATTATCGAATGGAATGAAGATCCTTCAAAGTTTATAGCTGAAGCACTGTCTCCTGCACGAATAGTAGATATGACACTATTGAAAGACGAAGCAAGAGCAGTAGTAAAAGTTACAGAAGATCAACAATCACTAGCAATAGGAAAAGGTGGTCAGAATGTACGCTTAGCAGCAAAATTGACTGGATGGAAGATAGATATACAAGCTGTAAGTTCTGATGGTATATCAAAAAACCAAACAGAAGATATGGAAAAGGAGAGTGAATAATACTAAAAAATTAAAATATAAACATGAATATATTACACGATATAGAGCCAGGAAAATCAGATTCAATAAATGTAATCGTAGAAATCCCAAAGGGTTCAAAAAATAAGTATGAAATCGACAAGAAAACAGGTCTAATATCACTAGACAGAGTAATGCATACATCACAAGACTTCCCTTTTGATTATGGTTTTGTGCCACAAACACTATGGCATGACGGAGATCCATTAGATGTTGTGTTGCTTACAACTTATCCACTTTTCCCAGGAATATTGGTAAAAGCTAGACCTGTCGCAGTAATGGGAATGCTAGATAGTGGAGAAACAGACGATAAAATAATAGCGGTTCCTGTAGATGACCCAAGATGGGAAAATATAAAGGATTTGAAAGACCTAAACACACATACACTAAAGGAAATAGAACACTTCTACTCTACTTATAAGAAAATACAGAAAAAAGAAGTTTTAGTTAAAGACTTTGGTGACAAAAAGAAAGCTCAGGAAGTCTTTGCAGAAGGTGTGGAAATGTATAAAAATACTAAGAAATAAATACTACTTCTAGTTTTGCTATATGCTATAATAGACACGAATACTACAGGTAAAGTGTCTATTTTAGTATTCATTAATTAAATAAATAAAAAAATGTCAAAAAAATATGTAGCAGTTATGTTAGCCTCAGTGTTCCTGCTATCTTCTCCTTTTATAACAAAAGCTGAAGATACAAAAAATACCCCAACACCACCACGCCCTACCCTAAAAGAGATAAAGGCTATTCGTGATGAAAAGTTACAAGAAAAAAGAATGGAGATTAAGGATGAGAAGAGAGAAGAGATGAAAGAGAATATGGATGAAAGGAGAAAAGAAAGAATGGAAGAAAATGCTTCTACCACTAGAAACATAGCTCTTTTTAAGAAAAATGCAAAAGAAGAGATAAAGAAAAAGATGGAAGAAAGAGCATTTGAAATAAGAAAGAATGCTCTAATAAAAGAGCTTAACGTGGCAATTAGAAATATTGAGGGTGTGGATTCAAGAATAAAGACAAGAATCGAAAAAATTGGTTCAACAGCAGATACAACAGAAGTTAAATCTCTGCTAAAGATTGCTGAGGACAAGCTAGCAAAAGCAAAAACAGATGTTATAGCTCTAGATTCAATGAAACCACTTAATGCAAGTTCAACAACAGCAAGCACAAGTTCAGAAGTAGATTTGTCAAAACCTAGAGTTTTGGGTGATGCTGCAATAAAGAGTGTTAAGGAGGCTCGTGATGCATTCAAAAAGGTAGTAGTTACAATAGGACACCTTATGGGCAATGAAGGAGATAAGGAGGCTACAACAACAAAATCAACAATTTAATTAATTAATAAATAAAATTATGGATACAAATACAAATAATAATCAGATGGGAAATGGTATGAATTACCAATCTATGCCTCCAAAAAAGGAAAAGAGAGTTGGTCCAATTGTTGGAATATTGATTGTCGTACTAGCACTTATCATTGCAATAATATATTTTGTTGGTGCAAAAATAGGTACAAGCACTGAATCAATGCAAAATACTCAAACAAATTCACAAGACAATTCTTCACTTACAGCAAATGCTTCAAAAGCAGATGATGTAAACACACTAAATGCAGATCTAGATTCACAGTTAAAGGATATAGATTATAGTTTTTAAT
>JACCDT010359402.1_pt1 | contig 22865 bp, 18 predicted proteins | sample 7446291 | NCBI WGS metagenome assembly JACCDT01 (sample SAMN15323446, study PRJNA562643) | freshwater metagenome | isolation source: river surface water | place: USA:Blue River Watershed | collected 2017-08-17 | reverse complement strand
TAAAAACGAGTTACAGAAAGAAGGGAGGTATACAAATGGACAATCATAACAATCCCTTTAGCGATTTGGCTATTGAGAGCGATTTACAGGCCATTTCAGCCCCTGTATTCATTGAAGCGAATACTTTATCCATTACGATGAATGAGTTGCTCTACGGGTGTACAATCCCTGTTTTTGCCAAGGATAACGAAGCTGCTATCTCACATCATGAATTCATTGAATCTGTAATCGAGGGGGTAAGCGCATTCTACAACATGAATGATCCTGTAATCCGTGTTTCTCACCCGGTTAAAGGAAGGATTCCTGAAGCTCGACACAAGAAAGCGAGTGAGTTGGAGTCCCACGAAGAGACTTTGTACTACGAGCGAATGATGTTTGCCATCGAAATACCTTCGGTTAAAAGAATGATCGGAGAAGACGAACTCACGCTTACCATTGGAGGGGTGAAAAGCTACCATTTAGAAAATCTGCACTCGAAGAAGACTCTGGAGAAGTTCAAACTGTTCATTGGGTTTAAAAACCGTGTGTGTTGTAACCTATGTGTTTGGACAGATGGGATTGTTGACGACCTAAAAGTGTTCAGTGTGGATGAAATCACCCAAAGGACTAAGCAAATGATTCGGGAGTTTGAACCTCAGGCTACATTAGACCAGTTTGAGCGTTGGCAAAACATCAATCTAACCGAACAACAATTTGCTGAGTTCATTGGTCGCTGTAGAATGTACTTGAACATGCCCAAGGAGGAAAAAGCGCACCTACCTAAGCTCGAATTTGGGGACTCACAAATCAACCAAGTGGTAGAAGGCTACTACAATGATCCAAACTTCAGCCGAGCTGGGAGTGAAATCAATCTTTGGAGGCTTTACAACCTCTTCACGGGAGCAAATAAAAGCTCCTACATCGATCGTTTGTTGGACAGAGGTGTAAATGCTTCATCCTTGCTTCAAGCGTTTTGCTGATTCCTTAAATTTCCTTAAGTGTAGAATTATCCCATGGCTTATGCTGTGGGATTTTTCTCTTCTCTATGGTATGAACAATAACCAACTACTCAAACTAAGGGAACTTTCTATCGGTTACACACCAAAGGAAACACCGCTACCGCAAATCAGAAATTCTTCTGACGCTTATCGATTACTCAAAGAGCTGTTTGAGCCCAATTCCTTGGGTTTGAACGAACAATTCGTTGTTCTATTTATGAACAGGGCTAACAGGGTAATTGGTGGCTTAAAAGCGTTCAAAGGAGGCATCTCTGCAACAGTGGTAGATCATCGCATCATCTTCGCAACCGCACTCAAAGTTCTGGCTTCTGGGATTGTTATCGCACACAATCATCCAAGTGGTAATCTGGATGCTTCGGAAGAGGATTTGAAGCTCACCAAGAAGATCAAAGAAGCTGGCCAACTTCTGGATGTTCGATTGATTGATCATCTCATCCTAGGGATAAAGGAGGACTATTCGAGTTTTATGGAAAAGGGCTGGTTATAATACCAGCCCTCTTTACTTAAATGAAGAATTAAGATGCACCGAGTTAGTAACAATCGGCAGCATCAAGAAAATATGATCAATAAGGCCAAACGACCTTGAATTCTATGTTGTAGAAACGCTGATTATGATTTAAACCATTAAAGCCTTCGCCATTTTTTAAATACGAAACGAATTTTCCATTTTTCCGTTTCAACTCATACGTGCCTTTCGTAATGTTAATTTTTGGTGACGTGGACATCGTACCCCATCTAATTCCACATGTAATAAATCCGGGATCTCCAAAACCAGTTGAATCAACCTGATACGATCCAACTTTAATCTCATTTTTTTGATGGCTAATAGTTATGATGGTATCTGAAGAACCTGTTCCCCACCAAGTCAACATTGAATCGAAGGCTGTCCCATTAACCCTTAAAACGCTCGGTTGTGCACAAACAAATTTTACTCCATTGACAAGAATATAAGGCTTTACATTGGCAGAGTTATCGACAGGAGGAGTTACAGGGTCTTTTTCACAAGACTGAAGAATGAGTAGTCCGCAAACTGCGGCAATAAGGGAGAGTCTAAAAATTGTACTTTTTTTCATATTGAGTATGGTATGTCTTGCTGTTCAATGATTTATCAATGTTCAATTATAGCAAATTCAAACTGTTTTGTAACAAGATGTAAATATCTGTTGTTCTTAAGTATCGATAATAATTATGTTTATTTTATTGAAAAGGGCTGGCTTTAGGCTGGCCCTCGTTTACCTTAATCCCAACATTATCTCCTTGAAACTCTCAATGCCTGACTGAAGATTCTCAATAATCTCTTCTGCAAGTACATCAGGATCAGGTAGGTCATCTAAATCAGTTAAGCTCTTGTCCTTTATCCAAGTGATGTCTAAACTTGTTTTATCACGCTCAATGATCTCGTTATAAGTGTACTTTCTCCATCGCCCTTCAGGATTGGTTTCAGGATGATAGGTCTCTTTTCTCTTGTTGATGTTTTCAGGATTGTAGCAAGAAATGAAGTCTTGTAAATCCTCTAGCTTCAAAGGATTCTTCTTTAGGGTAAAATGGATGTTTGTTCTAAAGTCATAAAACCAAACCTCCTTAGTCCATGGCTCTTTTGATGCAGGCTTACTATCATAGAACAACACGTTAGCCTTAACACCTTGCTTGTAAAAGATTCCTGTTGGTAAACGTAAAATGGTATGTAGGTTTGATCCTTCAAGCAGCTTCTTCCTTACAGTTTCTCCAACACCGCCTTCAAACAAAACGTTATCTGGTAATACTACAGCCGCTTTACCATCAGTTTTCAGCATCGTTCTGATGTGTTGCATGAAGTTCAACTGCTTGTTGCTTGTAGTAACGTAGAAGTCTTGTCTGTTGTATGTTAGCTCTTCTGAATCTTGCTCACCCTCTTCATTGGTAAAGGTCATGCTACTCTTCTTACCAAAAGGTGGATTAGCTAGCACGTAGTCTACTCTATAGCCAGGATCTGAAATCAATGCATCTGCAGGAGAAATATGACTGTCAGAATCAAAATCTCCGATGTTGTGTAAGAACAGATTCATTAGTGCCATTCTTCTCGTACTTGCCACAATCTCATTCCCATAAAATGTTTTCATTTTTAGGAACTGTTTTTGCTCTTTGTCAAGTGAGTAGTTATCAGGGTTAGCAATGAAATCATAAGCAGCTAAGAAGAAGCCTCCTGTACCACAAGCAGGGTCTGCAATGGTTTTCATGGGTTCAGGGCGAATGCACTCTACCATTGCTCTAATTAATGCTCTAGGAGTAAAGTATTGACCTGCGCCACTTTTGGTATCTTCTGCATTCTTCTCTAGAAGCCCTTCGTAGATCTTTCCTTTAATGTCCGCACCCATTGTACTCCATTGCTCTTTGTCAATCATATCAATGAGCTTAAAGAGTTTTGCAGGGTCTTGAATCTTATTCTGACTCTTAGTGAATATTTGACCTAGGAATCCTTTTGAATTGGCTAATTCTCTGAGCGTACTGGTGTAATGAATCTCCAGTTCAGCACCACGCTTGTCTGTTAATGCTTGCCAGTCATAGCCATCTGGAATGTGTAACGGTCTATTGTATGGTGGCTTACTAAACTCATCTGCCATCTTTAGGAAAAGGAGATAGGTTAATTGCTCAAGGTAATCTCCATATCCAACGCCATCATCTCTAAGTACAGTGGAAAAACTCCATACTTTACTAATTATACTTGAGGTGTTATTTGCTTCTGTACTCATGTTATGCTTTTACTTTCTTTGTTTTTGTTTTCTTTACTGGCTGTGCTGCTGCACGCTCTGCGTTAATGCGCTCTAACAGCACACTTGCAGGTTCATCATTTGGATCTTGTGGTACTAAATTGCCTTCAAATGCTTTCTTTAAAATGCTTTGTCTAAGAGCTTCTGCTTGTTGCATCGCTTGTTCAATACTCTCCTCAATCTTGTCACAAATTGATAGGCGTGATTCTATTTCTGAAAGAATAGTACTTTGTTCAGCTGTTGTAGGGAGCAAAAATTCATATTCTGCAATCTCATCAAATGAAATCCTAGGCCTATCTCCAGATGTTTTGCTGTTTGCGTATTTAACAAATTCTTGGTGGTGTAAAACATTCATTAAATATTGAGGATTTATTTTATCACTACATGATAGAACAATAAACTCTCCAGAGGCAACACCATCTTTGTCTGCAACCCAAACTTTATTTAAGTATGGACGCATTCTACCATACAAAACTTGATTTACAATAAAGATATTTCCTGCACTTTTCATCTCTGAGAAATTATAAAAGAAATGAGGTTTTGTTGAATGTGGCTCAATGGAATCCATTCCTAAAAAAATCTGATTAGACAATTTATTTGGATATGCTTTTTGTGAAGACTTACTGGTTACTTCTCCTATTGTCTTTATGCTCCACCCCTCAGGCAATTCACCCTCTTTTATATTAGGATTGGTAAGTTTCCCTTCAAACGCATATTTCAACACTGCTTGTCTATAAACTTTTAGTTGTTGTTTTGCTGTTTTGAGCGTTTCAATGCCTTTGTCTAATTCTAAAAATAACTCCTCAATTTTTTCTACAATGCGGTGTTGTTCTGCAAGTGGGGGAAGGGCAATGTGAAATGCCTTTGCTTCTGGAAAATAAATAGTTGTATGTGCTACACCTTCTGAAATTGTATGAAGAAAAGTATTTTCAGCTACAAATAATAATTGAAGATATCTTGGTAACAATCCAAATGAACAAATCCAATTAATAAATCCTTGACTAGTTGCCATTTCTTTACCAAGAATTATAGAATAACCAATTGATCCAGTTCTACTTAAGCAAACAGTTCCTTTAGGTAATACTACTGCAGCTGATTTACTTATACCTAGATCATTTGTGTTTTCATTAGTTGAAAATATTGTTTTAGAATGAAATGGGCGTGCATCTTTAACAGAAATCCATGGAATGTCTCCACCCCAATACTCAGGATAATTTCTGCTTGGAGTGTGTCCTGTTGCCATAGTTGCTATTTCTCCTAGATCTGCCCATATCCAACCATTTGGTATATCTAATTTTGGATTTCCAACTGAAAGAGCCATATTTCCAGGCCTTATATCTTTTGCTGCTTTTCTACCGCTCATTATGCTACTAATACTTCATTAAGTTCCTCAATAATATTTTCCATTTCTGTGCCAAATAGTTGCCACATTTTTCCTCTGCCACCCTTGGCATCAAAAGGTGTGTAATCTAAATCATCTGTATTCAAATGCACACTTGTAGCAATGTGCTCTTTTATCATATGTAACCAACCCATTTGTTCCTGAGTAAATTTAAATCCTGCTCCTTGTTGTTTTTTCCAAACCCAGTCAGCAAAATTCTTATCTACTGTTTTATCAAAAGTAGTTAGATTGTTGTCAATACCAGCTACTCTTCTAATAAGTGACACCAAAGCAATCAGCTCATTCTTGGGTTGACCGGCAACAGATTCTAACTGCTCATATGCTTTCCAGATGCGCAAAGGAGCAAGAGTTGGTTTGGTTCTGATAATTTGCTCACTTAAGTCTTTCAGCATTTTAAAGGTAAGCTCCCTTCTTCTAAAAGGCTGATCATAAAAAATCTGTAATGCTGTGATCTCATCTTTGTTTTCTTCAATCCAAAGTTTGAAATCTGCAATTAGTTTTTCTGCTTCTGCTTGTTGATCTTTCACCCATGCACTATTGACAACCGTGTCAATGTTAAGTGTATCAATGATCTGATCATATTTCTTACGAACATTTACTATAAAATCCCTTAAATCAGGATTATGAAACACACTTATTGCATGCTCAAGAATGGCATTATGCTGTTTCAGAACTAGTTCTTCTAATTCCTTGGGTGCAATCCCAGGTTGTTCAGATTTAATAATTCCTTCAATGCTTTCCTTTGTGTCAGGATCATGTGCATAGAGCAATTGTCTAACTACTTCAGAAATGCCTTTTCCTTGTGCCTTTTCTTCAAAAGTTTGCTTTTCATAATCATTGATCTGCTTGTCTAGGCGCAATAACCTGTTAGCAAGTGTAGACATCATTTCTTCACTTCTGTCACCAACCGCAATTCTCTGTAAGATCTCCTTTAAAGAAACAGAGGGTGCTTTCTCTAGAGGTCTACTGTCTGTTTTCTGAGACTGTTCAACTCCAATTGCATCAATAATTACAAAATGGTCTTTAGCATATTTAGCAGATGGTGTTCCCTTAGCTTTCAATTCTTCTAAAGCACAAGTTCTTGTTCCTCTGCCTTTCATTTGCTCATAGTAGCTTCTACTTTTCACATCACGCATGAACAGCAGTACCTCAAGTGGTCGAATATCTGTACCTGTGGCAATCATATCCACAGTAACTGCTATACGTGGGTAATAGTCATTTCTGAATTGAGAGAGAATTGTTTTAGGGTCTTCCTTACTTTGATAGGTAATCTTCTTACAGAAATCACTACGCTCATCAAATTCCTCCCTAACTATATCAATGATGTCCTCTGCATGACTATCAGTCTTTGCAAAAATCAACATCTTAGGCACTTCAAAGTTTCCATTTGAGTCAATTCTATCAGGGAACATATTTGGAAGTTGCTGTTTTACTTCCTTTATAATTGTGCGTATGGTACTAGGGTTGACAATGTCTTTATCCAGTTGCTTACCTGTATATTCAACATCCTCATCAACTGATTCCCAAAACTTTTTACGAGTAAGTCTCTCACGTTTATCTACCATTTCACCCATTTTGATAGCTGCGCCATCCTTGGTGATTTGAGTTTCAATACTGTAAACATTGTAGGGTACTAATACGCCATCCACAACTGCTTTCTCATAACCGTAATCAGAAACGATGTTCTGATTGAAGTAACCAAAGGTTCTGTTATCAGGTGTTGCAGTTAACCCAACTTGAAAGGCATCAAAGTAATCTAACACTTGCTTCCATAGGTTGTAAATACTTCTGTGGCATTCATCAATTACGATGTAATCAAAAAACTCAATAGGCAACTTCTCACTGTAAACAACAGGTAGAGCTTCTTTTGCAAAAGAACGTTGCTCATTTGGGTTTTCTTCCTCTGCACTTTCATCTAAGTCTACACCTTTTAGTATACTGTATAACCTTTGAATGGTGCTGATGTATACTTGACTGTCTTCAGGTATGAATGAACTTGTCAACCTGCTTACTCCATATAGTTCAGGAAAAAGTCTATTATCATCTTGAGGTATGTACTTTCTAAATTCTCCTTCAGCCTGCTCTCCAAGGTTTTTAGTATCTACTAGAAATAATATTCTTTCGGCCTTAACATGCTTCAACAGTCTATACACTGAAGTAATAGCGGTAAAGGTTTTACCAGAACCTGTTGCCATCTGAACTAATGCCTTAGGCCTATTGCTTTTAAAAGAGGATTCTAAATTGTTAATGGCATCGATTTGACAGTCTCTTAGTCCAGATGGATCAAGGGCAGGAAAATTCTCAACCATTCGTTTCCTTATAGTTGTATCTTTCCTTAACCATTTTACAATTGTTTCAGGTCTATGAAATGTGAAGACCTCACGATATCGGGGCTTAGGGTCTCTAGTGTCTGTAAATCGAGTAATAGACCCAGTGCTTAGGTAAAGAAAAGGTAATGGTTGATTATCTATGAACTTCAGTTTAGCCTGAGCATATTCTTCTACCTGACTTTCATGCACGGACAATTTACCACCCTCTTCAACACGCTTCGCCTCAATAATACCTATGGGCTTTTGGTTAATAAATAAAACATAATCTGCAGGACCAATTTCAGTGGTGTATTCTTTTACGGCTACCCCTGTAGCAATAGATAAGTTTATGTTTTTTTTATCTTGTATTACCCAACCACAACTGTTGAGTTGCTCGTCAATATTATCTCTAGCTTGTTGCTCTGGATTTTGATTGGTCATGGTGTAATACAAATCTAACAATAAACTCTATCTTTTATTGAATACAGAGAGAACTATAATTATTAGATAAAGCACCGGAATATCGCCCACAAAATAGCGGTGACCTACAATAGTTTTTTTATGCAATCACAATTTAAATTTATGCCCAAATAGTGATTTCTCCCAAATGGAGCTTACTAAAATGACTTTTCACCATTAGTTATGTTCGTTATTGGCACAAGAACAAAATATCTTAATGACAATACGAACATCGTTTAAATCCGAGAGATTCAAGCAAAAACCCATTGAGTTCTAAATCGGGATTTAAACTCACTTTGTAATACTCTATCAACAATGTGGATAATGGTCGTTTATACTTCTCCTCGTATTCCTGCAGAATTTCTTTAATTTCTTTATCCGAATATCCTGTAACATTATCTTCTAACTTCTCAGTCCTGTAGGCCAAAAAAGTTGCCCTAGAATATTTTTTTAATATGACCGTATTTCGTTCGTTTGCTTTATAGTATTGCACTGATTCAGTTAACAAATCGTCTATCTTCTCCTCTAGTTCTTGGATAGAATAATTCTCTAATTTATGATACCCAGTATTCTTGTACTGAATGGATTTAGGGTTTGTTTCTATCCCCCAGCGCATTTTCAAATGCATAACAAAGACCTCTGGATTATCTAAATGTTCCTTATTCTCCTTGAACCACTTTCTAAATTTCAAAACCTCAGCTTTTCCTTGATTAGCAATCTCATCAGGAATTTTATAATTTATGTAACCTGCCGATATTTTGGAACAATCCAACGTTTTATGGTATGCCGGAGCATGTCCTTCATACACATATTTATACGAATCATAATTGTGAACTTTAACATATATTTCAGAAAAATACTTTTCAGCATCTTTAAAAAATTCTCGAAACGATAAAAGTCTATTTTTTTCAAATCTATTATAAAAATATATTCTCCGCTTATACAAATCCCCTTGTACATCAAGTGATTTGATATCAGTTTGTTCTATGATCCTTTTTACATTAGCAACCGTAATATATGACATATCCAATTATTATTAATGATAAAAAACCTTGTACTCAGGACGAAAATATAAAAATTACGCCAATATCGCAATAAAAAATTATATAATACTTCCGAATTGTTCGAATAATATCACTACTCCTAAAATCCGCTGATCCCTGAATCTAGGGGTATAACCATTTGTACTAATTTATTTTTACCAGAACAACATAATCTGATAGGATTTTTATTTTACCTATTAAGGATTTAGTTGCTATTAAAGTATAGTTAGGGAGCTGTAATTCAATATCTAATACATCAACCAGATTTAAAAGATAGCTAGACTTTATTGCATAATTAACATTTTCCGTAACATCTAATTTGCGATTTACAGTAGATGATGTTATCCCAATTAAATTGCCATCATAATCGAATAAAGGTCCGCCACTGTTACCTGGTTGAATTGGTACTGAAATTTGATAACTATTGACTGCTCCCAGAAATCCAGTTTTTGAACTTATTTTACCGTCAGTAAATTTTATATCTTCACCCATCAATGACAAAGCCATGGGATACCCTAGGGTGAAAATACTACTCCCCAAATCAGCCAAGTCTGTTTGAAAGGAGTAAAAAATAGTATCAAAACTAATAAAATCACTAGAATTTATTTTTATAATGGCAAGGTCATTTTGTTTATCAGACTTTAATACTTCAGCCTGATAAATTTGTTTAATCCCATTTTTATAATATTCAACTTGGATTTCATTTGCATTTTCTACAACATGATAATTTGTAGCGATATAACCTCTTCTATCAATAAAAAAACCTGTTCCATTGGATACCCAGTTATTAGGGTTAGAAGTCTTATTTTTACCTTCATTTACTAAAGTAGGATTGAGTGTGCTGTCATATTTGTAGTTGTAATCAATCAAAGAAGCTAATGCTTTTTTAACAGATCCTGTTGAGGAGAAACTAGTACCAATTCGTTCTAAAACAACCTGGTTACTACTGTTTTGCAATGAAATAGTCACTCTAAATTTACTAAATAATTCCTCCCTATTCAAACTAAGGAACAATGCTAAGTTCAAATTCTCTTTTAAATCTACTGGGTAGTCGTCATGAGTTTTGAATGGTTTAGATAAATTTACAACATTATAACCCGCTTTTTTCAGGATTTTCACAACGTCTTTTCTTGCCTCCCTTCGATAGTTTCCAAGAACCTCATCAATTACTACATATTTATATTGGTTTAAGTTAATGCTCCGTATTGATTGAGCCTTCAATCCGTTGAGAAACAAAATGGCTAGTATTGACATTAACAATCGATTCATCATAATATTATTTATGTATTTTCAGGTTTTAAAAACAGGAAACTGGAATTTATTTGCGACTAACCCCAAACAAATTAAAAGCAAACATAAGTAAAAAGCCAGAAAACCCAGCTCCGTTTGGGCTAACTTATTAAATGATTAACTGAATAGAATAAATTGTCTCAAACTAGCTAGACACTACAAAATTTGATTTAAATCTTTAAAGTAAAGAGTAATAATAACCCATCATTAACAATGATCCAAATAATTGAATTACCCAAATCCTAGCTGTGTGATTGCGCTGTCAATCAATTGCTTCTTCAACTTGGTAATTTCCGCAATTGTTACATCCTTTAAACTAAAAGTCTCTCCGTTTATTTCGATGTTACGGGTTTTGCCTTTGAATACAATAGAACAAATATTCTTTGTTTGTTTCTCATCTACAATGATGATAAACACATTTTTTAAATCTCTGTAACCAATTCTTGCTAACTGGTTTTCTTTGATTTTTGGAGACATCGCAAGAATCGTTTTAACAACGTTATATGCTTTCACCTCTTCCTCAGTGGTTATAATCCCTGTATTTGACTGTGAAATCTCTTTCGTGATTAGTTTTTCAGTAGCCGTTTTAATCGAGGATGAATTGATAAGTTCTTGTACTTGTGACAAAATCCTTTCAGTTCCTTTTACACCCATGTTTTTAACGATCAGTTTTGCCAATCCCGTTTTTTCAATCAACACATTGGCCAAAGAATTGTCAAAATCATTCAAGAAATATGTTTCTTCCGCTACTGAAAGTATCTCAACGATTTCAATATCAGGACGATAAAATAATGCAAGCTGTTCAATGTGGGAATTATCAAAATTCTGCAAGTCAAATGTAAAAAACGGACTACTGTTTAGTCCTTTTTTCTCCCTATTGTTTAATGAGTAAAAATTGTAAATCAAACCATTGGTTAGGATACCAATTTTTGCAGAAGGTGTGTAAAGACAATATTCGTTCAATTGTCTAAAATTATCTATCGTTAATGGCTTTGTTGAGCTTTTACATTCTATGATAATAGAAGGAGTTTTTTTTCCTAACGTTATGGCAATATCTACTCGTTTGCCCTTTTTCTCTCCTATATCAGCAATGTACTCGTGCGAATAATCATCTAGTTTATTGAACCCTAAAATATTCAAAAAAGGATGAATCAGATTGTCTCTAGTCTGTGTTTCATCCTTGCTAAATAAGATTGCTTTATTATAATCCCAGTTATCAAGGGATTTTCTTAACTGATTAGTAATCTGTTTTAGTTTTTTTACTTCCATAGACAATTGACAAATATATAAAAATATCCCGAACCTATATTTTTATAATTCTCGCAACAGCGCAACTAACTCACCGTTTGTAACCCAACTGATCAGCGTATACTTTGTGATATACATACATTGAATCAGCGGTTTCCCTTTAGGTCGCCAGAACATCGCTAATTGCTTGTTGGATGGATGGGCATTACTGATTGTTCCATTGAAATCAAGTATGATGATCTTTTTGCTGTCTAACCATTCCTTTGCTAACACTTTTTCAGGAAACGGAACGAAGAATACATTGGCCATTGGTGATCGCATGAAATATTTGGTACCAGCATTAAACTTATCTAAGTCATTTTTTCTCCTGGTGCCATCTACGACCCAAATCATGTATTCATAGAATGCCTCTCTTGAATCCCTTTCTTCCTTCGTGATATGGGAGTGCTGAAATTCTACGACAAGTCCATCAGGGGTTTTGATGTCTGCTATGTGCTTTTCCCCTGAATGGTCTTTGTGGACTACTTCTTGCCATTCGACTGGGAAGCAATTTTTCCAGTCCCTGTGCCATTGGGTTTCTCTTTCCCACCAACTGTCGCATTCCTTTGTGTTCTTATGAGCCCAATGGTGTACTTTAGTGTTTCCACATTTGGATAGCAATTGACCACCACATAGGGGGCAAAAACCCACAAGCTTGGGCGATGCTGAAGTTTTTTCGCCATTTACCAATCCGTATTTCATAGTATCACGAATTTCAACCAACAGCACTGAAAAATTAGCGATGAAATGGTCCTGTTATACACAACAAGTATACCCTTAGGACTACAATTGTCTATTTGAATTTAGACTCTATGATCTTAGTCAGAGTTGCAACTTGTTGCTCGAGACTTTGTATTTGTTGAAGCATTAAATTTCTTTCTCTATCTGCAAGTCCCGTTACATACATAACAGTCGAAGCATTCCCACCTTGTTGATGAAAGTTCTGTTGTATATACATATCGTCATCACCAACGATACTATTTATATTTACACCAAGGACTTCACTGAGTTGTTTCAGACGCTCAAGGGTTGCAGAATCAGGATTCTTTTCTAGTTTAGAGTATGCCTGCTGTGTGATATCAAGCTTATTAGCAACATACTCTTGGCTGTAACCGATCCCTTCACGAAGCATCCTGACTTTGTTGATCTCTGGGTACTGTTTGTTCTTGTTTTTCATTGTTACGCTTGCAAATTACAACAACTGGTTGTTATTTACAACAAGAGGTGTCGCAGCCATTCATATAGATTTGTGTCATGAAAAAAATGAAATTAAAATCTATTGTTATTTTAACTTGCTTTTTATCCTTTGGTTTTACTAAAGCACAAGATGGAAATCGCAATTTAGGATTCGGATTACAATCATCATTTCCAACCTACGGATTGAGTGCTAAGATTGGCATTTCAGACAGGTTACTTGGTCAAGCTATTGCCGCTCCTTTTGCGAGTGCAAAATCAAAAGATTTTGGCTACTCCGTAAATTTCTTCGGTGCAAGAGCAAATTACCGTCTTTCAGATCCTGATGCCTCCGCAGTTCCTTATGCTTTTGCGGGTGCTGGAATAATCCGTTCATCTATGACTTTTATGGGCAATAAGACAACCAATAGTTATTTGGGTTGGAACCTGGGTGCTGGTATTGAATTCTTCCCCGGGTTTGCTGACAATCTAAGCGCAAGTGCAGAATTGGGTTACGGCTCCATGAACGTGAATTCCGCAGGTATTTCAGTAAGCGGATTATCCTTTGGATTGGGATTGCACTATTATGTAAATTAACTTGAATACAGTTGAGCGATGAAAAAATGTATTGTACTTGGGTTAGTGATTCTTACTTCATTTAATGAATTATTTTCTCAAGACGGTTATGGATTGTCCGAATTCCAGAACTACAACTACATCAAAACATTCAGTAAAACCGAAGCTATAATACTCGGAGAAAACGGCCAAGTTGGTAAATGGAATGGTAAGCGATGGAATTACAAACAACACTCAACTATAGTTAACTTCTACACACAAAGAGGTTGGTTCTTAGATACCAATTATGGCTTTGTAATTGCGAATAACAACCCTCTCCCAAATGCTTTGAATGATTCAAGTTATATCTTTGCATTCGAGAACGATAGGTTTAAGTTTACTGGTTTCAAGAAAAGTGGTCAAATAATTTCGATTGATTTCTTCAATAAGAATTTAGGAGCAATTCTGCTGATCGATTCAGTACAACGTGGTAGTTTATTCTGGTATAAAAATGGAGCATGGACGAAAGATGCCCAGTTCAGCTGTAATATTCTACCACCCTATCTTTCTGATTACAATCCCAAAAATCTGTTAAAATTCACTGAGAATGGAGAGTTATATGTACTTACTAATAAACAATTGTTTTATTGGGACAAATCTACATGGAGTAACATCATTGCCATTCAGGGGGGCCATGATATTGAATTCAACAACGGCAAAGGTTATATTCTACGAAACAACAATGTTGGGAATTCCACCTTGCATTATTTCAATGGAACACAATGGGCTCAAATAAAATCAATCAATAACGCCTTCAAAATTTGCCCCTTTAACTTCAACGACATCTGGCTGATCCATTGCAATTCTTACACATGGTCTGGAAATTCAACGTCTAATTTAATTGCACATTACAAAGGTTCAATAGTTCAAAATCAATTCAAAGGACTATTTCCAGAACAAACAAATTGGATTTCTATGCATGACAGCGCAAATGGTTGGATTTGCGGTAATAATGCCACTTTGATAAAAATCGAAAAAGGAATACCTATCGATTATTCCCATAGGCCGAGTACCAAAATTTTGCGAGATATAAAAATGGGTGACTTCAACAACGGAATCAGCGTTGGGGATTCTGGAACTATTTGCATTAAGAAAAATGGCAATTGGTTATTATTTAATTCATTAAAAAACAAACAAACCAGCATGTACTATACTTGTCATTTTACTGACACATCAGAGTTTTTAGTCGCTGGGAAAAATGGTGTTTTCTTATTTTACAAAAATGGTAAAGTAGTAACTAATACAGATTTAAGCTTCGTGAATAACATGGCCTCTTTTCGAAGTATTCAGAAGATGAATGGTAAATATTTACTCACCTCTTTTGATGGGTTGTTTGAATTCAATGGAGTATCGATTATTAAATTGTTCGGGGGCTCCTGTTATCATTCGACCATAAGTAAAGACAATACCTATTTTTTGGATGGTCAAATTAAAAATCAAGACGGTTCATCAGCAAATGGTTTTTCATATTTACAAAATAAAGAGTTTGTACCAATTTCAGGTGCTCTTGAATACTATTACATGTATAATAGCAATAGCGGAAAAGCTTGGGCTGGTGGTCGCACCTTTCAACTAAAACCAGTTATTGGCTGGCAAGAGATACCTAATGGCAATTACCATCATGAGTTAGTCGGAGACAATGGTACCATAGTTCTAACGACCGATGGATTGAATGGATTCTATATTCGTAATTCTCAAGCTCTTTTCTTTGTCAATAATGTACAACAAATTTTTAATTCGAACTACGTTGGGCTCTATAATCCTCGGTTTAATGCTGACAAATACAATGCTCGTAAAGTATACTCCGCTTCCTTGTCAGATTCAATAACGGCTTTTGTGTGTGGCACAGATGGCTTGATATTTACCTACAGGAAACCTGAATTTAAAAACGCATCGACAATACAGGTGGAAAAGTTGGCACAAAGGCGAGAAATACTGATTTATCCAAACCCCGCAGCAAATTATCTGAAGGTATCAAAACAATCCGCCCAAATAGAATTATTCCAGATACTCGATTGTAATGGCAACAAGGTCATGGAGGGATATTTGACTGACACAGTCATTGAAATACCGTTGAAAGGACTGTCAAAGGGAGTTTACTATTTCATTCTATCCACCGAACAAATAAAATTTATTAAAGATTAATGCGAAACGACATGACTAAATTTTTTCGGCTAATTACACTCACTCTGACTTTAATAGTAAATAACCCTAAAACCCAATGACAATCATGGAATATAGAATAAAAAAAATTATCCCTCCAATACTCGCTCTAATTTGTACTATAGCGTTCTTTTCATGCGGTAAAGAAACTCAGACTAGTACCCAAGGTGGTGGAATATGTAAGATCAAATTTACTATTACCCCAGAAATCCCGACCAAAACTAAATTTGGCCTTGTCGACTATACAAATAGTTTTTCTAGTATAACCCCTGTGGTCGTTTTACAATGGAATGGTCTCAGCGGTTTTCCATTAGCCACAATAGAATCTCCAGAATTTTCTGTTACAAAAGGCCAAAATATAACTTGCGGATCAACTACAATTACCAATTATGATGGGATTTGTAGATCTATAAAAATAGAGTGTATATTAAACAACAAGTCCATCAAAGCATTTACAAAAGAATTAGGCTACATGGATATTTCCAAGGGAACAATGTGCAAAGATGCAACTAATAGCGGTGTTAATTTTATTATTCCTTGACACGGGACTAATTAGCAATCAAACAATTAAGTAATATAACATGCACAACTCCATTCTATCTTTTCTAAAATCCACTATACTTATTTCATTGACGTTATTGTCAGTTAACGCAAAAGCCCAAGATTCGATATGCAATCAGCTAAAAACAAATGCTATCCCGTTTGTGCCTTATTTTTGGGTTGCCCCTAATGACCTGGTTGAACTACGATTTGAAAATGTTATAGTCAACCAATTTGCCAACCAAGCAGGAGTAAATATTACAATTAATTTTGATGGAATTCAATCTCTAACGACTATTGAAAGTCCCAACAAATTCATTTTCTTTGTTAACATTCCAGACAATACTATAAACCCTAACGATGTTTATTTCCTTTATAAAATAAACATTTTAAGACCCAAAAAAAACCGTAGAATTTTGCAATATCATATCTTACGGAATGGGAAATTAATTCCTAGAATACCGTTAGAAATTAAAAAAGTAAGTGACAACATTTTTAAGATTACGGTTAATGAATTAACACCAGGAGAATATGCATTCAATGTGATTTCGAACAAAAATAGCACATACTACTCATTTCGTATAAATCCATAATAAAAAAGCGAAAATTTTTTATACTTTATTTAAAAAAAAATAATCCCTAAATAAAAAATAAAATATTTGTAAGTGCTATTTTAGTTAGGCGCATTCTTGTTCTCGAACTTGAAAACAACCCCTTCCAAAATATCGCATAATATCAAAGCAGAGTAAAATGATCTAACAACGCCACTGAAACTATAACTCCGGCTGTCTGATGTTTAGTAAGGGTTAAAAGAAAAAAATCGAAGTGATAATTGATTTGCTTGTATGGGAGCGTCACAATTGCGATAATCCGTAAAACAAACCACTATGTTTTGCGATAATCCGTAATCGCATAATATTAACTGTTAGTAGTTTCGAGTTATGAAAAAGACAATCTTCAGTTTAATATGGGTACTTATTGCAACTGTTTCATCAGGAAAAGCAGAAACAACGAGTGCCTTTGAGACCAACCAGCAGTCTACTGTATTCAAAACAAACGATGAAATGGCTTCACTGCCACCGTCTTCCATCGAGTATGGAAACACTCAGAAGCCAAACAAAGAGACCGCTCCCAAACCAGCAAAGAAAGGATTGAGAATAGTTGGCAATGTGCTTGTGGGGCTTTTAGTTGGTTTTGTAGTGGTTGTTGCAGTAGCTATTATTTCATACGCAGGACACCAAAATTGATAAACATGAAGCTATCTATTGTGCTCACGTCAATCCTTGTTGCTTGTGTGAATTTAGGACGTGCTGTAAGTACACAGACGACCAAAAGTATCCACCAAACAACCACGCAACACAGTTATCAATCGCAATCAAATCCATCTCTTCTGCTGAATGGCAATGTAAGCAACACAATGGATACAACAGACGAAAATCACAAACCACCAGCCAAGTCGAAGCACAAACGTCAAATCGGACTGAAGATTTTTTGTGGTGTTGTGGTTGTGTACGGTATATTGATGTTATTGTCTGTAATCTTTGGGCCTTTATTCCCATACAAGTAAGAAGTTTGACAACCTAACCCCACAGCGATCTTGTGAGCGTATGTATATAGAGGAATCTCAATTGTTAATGTTATGATATGCACAAAAAGTTTAAGCCCCAGCAGATGCCAGGGCTAGAACTATTCATCGATTAGAAGCAGGGCGAACTATGAAAATAATAACCTGAATTGCATTCTAACTTATTTTTACTTAACGCTAGCTTAATTTGTTCAACTCTGATATCATGATCTTTGAAACCTTTCCGAATTAAAACTTGATGTAAATCTTCCTCTGTGTAAGGTGTACATCCGTAAACATCCTCTACCCAATCCATGTTGCGGTGCTCTGACTTCTCGTTATTGTATTCGAGTTCTTTGGGCTCACCTAAAAATGGGTACTGCAATTTTGCAATTTGTGCAATATCACCTTCAACAAACTCTGATTCGGGAAATTCGCTCTCGATTGCTTCTATTTTGTCACTGAGCAGATCATTACCAAGCGAAATTTGGGGTTCGTTTTGCTGATAATCCACTTCTTCAGGGTCAAATTGCACATATTGCAATGTTGCAGGGGTGCTTTTTTCATAGGTGCCATGTGTAACTTTCTTGATTTTCTTTGTGCCTGTCAGCTCTTTTAGATATGTATCCATTCTTCTCGATTTAATGCCTAGGCTGTCAGCAACTACCATGGCTTGTTGCCTGTTAAAACTGTCAGGCAGATTGTTGTAGAACTCATTTATAGGGGAGTTGGTGTCTGTTGTAGTTTTGAAAGTGTAAACACTGTGCTGCAGCAGAGTACAACATATCGATATCGCTATTGCAAAATCCTCGTCCTTGCATGTCAATCTGCCATTGGAATGTGATTTGTCCCTTATTGTTCCAAGAATAGCCGCTATCCTAAATGAAACAACACCCATTCGTTTAACAACACTCGAGAAGTTGGGGTCAATTTGATTTGTGAGTATACCATCAATGGTTCCAAAGAAATGGTTATAAGCTTCGATTTGGTTTGTTGAAGGCTCAAACTCCAAACCAACTCCTTTTGTTAGGCTGTCATTGATTTCATCTACCAACATTGATAGTTTCTCGTACCCTTTCAAGTAGTTTTTGTCATTTTCGTTTTGTTTCATATCCATCCAACCAATTTTCTGGGTTTGGTAGATACAAAAACGTGAATACAGGCCATTTGTAATCGATTTTACCAATCCAAACAGATGTTCTGGGTTACCTGTAAGTAGCACTGAAAATCTTGGCTCTCGAATGGAAATCATAGATTTCATTGATTTTCGAGCCAGCTCTAAAGGTTCATTCTCAAATGTCTTCAACAACATGCTTGTTAGGTTTGCACCCCAATCTTGCTTGAAAGTATTGAGAATTGTTTGTGCCTCAGAGTCGAAAATCAATCCAAAGCCATCGTTTTTTTCTATTAGGTCTACCAAAGAGGCAGAACTAATATCTGATGGTAAAATGATGTGTTTTGGATTGGGTTCCGTTAATGACACTTCTAAGTCATTGTATTTATTATTAGAAGAAGATTCACTTTCAATGTTAATTTTATCCGATTCTTCCTCTTCCAATGAGTTGAGATTTGACTTCTCCTTTCTGTCGTTCATCGCTTTCAGATATTTTGCCCTTTCGATTTGATACTCTTTCTTCAAGCGATGTTGAACCTTATCCAAAATCACCCGAGAATGCAATGCGATTCCTTTGTTGCTAGCAGGTGGACCAGCGATTACTTGAAATAAATTACAGTTGTAGTTTTTCTTTCTGTAAGGGATTTCGATGTCATGAAGTCCTGCCGCCAGTGTTGTCAATGAACTCAGCAAAGCAATGCTCTTTTCTTCATCTGTTTCATACTGGTTAACCGCTTCTGCAAGGATGGGTGGCAAAGATTCGAATACGATTGAAGGAATTGTTGGAGGAAAATAGTTTGGGTCTTGAAAAACAACCCGGTGCAATATTGCAATTTCTGCAATATTGGCTTTTACAACCTGATCTAACGTCTGCTTATCCATTGATTGACCCTTTCTCCAAGTTGGAAGTGAAAGTATCAATCATAGATTGACGGTTAACTGACTGCGACACCAAAGTGTCCTGTTTTGTTTTGCCAGACTCAACACATTCCGTGTTAAGATTCTGATATGATTTTATCATCATCGTTCTTTGGACCCAATCCCCATGCTCACTCTAAGCATTTTTGTGGGTTTCGGATTCAAAAAAACAATGAGGGTCAAATCTGAAGTGGTTCTAATATTTGAGCCACTTAATGATGGTTTCCGAACATCGACTTACCTTCCTCCAAATGTTGCTTCAGTGAATGAATCACCCCATCAATATTAGATAAGCCACCATTTCTGTATTTATTCTGTGTTTTCTCGAAGTTTTTAAGTTTGGTTGCCTCTTTCGCTGTCTGATTTTGAAACATAAAGGTATCTTCCAACTTTGCGATGATTTTCTGCTGTTCTTTTTTGTCATTAGACCAAAACCCGTCACATAAACTTAAAAATAGAAATACGGCTTCATTACCGTTACATCTAAGTTTAATCTTAGATTCTTGGAAGTCTGACAGGACATCGAGATGGTGCTTAACCAAATTTTCAAAGTTCTCAAATACAAAAAGTTTTAAATCCGCTTGCTCAACATCAGACAACCCATTAAGTAGAGACAACCACTCCTCAACTACCCTATCTATCCGCAACTCAATTTGCTGTTTGGTTGATGATGGACCAATTAGCGCTGCCTCCCTTCTCATATCTTCAAATAATTTCATGCCTAAAAACTCTTTTCCTACAAGGCCAAATTCCCAATCCAACTCATTGATCATATACTGACCATGTTTACCAAGAAAAATAAAGTGTACAAAGTTTGAATTCAGATTTGGTGAATCAAAACCCATTTCCACATCAATAAGGCTGTTTGTATCAGCATCAAACTCTGGTTGACTTCGAAATAGTTCCCTGTACGCCTCTAAGTTAAAACCATGAAAGCTGTGGCTCAACATTTCTTCAATAGTTTGCTTCATTTAAATCAAAAGTAGTCACGATTTATTCATGTTACAAACTCGGATACATTTCGGCAGTAATACCATTTAACCCACAATTCAAGCTCCTCAGATAGCCAATGGTGACTTCCATACTACTATGGTGCATCAGTCGTTGGATAAGCGCTACATCCTTCGTTCTTTTGTATGTTTCTACCGCAGCGGTATGCCTAATTGAATAGAGTGTCTGATTCTCTTTCAATGGGTATATATCCCGTACTTTCTTACCCCACTTGGTAGAGATGTAATAGGGATTTACCTTACCAAAGATAAAATCCTCCCCATCCATAGATTTTACAAACTCAAACTCATCAAGGATGATTGTCTGAAGGGGAATTGTAGTTTGCTTACCGTTCTTCGTGTATCGTGGGGGAAGGATGAGTTGCTTAGCTTCAAAGTTGAAAAACTTAGCCCTCAGCAAACGAACTTCTTGATGTGGTCTTAAAAAGGTTGTGTACATCAGTATCGCTACTCGGTAAAGCACAAGATCGGTAGCTTTCAGATAATCAAACAAAGCTGACAGCTCTTTTGACGTAAAGGCTGCATTGATGGTAGCCTCTGCCCTCTTCGCTTTGATGTCTGAAACAGGATTGAACTCCATGTATCCAAGTTGTTGAAATAGGTTAAAAATGCCTCTATAATACCTCCTAGCGGTGTTATAAGATGTATTACTACCGGTATGTCGCTTCATGATAAATGCTGTCAGTGAAGCGCTAGTGATATCGTTGAGTTTTGAGCCCAAATAAGCCTGTTTAAGCGACTTTAAATACCAAAGCAAGGAGTATTTGTGTTTGTCCCCATAATCGGCCTTAGGAATATATCTCTCCAACTCAACAGCAGCTTCTTTGAAAGTGTAATCAAGGACAACTTTTGGTTTGACTTCTGCCTCGGGTGTCCAGCCAATGGATAGTTGATGATTAATCATGGACAAAAGTGATCGGTAGTATATTTCTTTCTCCTTGGAATCTAATCCCCTACAAGTTGGCATCCCAAAATCTTTACCGGAGTAAAATTTGAAAGCTTCTTTGGTGACAAGATTTCTAAAGAAGACATACATACGACCTCTTTTTTCGCTTACGAGTTTTGGACTTGTATATGTTAAAGCTGAATTCATGTGCGCATTAGATTACGCACTTGAAAAAATCAACTTCACACAGAATATGTAAACCCTCAGAAAATCTCGCTTAGACCTCGTAGCTCAGCTGGATAGAGCAACTGCCTTCTAAGCAGTAGGTCACAGGTTCGAATCCTGTCGGGGTCGCCCAGTATTGAGAAATATCGGGGAGTAGCGCAGGCCGGTAGCGCACCTGGTTTGGGACCAGGGGGTCGCAGGTTCGAATCCTGTCTCCCCGACCACTTTCAAAAAAGCCCCTCGTTTCAAACGAGGGGCTTTTTTTATGGTTCGAAAAACACCGGACTCTTGAGTAATCAACAATCCTCCAAGAACGTAATTACTTTTTCTTTTTAGGTGATTGAACTTTTTTTAATATCGGGTTTGATTTGTCGCCTAATAAACTTTTCGCATTACCCGAAGTCACAACCTTTTTCCCAGTTCTTGCTTCGAGTTCTTTCAAGGCAACTTTTGCAACATTGCCACCTTGTTGGGCTACTTTTTTGCTCGCTTCAAAATTTTTGGGTTCAACTGCCATCGATATATCTTTGGTAGATGTTTCCGCTAACATATTTAAAATCAACTCGGTATTTGTCATATTATCCCTCAAATTCTCTTTTTTTAAACCCTTGAGAATTTTATACTCTTTGGTCGTTTTTTCACTCCAAGCTTTGGTAATAATATCAGTTAACGTAGCAAACTGAACACCTTCCTTCAGTCCTCTTTTTTTCCATTCATCGGTGAGTTCTTTGCGAATTTCAATACTTTTCAGTCTCTGATTGATCCAGTTTTCAGTGTACCCCAAATTCATGTATTGCTCTAGTGCACGATCTATGCTTAATTCAGGATCTTGCATCTCATCCAACCTTTCAGCAGCCACTTGTGCCAGCCAAAGTTTAAATGGCTCTGCTTTCGGTGATGGTATCGATTGAATCAAACGAAATAATTGTTCAGTATCGGCTACATCCGTCATTCTCATTTTCCCATCCGATGCTAGCATTTTCAAACCGTTACAATTTGTAACGGTTTCGTTTCCTTCATCTTTCAGTCTTTTTTTAAGCACCCTCCAATAAACCTGAGGATTAGGACTTTCAGTCAAAACAGAGACTACATCAACAATTGACATGAACCACTTCTCTTGTT
>JACCDT011783466.1_pt1 | contig 22867 bp, 20 predicted proteins | sample 7446291 | NCBI WGS metagenome assembly JACCDT01 (sample SAMN15323446, study PRJNA562643) | freshwater metagenome | isolation source: river surface water | place: USA:Blue River Watershed | collected 2017-08-17 | reverse complement strand
GGTACAGGAACTGGCCCTTTAGGCACTGGTACAGGTGCTACCGGTACAGGAACTGGCCCTTTAGGCACCGGTACAGGTGCTACCGGTACAGGAACTGGCGCTTTTGGCACCGGTACAGGTGCTACTGGTACAAGAACTGGCGCTTTAGGCACTGGTACAGGTGCTACTGGTACAGGGACTGGCGCTTTTGGCGCTGGAGCTTTAGGCCATGTTTGTACCTTTGCAGAACGTTGATGCTTCGTATTTTCTGTGCGGGCCTGCACAGCTGCAGCCTTATGATTAAGTCGTACTTCAGAGTGTTGAGTGTTTAATGTATTCTGTTCCTTAACAGGAAAAAAATTTATCGGAGAATTGGGTCTTAGCACATCCCCTTCTTTTGAATCTAACCTAGTGAATGATTGAAATCTTGGTGAAAAATCATCTTTTCTTGCCACAGATAATACTGTAATCAACCCTGCAAATGTCGCGAGTATTTTAAACATCTTAACTCCTTTTAATTTTTTATAGTTTTTCGACTGTTTTTATCTATAAATTTCAACCTTAACTATGAATTTAACAGACCCAATTCTATATCAATGTCTTTAGATGTCAATAAGAATTATCACATAGAATTCTGCATCAAATTGATCGTGCATAAATTAATTCTATACCGTTCTGGTTAATACTAGTAATGAATTTATTGATTGCGTCATCCCAGATCTCTGAGAATAATATCCAATTATAATTATTTTTAAAGATTAACAGGGAGTAGATCGTGCTGGCTGCAATGAAGGTGATTTTAATTTTTCTCTCTCTAGTATTTTAAGTGAGAGAGAGAAAGCTAGGATCGGTGACAGGTAACAACTAAAAATTCAAATTTACAAAAACTGCGAATTATTAATCCAAGAATTATTAGGATAATAGGCAAAAACAATGCTCCCACCCTGTATTTCATTGATTAATGTTTTAACAATTTTGGTATCTACTGCTGGACAGCCAAAACTTTTTCCAACCTGACCTCTTTTTTTGGCCGAGCGATCATTAACATAGCTTGCACCATGAATTACAACATGTCTCTTATATACATTATCATTAATATTTTTTTCTAAACCATGTAAATATAATGATTTACCTTTTTTGCCTATATAAGTCTTACCTGTTTTCATTACTCCGATACTTGATTGATGGCTTTCAGGTCTATTCGAGAAGTTTGTAGCGATTGCTCCACCAGATCTAACCCCATGACTTACATATGTATTGAGATTAACTTTTTTCTTATTCATATCAATTACCCACATCCGTTTTTTATTTGACGGCTGGCTGTAATCAATAATAGTTAATTTAGGATTATCTACAAGATCTTTTTCTTCTGCTGCTTTATAAGCAGTAACTGCTAGAGTTAATATTTTCTTAGGAATAGTAACAGCATTTTTTATTTCTTTATCTAGACTGTAAGTTTTTTTTTCAACCACTTTTGGTTTAGACGCTTCATCAATACTGCCAACTGGAGGCTCTTGGTTAGCAGCGTTATCTAACTCCGTACTTTCAATTGTATCGACAGTATTAACAACATCGATAGTATTCAATTTTTTATAAATTACGACAAACAAAACCATAATGATTATTGCCGTTATTATATAGGGTATGTATCGGGTAATCTTATTCTTAAGCATAGTCTACCTCTTTATAAGTAACTAAGTTACTGAAATAACAATAATAGCCATAGATTATACCATCTCAAGAGTATAATGGAAACCATTTTTTAGTTAATAGCTTAAGATATGTTTAAAATTCAATGACCTATATAATTTCTGTAATGACTTGTTATAATCGGCCCGTAACAGCAGGAAATATATTATTAGGTGGCTTTATAGGTGGTGGTGTTGATGCAGCAACTGGAGCAACTTTTGATTATCCCGATAATATTGAAGTTACTATGAAAAATGATAAGTCCGCTAAAGCTTAAGTATCACCAATACAACTAGGCGAGTTTACTCGCCTTATTTTTTTAACTGCTGGCGTTGTGCTAAGCGCTTTTGCATTCTCTCAATAGCTTTATCTTTTTCTGTGGTAGCTACTGGAATAATTTGTGGTCTTACACCTATTCTCTCGACAAAATCAAAAGATATTAACTCGTCTACTAAAGACCCTTCTGGCACATCGATTGTTTTTGCAAGTTCCGCCACCTGTTTATCTAAGCCGGAATCTTTTTTCTGTAAAAAAGTAACGACGCTTTGTTTTGCCTTGCTTCGCAATAAAAAAGGCCTCACATCATATTCTTGAAAAATATGTTTAAAACCATGTGCCTTAAGCGCCGCTAAGAGCCATACCAAAATTAATTGTTCATTAGTATCACTAACCAAGTCAAAATAATATATGGGTATATTAAAAGCTGAAATATTTTTTAAATTTTTTCTTACTGGAGATGCACCAGCCTTTAACAATTTAATGACGATATCAGCATACCTGAGTTCAACTGCCGCCTGTAATGGCGTAGTCCCAGTCGACAATCGAGGGTGATCACAAACTGCTTCAGCTAAAAGAAGAACATCTAAGACATCACCATGGTTATTTAAAGCAGCTTCATAAACTAACGTATTTTCATCCGCAGACAAATGATTAACCAAAGCGCCAAACTCAATCAATAACTTTATATTTTCTACCTTTCCATTTTTTACGGCTGCCATAAGAGGGGTATCAATGTCATGTGTGTGAGACCTGTGCAAATCTGGTAAAAACTTTTTGAATCTGGCAAAAACCTGGATCACCTCAACTCTCTTAGCTATACCATCTAAACTTTTTGGGGCACTTTCAATATCAGCAATAGAAGCTGATAATATCTGACTTACTTCATTCACACTGATTAATGTTTTAATCACTCCCTGATAATGAACTTGTAGATGACTTGGTAAAAATTTTATACCTACTGGTATCTCACTTCTTGCATCCTTTTCTTCATGGATAATATCTTCGCGCAATATATCTTCTTCGTATAAAAATTCCTCGTGCAAACATTCTTTAAACAAACTAGGAACCTCATCTAGTTCAGCAATGTACTGTGCTGTTAGTTTTTCACGCTGCAATCTTTGATCACTTAAAACCTTTTCCAGCTCATAGCTTATAAGAGCTAAAGTTGACATTTGATACAATATATTATGATGATCCCTACAAACATGGGCTAACATCCACGTGATTCGCCACAAGCCTTCAAATTCAGTAAACATTTCTTCTTGTAGAGTATTTCTTTTACTTAGAAGACTACTGGATAAAACTGAAGGTTTTGAAGAGCGCAATAACTGATCTTTTTCATCATATAACGACTTACCTAAAACCTTTTGGGCATTAAATAGCTCGAACAATCTCAGTTGTTGACGATACTGCTTAGATTCAGAGTTAATAATTTCATCTCTGCCATTCTGTTCAATTGTCAAAATTTTAGATTGCAATAATTGATAGAATTCATCACAAGCCAATTTTAATATATTTTCTCGACTCTCTTCTTCTCTATCAATTAAACCGACAATCTCAGATAGCAAAGGCAATTCCACAGACTCTTCTTGTAATATTGGTGAACCACCTCTTGACGGGAACTGGCTGGAAAAAGCAGAAGTTTCCATTTGTGTCAACAAAGGTGGTAACGAAATTTCTGGGTACTTTCTTAAGCATGCACTTCTCACGCCAGGATCGGAAATAATATCTGTAAATATTCTTTTTTGGTTATCAGTACTTAACTCATATCCTAATTGCTTTAATTTTGAGACACATTTTACTGTATAAGCAAGCTTGTTAATATTATTGCTCGAATAATGTTCTTCTAACTGATGTATCGTGATTTTATTCTGCCATAGTTCCTTCAAACCTGACACACTATCAGCAACAACGCATTGAGATCGTAAACTTAAATGTAAATGACTGTTACTGAAGTGATAAAAAGGCTCATTGGTCAGAACTAAATCAGTATTGAAGATTTTTAAGCCATAGTAATAAGGCTCGTAATCTTTGCCGTCGTAAGGTGGTGCAAGTGGTGCACATGCTATCCTGCTTATTATATTTTCAAATTTTTGACATAATACAACCCTGCCCTCCGGATATTTATCAGGCACAAATTTAAGATCAAAATCTGATATGGATGCCAAACGTTTGATTTGCTGCAAATCAGTACTTTCTTGAGTGGTCCAAGTTAATAATAAATTATACAAGACTTGACTACCAACTAACCGAATATCCCAATCAGCTATGCCAGCCGTAAGAAATTCTTCATTTATACGAAAAATTAAATGTGCATAACTATAAGGTAACATCGTCAAAGGAATGTAGAACAAATTATTTAAGCGCATGCTTGCTGGATGATTATCTTCTATCGCTTGGCGAAGATTGCGATTCAATACGCTTGATACATAAGATATTAAAGAAAAAATTTTTTGCAAGGTATCAGGTTGAATGCTTTGTCGCAGATCTTTGAAAACTGTAACTTTGTACAATGTATCAAACTGTTGCTTGGTTAATCTCTTATCAAAAGACCTCCCTACTTCTGTCACTACTTGGGAGAGCTTTAAGATATCATTTTTGAACAAACGAATGTCTTGTTTATTAAAGAAGCTGTTAAACTCACACGCAACTACAGCTAAGCTCAATTCATGAGTTGCGGTTTTTAAATATTTAATTAACATAGCAAGATGATATACTTAAAATTATAATTTTGCTTGTATAATAACTTGTTTTAATTAAATAGTCGATAGTAATTTATTTAAGCAACAATAGTGAGTTACAACCCTTTGATTATAGTGATTAATCTTTAAATTTTGGTTTAGCATTAATGCCTAAATCATCTCCTCTGGAAAGTTCAGGCTCATCCAGTTTGCACGAGGCAGTTACCCAGTGTCATTTTTATTAACTCTAAATCCACTTCGTAGCTGTATTTATTTTGGCTTGAATAGCACTCACCAACTGACTCAAGCAATACCATTTTTACTTTTTTATCACTATTTTTTTTATCTCTACTTATCGCCTCATAAAACTCATCTAAAAAAACACTAGAAAAAAGCTCTGGTCTTAAGTAGTCATCTAATTTAAACATCTTAATGATCTTAACAATAGACTCAAATTCTCGCTGCTTTAAAATATTCATTTGCAATGAGATAAAACTTTCAAAAACTATACCTATGGCAACAGCATACCCATGCGAAATCTTATAATCACTAGCAGCCTCAATAGCATGACCAATGGTATGACCAAAATTTAATTGGTGTCTTACTCCTAAGTTTTCATGCTCATCCTGATTAACTATATTTGTCTTTATTTCTATGGACTTGGCAATAACAATATTTAAGATATCAAAATATTTTTTATTATTTTGTCTGGCTAATAAGGTTTTAGAATTCTTAATTAATAAATTAAAATAATCTTTATCGCTGATAAGAGCATGTTTAATAATTTCAGCAAAGGCTGAAATATATTCATGATTATTCAAAGTTGTTAAAAACAAAGACTCTATAATTACGAGATCGGGTTGTTTAAAACAGCCAATTAAATTTTTACCTTTAGCGGTATTGACAGCCGTCTTACCACCAATAGCTGCATCAACCATGGCTAACAAAGTTGTTGGGATATAAATAACACTTACCCCACGCATATAAGTCGCTGCAACAAAGCCAACCAGATCAGTGACCACTCCGCCACCCAAAGCAATAAGACAAATCTTTTTATCATAATTCTGATCTAACAAATAGTCTTCTAATTGAGTTTTGGTCTCTCGAGTTTTATATCTTTCACCACTTGGAATAACATAGTTATCAATACTATATTGATTATCTAAGCTGGCTTGTAATATTTTTTCTATTTTATCTAAGTATAATTCCGCAACAATATTGTCAGTCACAATGACTATGGTTGATGGCTTTTTCTTGTCTATAAAAGTTATTAAATCTTGATATTCAGTAGATAAATTTGACATATTAAAGCTCTGAGTAATTTACTGTTTTATTCATAAGTATTAAATCAGCCATGACTAAAACTGCCATCGCTTTCACCACCGGCACGGCTCTAATAGCCACACAAGGATCATGTCGTGAACCATCAGGTAAAATAAATTGTTGGGGCTGTCCATAGATATCAATTGTATTTTGATTTTTTTTGATGCTAGAAGTCGGTTTAAAAGCGATCCGGGCGATAACATCCATACCAGTACTAATACCACCTAGTGTTCCGCCCGCATGATTACTTGCCAAAGGCTTGTCACTATGAATTATAAACTCGTCATTATGTTCTGAGCCCTGCATTAATGCAGCATTAATACCCTCACCTATTTCAAAACTCTTAGAGGCAGGAATCGATAACATAGCTTTTGCAAGATTTGCTTCTAATTTCTCATACACAGGATCGCCTAAACCAAATGGTAGGCCATTAACTATTACTTCAACAATACCACCTAATGATTCACCCTCTTGCTTAGCTTTTATAATTTTATCTTGCATTAAAGTTTGAGCTTGCGGATCAAAGCAAAAAATTGGGCTATCATAAATAGCAGATTCTATAGTAGTTAAATCTTTAAGGTCTTCTGCAGAAATGCTGTTTATACTGCTGATAGATTTAATATAGCTTAGGACTTTAATATTAAATTTATCTAAAATTTTTTGTGCTACAGCGCCTGCTGCCACGCGACAAGCTGTCTCACGAGCCGAAGCCCTACCGCCGCCCTTATAGTCAAAAATTCCATATTTTTTTAGATAACTATAATTAGCATGCCCAGGACGATATAAGTATTTAATAGGCTCGTATTTACTACTGTCGTAATCTTTATTAGGTATAATTATACTAATAGGCGCACCTGTGGTTTTATTTTCAAAAACCCCAGAATAAATCTCAGCCCTATCGGACTCTGCTCGTGGTGATGTATAGATATTACGCCCAGGTGAACGCTTCTCTAATGCCGAATTAACATCTTCAATATTTAATTCTATACCCGCTGGGCAACCATCTATCACCACGCCGATAGCTTTACCATGAGACTCACCCCATGTGGTTATTTTAAATATATTACCAAAGCTATTACTCGCCAAAATCACATACCTCTGTTTGATTTAAATTTGTAACGTCTATGATTTGATCAGCGGCCTCACAGTATACTTTCGATCTATCCTGTATATAGCTCTCAAATGTATAGTCACTTCTTATAAAACTTGGATTAATATTATTGCTTGCCCAGCGCTGTCGAATAACTTCAGGCGCACATTTTAGATAAATAATTTTTCCAATTTTTTTTAGATTAAGAATATTTTTCGGGTTAAGTACACCCCCACCCCCAGTGGCAATGATTAAATTACCTGTATCCCTTATTTTGACCAAATCAGCTATTATATTAGCTTCCAATTCTCGAAAAGCCTTATCACCCATTAACTCATAAACCTCTCCGATAGAACAATTATTATAATTTAATCTGATTAAATCATCCGTATCAATAAATTTATATTGTGGGTTTTTCTGACAATAGAGCTTTCCTAACGACGTTTTACCGCAAGACTTAAAGCCAATTAAAATTAAACTAGCTGGTGAATGCATGAGCTTCCTCGCAGCATTCTAAAATAGATTGACCTACTATTTTCTTTAGGTCGTCGACGAAACTGGCATAACTTTTATTGATGCAATCTGTATTATTTATTTTAGTATGCGTTAAATTATTTTTACTCACCCCTTTTACACCCAATGCTGCAATCGCAATCGACATGGCAATACGATGATCACAATGAGAATCTGTAATAGCATGATGCAATACGCTAGGCTTAATAATCAGCCTATCTTTTTGTTCAATAATACTAGCACCCATTTTGCTGAGCTCTTGCGTTATCGCACTCAAACGGTCACTTTCTTTATATCTAGCTATTTCACAGTTTATTAATTGCGTTTCACTTGACGCATAACAAGCAATTACAGCTAATATAGGCAGTGAGTCTATTATATTATTAACGTCAATAACTCTGCCTTTTAATTTAGATGCTTTGTTTATGCTGTTCACGTTAAGTTTCTTCTGATCCGAATCAATACAGATATCAGCACCCATGGATATCAAGATATCAAGCACTGCTTTATCACCTTGGCTATCTGTGAAATCTAAATTTTTGATAGTAAGATTTACACCAGTTATTATTGCAGCAGCAACCGGATATAAAATTGAACTAAAGTCACCAGGAACATAGTAATCGAAATTATTAATTAAGTTTCTATTATTATTATTTACATTAAAAATAGTAATTTTTTTGAAATCATTATTAATATATTTAATATTAAATTTATTTAGCCATTCTAAAGTAACATTTACCCAAGGTGTTTCACCTGGATTCAAAATATTAATTTCAGTTTGGTCTGGTAGAAATATACTGCTAATGATCAACGCCGAGACTGGCTGTGAATCCTCGCCATTGATCGTAGCCACGCCTGGGCTAATCGGCCCTTTTATTATAATAGGTGCTTTATCGTTGCCTTGAGTAGAAATACATAGCGCTCCCAGCTGCTGTAAGCCGCTTAATAAAGCGCTTGCTGGGCGCCTAGTACGTATAGACTCATCACCTGTAATCACCGTATAGCCATCAATAAGGGCTGATATGGCCATTATAAATCTGTAGACAATACCTGAATTCCCAGCATCTACTATATTAGTTGGGACTTGTGGACTACCATGAACTCCCCAGATTTCTAAGTGATCTGGGTATTGCTGAATTGTTGCACCAAGCAATCGACAGGCAGTAATCATTGCTTCACAATCTGGCGAGACTAAATAATTTCTGATAATACTCGGCTTTTCGTTAACAGCAAGGCTAGCAAATAATATGGCTCTTAAAGTTTGTGATTTGGACGGCGATGCAACAAGCGCAATGCTTGAATCTGAATATGAATTTACAAAAGATTTTAGAATCAGGTTAGACACTATTAATCGCTGGATGAATTAAATAAAATGGCGCGCCCGGAGAGAGTCGAACTCCCGACCGCCTGGTTCGTAGCCAGGTACTCTATCCAGCTGAGCTACGGGCGCATTGAAAACATTTATCCTAATCAACATATCCAGACCTTGATGGCTTGCCAACCGAAGCTTTAAGCGTAGGTTGGCGGAGAGAAAGGGATTCGAACCCTTGATAAGATTACTCCTATACTCCCTTAGCAGGGGAGTGCCTTCAGCCACTCGGCCATCTCTCCGGACACATTAATTACTCTGAACAGGCGTAATACTACACTTTTTTAAACCGTTTGTGAATTGATTTATAAAAGTTTTTTACAATTAATTAATAATTACCCTTATTATCATAATCTTCATCTTGATCATCTTGATATTGACTAGCTGGGCGCGCAGTAGTCTCACCAGCTTGACCAGAACGTTCACGCTGAATGCGCTGGTAAATCTCTTCACGATGCACAGAAACATCTTTTGGTGCGTTAACGCCAATTCTAACCTGATTACCTTTAATGCCTAATACTGTGACCGTTACTTCATCACCAATCATTAAGGTTTCCCCAATGCGACGAGTCAAAATTAACATTGCTTCTCTCCTTTAAAGTTACAACTATTCCTATATTATTATACAATCTGTATTTATATTAGTTAGTCTAATCAACAAACCTTAATCAGTAATACAAAAGTAAACCAACTATTTTTTACGATTATGACATGATACAGATTTTTTTTATTATATCAAGTTAGAGTTGGAACTATTTATAATTCTTATATATCTAGTTCTTCTTGAGGTACTTTGTCCAATTGAAAAGCTGCGTGCAAAGCCCGAACTCCTAACTCTAAGTATTTTTCGTCCACAGCCACAGAAACTTTAATTTCTGAGGTGGAGATAAGCTGCATGTTAATACCTTCATTACCTAGAGTAGTGAACATTTTTGAAGCGATCCCTGCATGTGAGCGCATTCCTACGCCTACAACTGAAATCTTGACAATTTTATTGTCGATAATAACTTCCCGAGCACTAATATCCTTAGCTACATCGTTAACTATTCTTTGTGCCTTTGGTACATCTTCGCGATTAACAGTAAAAGTGAAATCAGTATAACCTTCTTTCATACTGTTTTGAACAATCATATCAATCACAATATTAGCATCACTGATCGGGTTAATGAGCTTAGCTGCGATACCTGGTTGATCAGGAACACCTAATATAGAGATTTTGGCTTCATTACGATTAAAGGCAATCCCCGTAACCATTGGCTTTTCCATCTTTGAATCCTCATAAGTTATCAATGTACCAGAGCCTTCTTTAAAACTGGAGAGTACTCTAACCGGAACATTATAGCGCCCCGCGAATTCTACAGATCTAATTTGCAGCACTTTAGCGCCTAGACTCGCTAGCTCCAACATTTCTTCGAATGTTATCTTATTCATTTTGCGGGCCGCCGGCTCTACTCGAGGATCAGTAGTATATACACCATCAACATCTGTAAAAATTTGGCATTCTTGCGCTTTTAAAGCAGCAGCAAGTGCAACAGCTGTGGTATCTGAACCACCTCGGCCTAAAGTAGTAATATTGCCATCTATATCTACCCCTTGAAAACCAGCAACAACGACAACAAAACCTTGATCTAAGTCTTTTTTAAGGTTTTTATGGTTTATATCAACGATTCTAGCTTTGTTATGAGCACTATCAGTCAAAATATGAACTTGACCACCAGTATAAGACTTTGCTGGAAAGCCACGCTTAGTTAAAACCATAGTAAGTATAGCAATACTCACCTGCTCACCTGTTGATAATAAGACATCAAGCTCGCGAGAATTGGGGTTTTGATCAATAGAAAGAGCTAAATTAAGTAATCTATCTGTTTCCCCTGCCATAGCAGATAAAACAACGACAACATTATGGCCCTCAGCTATTGTTTTACAAACAATGTCGGCAACATTATTAATACACTCAATATTAGCAACCGAGCTACCGCCAAACTTTTGTACAATTAAGGCCATAATCTTATTTTCAGTGATTAATTAAATTTTTCACCCAAGGCAAAGCGCTTGCAAGCACCGCGTCTAGTTTTGCCATACTATCAGGCTCATCAGGACATTTGCCGCCAGCTTGAGCCATATCGGCTCTCCCGCCACCTTTACCTTCTAGTTGTAAAGCTATCATGTTTATAAGTTTACCTGCATGAACGCGATCTGTACAATTATTGGTGACCCCCGCAATCAATTTAACCTTTTGACTGGCCGGTTCAACGGTCGCCAAAATAATCACGGCTTTTTGAAGCTCCGTTTTCAATTGATCGAGCGTCAATCGTAAGGCGGTTTCATCACTATTTTCTAAACGAGCAATAAGAATTTTAATATCATTAATTTCAAAAGCTTGGCTATGAAGACTTTTAGTATTTTGCTGCTCTTGTTTTTGTTTGAAACTATTAGCTTCTTTTAATAATTTATTATAGTCTTGTTGAAGTTGTTTAATTTTATCAACAACATAAGCCGGATATGTTTTTAATAAATCTGCGGCCTGTTTCAATTTCGTATCACGATCTTTAAGATAGTTTCGAGCAGTTTCACCCGTTATAGCTTCTATTCTTCTTATGCCGCTAGCTGCACTGCTTTCAGAAGTAATCAGAAATAACCCAATATCTCCTGATCGCTCAGTATGGGTACCACCACAAAGCTCAACCGAATAACCATCACCTAAATTTAATACTCTGACTTTTTCATCGTACTTTTCACCAAACAAAGCCATAGCCCCGCTGTTCATGGCTTCTTCAATGTCCATAAGACGAAGATCAGCTGCAGTATTTTTTAATATTTGCTGATTAACCTCTTGTTCTACTAATTCCAAATCAGCTTTACTAACCGCTTGATAATAAGCAAAATCAAATCTTAAATATTCGGGTCCAACATACGAGCCTTTTTGCAGTACTTGTGGACCTAAAATCTTACGAAGAGCAGCATGTAATAAATGCGTACCAGTATGGTTACGAGCAGTCGCAGCTCGCTTAGAAGCATCAACTTGGGCAAATAATTTATCACCAACTTTAACCTCACCTGATTCTATATTAATTTGATGCAGATGGGACTTATTAATCTTAATAGTATTCGAAACAACGGCCACGAAATTATTCGAGCTTAATCGACCTTCGTCTCCTACCTGACCGCCACCTTCGGCATAGAACGGTGTGCTATCAGTTACGATATAACCATGCCCGTTAGCTTTTGCATTAATCGAGTCAACATGATGATAATGTTCATCTAATATAGCTGTAACTACGATATCACCAGATAAACTATCATATCCAGTAAATTTGGTGTTACTAAGATTAAGTAATTTATTGTCTTGATTAGCCGCTTTTTTAAAGCCACTAGATTGTTTAGAGCGTTCACGTTGCTCTAAAAGTAAACGCTCAACCTCTACTAAATTAACTGTCCAATTTTTTTCACGAAGGATATCAACAGTTAAATCTATCGGGAAACCATAGGTATCATATAATTCAAAAACTAGTCTACTCGAAATAGTTTTTATTGATTTATCTTCTTGTATCTGACCTTCGATTGCAGCCTCTAACTTTTTTATACCTTGATCTAAAGTTCTAGCAAACTGCTCTTCTTCTTGCTGCAGAACTATTTTGATGGTTTTTTTCGCAGCTTCCAATTCTGGGTAGGCTTCACCCATTTCTGTACATAAATCTTCGACTAATTTATAGAAAAAAGCGTCGGTTGCCCCTAATTTATTACCATGTCTAATAGCACGACGAATAATACGTCGTAATACATAACCGCGGCCTTCATTGGATGGTATGACACCATCGGTAATTAAAAAACTACAAGCACGAATATGATCCGCTAAAACCTTTAAAGATTGATTTGATAAATCAGTGACTTTTAGCAATTCAGCAGCAGCTTTAATTAAATTAGCAAATAAATCAATTTCATAATTGCTATGAACGCCCTGTACTACAGCAGCTAAGCGCTCAATGCCCATTCCGGTATCAACGCTTTGCTTAGGCAATTTGGTCAAATTGCCATTAGTATCCCTATCGTATTGCATGAATACGAGATTCCAGATTTCTATATATCTATCTAAGTCACCCTCTGGCGAACCTGGTGGCCCCCCTGGAACATCTGGGCCGTGATCATAAAAAATCTCGGTACATGGGCCACATGGGCCCGTATCACCCATTTGCCAAAAATTATCTTTTTTGCCACAACGCGAAAATCTGGTTGGATCAACTTTTATTATTTTCAGCCAAATGTCTTCAGCTTCCTGGTCTTCCTCATAAACAGTCACCCAAAGCTTTTCTGGCGGTAACTTAATCTCTTTGGTGAGAAATTCCCAGGCAAATCTTATAGCATCTTCTTTGAAATAATCACCAAAACTAAAATTTCCCAACATTTCAAAGAAAGTATGATGTCTTGCTGTATAGCCAACATTTTCTAGATCGTTATGCTTGCCACCCGCTCGTAAGCAACGTTGTACCGATGTCGCTTTACTATAAGCTCGCTGATCAGTGCCTAAAAATACATCTTTAAATTGCACCATCCCTGCGTTAGTAAATAACAGGGTCGGATCATTGCCAGGCACCAAGGGACTGCTTTTAACAATCGTGTGTCCTTTAGTTTTGAAATACTCTAAAAATTTTGTTCTGATTTGATTTAATTTCATAGAATAGTAAGGTCTTCTTCTTGATAAGCTTCGTGAAATCCGCCAGTAGCATAACTGATATGCTCTAACTCAAACCCCCTATTATATAGAAATTGTTTTAACTTAGCTCTAGTTTTAAAGTCATTTTTATTATAATTTGATCCAGCTTTTTTTAGAAAAGCTTTATGAGCCATTTTATGCCAAAAGTGCTCTGTATCCATAGCCTCAACATTACTATCTAATAAGCTACTAAATATATTCTCAATAATTTCTAAGTTAATGCCTTTTTGCTGCATTTGAAATTTGATTTTGATGGGACCATGGCCAGAATTAATACCGTGTCTTAAGAGCATTGAGGCACAACGTATATCTGATTGCCAGTTGTTGGCTTTAATCTCAATAAGCAACGGCTCAATTACTTCTGGGGCGTATTTTTTTTGTTTGAGTTTGGTGGTGATTTGAGTTACTGAATATTCCCGTCGGGATAATAGATATAAAACGTAGTTGCGGGCTTTGATGTAGAGTGGGTCAGTCATATATCAGGTCTTAACAATTTATCAGAGCCGCGACCGTCAGGGAGCGTTCACTACACGAAGTACAAATACCAAGCGTTCATACAATTTGCAATTCTTGTGAACGCTCCCTGACGGTCGCGGCTCTTATAAACTTCTGCTAATCCACCATCTCCATCTCTTCTTCTTCAACCTGTGCAGATTGATGAGCTTGTACCACAGTAGGATCTGGCATAAGCTTTGCACGGATCAAACTTTCGATTTCTTTTGCTGTTTCTGGATGTTCTTTTAAGAACTGACGAGCATTGTCTTTACCCTGACCGATACGTTCATTATTATAGCTATACCATGCACCAGCTTTGTTAATAATCCCGTACTTAGAACCTATATCAATAACTTCGCCTAAGCGCGAGATACCCTCTCCGTATAATATTTCAAAATCAGCTGTCGTAAATGGCGGTGCTACTTTGTTTTTAACCACTTTAACTTTAGTCTCGCTACCAATTACTTCTTCACCTTTTTTGATAGCGCCAGTTCTTCTGATATCTAAACGCACAGAAGCATAAAACTTTAATGCATTACCACCAGTTGTCGTTTCTGGGTTACCAAACATGACACCTATTTTCATTCTAATTTGGTTAATAAAAATAACCAAAGTATTCGAACGTTTAATATTACCGGTTAATTTTCTTAACGCTTGCGACATCAATCTTGCTTGTAGGCCCATATGATGATCACCCATCTCGCCTTCAATTTCAGCTTTTGGTGTAAGAGCAGCAACTGAGTCAACCACAACCATATCTACCGCACCTGAGCGTACTAACATGTCAGTAATTTCTAATCCTTGCTCACCTGTGTCAGGCTGTGAAACTAAAAGATTATCGACATCAACGCCTATTTTTCTAGCATATTCTGGATCTAAAGCATGCTCAGCATCAACGAATGCTGCAACCCCACCAAGTTTTTGACACTCGGCTATAACCTGAAGAGTTAATGTTGTTTTACCAGATGATTCTGGTCCGTAGATTTCAACTATTCTACCACGCGGTAAACCACCTATTCCTAAAGCTACGTCAAGACCTAATGATCCTGTTGAGATAGCTTCAATATTATGCACCGCTTTGCTGTCGCCCAAACGAATAACTGAACCAGTACCAAACTGTTTATCAATTTGGCCTAAGGCTGCTACTAATGCTTTTTGTTTATTTGCGTCCACTATCGACCCCTTAATAATTATTTATTTAAACTAATTCTAATACTTTTTTTAAAACTGCCTGAACTGTTAATTCCCGAACAACTGTTCGTGTACCCTCTAACGTAAGTAACATAGGTATGATTGGTTTATTTTTTATAGCAACTGCAATCCAAACTGTGCCTACGGGCTTATCAGGCGTACCACCATCTGGACCTGCTACACCAGTAGTAGCAATACTAATGCTGGCACCACTTTTATCTAAAGCACCACGAGCCATAGCTATAGCAACTTGTTCACTCACAGCACCATGTTTTGCTATAAATTCTTTTGGTACATTTAACTCAACTACTTTTGAGTTATTAGAGTAAGTAACCCACCCTTGTTTAAACCACATTGAACTTCCAGGTATCTCGGTAATTGTCGCACTCATCAAACCACCTGTACAAGATTCAGCAGTAGCAATGTTGAGTTTTTTTTCTAAAAGAATTTTACCTAATGCACCGGCAAGTTTATTTGCAATTTTTTGGTTACTAGTAATATCATGCATATCTATATTATTATATTAACACTTTTTTTACGTTTTTTATTTTTTTATATTTTTACTTTAATGTAAATCACTATACTTTAAAATCATACTTATGCCAATAGACTGTATACAATTAGAAAACTCCTGTACTGATGACGTAACTGCACATACGCCCATGATGCAACAATACTGGCAAATCAAAAAAGAATATACAGATTATTATTTATTTTATCGCATGGGTGACTTCTATGAATTATTTTATGACGACGCAATTGCAGTTAGTAAACTTTTAGATATAACATTAACGCAGCGCGGTTCATCAGCAGGAAAGCCTATTCCCATGGCTGGAGTACCCTTTCATGCAGTAGATAATTATTTATCTAAGTTAATTAAGCATCCTAATAATACAAAAGCTGTTGCTATCTGCGAACAAGTTTCTGATCCTAAATTCGCCAGAAAAAACCAACCGTTGCAAAGAGAAGTAGTAAGGATTATTACTCCAGGGACTATAACTGAAGAAGCCTTACTAGAGTCTAGCCTTGAGAATTTACTCATCTGTGTATTTGCTCAAAAGAAGGGAGACTTTAGTATTGCTAGTCTTGAGCTTAGCACAGGAAGTTTTAATGTTCTTGAAATCAACACAGCTAATAGCGGCGCAAACCCTGCAGACAAACTTAATTTATTAATCGCTGAAATCCATAAGTTAAACCCCAAAGAAATTCTGATTCAGGAAAATCTCGAAATTCTTAATTCTGAACTCTATGACTATATTTATAATAATTTAAAAAATAGTCATCTTGTTGCTGCTCAAAATTTAAATATTTCTATTGTCAAAAGGCCGCCCTGGGAATTCGAGTTTGATCCAGCAAGATTAAAATTATGCCAACAATTTAAGTCACAAGATTTAAGAGCTTTTGAATTAGCAGATAAACCTGATGCTATAGTTGCAGCCGGCTGTCTATTACAATATGCAAGCAAAATGCATAAAACTGCTTTAGCACACATTAATAATATTAAATTATTAACACAGCAAAACAGTATCATTCTAGATCCCGTAACTAGGAGAAATCTAGAGTTAACTATCAGTCAACATGGCGATCCAAAAAACAGCCTATTTTATATTATTAATCGCTGCCAGACACCCATGGGCGTTAGATTACTACAAAATTACTTACATAATCCTTCTTGCGATCAACAATTACTTACTGCTCGTTATGATGCCATAGACTTTTTTATACTTCATAATCAGCAACACAGTATTTCATTATCATTAATAGAAACCCTGCAAGAAACATTACAATCTATTAGTGATCTACCGAGGATTTTGACCAGAATTAGCTTATACTCAGCCAACCCGCGTGATCTTATTAATATAAAAAACTCCATATCGTTATTCCCGGGTTTAAAAACACTATTAAGCACTCATTTAGAAAAAAATAATTGCCGTTTAATTTCCCAAATAAATAATAATATTAAATTATTTACACAAGAGCTCGAGCGATTAAATACAGCGCTAAAAGACAACCCTAGCTTACTGATTCGTGAAGGCAATATTATTGCTGATGGCTATGACCCAGAGCTTGATGACTTAAGAAATATTTTTAATAACACAGAAAGCTTATTAAAAGATATAGAGCTACAAGAACAAGCAAAGACTAAGATTAGCAATCTTAAAGTTGGCTTTAATAATGTTCATGGTTTTTATATTGAAATTTCAAAAGCACAAAGTTTCAATGCCAATAACTCTCTTCCAGCCTATTATCAACGACGTCAAACCTTAAAAAATGCTGAACGTTATATTACCCCTGAACTAAAATCCTTCGAAGAAAAATATTTGATCAGCCGTGATGCTGCCTTGGAACGCGAAAAACTGCTATATGGGCAGTTATTACAATTCTTAAATAACCAAATACCATCATTACAAGTTACCGCTAATGCAATCGCTGAATTAGATGTCTTAGCCAATTTTGCTGAACGCGCTATTTCATTACGCTTAAGCAGACCTCGTCTATCTGTAGACGCTCAAATTAATTATACAAATGGCCGTCATTTAGTTGTGGAAGAAAAACTTCAGAGCACACCTTTTATTGCTAATGATTTAAAGCTTAACGAACAAGTTAAAGCCTTGTTAATAACTGGGCCAAATATGGGCGGTAAATCCACTTATATGCGGCAAACTGCACTCATAGTTATATTAGCCCATATAGGTTGCTTCGTACCTGCCACTAACTGCACTATTGGTCCTATCGACCGCATCTTTACCCGTATCGGTGCTAGCGATGATCTTGCCGGCGGCCGCTCAACCTTTATGGTTGAAATGTCAGAAACAGCTAATTTATTGCGTTATGCGACAAATCATAGCCTAGTCTTATTAGATGAAATCGGACGAGGTACCAGCACTTACGATGGCTTAGCACTTGCATCTGCCTGCTTTGATTATTTATGCAATGATTTACATAGTTTCACATTATTTGCCACGCATTTTTTTGAAGTAACCAAACTCGCAGATAGTATATCAACGGCCGAAAATGTACATTTAAATGCACTGCAGCAAAATAATAAATTGGTCTTTCATTATAAAGTTGAAGCCGGCCCTACCAATAAAAGCTATGGTTTATCTGTTGCTAGGCTCGCCGGGGTCCCCGATGTTGTTATTAAACGAGCAGAACAAATACTGAATAACCTAAATAACCTAACCTAAATAACCCAGAAGAAAAATCTAAATTGTCGACTATAATTAAGCTAACACATCTCTTATTGACATAGGTTTCGAATGAGCCAAAATTTGAATATGCAACCAAATCAACCAGATAACACCCCTGACAACCATAAGAAATTAGGCACTGGGATGTTAGCTATAGCCTGGGGGCTATTGTTATTTATAATTTTTATAATATTTTATATATTTGATCAGGACAAAGTTACTACTGTTACTGGTAGTAATGGCGACGTTGAACTACACATTCCCTTGTCCAGAGATCATACCTATGAGCTTTATGGGAAAATAAACGGTGTAAGTGCTCATTTCTTAGTAGACACAGGAGCCTCATCAATAGCTATCCCAGAAAAAGTTGCTATCAAAGCTAAATTGAAAAAAGGCATGCCAATTACCACTGAAACAGCTGGTGGTCATAATACTGCTTATTTAACGACCATAAATAAATTATATATAGGCGATAATATTTTATTAAAAAATGTCAAAGCAACTATTAACCCTAGCCTTCCAGGTAATACCGCTTTATTAGGAATGGGAGCTTTGCATCAATTAGACTTTCAACAAAGCAATAAGACATTGATTCTTATACAAAGAGCTAAATAAGAAAATAAGATAAGTCGAGAGCCTTGAGGTTATTTAGTTTTAATACTAACATTAGTATTGACTATAATAAAAACTCGCAGTATATAGAGGGCTTAGATGGACACTAATTCTAACCAAAGCAGTAATTGTTCGAATCTAATATTTTTAGCCGATCATATTGAGCGTCGTAAAGCGCAAGAACTTGAATCGTTATTAACTAACGACCGCAATATTCTAAAGATAATGACTGAAGATATAGAGCAAAGAATTCAATTCTTGGGCCTGCAATATGAACAATTAGGATTGCTGTCAACTATAAAAGTCTTAACCGCAGAATTTTTGGCAACCAAGCCTTCACCAGAGCAGTCAATCGAACCTTTATTAGTCAATCTATTAAAGTTTGATTTATCAATACTGTCTTTTTCTATGCATCATGCGCTAGTAGATTGCTTAGAGAGCCTACATCGTAAAGAAGTAGCAGTTGCCCTACCCCAAATAGAATGCATTTCTGAAGATTTATTTAACCTGCAAGAAAAGAAATTATTAATCACTGAATTGCAGTTATCCAAAGTAGAAGAGATAGTCAAGTTACACTACTTGCACTATGAAGATATCATTAAACAAGCCAGTGAAAACCCACACATCGCGTTAGCGCAAGTACAGCAAGAAATGGATAATCTATCGAATCGCAGGAAATTAATTGAAGCTGCTTTTGCGAAGCAAAAAACTCTGAAAGAAAACGCCTTGAAAAAAGCCTAGTGATGGTGGCTATGGGTGGACTCGAACCACCGACACCAGCATTATGAATGCTGTGCTCTAACCGACTGAGCTACATAGCCATTGGCACGTATTTTCCCAATATGTGTTCTTAATGTCAAGTACTTATTGATTTCATTACTAATGTACCTTAAGATACTGTTTATATATAATCTTATATATGATTGATAGCAGTGCAGGAGTTAAACATGGCAAGTACTTACTATTCTTTTTTACAATCACAATTAACACGCTCACTATTAACACAATCTCTATTAATCAGCATGATTGCCAGTGGAGCAGCCTTTGCTCAGCAAACATCGCTAACACAGGAAGCATCATCAAATATTGGTGATCAGGGGGTTATTTTTGTAGGCCCTGACAATCCAGATGTAAAAATAACAATTAAAGCTAACCCATCCACAGGCTATCAATGGTTGCTTCATAATTACAATGCAGACTTATTAACACCTGTTAAATCAAGTTACCATGAAGATCCAAAATTACCTAAAGCGCAAAACTTAGGCGCTAGTGTCAATCAAGTTTGGGAGTTTAAAATAGACGATCAGGCTTTTGCTGTGCCGACTATTACCCAAATAAGCTTTGTGCATTTAAGACCTTGGGATGCTAATAATAGCTTGTCTTCGAAAGACAAAGATGATCTAATAGTTAAAATTATTATCGATCCAACATATAAAGCTAAATCAAACTCTGGAACTACTGAACCAAAACAAACTAATTAATAATAATTCATATTATGCCCTTAAAGAATACTTCTGCCTCATACGGATTTGTAACGAAAGTATTGCATGCGATTATAGCAATTGCATTTATAATACAATTTGGCTTAATTTACGCTAAACACTATTTGCTAGCTGATGATACAAGTAAATTAAGCTTCACTCTCTTACATAAATCTGTAGGCTTTAGTTTAGTATTTGTAGGCTTAGCGTTTTTACTATGGCGTGTCGTTAACACGAAACCTCGTTATCCAGCAAAAATGCCACGCTGGGAAATCATTCTAGCCACAGCCACTCATCATTTACTCTATCTTGTAATACTTTTGATGCCTGTAACAGGTACAGTAATGTCCATGTCGAGTGGTAAAGGCATTAAATGGTTCGGTCACCCTATTCCTAACATGTTGCCCAAAAATGAATATATTGCTAGTTTGTTCTACAACAGCCATGTTTATATCTCTTATCTTGTTCTAGTATTATTTTCTCTGCACATGGCTGGTGCGTTAAAACATTACTATATTGACAAAAATAATATTCTGCAAAGGATGTGGCGTTAGTCAAAATAACCAAAATATGGTACCATGCTCTTTTTAAGAATCTTATCTAATTTAAAAAGAGCAAAAAATGTCCAATTCTCAGCAAAAACATAAAGTTATAATTGACACCGATCCTGGTATTGATGATGCGATGGCTATTTTATTAGCTCTTAATCATCCACAGATTGAATTATTAGGACTAACAACCGTTTTTGGTAATTTACACGTTGATGGCGCTACTACTAATGCTATTGATCTTTTGGAACACTTTGGCTCACCAGAAATTCCTGTAGCCAAAGGCGCAGATAAACCTTTAGAAAAAACTTTAGGTACCTTTCCAGATTTTGTGCACGGGAAAAATGGTTTTGGTGAAATTACTATACCAAAATCTGAGCTCAATACTCATGATTTATCTGCTGCTGAATTTATTATCGAGCAGGCCTTAAAACACCCTCAACAAGTAACTATCTGTGCAATAGCACCATTAACTAATTTAGCTTTAGCTTTGAAATTAGAACCTAAAATAGCAAGTTTAATTAAAGAAGTAGTTATTATGGGTGGGGCTATACGAGTAAATGGCAATGTATCGCCTGTTGCTGAAGCTAATATTCACAACGACCCACATGCAGCAGATATAGTTTTAAATGCAGGCTGGCCAGTTACTTTAGTAGGGTTGGATGTCACCTTAAAAGTTATTCTTGATGAACCATTTATGAATAAAGTTAAAAACACAGGTGTTAGAGGTAAAGTTCTTTACGACATGTCTCGTTTTTACGACAACTTTTATCGCAGCGCTAGTGGTTACGATGGCTTTGCGTGCCATGATGCAACAGCTTTAGCTTACATCACCAACCCAGAATATTTTACCTGTGAACGAGGACCAGTACGAGTTGGTACAGATCCAGAAAGTATGTTTGCCGGCATGACAATTTTTGACGGACGCAAAAATGGCCCTAGTACCCATCATTGGACTGATAAACCTAAAATTAATGTTTGTCTAGATATAGACAGTGACAGTATCAAAAAACTTTTACATGCCTATTGGTATTAATCATATTAACCACTACTAAAATTTAAGAATAATCATATGTTAGAAAATCCAAAAGCTATTATCGAAACCAACCACGGCAATATTGAAATTGAACTTGATATAAACAATACGCCAGTTACTTGTCAGAACTTTATTAACTACGCCAATAGCGGCCATTATGAAAACACTTTATTCCATAGAGTTATTAATGGCTTTATGATTCAAGGTGGTGGTTTAAATTTAGATATGTCTGATAAAGACACTATGGAGCCTATTAAAAATGAAGCCGATAAAGGTGGCACTAATGATTCAGGTACTATAGCTATGGCTAGAACTAATGATCCACATTCTGCCACTTCACAATTTTTTATAAATGTGAATAATAATAGTTTTTTAAACTTCAAATCAAAAGACAGCCAGGGCTGGGGTTACTGTGTATTTGGTAAAGTTACTTCAGGCATGGATGTGGTAAATAAAATTAAAGCTGTCAAAACTACTAGCAAAAGCTACCATCAAGACGTCCCGATGGAAAATGTTATTATAAATAAAGTTATCGTTAATAAGTAACTGCAAATCTACATGCTAGATGGTAAATGTTCAGCTATCAGAATTCTTGTCATCCTGAGCGTAGTCGAAGGATCTCAATTAATCTTCAGCTACTGAGATCCCTCGCAAAAGCTCGGGATGACAGGGGCAGAAT